>JAEEGK010005028.1_pt1 | contig 32046 bp, 11 predicted proteins | sample 8958771 | NCBI WGS metagenome assembly JAEEGK01 (sample SAMN16246547, study PRJNA631951) | gut metagenome | biome: gut microbiome; feature: rumen; material: SC-attached | host: Bos | place: Iran: Karaj | collected 2018-10
GTTATTCTATTAGATAAAATTTAAATTTGAAATTTTTGTTTATTAAATATAATATTGAATTATTTCATGAAAATCTATTATCAAGTTTGTTAATAGTTTAAAAATCAAATTTAATTATTCAATAATCAAATATTTTAATTATAAATTTTAAACAATTTATTAAACAATTCAAAAATAAAAATAATAAAAAAATCAAAATAATAATACAATAATTAATTATTAAATTATTAAATATTATTTATATATTATAAAAATCTTGGAATAATTTCTGATAATAAAATAAATTCCTAAAATTAAAAAACCTTAAAAAAAAAAAAATATAAAAAATGTCAATAAAATCAAATACAAAAACAGGATTTCCAAAAACAATATTCCAAAATGCAATAAATCCAGATTTCTTATGTTCCATATGTAAAAATGTAGTAAGAAGTCCATGTGAATGTAGTTCATGCGGTTCACTTTTTTGTTCAAATTGTATAAATCAAAATATTGAAAATTCAAATAATACTAAAAAATATGATAAATGTCCTTTATGTAATGAAATTCAAATTTCTTTTCATCCAATTGGAAAAGTAATAAAAAATATTCTTTCTTCTTTAGAAGTAAAATGTCCAAATGAAGATTGTTTAAAAATAATGTCTTTAGAAAAATATGAATTACATGAATCATTATGTGGATTACCAAAATGTCAAAATCAAAAATGTTTAAAAAGAACAGAAAAACAAGTTTTATATAATGATGATAAGGGAAATGAATATAAATTTTGTTCTGAAATGTGTAAATATTCATTTATATTTCAAGAAAAAGTAAAAAATAATACAGATATAAATGAATTATGTAATTGGTTTCATAATTTTGTATCAAATACTTTAGAAATGAATATTCATAAAAAATGTAAAAAAAGAATAGATAACTTAAAAAATATAATAAGAGCAATTTCAGGTGATTCACAAGCACAAATTAATGATTTAGATTATGCACCAGGATTAACTGAATTTAAATGGGATACAATAAATAAAGGACAAGGTATTCAAGTTTATAATAATGGAGAAAGTATATTTTTAAATGAAAGTTGTTATGCTTTTAAATCAATTGTTTCTAATATTCCTTTTACTTCTGGAATTCATTATTTTGAAATTATTGCTGATAGAAGAACTGAAAATGAATTAAAAATTGGTGTTACTAAAAATTTAAATTTTAATTATGATACTTCTTTCTGTGATTATGATTTTGGATGGGCTTTCTATGGTATTGGACAATTAAGACATGGAAATAATGCAACTGGAGAAATTTATGGTAAAAAATTTAAAAAAAATGGTACTTTAGGTGTTTTTTTAGATATGAATAAAGGAATTTTAAGTTTTGGTTTAGATGGTGAATATTTAGGAGTTGCTTTTAGAGATGAAGAATTGAAAGGAGGTAATATTTATGCTGCTGTTTCACTTTTACATGTTGGAGGTTGTACTGTACAAAGTAATGTTCCTGCTCCACCTTATTTTTTTAATGAATGTTAATTTAGGGTTTTTTTAATTAAGATTTTTTTTGCTATCGTATGTTATACAATGAATTAGTTCTTTTATTATTTTATTATTTATAAATTAGTTTTATTTAAATTATTTTTATTTTTTTTTAAAAATATTAAATATAAAAAAATAAAATAAATTAAATTTCTTAGTTTATAATTTGATTAGATCAAATAAAAATTACCTTATTTAATATAAATAATTTTTAAATAATTATATAAATTTAATCCAAAAAACCAATTTTTTAAAGATTAATCATATTATTAACAATTCCATCACTTTCTTGATAAGTTTGTTCCTTATTATTAACAACCCATTTTCCATCAACAATATATTTATAAAAATATTTTCCTCTTTTCATTTTCAAAGTAACAGTGAATTTCATAGCAATATCATCCCATTTAAGTGGATGTCTTACTTGCCATTTATCAAAAGAACCACAAATTTGAACACTTTGTGGTTTTTCACCATCAGGTTGATAAGAGAAAGTCATTGGAATTCTAATATCTCCATCTACAATAACACTTGGAGGAGCAATTGTAAACATTTGTGCTTTTTTACTTGAAAGCATTTCTGCTTGTCTCTTTGCAAATTCTTCAGTTTCTTTCTTACCAAGAACATATGCTTCATTTGGTTGAAGTGATTTTAATTCATTTGCTGCTTGTTCTAATTCACCAGGTTGTAATTTAGCTTCAAAAGCTTCTTTTGTATTGAAAAAGATTTTATTTTTCAATCTATAAAATTCACGACACCAAGCACGAGAAACAGTAGCTACATCAATTGCACTATTAAAAGCATTTTTTCTACATTGTTCATATTTTTCTTTATTAGCAAATAAATCAAGTGATCTTGAAATAGCATAAATTAAATCACCTGGAGTATAAGTTTCAAATGTAAATCCATTACCAGTATTTGTATCCCATTGATATTCAAAAACTGTATCTCTAAGACCTCCTGTTTTAAATGCAATAACTGGTGTTCCTGCTATGAAAAATTCATGTTGGACTATTCCACCTGGTTCAAATAATGAAGGCATTAAACCAAAATCAGAACCTAAATTAATTTTAGGACCATCAGTAAAGAATTCATTTGGATCTGCCCAGAAAGCATATGGATATTTTCCTCTTAAATAATTTATCTTTCCAATACAAGCAGCTACATATGGATCACTTGGTGAACCCATACCTCCAACAAGAATATTAACTTTACCATTTGTTTTTCTTATTATTTCCTCAGCTGCATCTAATATCATTAAAACTCCTTTTTGTTGAGTTAAACGACCTACAAATGAATAAATTGGAACATTGAAATCTGCGTCACCATAACCGAAATATTTCTTTTGAATATATCTTTTACATTCATTACGATCACCTCCTGCTTTCTCTTTAAGTGCTTGAAGTCTCTTTTCTCTGAAGATTCCATTAGGGAATGCAAATGGTTGTGGTTTCATTTTTAGAATTGGTGATAATGGTGATGTATTTAATAATTCATCTCTATAAGAATAAGATACTGTTCCCCATTGATCACTTACCATTAAAGCACAACGACTTGGGTTAATTACTGTATTTTTCCACCATGGATCTACTAAAGTTTCAGTTGGTAATTGATGAATATAATCTAATGTTCCTTGTTCTGGTGATGGATATAATCTTCCTTCATAAGTTGGTTCTAAATTGTGACAAATATGGAAGAATGTTGTTCCATTAAATGTATCACCAAAATGACCTTTTTTAGCATAAGCAGCAGCTAAACCAGTAAACCAATCATTAGTCATAACAACAGCTGGAATTTTATTTAAATCACAAAGTAATTGAAGTGAACCTTTACAGAATAAACATATTTGTCTTAAAGTATATTCACATGATCCATCTGGATATGGTTTAGGGAATATTTTATAATTATGTAAGAAATAGTATTTAATACCACCATTACCTTCACCCATATGAACACCAAATGTATATTCACCATCTAATTTAACTGTTGTATTTTGTAAATATTTTATATTAAATGGATCATTTGCTAAATAATCACTTTGTCCTTTTCTATTTCTATCATAATATGGTGATATCATAATTAATTCTTGTCCTAATTGTTGTAAACCTTGACTTAATTCATCAACCATGACTCCTAATCCACCAACTGTACTCCATCTTCCTAATTCTGGAGTTATGAAACAAATTGGACCTAAGACATTTGAATTAAGCATATTTGATGCTACTTCAGGAATTTTAGCATTTGGTGAACCTGCTAAAGCATCTTTTAATTGTTGAGTTTTGAAACAATATGAGAAGAATTCTGTACTTAATTTTTCATCTGTCCATATAAATCCTAATTTTCTTATATATTCTTCAAAGGAAATATTATATTTATCTAATAAACCGAAAATATAATTCATCCATTTACCAAATTCTTCTAAAGGAAGTTTCTTTTCTAATATTTCTCTTAATTGTAAAGAAACTTGATAACTATCAACAGAAGGTCCATTTGTTTTAATTTCACTAATCATTCTTGCAATAGATCTTTCAATAATATATTTATAATTTTCACCATTAAATGGAATAATAGAAAATCCAAAGCATATAGTAGAATAAGGATCAATTTTCCTATTAACATGTCCTTGAACTAATTCCCTTACAAAGTAAAAATCTCCTTTTTCTTCACTAAACCAATTTTCAATATAACAAATTGAATTAAAGTTCAATTCTTCATCTGTAACATTTCCTTGTGCATCAGTAACTTTTAAAAGATTAGTAAGATCTAATTTAAAGGTTGTTTGATTTTCAGTAAAGTTAATTGCAAAAATACCAGTTTCATCAGGAGTTTGTCTTGCAAAGGCAAATACACCATAATGTTGTTTACCATTACTATCAAGAGCATTTAAATAAATTAATTTTCCTCTTCTTAAACATTCATGTGTATATCTCATTTTTCTCCTATGATCATAATGGAATTTAATTTTAGTCAAATCAAATCCAGTTTGAGGTCCTAATTCATTTACTAATTGTTGTTGTTTAAATTCAATTTCAACTGCTTTACTAAGTTCAACACCTGATAATTGAATTAAAGTACTAATACTTTCATTTAAATCAAATGAAGGAACATAATTTAATAAATTAGTAACTGAAGAAGTATTTGAATTATTTTCAGAATTTTCTTTTGTTGCTTCTCTTTCTCTTTGTTCTTGTTGTTTACTTTCAATTAATTTCATAAGTGATTTACTTCTTTTCTTTGATGATAAATTTGTAGTAGAAGCACTTCTAGATTTATTATCTTTAGTTTCGTAAACATTAACAATTTTAACTCTATAAGCTTCACCATCTATTTCATTCATAAAAGTCATAGGAACATCAGGTAAAGTAAAAAGTAAGTCAACTGCAGCCCAATTTCCTCTTCCATATAATAATGCTGGATATGGCCAAATTTGACCACTTGAACTTTGAATTAAAATGGCACCTTCTGGTAATTCTTTATAATGTTCATTATACCAATCTTTAATTGTTTCTACACTTCTAGGTTGAATTTTATCAATACGACCATCTCTTTGTATTTTCTTACCTAATATTTCACTTAATAATATTGGTAATGTATACATTCTTGGAATAATACCACTTTTACTTAAAACTACATGTCTCTTTGTGAAACGACCAGTTAACCAACATTCACCAAAGAATACAAAATTAGGATAATCTTTCCATATTGATTTAGTTAATTTTATTAAAAGTGGATTTGCATATGTTTCACCTGAATCACTATTATAAAAACCACTTTCTTCATTTGGCATAACTACTTCACCATTTAAAATTTCCATAGGAGTATAAGCAGCTTTACCATCAATATCAATTCTATACATTTCAGCAGCATCAATTTCCATAATTTGAGGCCAAGCTTGACAATTATCTAAATGAACACCATCAATACCATATTTTTCAATTAAACTTTTAATTTCATTAATTAATAAATCCCAAGCAGCTTTTTTTCTATAATTTAAAACAGCAGAATCTTCATATTGAACAGAAGCACCATCAGTACCATAACAAATTTGTTTTTTTCCTTTATTATCTAAACAATATAAAAGAATATCTCTATAAGCTCTAAAATGTCTACTTGATGATATTCTAGCAAGAGAATCTAAAATAACTTTCATAGATAATCTCTTAGCTTTTCCCATAAGACTTCTAAAAGCTTTATCACCTCCTAATAAAGAAGAAACAGCACTTCTACAAGTAATAGCCATTGGACTAGCTTCTCTATTTCCAAAATCGAGTGGTTCTCCTGTATTTTCATCATAAGTAACATCATTATCTCTTTCAAGTGCTCCCATAATATATAAACAATTAACATATCTATGATTATATTCATCTAATTTATTTTCTAATGTTTTAAATGAACCTCTTTGAGTTATTGTTCCTTGTCCTTTATCAATACGAGCATCAATTAAATCACAAAATACTTCATGGACACTTAAATCTTTTATATCTTTATCTAATACTATAAAACGACCTTTACCATCAATAACTTCGTTATCTTTTAAAATTTTAACATTTGAATATCTTCCATTTGTAAATTTTGCAAGATACCAATCATAATAACCACATTTTGTAACTTTTCCAATTGGGAATACAAATTTAGTTACATCACCTTCAGTTTTTTCATTTTGTGCTTTTAAAAATGTTATTACATTTCCTTTTACATTTTCATTCTCACAAGGAGAATTTAATATAAGTGCTATTTGTTGTTCAGCATAATCACTTTTTTTAATATCTAATTCTAAACAAATTTCATCTTCTAAAATTTTAATTTTAATATTTTTAATATTATAAGCATTTTTTTCTTCCCAATTACATTCATCATAAATTACAGTTAAAAGTTTAACTGCTTCATTTCTTAATTCTCTTTCAAAATGACCTAATAATTGAATAAAAAGTCTTTCTAAATTTTCAATTGATTCATTATCATTTACATTTTGGAAAATAATTAATAATTTTTTTAATTGTGGTAAAATTTTATACCATTCATCTCTTTTTTCTCCATTAGAAAATAAATTAACCATATCATTATATTTTTCAATAGTGAATTTTTCTTTATTTGCAGTATCAAAAACTTTTAATAAATCATCTTCCATAGTTTGAAAATTAGTTGTAAAAGCACTTAATTCAGAAATTCCTAAAAATAAAATTATACTTTTTATTATATGTGCTTTTACATAAATGTCTAATCTTCCTTTTCCTTTTTCTCCTAATTTAACTAAATTGTCATTTAATATAAATTTCCCAGTTGATGTTGGTTCATCACTTTTTAATAAAATTGGTATTTTTGATATTTCATTTTCATCACTTTTTTCAGTTATTTTTCCTTTTAGATTATTTGATATTAAATCAAAATTAAAATGTTTATTTTCAATATCAGATAAAAGTAAAATATTTTCTTTTAAAGAATCCATTAGAACTTTCTTTACTTCTTCACTTTTTATTTTTGATAAAATTGAATAGAATGGAATAAGCATTTGATGTATGTATAAATATATTTTTAAAAAGTCTTCTGAAGGAACTGAAGGAAGACCATTTGTTTCTATAAATGAAATTAATGTTGAATCTGGATCATTTGGTTTTAAATCATGAAGTTTTTGGATTAATGGTAATGATATATAGAATTGGTTTTCCATTTTTTACTTTTTTATTTATTATCATTTTATTTAATTTTTCGATTTTTATACGAAATTTTTTAAATATTTATTTATTGAACAAATACAGTTGAATTATTTTACAACATTTTTATTTTAAAAGATTTTTTTATTATTGGATTTTTATGTTTTTTTAAGAAATTTATCAGTTTTTTTATATTTTAGGATTATTGAAGTTAAATTTTTTTAATGATTTAAAAGGAGATTAATTTTTTGGTTTTTGTTTTATTAGGAATTGAGTGAATGATCCTGTGACATATTTTTAGGAAATAATATATTTTCGGGTAAATTAAAATTTTTTATTTTTTTTTGATAATTATTTATTGTATTAAATAATTAATTTATAATTGGAAATATTTTAATTAAAAATATTTAATTTACATGAATAACAATTATATTATTTATTTTTAATTTTTATTTTATTGCTAATTTATCTATATAATTTATTTATTTTTTTTTTTATATTTTTAAATTAAAATTTAATATATTTATAAATTATAATATAATACAAATATTCTGTATTACATTATTTTTTTATTATTAATTTATATATCAATTTAATTATATGAAAGGTTAAAATTATAATTTATAATACCCTAAAAGCATTAATTATTTTTTATAATAAGTGAAAAATAAAAAATAAAAAATAAATGATAAGAATAGAATATTATTTACTAAAAAAAAATTAAAAAGAAAAAAAAAAAACCAATACTATTTTTTTAATATTTTCCTTAATTCATATCTAATATAAATATTACCAATTTTTTCCCATAAATTTTCTTTATCATCATGTCCATCTACTTTAAAAGGAGAAATATAATTCATTGTTTTATTATTAATATAATCAGGTACAAATATTTTATCAATAGTTAATCTAAATAAATCATCAATCATTCTTGGAATAAGCATATTTATTAAAGGAGAAGATTCTTCTAATCCAGGATTAGTATTAATTTCAAGTAAATATGGATTAAAATCATTATCAAAAATAAAATCATATCCAAATAATTCAAAACAAAATTTTCTTTGATTTTCATTTATAGTTTCTTTAATTGTTTCCATTGATAACATTATTATCTTTTTTACTTTTGGTAAAATATCATTTTTAAAATCTATTTTCATTTTATTTTCATTTTCCATTTTTTTATCTAAAAAATTTTGAAACTGCTGAAAAGAAATTTCATTTCCATATTCAAATTCAGAAAAATGAATATTATATTTTTGAACACTATAATTAGTTAAATGAATAAAAAGATTATTACTTTTAATATTAAATTTTTCACTAGTTGCTTTTAAATGACCTTCTTTAAACATATAAACATTCATTTCATGATTTAATAAAACCCAAATTCTCATATCAAATTTTCTTCCATTATATAAAAGTGGATTTTCTAAATATTTTTGTAATAAAACTCTTTTCATTGTGTTTTTATTATTATTTTCTTTTTGTTCATCATTCTCATTATTTATATTATCTTCTAAAGATAAAGTAATTTTATTTTGTACATAATCTTTATCATAATTTTTACTAAAATTTCTTAATTTAAATTTTCTATGTGAAATAAGACCACCATTATGTTTTCTATGAAATTCAATTGCTTTTTTACTAAATTGACTTTTATTTGTATTATTTCCAGCGTAAAAATTTTTTATTGAACTATTTATTTTTTCAATTGAATTACATATTTGAATATATCTTCCTCTATTCATATTTATTGCTTTAACTAACCATAAATTTTTTCCTATATAAAAATTTTTTGGAATAAAAAATTTTGTTTTAAAACCTAAATTTAATATATGTGAATTTAAATAAAAATATTCTGAATATTTTTTTCTTGATTTATCATTTCCAATTATTTCATTTATATTATTAAATAAATGAGTAAAAGATTTCATTTGATCCATAAAAAAAAAATGACCAAATTCAAAAGGTATTGTTAAAGGATAAAAGTCAAATAAATCTTTTGAATGTTCTTCACAATATTTTAATAAATTAATAAATAATTTATATTTATTTGTTATTCCATTATGAAATTCAAAATGATTTGTAAATTTAATTTCTTTTATATTATCTGCAGAATAATCTTTAAAATTTATTCTCCATGATAATGGAGTCCAAAATAAATTACAAATCAATTGATTTTTCTTTTGACTTTTTTCTGTTATTTCTTTCCAATTTTTTCTTAAATCTAAACATTTTTTTATTAAATTTTCATTATTTCCTGGAATAATTATATAATTATTTATTGTTGGTTTTGTATTATTTTCAAAAATTGATGGTAAAGATGATTTTTCTTTATTAGATGATTGTTTTTGTTTTGGTGTTAATAATGTATTTTTTTTTTTATTTAAATTGTTTTTATATGAATTTCTTAATAAATTTATCAATTCTTGATTTTTATTATTTTCTTCTTCATTTTCACAATGAATATTTGTTATTTTATGATGTTGAATTTCATAATTTGAATTTGATAAATAAATATTTTTATTATATCTTGATGATGATTCTGATAAATATCTTTTATATATATCAGTTTTAGAAAATTTCATTTATTAAAATATATAATTCTATTTATTTATTTTGATAACCATATTAATTTCTTTTAATTTGTTGAATTTTTTTAAATTTTTTTTCATTTTCTAAATAAAACTTTTATTATTTTTGATTATATTTTTAATTTATTATAAATATTTCTAAATTAATATATTTAATTTACCAGAAAAGATGATAAATATCTATATTTAATATATTATTAATTTTATATATTAAAAAAAAAAAATTTTAAAATAATAAATCATTATAAAAATAATAAAACAATAATAAATTAATAATTCTTTATAATTGATTTGAACTTTGAATCAATTTTAAAATTTTTTTGTCTATCATGCCAATGACCACATAAAGCTCTAAGTAATCCTCTTAATCTTCTTCTTCTATGAATGCATTCATCACAATAATAATTTTCATAATGATAATAAGTTATAGCATTATTATGAATATAAGCTTCAACATCAGTTTTTCCATTTGTTAAATCTTCAGTTGCATTAATTCCAATTTTTCCATCACCAATTCTTCCCTTTAATTTATATCTATGATTAGTAATTGCATTATATGAATCAATATCAGAATAACCTGAAACTTCAATATTAATATTCATTTTATAATCTTTATAAAATAAATTTATCATATATGAATATCCATAATTTGATATTGAATTTGTAAATGTTATTAATCTTCCATATATTGTTTCTTGATATATATTTATTATTTTTAAATTATCATTTACACTTTTATTTACTTTTATTTGTTTTATTTTTTTGAATATATTATCAAAGTATGTTAATAATAATGTATCTATAATTGCTTTTATTGTAACTATTACTTCTAAATAAATTGTTGAATAATCATTATTTATACTATTAGTTATTTTTGTTAATTCTTTATTTCCTTCTTTTAATAAATTTTCCAATTCTTCAATTATTTTATCTGCTTGATTATTTAAATTTTCTTCAAATGAATTATATTGCTCTTCAGATAAATAATCTTTAAGAATATTTAATGATGATATAATTGGATCTTTTAAATGATCAATTCCTTTTTGTATTTTTGATATTAACATATTTTTTTGAGAATTAAATTCTATAAATTCAGTTGAAAATTGAATTTCATTACTTAAAATTTTAAGCTTTTCTTGAATTTCAGGAAATTTATTTTTTATGAAAATAAGATCTGTTTTTGGATTTTCTTTTTCTTCTACTTTTCTATTTTTATTTTTAGAATTAAGTAAAGCAGATAATCTTCTTCTATCATTATTTTGATTAAAATATTTATTTAAATGATAAGCTAAATTAGTTTCAATATTTTTTGAAAAATTATTAACTTTATCAGTAATATAATTAATTATTTCATTTTTTGTATTTTCTATTACTGAATAAGCATTTTGAGTTTTTTCAATAAAAGAATTTATTTCTAAATCTTTAATTGTATTTTCTGAAAAATCACCAAATGATAAAATATCATTATTAAATTTGTCTTTTACATTATTGTCTGAATTATTATAAAGAGATATAATTTCATTTATTGGAGTTTTTATTTTATTTAAAAATAATGATTCTAATGCTTGTTTTTTATTATCACTTGTTTTAATATAAATATTATTTTCTTTATTATTTAATAATGAATTTTTCTCTTCTATAAAATTTTCTAATTTAATTTCAATTTTTAGAATATCATTATCAGTATATATTCCTGGATCAGGTAGTTTTGAACGAATTTCAGTTTCACAATTTTTTACTAATTTTTCTATTTCTTTCCCTTTATTTGTTATTTCTACTAAAAATTTATTCTTTAAATTATTAATATTATCATTTTGAGTTTGTTTATAAAATTCTAACATTTCATTATAAAAACCTTCTGAAAATGATTTTGGTATATTTTCAATAATTACTTTGTTGAAATTTTTCTCAAAATTATCACTATTTAATAATTTAGTTGCTTCATTAATGAATATTTTAGTAATTTCTTCTCCTGATTTATTATTAAATTCATCAACATTAATAAAAAAATTATCTTCAGTACTTTTAATTAAATTATTAGAATATTCTTCTTTTAATTTTGTTAAAATTTCATTTAATGAATTATAAATTGGTTGTTGGACTGAACTTAATTTATTAATTGTATTTAATATGAAATTTTTATTATCTATAATTTGAAGTTGTGAATATTCTAATTGATATAAAATTCTATCAGTGAAAATTTCTTCGTATATTTTATTTAAATAAATTGAACTATAAGAATGAATAAAATTATTAATATTATCTTTATAATTTTCACCTATTATTTCATAAATTTTTTCATTTAATAAAACTTTTTCTTTTTCAAATCTTTGTTCACATAATTTTTTTAATGACATTGCATTACTGATTAATGTATTATCCAAATCATAAGAATTACTTTTTCCATAATCTAAAGTATTTAAATTGTTATTAATTTGAGTTTTAATATAATTATAAAAATAATTTGAATTTAATGTAGATTTAATTTCTGTGATATAAATATTTAAATTATCTAAAAGAGTATCATTTAATTTTTTTGAAAAATATTCTAAAGAGAATGGAGCATCTTCTTTTTGTGTTACACTTTTTTGGTTAATATTATTTTCAAATACATTATATGAAGTATTAAACTGTGTAAGAATTGAATTTTTAAATTCTCGAAGTTTATCATTTAAAGTTATATATATAAAATCTTTAAATGAATTTAACATTATTTCATTTATATTGAGATTATTTAATAACAAATTTGAATTTACTTTTTCTAAATGATCAAGAGAAATTTTACTAAAATTTAAAGTCAAATTTAATAATTTGAAATCAGAGAATATTTTTGTAGTTTCTGAAATAATATTTTTGAAATAAGTCATCAATTCTTCTTGTGAATTTACAATATAATTATTAATTAATATTTGATATTCTTCATTATATTTAATAAAATTTAGAGTTTCATTTATATTTATATCAAGAATATTATTGAAGTAATTATATTGTTTCTTATAATTATTTAAAATTGATTCAAGGTCTAAGAAATATAAAGTTTCATCATAATCTTTTTCTTCTTGTAAAAAACCTGAATTTATTTTATCCATTAAATTTCGTTTTAAAGTATCAATTGTTCTTAATAATGAATTTTCAATAACAAAAACTTTACTATTTATTAGTCTTATTTTACCATTTATAATATCTTCATTTATATTTTTATCAATAACATTTTTTATATCATTAAAATTATTTTCTAAATAAGGATTAATTAAAGTCATTTCCTCATTTGTTAAATCTCTTAAATATGAAATAATACTATTAATTATTTGGTCTTTATTATAATTTCCAATTGAATTATATTCAGTAACATAATATTCAGAACTTAATCCTTGAATTGAATCTTTTGAAACAATCGTTGAACTTTCAGAAAAAATAGATTTTAAATAATTTACTCCATATCTAAAAACTGCATTATAATAATTTTCTTTTTGATGTGCATCTAATTCTATTATATCATCATCATTAAAATATAAATATTCATTATAATAACTTGTATTAACATTATCACATATTTGTTTTACAAAAATTGATAATGTTTTTTCATTTTGTTTTGTATATGATGAAATTTTTAAAGGGTCTAAATTTGTTGGATCTGAATTAAATGATTCATTTGTTAATTTAATTAAATTTTCTAATTGCGAATTTTCATAATTTATTAAATTTTGATATTCATTTTTGAAATAATTTATATTTTCTAAAGCTTCATTTTCAAAATTATCATTTGGAATATTCTTAGAAATATAATCAATATTTTTTTTAATTATACTAATAAAATCTTGATAAGAATAAGTAATCATTAATTTAATATATGTATATATTAAAGAAGTCATTTTTGTGTTTATAATATCTTTTTGTTGTAATTGAGTTTCTAACATTTGTGATAAAAGATATTTTAATTCTACTGGATCAATTACATAATGTTTTAAATTTTTTTCAAAAATTTGTTTGAAAAAAGTATTATTTAATTTTTGAAATTCTGGATTTAATTCTGTATAATAATTAGAATACATTGAATTAATTAAATTTGTATCATTGAAAATATTAAATATATTTGAATATAAGGTTGCATTCATATCATTTGAATCAATTTCCATTACTTTTGAATTAAATTCATCAACTAAATCTTTTAAATTTGAAAAATTATTGACTTTATTTGTACTAAATTCATTTATAATTTTTTCAGAATATTTTATAATTTCATTATCAATTGAATTTAATTTACTTTTAGTAAGATATGAATTAGTAATACTTTGTAATTTTTTAATCATATATTTTGAAAATAATTCATTTCTCTTTTTAAAAATATTTGTATTTATTTCATTAACTGATTCAAGATCATTAACATGGAATAAGAAATTATTTGCACCATTTGCAACATTTTCTAATTCTATTAATAAATTTTGTTTTATTTCTTCAAATTCATTTTTATAATTACTAATTGAATCTAGTAATAAGCTATTAATTGCAATATTATATGAATCATCAATATGTGAGTTAATTTTTGTAATTATATTTGTAATCTGAGTTCTAAAAGAATTTAATTTATTAATCATATCATTTCTATCTTTTTCTTCAATACTTTCTTTTAAAGTTTCATTTGTTTGTAATCTTTTAGCAATATTTTCATTTAATATTAATATATTGTCTATTTCTAATTGAGTAAATATATCATTAATATATAAAGAATAATTTTCTTTTTCTAATTCAATTGATTTTCTTAAATTTTCTTCATCTAAAAATGTATAAATATTTGAACATAAATCTAATTCTTCAATAATTGAATAATAAATAGAAATGTCAATTGGTTTTCCATAAAGATCAGTTAAAGATTTAATTAATGATTCAATAAAACTTTTAATTAATTCATGTAAGTCATTAATATTTTGATGTAATTCAGAAACAAAAGTAGTAAAAGAACTTGATGTCTCTTCTTTAATTAATATGACATTACTTTCTATAATTGGATTTGATGAAACATTCTGTATTAATTGTTTCATTTTACCGTCAGTTTCATTTATTTTTTGATGTATTTCTCCAAATTGATCATTGTCATATTGTTTAATTTTTTTAGTTAAATTATTTAAAGGTTCAATAAAAATTTTTGAAATATCATCAAATTTTTTAATAAAATTTGATATTTTTGTCAATTCATTTTTAATATTTTTAACCCATTTGTTAGTTTTACTTTCTAAAGAAATAGATAAATTTGTTAAATCACTTCCAACTTGAATAATCACTTTATCCATTAAATCAAAGCTTCCTTGAATAGTTGAAGTTTCATTTTTTTCTAATATAACAAGAGGAGGTTCATCATTAGTATTAAAAATTAATTTAACATGAGAAGTTAAAGTCTTTGGATCAAATTTTACTAAAGCACTCATTCCAACTTTAACTCCGGCTAGATTAGATTTATAAAGAGAATAACTAAACATAATAGGAACAGTAAATCCATTTAAATCAGCTAAATTTTTTAATTGAGAAATATCAGGATAATCACTTAAATTTCCAGTAAATAAATTATTTTCTTTTCTTAAATTTAATTTATTATTTTTTCTTCTTTCATTTTTTCCATTAAAATTACTATCAATTAAATAAACAGTTTCAAATTCAATATTTTCATCTTTAATTATTTTTTCAATAGTATCTTTAACAGTTTCATTAATTGTAATAGATTCTAAATTCATTTGAGTTGTAATAATATTAGAAACACTTAAAACTGGACTTTCAATAATATTTTGATCTTTATCTTCAATATCATTATTAGAAAAAGGTCCTGTAATTGGAATATCTTTAATTTGATTATTTGAATCACTTATACTTTCTAAAGTCGCATAACTATTTATTTCATTAAGATTTCCTTCTTTATTTATTTGAAAATTTACTTCTGAGTCTACTTTTGAATCAGAAAAAGAAATTGAAGTTTTTTCAATTTCTTTTAAATTAACTGTTTCTGTTTTATCATCTGATGAATATTCTCTTATTATTCCTTTTTCTTCTAAATTTCTTTTTGAATTTTCTTCTTTTGATGTATATAAACTTTCTGATAAAGATGGTATATTTTTCCAAATGAAATTTTCAATATTTGCATATAATAAATCATCAATTTTTTTTGGTTTTAAAATTTCATAAACAGTACCATTTTCAAAAAAGGAAAATTTAACTAAAGGTGATAAATTTAATAATTCTAATTCTTTTAAAGTTCTTCCATATTTAATCTGTAAATCTTCATCTTCATTAATTAAATCTTGATTTTCACTTAAATATTGTTCATATAATTCTTTTTTTAAATTTCTTGCATTTTCAGTTTCTATTGAATCAAAAATATTATTTCCAGCAATAATGTCAGGTAAATTTCCTTCTAATTCTTTAAGTAATAAAACATAAGCATAATATTTAATTGGTTTATCTTTTATTTTTTCTTCATCATAAATATTTAATAAATATTTGTGATATAAAGGTTCTTCTGTTTTCTCAGTTGAAATATTGTCATTATCAACTTGTTTTAATTTTATTGATATTGTTTCATTTACAATACAACATTGATGTTTTTCTCTTTTTATTTTTGCTACTAATTTTTCTCCATCTGATGCATAAATTCCTTTTTTATCACCATCACTCCCACCACCACCCCCACCACGACCTATTAATATAAAGTAAATTAAACCTGCAATTATTATTAATATGGCTAAAGAAATTACAATACATATAAAAATAAAACACTTTTTATTTTTGTTTTTAAATCTTTTTAAACAATTTTCTTTTACTTGAGATTTTGTTTCATTTTCATCTTTGTTTAAAATTACTGTTTCTTGTTGCTTTAATGTATAATTACTACTAGTATTATCATTACTTATTATTAATTCATTATTTCTTGGAATTGTTTTGGCATTTCCCATTTCATCGTATGTTATTACTTGATTTACTGGCTCAGACATTTTAAAAGTAGTCTGTTGATTATATTATTTCTTAAATAGGAAAAAATTACTATTCTGGAAAATAGGTATCCCTTTTTTCAGGAGATATATAATAAAAATAAAAAAAAAAATTTATTTTTTTATAGCAATTATCATTTATTTTGGTCTTTAATATATTTTTAATTTTTTATAGCTGTTTTTATATAAATTTATTGAATATTATTGTGGTTTGTGTTTGTTGAAAAAGTTTTACTTATTTTATTTTTTTTAAAAATTTTAAATAAATTTTATTGAAGAATAATAATAGATTAAATTCCTTATAAAATAAGATTAAGTTATCATTATAAATAATGTAATTTATATTTAAAATATATAAAGAGATATATATATAAATAAATATGCTTTAATGAATGATTTATTGCATTTTCAATTCTTTTTAAAATATTAATGAATTAATTTATAAACACTTTATTTATTAAAAATATAATTAATATTACATAAAATGGATTTATTTTCACTATAATAAAAAATATATAATTTATGAAATTTATAATTTCATTTTATAATTTTCAAGAAAAAAAATTTATTTAAAAATAAAAAAAATGAATTCTTTCTTTAATAATCGTTTAATTAAATTAATATCTCCAATAAGTGATGATGTATTTACATTAGAATTAGGTGGAAATGAAAATGAATTAAGAGATTTAATTGCAACAATACTTAATATAAGTCCATCAAATGTGAAAGGAATAAGAGATTCATATGGTAATTATTATACTTTATCAAGTGCAATAAATAATACTCATTTAACTTCAGAATATAGTTTATTTTATTTTATTGTTTTAAAAGATAGTTCTCCAAATTCTAAAATTTCAAATTCAAGTTCTCAAATTACAAATATTTATAATAATTATAGTGATTTAAGTCCAAAAGCAAAAAAAGAAGGATTTAATATGAATAATAAAAAAGATCCAAATGAACAAATTGCTTTTAAGTTATTTAATGCTAAATTATTAGATGAAAATAAATTTAATATATTAAGACAATTAATAGTAGAACAAAATGATGAAATTTTAGAATTGTTTAAATTATATATGAATCATGGGAATGATTTGAAAAAATTATCTATTCAAATTAATCCTATTTTAGATGATATTTATGAATATTCTCAAAGTAATAAATCAGATGAAAGTATTCAAAAAAAATCAAATCCTATTAATTATAATAATTATATTGATTCTATTAAAGGATTAATTAATAAAAATGATATGATTATCATCAATAAATTATTACAAGAAAATAATGAACAAATATTTGAAGCTTTAGATGATTATTCTATAAATAATAATAAAGAAAAATTATTAACAAATTTAAATACTATTATCAATGTTTATAGAGAAAGATTTGAAAAAAATAATCAAAATACTTCAACTAAAAAAGAAGAAAAATTAATTAAAAAATCTGAAAAAATTCAAAAGAAATTATTAAAGAAAAGTTTTATTTCTGATTTTACAAAAGATGTCCTTTCATTATTAAAATATGATTTATCATCTTTAATTCCAAAACAAAAAATGGAATTATTTAATAATTCTTTTCATATAAAAGATTCATCATCAATTAATTCAGAAACAAAAGAATATATAAAAGAATATTATAATAATAAATTAAAAACTAAAATATTTTCAAACTTTAATGAAAATGAAATAGAAGTATATGAACAATTAATAGAAGAAAATAATGAAATGATATTAAATGCATTTAAAGAATTTGATAATAATAAAAATTTAGATGAATTAACCAATGAAATAAGGAAAATAATTAATAAATATCTTGAAGAAAAAGAAGAAGAAAGTGAAGAAGAAGAAGAAAGTGAAGAATCTTCAGATAATGAGTCTGAAGAAAATGAAAATGATTCATCTGATTTTGATGATGAAAGTGAGAAAAGTAGACAAAAAAATTCAACAACTAAAAAAAATGAAAAAAATGATAATAATATGTTTAAATTAAATTTAATTGGTAATAATAATAATAATAATAACAGTAATAATAATAATAATAATAATACTAAAAAAAGTAAAAATACTAAAAATTATGAGGAGAGTCAAAATTATAAAAAGAATGATGATGAAAATAAAAAAAATGAAATTAAAATTAGTAATATTAATATTCCTGGTGTTTCACAAAAAAAAATAAATGAATTTATTAAAGTTATTAATGGAATGTCATTTAATGATGATGAAAAAAATAATATTTTGAATTTATTATCAACAAATAATGAAAAAATCATGCAAATATTTAATAAATTTCAAAAAAATAAATTATCTTTAACCAAAAAAGTATTACTAAATTTATTATCTGAAACAAAGAAAAAATCAGCTTTTAAAAAAAATCCATCTAAAGAAACAATTCCAGTTCAAAATAATCAAAACTCATTTGAATCATTTATAAAAAAAATGTTAGATAATAATAAAATAGATAATAAAATTTATCATTTTCTTTTAAAAGAATATGAAAATAAAAATGATATGTTATGTTCATTTTGGGAAGTATATTTAAATGATGTTGATGATGTTGAAGGATTAGAAGAAAATATAGAAATATTTATAGAAAAATATCAAAATAAAATTAAAGAATTTGAAGTAGGAAATGATGATAATAAAAATAGTGGAAGTAATAAATTAAGTAAAACTTTAAATGATTTATTACAAAAAGGAAGTTTTAATAATTCTGAAAAAAAAGTTGCTTTAGATTTATTTAATGAAAATAATAATGTTATTATGTCAATTTTAGAAGTTTATGATCCTGATGATGAAGAAGATACAATTGATTCTTTGAAGACTTTAATTTCTAAATTTATAAGAAATAAAGCTTAAAAATATTAAAAGTTAAAATTATAATATTATTTTTATTTTATTCAAATTTTTTTAATAAAAATGATTTTTTATGGAAAATAAATTTATTAATTAGATTTATTGATTATATACTATTATTTTATATTATAACATTATTTAAAAAAAACATTTTTTTTAAAATATTTTTTTTAATTTAAGTTAATGAAGTTATAATATTTTTATAAAAACTAACATTTTTTTCAAATTTAAAAGGAAAACATAAATTAATTACTATATATTTTTTCTAATTTAAATGGATACTATTTTAAATATTATAACAGAATATCTTTAAAACAATATATATTTTTTTATTATTTATATAGTTTAATTACATTAATATTTAATTATAATAAAAAATGATACATAAAACAAATTCTTTTAAACCTGAAAATTCTTTTGTAAATAAAAAAGAATTAAGTCTTAAAAATGAAAATCCTTCGAATTTAGGAAAAGATAATTTTTTAAAGAAATTTATGCCCCACAAAAGTGCTGATTTTTCAAAACAAAATCAAGAAGAAAAAGAAAAAAATCAAAATGATAAAAATAAAAAAATATTTATTAAAATAATTAATGATTTAATGATTAATGATAAAGAAAATAAAATTAATGAAAAAATTAATAATAAATCTCCAATAATTAATCAAGAAAATATAATTGAAAAAAAGAAAGAATATAATAATTATATCCCAAAAACTGAATTTAATTCAGAATATAAAAATAATGAAAGTATAAATAATAATGATTTATTAATAAATTATTATGGAAAAGAAGATTTAAATTTAAGACTCCATACTTTAAATAATCATCTTGAAATAAATAATAATAATGAATCAAATCATATAGAAAATATAGTTGATGATGAAAATGAAACTAAAGTAATTCAAAATAACAATATTATTATATTTAATCAAAATTTAATAAACACAAATAATTACTTTTTAACATATCAAAATAAACTTCAATATCAATTATTGCAACAACAAAAATATTTAACACTTTTAAATAATAAATTTAAAAATTTAAAAAATCCATCTTTACTAATAAAAGACCAAATGGGATGTCGTTATTTACAAAAAATAATAGATGATAATCCAGAAATTTCAAATAATTTATTTCAAATGTTAATCAATAATATAGAAAATATGTGTACAGATTTATTTGGTAATTATGTCATTCAAAAATTAATAATTTATTTAAATAGTACAAATTTTGAAAAATTTACAAGAATAATATTAAAAAAATTTAGACATATATCTACATCAAATTATGGAACAAGAGTTATTCAAAAATTAATTGAAATTATATCATATAAAAATAATTATTTTATGAATAATAAGGAACAAATTCCTACTTATTTAAAATGTTTTTCTTTAATAAATTCAATTATTATTAATAATATTCATTATATTTTTAAAGATAATAACAGTTGTCATATAATAATTAAATTTGTTAATGTAATTCCTTATCCTGCAAATGATAATATGTATAATGAAATATATAAATATTTTATAATGTTATGTAAAGATAAACATGGATGTTGTGTAATTCAAAAATGTTTTGAAAATGGAATTAATCAACAAAAATTAAATTTATTTTCTTTATCAAATAAATATTGTGAAGAATTAATAAATGATCAATTTGGTAATTATGTTATTCAATATGTTGTTGGATGTAATGTTGATATTGTTAATAAGACATTATTAAATTTAATTATGAATAATTTATTATCTTTATGTACTGAAAAATATGCTTCAAATGTTTTAGAAAAATTTATATATTTTAATAGTCCTGAAAGTAGAATTTTTTTAAATAAAATTATATCTGATAATAATATCCTTTTTCAAATAATAACAAATCAATATGGTAATTATATTATTCAAAGAATTATAAATATTATAGACAGAGAAACAAGAATTAAAGTTTTGAAAACAATTTTATATTGGGTTGATGATATTAAAAAATTATCTTTTGGTCCTAGATTATTATCAAAATTATGTGAGAGATATAAAGAATTTAATATTTTGATAAATAATATATATGGAAAAGAAATTAATATATATACAGAAATTAATAAAAATTATAATTATAATAATATTATGAATAATAATCCAAGTATGACTAATTCTAATTTTGAAAATTTAAATATTTTTTTAATGAATAATTATTTGATTTCACCTGATTATATAGATAAGAAATTTTATCTAAATAATAGTAATATAAATAATGATATTAATTCAATTAATGATATAAACAATCAAAAAAAATTAAATTTTATTGTAGATACAAAGTTTAATAATAGTAATTTTAACAATTTACAAAATGATAATAATATTTTATTTCAAAACTTTGAAAACAATAATAATTTTGTAAAATATATTAAAAATCAAAAATAGGTTGTTTTACTTTTTTCTTTTTAATATATTTTATTTATATAATTAATTTTTATTATTGAGCTTAAATGTTTCGTATAAGAGTTCATTTTATATATTAAATATTCATTTCGAAAAACGGGTTAGTAAATTTATTAAAAATTTATAAAAAATAAAAAATTTTTATTTGATTTCTATCAAAATATTGAAATCTTATTTTGATATTTTGTTATATATTTAAATTATATTATTTATGTATAAAAAAATAATTTTATAAAAATAAAATTACTTTTTGTATATGAAACTTTGGAAAATCATTTTAAAAAATAAATATTTTTATTTATAATAAATATTTTTTATTAATTACTCCAAAATTATACTAATATCATTTTTTAAATTTAAAAAATAAAAAAATTAATTTTTTTTCTGTTTAGTTTATTAAAAATAATTATTAATTTAAAATAGAAAAATTAAATGGGAACATGTTGTTTTCCAAAAAATAATATAATATATAGAAAAGATTCAATAACAAATACAAAGAATTATTTTAATATAAATGAAGAAATATATGAAGAATTTACAGATATGCCAGAAGTAAATGAAAATAAATATGTAAACTATGGAATTAAAAGAATGAAAGCTTATATTTGTAATTTAAATATTGATGAACTAAATAATTTAAGAGAAAAATTTTGGAAAAATAAAATTACATTAAATGAAAGATATAAATATTTAAGGCAAGCAGTTTTATATGATAGTAATAAATGTGAAGATTATTTATTAAAAAATGGATTTACTGTTATTAATGGTTGTGTTAATAAATGTACTGATGATACAAAATTTATTTATTCTATTCCTAATTATTGTATTAATGATCCATATTTTGAAAAAGAATTAGAAAAAATTGATTCTAAAAGAGAAAGAAATAAAATTAATGTAAATTTAAAAATAGGTGATTTGAAAGAAAAATTTATTTTTTATGATGATGTTTCTGGAAAAGAAATTAAAGAAGAATATGTAAAAAGAAAAAATTTAAATAGTGATTATGTTAGTAAAATTAGATTATTTTTTGGAGGAAATGAAATACATGAAAAAGATTTATTATATCAACATAAAGTTAAAGATAATTATACTATTCAAATTAATATCAATTAATTTAATAAAAGAGAACAAAATTATGCATGAATAATATTTATAATGTAATTTGAAAAAATATAATAAAAATTGTAAAAAAAAATATTATATTCTAATTTAAAACTGCATTGTAATTAATATTTCAAATTTAATTTCTTTTATTTATTTATAATTTTTTAATAATTATTTAATAAATAAAAAAATGTTTATAAGAAAAAAACCAATTATATTTCAAAAAGATAATTCATTAAATCAAAATTCTCAAAAAGAAAAAAATATAAATTTAAATCCAAATCAATGTTTATATAAACAAGATATATTATCTTCATTAATTCGTTTACCAACAAAAATTAAACAGAATGGGGTAATTAAATCTTATAATATTGAAAATATAGAAAGACAAAAAAATAATTATTATTCAAGAGCAATATCAATAAAACAAAGTAAATCAAATTATGATACAAATTCAGTTAATAATTTGAATAAAATTGAAATAATAATTAATACTTTGAATGATTTATTTAATCAAATTCAAACTTTAATAATGAAAGGAAAAAAATGTGTTAAAGTTTGTAATGATTGGATTAAAATATTTAATAATAATGCGGATTTTATTATTGAAATGACTGAATCACATGAATATTTACCTTTAATTAATAATGCAATTAATTTAATTTTTTTTACAATTATACTTCTTTATGATATAAGTTATCAAAATAAAAGTCAATTTATTTTTGAAGATATAAAAAGTATTTTAAATATTTATATGTTATTAACTGAAACAATTTATAATAGATGTAAAAATAAAAATAAAATAAATTTAAAACAACAATCAGTTGTTATTTCCATTTCTATTAAAGATCTGAATGATAATTTAAATAAATTAGTTTCTAATTATCATCAAATTAATAGTAATTTAGCAAAAGAATTTATAAATCTTTTCAAAAAATTAAGAAGAATAAATACAAATGATATTTATGATTTTTTTCAAAAATTATTATATAAAAATGAAGATGAGAATTTTGAAATTCCTGTAGAAAATAAACAAAAATCATATTCACATCAAGATCAAATTGATTTAATAAAAAATTCAATTCAAAAAGTTTCTAATTTAAATAATTATTTCTATTCAATAAATATTAATAATAAAAATAGACCATATTCTCATTATACGGCTGATCAATCTTTAAATTCAAATTCAATAAATTCAAAAATTATATCTCCTGGAAATTTTATTGTAACTGATATAAATTATGTGGGTGCTGCATTAACAAATAGTGGAGTAATATTTCCATTTAGAAAAAGTAATAAAATGAAAATAAGAAGTGTAAGTTATAATAATAATAATAAAAATAATAGTTATAATAATTTTAATATTAAATTAACAAATAAATATTATTCACATAATACAAATCCAAATATAAATAGAAATATTAATCAATTTAAGGATAAGAATATTGGATTTATTAGTTATCGTTTGTCAGAACCAAATAATTTTCAAAATAGGGATATTATTAGTCAAAATGTTCCATTAATTCCTTTTTCTTCAATTAAACCTTATACTCTTGTTATTTATTTAGAAGAAAATATTGTTTATATTCCAAAAGGAACAAATAATATTTATTTAAGACCTTTTTTAAAAGATTTTTTACAAAATATTTCTGAATTTTATGAATTATTAGTTTTTAGTTCTGGAATTAGAAGTTATGCTGATCAAATTATTGATTTTATTGAAAAAGAAGAAAAGTATTTTGCTTATAGATTATATAGAGAAAATGCTAACTATTATAATAAAAGTTATTATTTAGATATTAATAAATTAGGAAGAGATATAAAAAGAATTGTAGTTATTGATAATCATTTTGATTATGAAAATAATGGAATTTTAATTGAATCATTTATAGATGAAAATGAAAATATAAAAAATGATAAAATTTTAATCTATTTATCTGAAATGTTAATTAATATTGCTAATGAAGGTTATGATGATATTAGAGAAGGTTTAAAAATATATAAAAATGAATTTATTAGATATGAAAATAAATAAATATTAATAATTATTCTCTTATATTTATTTTATACATTATTTGGAAATATTAAAAAAGGTATATAATAAATATTATAATTAATATAATAAGTAAAAAGTGTTTTTTAAGAAGAATTTTTACAAACTCATTTTTTTAATTATAAATTAAATATTTTCTATAAATTAATAAATTAATATATGAGAAAATTATATTTTATTTCATTTAAACATATTATATTTAAAAAAAATATTTAAAAAAAATTAAAAATTAAATATTTTTATTTTATATATATTCCATTTAATTGGAACTAAAAATCAAATTAAAAAAATGGAAAATAACAATTTTTCAAAAAAACAAATTCCATCATATCTAAAAAAAGATATAATCTCTGAATTAAAATGTAAAATCTGTAATGGAATAATAAGAGATTGTTATGGAATACCAGAATGCTTTCATATGTTCTGTGAAAATTGTTTAAAAGAATACTTACATAAGAATAAAGAAAATAAAAATATAAAATGTCCAAATTGTAATAAAGATTGGGGAAATTATAAACTATGTAATTCAATGAAACTAAAAATATGTTATATTGATGAAATAATAAAAATTATTTTTCCTCAATTAGAAGAAGAAAACAAAAAATCAAAAAAACAATTGTTTAATGAAATAAAAAAAGCAAATGAAGAAAATGACTTAAATATAAAAAAAGAAAAAGAATTAAATAATAATAAAATACAAATTATATTAAAACCTTTAATTAATGTAGATGATGCCAGAGAAAAATTACCTCAAATATCAAAAAATGTTATTCAAGTTAAAATGAATGTTTCTTTTTCAGAAATTAAAAAAAATATAATTAAAAAATTAGGTATGAATCAATTAAATATTGATGATATAATTTTAAGAAAACAAGGTTTACCTATTGATGATAGTTTTATTGATTTACAATCTTTTTGTGATTTTGATACTTCTTTTTATGATTCAAATGAAAGAATTATTTTTTATTCAAGAAAAATTGATGAATAAAAAAAATCAATTAATTAAAAATATTAAATAAAATAAATAAAAAAATGAGTTATATTATTATATTCTGGTATTAAAAAAGTATTAAATATTAAATGTTAAAAATTATAATTCTTCATTTTCTAATTTTTTCTTAATCAAAGATAAATTTAAAAAATCAGGTTTATTAAATTTATCATCTAATTTTAATTCAGAATATATTTTTTCTTCATCATCATTTTCTAATTGAATTTCATTATCTTTTAAAATTTTAATAAATTCATCTTTTTGAATTGCTTCTATTTTTTCTTCACCATCTTCAACATATTCATTAATAATAAAAATATTTTCTAAATTTTCATTATTATTTTTTATCTTTTCTTTAAATGTTTTTAAAATATTATTAACTCTAATATAATCTTCCATATAATCATTCAAATTATAGTCATTAATTTCTTCTTTATATTCTTCATCTTTTTCAAAACCTGATATATTTTTATCATTTTCTATAATTTCAAATTTTTCTGATTCATTTTCATTATGAACTTCTATACCTCCATCATTATTATCTATATCATTATTATTTTCATTATGAACTTCTATACCTCCATCATTATTATCTATTTCATTATTATTTTCATTATGAACTTCTATACCTCCATCATTATGATCTATTTCATTATTATTTTCATTATGAACTTCTATACCTCCATCATTATTATCTTTTTCATTATTATTTTCATTATGACTGTCAGTAATTTTTTTTTCGCTATTTATTTTTTCATTTGAATCAGTTTCTATGTCTACATTTTCCTCTATAATATTAAAATTTTCTTGATTTAATTCTTCAATTATTTTATAATTTAAATCAAAAATTGAATAATTTTCAGGAACATTTTTTTTCATATTATAAAGTAAAAATTCATTTAATTCATCTTCCAAATTTACCTTTATTTCTGAAGAAATATTCCAATAATCTAAATATGAAATAATATAATTGTTATTTATATCTTTTTCTTTAATTTTATTTAATAAAGAAGGATATTTATCAATTTCAAATTTTAATTTATCCATTTTTTCATTTTCATTATCTGAAAATTCATATATATTAGAAAAAATATTATTTAAATAATCCATAAATTGATCAATATTATTTTCAAATTGATCTAATAAATTTTCTAAAAAAGAAGAAATTAATTGAACATCATTTTCTTTTGTTATTTTCATATTTTCAATTAATAATTGTCTAAAAGGTTCTATAAAATCATCTTTTGATATTTCACCACCCATTTTTTCAAAATTATCTAAAATTATTTTTATTTGTTCTTCTAATTTATCTTTTGTAATTTTTTTTGCTTCTAAATTTATTCTCATTATTTGAGGAAGAGCATTTTGAATTTCATTTAAAAGTGTTTCTGATAAGTCATTTAATTTATCTTCTTCATCAATTTTTTTTTCTTCTTTTGAAATTGGTCGATATTTTTGAATTTCTTTTTCTTCTAAATATTGATTTTCATCATTATTAACATTAATATTTTGTAAAATTTCATTTTCAACATTTTTATTTCTATCTTCAAAATTATTTTTTGTTTTTGTTCTTTTTGGAGAAGGTGGTTTAGGATTTGAATTAATATTTAAAGGAATTGAATGTGAATTCATTAAACCATTATTATAATTATATTTTCTTAATATTCTACTAATATTATAATTTTTCTCATTTAAATATTTTTCATATATATTAACTTTAAATTGTGCATCTTTTAATAATGATTTAATTAATTCATTTTTTTTCTCTTCTTTTTCATTTTCTCCTATTATTATTTCTGATTGTTTTATAGTTTTACTTACTTTCATATCTTCTTTTTTTCCTCCTGTTATTATTAAATTATTTAATTTTCTTATTTCTTCTCCTTTATTTTTATAATCATTTACAAGTAAAGATAATTTTTCATTTAATTTTCTTTTTTTATCTTCATAATCATTTGATTTCATTTCTGCTTGTTCTCTTTGTTTTTTTTCAAGTAATAATTTTCCATTTGTAAATTTTAATTTCATATTTAATGTTCTTAATTTTTTTGTTTCTTTTTGTTTTTTTTCTTTCTCATTTCCAATTTGATTTAATTGACTTTTTAATTGAGAATTATCTTTATTTAATTGTTTACAACTACTTTGAATTGAACTTAATAAAATATGTTGTTCAACAAATTTATTTTTATAATCATTTAAATCATTAATTTGTTTATTTCCTCCTTCAATTTCTTCTTGTAAATCTAAATATAAATTTTTCATTTTTCTTAAATCATTTTGTAATTTATTATTTTCTTTTTCTAATTCTTTAATTTTAGTAATTTTAATATGAGCTTTTAAAATATCATTTTCTTCACATTTTTTTCTATAAAGTTTCTTCATTTCATAATATTTTTTTTTACAAGAAGAAATTAAAGTACTTTCTTTTCCTTTTTCAATATTTTCTTTATGTACAACTTCAACATCATTATCTCTTGTACAATCTTCAATTATTTTATTTTTTTGTTTTATTTCTAAATCTTTTTGAACAATTGTACTTTTTGCTTCATCAAGTTGACTTCTTAATTTATTAACTGCAATTTTTAAATGAACTGTATCTTCATATAATTGTTCTTTTCCTATTTTATATGGAATTAGTTTTACTTTCTCTTTGTTTTCATCTTTATGATTTTCCTTTGATTTAATTCTTATTTTGGAATTATTTATTAATGGAAATTTTACTATTGCTGATTTTGGTCTTTTATTCATTATTTCTTGGTTAAATTTTTTTTCAGAGCTTACACTTGATGCAGGTCTCATTTTTATTTTATTTTATTTTTTTGATAAGTTATTTATTTATTTTTATATTTTAAAATAATTTAAATAAAAATAAAAAAAAATAAATCAAATAAATAAACTTTAAATAAGATAAAAACCAATTAAATAAAATTCATTTTTTAATACTTTAAAAAAAATATTATATATATCATAAAACCAAATAAAAAACAAATTTAAAAGTATATCAAAAAATTATCATTTATTATTTTTTTTTCTTAGGTAACTTACACTTACAATCAGAACGTGCGATTTTATAATCAAACTTAGGATTTTCACAATATCTTTCCATAGGATCAATTTTATTTAAAAGAGAAGCTCCTCTTTTACTATAACCTTCATTATAATCATAAATATAATTTCCATTATTATCAATATAATTAGTTAAAGCAAGATGAATTAAAGTATCATGAATATCATAAGGTGTAATAAAAATTTGTTGATTATCATATAAATTATTATAAATTCCACTGTTATATAATAAATCATTATTAGGAACCATAATAAATAAAGTTGCTAAAGTAGATTCTAAAATATAATCATCAGGTCTGATAAATTGCCATGGACCAAGCATATGATTACCATGATCACTAACAAAAAAAATTATAGTATTATTTAATAATTGTTCATCAAAAAATTTTTTAACAAAAAGATAAAGTGGATCTTCTAAATATGATACAAGTTCCATTGTACCTTCATGACCTTCATTAAAATGTGCTCTAAACATTTTTTTATTATTTGGATATGTTTTCCAAAATAAAAGAGAATATTCCATTGCATATTCAAAACCATATTTACCATATAAACATCTTTTAATTACTGAAGCAACACCTTTATGAAGAGGATATCTATAATCAAAAAAATTAGGATCACAAAACATTGCAATATTCTCATGATCAAATGAATTATAATCTAAATCTTGATCTAATATTAATGAATTTATTGAAAATATTTCTCTTCCACATGTTGTTCCAGTGTGTCCTGTTATAAATCCTTGGTCTTTATAATATTTTACATAATTTGTTCCTATTTTTTCATCTAATTGAATTCCATAAAACATTGCTTTTATATTTGGTAATGTTAATCCTTTTACTGTGTTATATTTCATAAATTGAAATGCAGTAAATTTTTTTTTTTCGAAACTTTTTTCATATTTCATATATGGTTCTATTAAATTTGCTAATTTACCTAATTTTCTTTTAAATTGATTTCTTGATATTGCATCTATATATATTATTAATACATTATCATATAATGTTTTTTTTGTTTTTGCTATTTCATTTCTTTCTTTTGATAATGTTTCATTAAATATTACATTCATTTTTATATGACCATAATTTTGTTCATCGAAAAATAATTCAACTTCTGGTTTTGGTTCATTTGGATAATGTTTTTCATCAAATAAATCCATTTTAATAGTTTCTTTATTTACATAATGCATATATTCTTTTAATAATCCTTTATCTTCCATTGAAAATTTATCTCTTGCTGTTATTGGATAACCAAAATGATTTAATTTACTTTCATTATTATATAATGTTCCTATATTTTTTAAAAATATTTTTTTTTCTTTTTTTAATATACCATCTGCTGAACATGAAGGACGAAAAATTTTAGAAAAATCAAAAACACCATCAAGTGAATCAATCATACATTTATTTTTTCTTGGTGTTAAAATTGCACAAGGATATTTATTTAAATCATTATCAATAATAGTATTATTTAAACCTTTATCCCAATTTTCACATGAAAAATTAGGTATAGTTTTATACATAAAAATAATAGTAGCAATAATAATAAAAATAATAACAAGTTTTCTATATTGTTTTTCTTTAATAAATTTAATAATTTTTAAAATGAAAATAACTAAAGGAACTAAAAGAATTAAAAAAAAAATAAAACCAATTGAATTATAAGTTCCATGATCAACTGCATCAGTTCCAGTAAATTGAGTAAAGTAAATAATATAAATAGGAATTAAATAAATTAAATGATAAAAAGATGAACAAGTATAAATTGCAAAAGCTAAATAAGTTGAAACTAAAAGACAAGAAATAACAGTTAAAACACCAACTGTAACATAAAATATTAATCCTCTTTTAATAGTACATTCAGTAGGATCTCCTTCACATCCTCTTAAAGAAAATGCATAAAATATTATTGCTGATATATTTATAATTGATAATATTATATCTTTTTTATATTTTTTTATAAATGGAAGAATTTTTACAAAAAAATAAAATTTTATTTTTCCTATTATTGTTGTTGGATATATATGAAGTATTTCTTCCGTTTGAAGAGAATTTTGAATTTCTACTGGAGTAAATTCTATTACTTTTACATTTTCGTTTACCAAATTTATATTTGATTTTTCACTATTTTTATGTTTTATATCTTTTTCATTTGAATTTTGACTTTTGTTTGAATTATTTTCTTTGTTTACTTCGTTTTTTTCTTCTATTTTGTTATTTATCATTTTTTTTTTTTTTTTAATATAAATTTTTTTATTTTAATAATTAAATAATATTAAAATTATTTAAAAAAGTTTTAATTATTCCATTTCCACCAATTGAAACCCCAATTTCTGAACTCTAAACTTCTATGAAACCCATTGTCTTACAGTAAGATCCAAAATATTTTAATAATTAAACAAATATATTTACATTCTAAAACATTATCATCATATTAATCATTTGAAGAAGTTTTTATTCCTCCCTTTCAACTCAATACATTTGGAACTAATTAACTTATATAACTTAGTTGAGGTATTCTTAATGAAGTTCATAACAACAATAAATATTTTCTTATGATTAGGTGGATTAAAAAATAATTTAACTATTATATCGTAAATAATATCATTTTTTAAGCTTTCATATTCTTCTTCTTCTATAACTTCTTTTAATTTAATATAAAATTCGTTTCTCCATTCAGTGATTTCTTTACTGTTACAATTAACATAATAATGGTTTTTAATATTATCATCTTTACAAAAAGGACATTTATGTCTAATATGTCTATTAAATAATCCTGATTTTAAAATAAATTTAAGTAAAATAATATCTCTACC
>JAEEGK010005029.1_pt1 | contig 32045 bp, 15 predicted proteins | sample 8958771 | NCBI WGS metagenome assembly JAEEGK01 (sample SAMN16246547, study PRJNA631951) | gut metagenome | biome: gut microbiome; feature: rumen; material: SC-attached | host: Bos | place: Iran: Karaj | collected 2018-10
ATAAAAATAATTAAAACAAATATCAACTCTCATAATTATTATTTACTGTTTTTTCTTCTTTTCCTAATAGGAGTAGGAGGTCTTTTTTTAATATAATCATCTTTTTCAATCCACTTAACTTTCAAAGTAGAAATAGGATAAATTAAATGAGGGATAATTTCAAAATTATTAGTGATTAAAAGCATTCCACCTGCATTTTTATGTCTTTTACAATAATCAGTAGCAGAAAAGACAGTAATTAATTTTCCAGCAGAGAATCTTTCAAAACCATCAGGAACACATTCATGAGCTCTAATAATCATATGAACATTATTTTTATTAAGAAAATTTTCTACAATATCAGGTCCAAATTTAACAATATTTCCATAACTTTTACTATCTCTAATAACATTAGGTTGAATACCTTTTTCACTATCATTATCAGTTGGATCACTCCATAATATATCCATTATTATTTGATCTTCTTTTGTTAATGCTTCATGAATAACTGGAAGTGGTCTTTGCATTTTTTCAACATCTGATATATCTGTAAAACAACTTCCTATTCCTCCATGAACACATACTATCTCATTTTCTACTATTGCTACTAATGGTAAATATTCAAAAAATTCATTTATTATTTTAAATACATTTAATTCATCACATAATGCATCATCACTTAATCGATATTCACATTCTTCATAAAAACCAAATGTTGAATTGATTAAATGATCTTCATGATTTCCTCGTAATAAATGAATTTTATCAGGATATTTAATTTTTAAAGCCATTAATAAACAAATAGTTTCAAGAGAATAAATTCCTCGATCAACATAATCTCCTAAAAATAAATAATCAATAGAATTAATATCTCCTCTTGAAGGATTTTCTGAAGGTTCTCCCCATAATTCAAAAAATCTCATTAAATCATCATATTGACCATGTATATCTCCAAAAACTTTTATTGGAGTATTTAACCTTAATACTATTGGCTGTGATGCTACTACTTCTTGACATGCTTTTGTTAATGCTATTATATGCTCTCTTCTAAATTTAAATTTTGATATTCCTGTTTCTGTCTTTTGTATATTTTTCCATGCGTTTGGCTTTAATAAACTTTCTATAAAATTTTCATACAATTCAAAATTTTCTTTCGTTAAATTATTAATTATTTGAAATTTATTCTTTTCATCTAATGATACTTTTTTCACCTCGTTTTGAATGTGAATGTTGTGGAAAGATAAATAACTTAATGATAAAGACTCTTTTGTTTTTGGCTCATCTGTTTTTATATCATCTGTTGAAATATTCGGTGTTGGATTTTCACTGTTATCTATACTTGAATCATCACTTACTGATATACAACTTAAATCTGCTTTATTTAAAATAACTGGTTTAATTTTTATTTTTGTAAAATTACAATTCCCATCAAATAATGTTGAACTAGGAGTTATTTCTTTCTTAATATTATTTTTATATTCATTATTATTATCATTATTTTCTTCCTTATTAATATTTTCAAAATTTTTCTTAATAGAATTTAAATTTAATTCTCCTTGTTCAGAATATTTTTTATCTTTTTGATCGAGTAATTCTTTTTCACAAAGCATTTGCATATCAAAAGAGACTAAATCAGAAGAAGCTTTTTCATTATATTTCATCATATCACATCCTCCATGTAAAAAAGCTAATTTATCAAGAGTAAAAGAAGCATTTCTGAATTTTCCAAAAGAAAAAATATTATACCATTCATGAGTGATAGAATCATAAATATTAAGAGGTAAACCTTTTAAATAAAATTCAGTATTTTCACTTCTTCCTCCAATAACAATCATAAACTGTTTATAAAAAAGAACAGAATGTTGAAATCTTTTAATAGCACCTCCACTTCCTTTTTTTGGAGCAATAATCCATTCCCAATTTCCATTTCTATGTTTTCTTAAACCCCAACAATCATTTAAAGCTTTTTTATTTATATCTCTTCCTCCAAATAATATTATCATTCCTTTAGCTTTACCAGCTTTAATAATTCCCATTGAATGATATAATCTTGGTTCAGGTAACATTTCTTCAGGTTGATTATATTGTACTTGTTCCCATTTTATTGTTGGATTTGAAAATAAATATGAATATTCTATTTTACATAACCAAACTCTATTTGATAAATGATTTTTCTCTCTTAATACTCCTCCAAATAATAATAAATATGGCTTATAATATATCATTGTATGACCATATCTTTGAGGAGGTTTTATTGTGTTTTTTTCACATGCTAAAATTGACCATTTTGGATTTTTCATATTTCTTAATTCTAATAAATATAATTCACTTGATGCAAATCCTGAATTTTTTTTTGCTCCTCCGAATATTATTACATTGCTTCTTGATATACATAAAGCTGAATGAGCTGCTCGAGGACTTGGTATTATTCCTGAAGCTAAATTCTATGTATAATTTATTTATTTTTTACTATTTAATTTTTTCCAATTTTTTGTTAGGATATCATAAATTAATGAATCGTTATATAATTCATTTATTGTTGTTGCTCCTCCAAATAATACTACTTCATTTGCGTTTACTATTTTTTTTGTAAATTTTTTTTATATATTTTTTATTTACTTAATGTTAATGTGTGACCAAAACGACTAACTTCATGAATTTCTTTTTGTTCTGATATGAAATTTGAATCTTCTTGTTGACTTCCTGAATTTGAAGTTGGACTATTTTCACCTTTTTCATTCTTAATTTCTGACATTAAAGTAAGATTAGAAACATTTTCCATTTTTATTTTATTATTTAAATACTATATTTTACAAAAAATATAAATATTTTATCCTGAAAATAAAAAATAAAAATAAAAGAATAAAAATATAAAACTTCTAATTTAGAAGAAAAATGTCAGGAAAAAAATCAAACAGTGATTTAAAAATAATGGAATGGCGTTTTAATCAATTTTTAGGAGAAAAACTAACATATGAACAAATAAAGAGTGATCCAGAAAACGAGAGTTTTTTAGTGACAGATGTAAAATTTACAAGTGATGGTTCAAATGTAATAGTATCAGATAAAGGTGGAAGAGTAATAATATTTAAAAAATCAGAACAAAAAGGAAAACAACCAAAATTAGATTATTATTTTGAATTTCCTGCACAAGAAAAAGATTTTGATGTTCAAAAATCAATTGAATATTCTGAAGAAGTCAAAGCATTATCCATTTTACCAAGTGATAATTATAATAAATTAGATATATTAACTTCAGGTTATAGAACTATTAAATTAGATAGAATATATAAAGATAAAGTTAGTACTTTTGAAAATAATAAAAATGATAATAATATTTTAATTCCTAAAGTAAGTTCTGTTAGAGAAGAAGTTAAAAGTAAAACTAAAAGATTATTTCGTTGTTCTCAAAGTGGAGAATGTAATTCTTTAGGAATAAATAAATTTAATACTAATCATTTTATTTCTGCTGATGAATTTAAAGTTTATTTATGGGATTTTAATAATGTTGATGATGTATATACTCCTATTGATATTGAACCTAGTGTTGAACAATTAAATCTTGAAAAAATAACTAAATGTAAATATGTTGAAGATAATCCTCAAATATTTATTTATGGTACTAATAAAGGAAATATTAAATTATGTGATTTAAGAACTAATACTGATTACCTTAAATTTCAAACTTCTTTTTATGATGAAAAAGCTAATGTTAATAATGTTATTGCTAATTCACTTTTATCTGTTCATGATATTAATACTAATTTAAGTGATAAATATTCTTTTGCAACAAGACATTATTTCCAAGTAAATTTATGGGATATTAGAATGCAAAATGCTCCTTCAAATAAGTTTTTAACTTATGAACCAATTATTAATAGATTAACTTATTTATATCAAAACAATTATTTAGCTGATAAATTTTCATTAGATTCTGATATTAATGGTAAATTTATTTTAACCGGAGGTTATAATAATATGTTTCATGTTATTGATATTAATCAAAGATTAAATACTCAAATTATTATTGATGATAATAATGAAAAATTAATGAATACTAATGTAGTTAGAAGAGTTAATGCTAAAGGTTCATGTGGTTATAAAAAAGATGATCCTCATGCTCAAAATATTAATTTTGATAAAAAAATTTTAAAACAAGCTTATTCTCCTGTAGAAAATTACGCTTTGTTAATTGTATACAATTGCATTTACTCTTATAGTGGAAATATAGCAAAAAAAAAATAATTTATTCAATAAAACATTAATTTATTTAATTTTTATTATTTTTTTTGATTGTTAAATGGAAGACATTAATACAAGTAAAAATGAAAATTTAAATAGTGAACAATGTAATATGTGTCTTGAATTCAATAATAAATATATATCATTTTCATGTAAGCATAAAATATGTTTAAAATGTTTTTATAAAATTTTAATAAGATCATATATTAAAGATATTTCATTAAATAATGAAATACAAATACTTTGTGTTTGTAATAAAGGAAATGTAAAAATGGATTTAGAGAAGATATATAATGATATTAATGATTTATTTCAAAATAATTCAAATGAAAAAAATGGTAAAATTGAAGACAAATGTGATAATCATCCTAATAATTTAATTATTGATTTTTGTTCAGATTGTATGGAATATACTTGTGAAAAATGCAAAGAAGAAAATGGCTTGCACTATGAACATAATATTCAAAATGTAAATGAATATATTAAAGAAATTAAAGATAAGATTAATAAACTTCCAGATATATCAAATTATTTGGAAGAATATGAAAAGAAATTAAATAATTATTTTAATGATTATTCAAAAGATATTTCTTCTAAAATTGATTATTTAATAAATGAAATTCAAAAGTATAAAAATGATTCTTTAGAATTAATAAGAAATAAAATAGATAAGAAAATATTACCAATGAAAATATGTCTTTTATTATATAAATATTATAATTATGAAATCGAAAAAAATTCAAAAGATATTCACCAATTACTCTTTTTATTAAATACTAAAATAATAATTCCAGAAATTTATTATCAAATAAATAAAACACAAAATGATATAGAAAGTTTAATTAAATCAGTAAACAATTTAAATTTAGAAAAAAGAGTGATTGTAAAATTAAATGAAAAATATAGTAATTTTAGAAATTTTCAAAATATAGAAAATGCGCATAACATAAATATAAATTGTTTAGTTAAAATAACAGGAAATAAATTAGTTTCAGGTGATTTAGATGGTAATATTAAAATTTGGAAAATTTCAGGAAAAGGAATTTTTAATATTCAATCTGAAAAAGCACATGAAAGTCAAGTTCAATCCATTATAGGATTAAATAATAAAAAATTTGCTTCTTGTTCTGGAATTGAATCTTTAATATTAATTTGGAAGGAAAATGATAAAAATAATCTTTATCATATTGCACAAAAAATTGATTTGTCAAGTAAAATATGTTTAAAGTTAAATAAATTGAATGATAATACTACATTATTAGTTGCATTAAATGATAATAAATTTTATACTTATATAAATAAAAATAATGAATATATTCAAAATAAATTAATTGGTTCACATGAAGGAAAAATAAATTGTTTAATTCAATTAACAAATAATTTAATAGTTTCATGTTCAGATGATAAAAATATAATAATATGGAGTGAAAAAAAAGAAGAAAGTATATTATCAGATCATAAAGATTCTGTTAATATTATAATAGAATTAGATAAAGAACAAATATGTTCGGGAAGCTCCGATAAAAATATAATTATTTGGAAAAAAAATAAATCTTTAAAATATGAAAGTTATTTAATTTTAAAAGGTCATTCAGATGCAATTAAAAGTTTATGTTTTTTAAAAGATAAAAGAATAATTTCTGGAAGTGATGATTGTACTATTAAAATATGGTTATTATCAAGAAACGGATATATTTGTAATCATACATTTAATGAACATAATTCTACAATTTCTGGATTAATTGGTATTAAAGATGATTTATTTATTTCTGGCTCTTATGATAAATCAATTAAAGTTTGGTTTAGTCATAAAAATTAAATTTTGTTTTGTTTTTCTTATTTATTTATTATTTATAATATTTAAATAATGTTTTTTTTTGGTATTATTGAACATTTTAATTTAAATAAATTTATAATATTTAATATTTAATTTTTTAATTTGAAAAATAAAGCACATTTATCAATTGAAAATTCTACCTTATTATTATTAAAATATAAACTAAAGTAAAATATTCATTTTTAAAGTATTTTTGGAAGGATAATGAATCTTTATGAGTAAAATCAATTCATATTTTCTATTTTTATTTCTTAAAAATGATATAATAGAAAATTTATTAATCTAATAATTAAAATTATAATATTATTATCTAATTATCATATAGTATTATTACCTTTATTATTAAATTAATATAAAACCACAAACAAAAATACAACAAATAATTTATTTATAGAAAAAAATAAATTCTATTTCTGTTTGAAAATATGTTTTATTGCATCCAATGATAAAGGTTTATCAAAAAAACCATTAGCTTTGCATTCACTAATATTAATTAATTCAGAGCTTTGTAAATAAATTTTTATATCATTCATTTCTTGAATATTTTTTATAATTTTACAAGTAAAAAATCCATTTAAAAAAGGCATATTTTGGTCCATAATAATAATATTAATTGGATTATTTTTTAATAAATTAGAATAAACTGTATGTAAACATTCAATTCCATTTGACACATAAAATATATCTGGAATATTTTTTTCATCATTTTGAAAATATTTTAAAATTAATTTCCTTATTGATAAAGCAGTATAACTGTCATCATCACAAATTAAACATTTAATATTTGATTTATTTTTAAAAAATTCCCTTTTAAAAGTATTCACTTGGATTTGAGAATAACTTCTATTAATAGTTCCAGTTATTCCTAAATTTATTAATGATTTTGGAATAGTTATTTTTTTTTTATTAGCACACCTAGATTTTAATAATGTATTTGAAGAAGTATTTTCTTGATAAGAAGAAGTTTTTAATTTATTTTTTCCAAAAACTGGAAAACCATTTAAAGTTTTAACTTTTCTAAAAAATCCATAATTATGATATGAAGATAAATCATCAATATTTGATTTACTTTTATTTTCTTCTTCTTCATTTTTATGAGTTTTAAGTTCATCATATTGAAAGTCATGATTATAATCTTTTTGACCTTGATTAATTGATATAATTATAGATTTTAATGTATCATTAATTAATAATGATGGATTTATTATTTCTTCTTCTTCATCATATAAATCAAACCAAAATTCAGTACCTTTTCCTTTTTTAGATTTAAAATTAAATTTGAGTTTATGATTTTCTAAGATTTCTTTACATATATATAATCCTAATCCAGAACCATTTTTATTTAAATGTTGATCTTCTTCTATAATTTGATGAGGATTAAATAAATTTTGATTTTCTTGAATATCAAATCCTATTCCAGTATCAGATATTTTTATTCTTATTTTACCATTTATTTTTTCAACTGAAACCATAATATAACCTTTCATTGTGAATTTAAATGAATTAGATAATAAATTAATTACTACTTGTTTTAATCTCATTTCTGAAATTGATTTTATAGTAGTTTCTTTAGATAATTTAAAATTATATTTTATATCAAATGTTTTCCTTTCAAATTTTGCTCTTGATTGAAATATATATATACAAAAATTTAAGCAATTATATAAATTATAATATTCATCTTTGATACTTTGTAAAGATATTAATTTACCATCGTTTTTACTCATTTCTGTTATTTCATATATTAAATTCATACCAAAATCACATAAAGCTTTTAAAAAATGTTTATTCGGTAAATCATCTTCATATGTTTCTTTTTTTAAATTTGATGAATCTGAATGAAATGAATTTCCATTATTTTCAATAAATGATGATATAGTTAAAAATACATTTTTTAATTCATGAGCACTTTTCGCTAAATATAATGTTTTCATTTTTAATTCATTTTCTAATTCTATATAATTTTCATTTTTTAAAAAATTCATTCCATGTGACCTTTTGACTGGGGAACCATAAAATGACATTTAATAATTAATATTAACAATATTATATTAATTTTTACATTTAAAATTAAAAAAAACATTATAATATAAATTATTAACAAAATAAAATAATAATTAATAATTCAAATATTTTAAAAAATAAATATTATTAAATTAAATAAAATAGGCCAATAAAAAAACATTAATAATACCATTCTTAAAAACTAAAATGAAAACATTATTATATAAAAAATATTAAAACAATGAATATTTTTTCTTTTTCCTTTTTTTTCTTTCCTTTCATAATATTCTTTTTTCAATAAAATCCCTATAAAAATAATTATCTTTATTTTAAACATACATAAATTTAATAGAAAATAAAATAACAAATTTATTAAACTAAATTATTGAATTTGTTTATTAAAGTTCTCTTTGAGAATATTATTTAGTCTTTTAGAATTTAATATTATTTTTTTTTAAAGTTTACATTTATATTTTATTTATTTTAATTATTTTTATTATATTTTTGAACCTCTTTTTGAAGATATTTGTTGTCTATATGAAGATCTTATTGTTGATGACATCAATGATTTATTATATGTATTTGTACTACTTGTTTCTGAAGCATTATCTTCTTCTTCAATTTTTGATTGATTATTTAATTTCTTATAATTATTAATGGCAATAATTTCATTTAAAATTTTTATGATAATTTCATTATATTCTTTTAATCTATCAAACTCAAAGGTTTTTTCATTTTGAACAGTTTGTAAAATATGATTTTCCCCTTCATCTTTAAATTTAGATTTTAATTTATTTTTTAATTTTTCAGAATTTTTAACAAATCTTTTACATTTTAAAATCTCTAAATCAACATCTTTATCTAATCTTCTTGCAATAGACATAACTTTATTAATTAATTGATATTGAGTAAAAGATAATTTAGTTGTATTTACTTTTGACATTGCAGCAATAAGTGATCTTACATCAGAATGAATTAATCTTCGTAAATGATGATTTTTAATATTTAAAGTTAATGGAAGTAATTTTCTCATTTTTTCAACATTAACAAATGAATTTTCCATTTCTTCTGAATCAAGAACAAAATTTTCTAAAATTTCTATTATCATTAAATTTTTTCTTATATATGCTGTATATATTGTTGAAACATTTCCAGTATTTGATTCTAAATTATTATACATCATTATTTTAGTTTTATCATCATTTTTTCCTCCTCCTTTTGATATTTTATTTAAGTATTTTTTCTTGTTTTGTAAATCTTGATTCATTTCTATTTTTTGATTTGCTTCAAAATCAAGATATGCCATAAATAAAGAATGGACATCATCATTATTTTGAAGAGCTTGAGGAGAATGAATAAATTTTAAGAAAATAATAATGTCTTGATCAGTCATATTCTTTCTTATTCTTTGAAATTGATCTCCTTTTTCATCTTCTTCTTTAAATACATATAAAAATAAATATATATAATCTCTTGCATTTATATACATTAAAAATGGTATTCCTAAGGCAAACCATTTAAAAAAATCAAATAATTTCACTGTAATTGAAACTCTTGTTACACTATGAATTTTTATAATATTTATATAACCTTTAAAATAAGCAAAAATAAGAATAAATGTAGAATAAATACCAAAAGTAAAGGAAATTATAGGAAAATAAAATACTAAATAAAATATTCTAGTAACAATTTTATTAAATTTTTCTTGATCACCTTTATAAAAGCAATTAATTAAAAAAACAGGTAGATTAATAATATTAAAAGGAGGAGATAAAAAAATTAAATATCCATAATTATTATCCCATCGATAATTTTTATAATATTGAATTAAAACAGCTCTATTAGAAGCATCAACAACTTTAATTAATTCTTCAAAGACATTAGATAAAACAGCAATAAGTAAATTGATGAATAAAACAGCAGAAATACAAACATAAATCATATAAATAACACTTCCCACACCAAAATAATTAGTATCAAAAGCATACCAATCAAAATCATTAACAAAAGCACCAAATAAAGATACAACACTAGTAGAAAAATCAACAAAAATATTAGAATGCCTATTAAATATAGAAGTAAAAATTCCTGCACAACATGCTAAAAATAATATTATTAAAACTATATATTTTATTAATAAAGTTCCCATTGCAAATATCATTCTAATTATTGGTCCCATTTGTCTAAAAGTTAATAAAATACCTCCAACTCTACACCAAACTAAAATATCATTCATTGCTAAAATAAATACTCTTACCCAAAAAGACATATGAGTTGAAAAAGTAGGATCTTCATTAACTAATAATTTTAAAAAAGGTAATTGAATACCCCATAATAAATCTTTTGATATTTCTGATAATTCTTTTGAATTATATTCACCTGATAAATCTTTTGTATCTAAAAAAATTAACCATGCAAATATAAATAATAATATATCTAAATATGTCCAAACATCTAAATTAAATGGTCTTTTTGATTTTAATATAAATAATATTTGATTTAAAACACTGTAAACTAAAAAATGAACCATAATTAAATATACAGTAACAAGAAAATGTGGAATTTCACTTAATTGATCATAATTATTTAATAATTCACCATAATCATTCATTAAGAAAATAAAGAGATTATAATCAATGACTAAAAATATGGAAAAAAAACTATTTGGATGAAATCTTAAAGAACAAGAATCTAACCAAACATTTAATTGGAAAAAATATACTTTAGAAGAATCAATTTTATCAAAAGCATTAAAAGGAAGAATAGTTTGATCTTTTTCATATAAAAATCTTCCAATTGAAGAAGCAGAAAATAAACTATTTGTACTTAAAGTTCCACTCCACATTTTTTTAACAATTGTTCCTATTTCTGGAGTTTCTAATAAAGTATATAATTGTAATTCTGAAACAATTTGAAAAGCTGTTCTATCTTTTGTATCTTTTTGTTTCATTAAAAATGATATATAACCTTCATTGTGATTTGATTCTTGAACATTTTTACAAAATTCTATTAAATCATATATTACTTTCTCACATTTTGTTATATCACTTACTGAAATTCCTTTTATTTCATTTATAAATTCTATAAAAAGTAAACATGATAAAATAGGAGAATGACAATTTAATATATCTTTTGTTTTTAATACTTTTGTTATATTTTTACATAAATCTTTTGTTAATTGAATATCCCAATTATTTCTAAATATATATGAAATCATTTCTGCTCCATAAAAAAAATATTCTCCATCTGATAAATAATCTTTTACTATAAATGCTTGAATTTCATGATCATTTAATATTGTTCTACATTCATTTCTTGTTACATAAAAAATTATTAATTCTTTTTGTTTTTTTAATATACATTCCTTAAAAAAATCTACATTTGAAAAAAGATTAGGAGGCCATCTTCCTATTAATATACATATTTGTTCATAACAACCATATTGAAATAAAGTATGTAGAAATGTTTTATCTTTCTCAATATTTTTCCAAGTTAATATTTGATTTATATTTACGTTACTTTTATTTTTATGATTAAATTTCCCATCATTTTCAATTAAAATTTTAATAATAGAATTAATGGAAAAATTAGGATGAAAAGTATTTCTAATATCAAAAATAGATAAAAATCTACTATGTCTTGACATTTCTCTTTTGTCAATAATAGCATTATCTTTCCTAGAATTTTTTTCCCATAAATATTTTAAAAATTTCATATTTTCAGTTTCAGCAGCAATTAAAGGTAAATCAACACTTTCTTTAAAATTTCCAGTATTAACTTCACAAATAAAAATAGCTAAATCTTCATAATTACATCTTAAACAATATTCTAAAGTATTTTGATATTGAATTTTATCACTTGCAAAATTAGCAATATCATCATTAGAATTAAAATTATTAAATTGACTTAATTCATCAGTAAAAGCAGAATTATTATCAATTATTAAATCAATAAATTGTTCATAAAAACCATATGAAGCAAGTGCCCAGGCAATAATTTTTAATTTATCTTCATTTTTTTGATCATATAATTTATAAGTAATAATATTATGAATAATTTCTCCAATTTTAGAATCAGTTAAACCTGCTAAAGAAGTTTTTTTTCTACTTAAAGTATCAGTTCTTTTTGAATAATTTCTTGATGAAGAGTCTCTACTTCTATCACTTGAATTATTATTATTATTATTATTATTATTATTTATATTTATGCTTTGATCAAAAATTAAATTATTCATTATTTCATCTTTATTTTCTGGTTCAATTATATGTTGTATACATTTAAATATATAATCTTTATCAAAAACATAAACTGGATCTTCTAACATTTTAATTAAAAGTTCAAAATATCCATTTTCAACTAAAAAATCCATAAAAACATCTTGTGGAAATAAATTATCTTTATTTCTATAAAATTTCTTAAATTCTTCGCTTACTAATGTTTCATATACTTCATCAAAATCTCCATTTGCTATTCCTTCTATTATTAAATTATAATCAAATTCTTTTTTTTCTTGTACTCTTACTTTTACTTCTTTTAATGTATTCCATACTTTTTGAATTGTATCTTTTTTCCAAAATATAGAATTTGTTGAATCAATATCTTTCCTATCTTCTTTTTCTTTTTTTTCTTTTTTCTCTTTTTTCTCTTTTTTTTCTTTTTTCTCTTTTTTCTCCTTCTTTTTTGTTTCATTTTCTTGTAATTTTTTCACTAAATTTCCTGATTCTTTTGATTCTATATTTGTATTTACTGTTTTTCTTTTTATTTCATAATTTAATAATAAATCTTTTATTTCTTGATTATTCATTATTTCATCTTTTAAATTTTGAGGATTTGCACTTTTTCTTATTTTTTTTTTATCAAAATTATAGCATAATATTTTATTTGATGAATCTGGAGTAAATGAATTTTTTATATTTGTTGTCATATTTGGTATCATTTCCAATTTATATTTTAATTTATGATGATATTTCTCATTTAGAGTATTAAATTTTTCACTCTTTCTTCTTTTAGAAATCTAATTAATTCATTATTATATCTTACTTTATTTTCCATCAAAACAATTTATTTAAAATTCATTAATTTTTTTTTTATTGAATATATAATTTTTAAAAAAAACTAAATTATTTTATACATAATAATTTCATTATGAAATAAAAATAATAATAAATCTTATTATTTATTATAAAATAAAGTAGTTATAAAATTATAACAAAAAACTAGAATAATTACAATTAATTAACTCAAATAAATTTTTATTTTTTATCATCTTTCTTTTCTTCTTTCTTTTCATCTTTTTTATCATCTTTTTTATCTTCTCTTCTAGAATGTCTATGACTTTTTGTATTATTTTTTTCTGAATTTTTTTCATTTTTTTTTTCTTCCTCTTCATCTAATAATTTATCAAAATCATCTTTTTTACTTTCACTTCCATTTAAAAATTCTTCATCTTCAAAATCTTCATCTTTATCATCAAATTCATCACTTTCTTCTTCATCTTCTTCTTCTTCTTCTTCTGCTTTTTCTTCTTCATTTAATTCAATACCATTTTCATTATCAAAATCATCTTTACAAGAAGGAAGAAAAATAATATTTTTATCATCTAGACTTTCTCTAGCATAAGAATTAATAGCATTTAAATCTTCAATAGGAGTTAATTTTAAAAATAACATATAATTAACATAATTCCACAAATTATGTCTAATTTCTCTATGTCGATTAAAATCTTCATCTTTTTTTTCAACTCCATTTTTAGTATTATGACAAATAAAACAATGATTATATTTATCCATAGTTTTCACTCTTTCTTTTTCTCTCATTTCTGCGAAAGTTCCTAAAATAATACCAAAGACTAAATCAATCATAATAATAATACAAATTAAAAAATATGTAACATCATAAATTACTCTAGTAATATAATTTTTAGTATTTCTTTCATATGATATTCTTACCATTTGATCTGCTGCCCCTCCTCTTGCACGAATTCCTGCATCTACATTTGTTAAAAAACAAAATATTAATGATGAACAAAAATTATCTGGATGTCCGTTTTCTATTTCCCTTTCAAAATTTTTATTAAAGAAAAAAAAACCTATATTTGAATAAAAATATACTAATGCTATCATTAATAAAAATGATGCCCCTAATTCTGCTCTTTGAACTTTTATTGATAATGCAATTCCTTTTAATGTTGGATTTAAATTTACTATTGCTAAAAGAAAAAATGCATATACTATTTCCCCTCTTTTCATTACTGAACCAATGAAACTTAATAGAAATACATAAATTAATGAATTTATATAATCTCTTCCATATATTGATTCTACTGTTATTATATAAAATTTATTTAATAATGTTAAATTATCTCTTGGTATTTTATATTGTTCACAATATTTAACTTTATCTAAACTATAATATAAAGGTAGTTTTACTATAATCCAAGAAATTATTAAAACACCATTTAAAGCAGTATAACAATATATTAAAACATCATATATATTTCCCCAATCTTGAATTGAATTGTCTATTGAATCTAAAAATTTTTGTTGAATTGGAATTAAATTTCTTAATCCACTTATTGGGTTTGTTTCAGTATAACCTTTTAATGTAAATAACATAAATATTAAAAAAAATACTGCAAATAAATATACTATTGTTTGTACATATATATAATCCAAATTTAATAGAAATTTTGAAAAACATGACATATTCGAATTTTTAAAATATTTAATTTCTTCTTTAAATACAATTATATTTTTAATTAATTCTGATTTTTTTGTTGTTTCATTTGTTCTATCAACTAAAGATAAAAATTCATCTTTAGTCATATCAGATAAATATATTATTTCTCTTGGAACTGTAAAAATAACTTTTTGATTTCTTTTTTCTAAAGGTAATCTTACTTCAACTACTTTTGTTATTATTTCAAAAAATTTAATACAAAAAAAATGTTCAATAAAATCCATATTAATAGATCTTTCTTTTTCATTTATTAAATTTATAGGAGCAACTTCATTATTATTTTTAACGTTTTTACTGAAAATACCAAATTTTCTTCTTGATTCTGATTCAGTTATTTTTTCCACTTGTTTAATTATTTCAACTGCTTCAGGAGAAATTTTTTTTATACTTAATAATTTAATATATCTAAAATAATGATTTGCTAAATTAAATTCATCACTATTTTTAATCGATTCATCATGGAAATATTCATGCTTATAAAAATCATAAATTGTATAATCAAAAACAAATAAATTTTGTTCTATTTGTTTATCTGTGAAATTTGAGTAATATTCAGAATATTTAGGATTATTTTTTGTTTGTTTATAAAATAATGTTTTTAAAGTAAAAATAATAGAAGATAAAACTCTATTAATAGTTAAGAATTTCATAATAATTTTTTGAATTTCTTCATTTTTTTTTTGTTCAAGAATAGAAATAAAAAAAGTCATTAATATTAATCTAGTTTTAAAAGCATATTTTAAAATCATTGAATCATCAAATAAAATATCAGTAACAACTTGAACAAAATTATGAAAAATAAAAGCAGTACAATTATTAGTAAATTCATCTTTTTTAGTTTTATCTTTAGAAACAATTAAAATTTCTTCTTTATTTCCTTGAATTAATTCAATTAATAATTCAATAATACAAAATTCTGTATCAAAATAATATTGAATATGAGCTTCGTCTTTTGCTTTATTTGTTATTATCATTATTTTATGAAGAATACTTATTAAAAAATTACTAAAAGACATTACCTCATTTAATTTATTATTTTCTGATTTGTTTTCATCTTTACTTAAAAATTTTGTTTTCATTGTTATATTCATTTTACAATTTAAATTTCTTACAAAAGAAAATTCAAGCTCTTTAAAAAATATATTTTGAAAAAAAGTAAAATGATTTTCACAAAGAGTTTTAAATATTCTCATTATATTAAAAATTAATATTTGATGAGTTCTATAATTTTCATAATCAATATTAAAATCACTTATGAATAATTTAACAATAATAATATATAATTGATTACTTAAATTACTAATAAAACCAAGTTCTTTTGAACTTTTTCCTCCTAAATTATCCATTATTGCATCTTGAGTTTCATAATTTTCTATTTTTAATAATTTATATAAAATAAGAAAACATTCAATTTGATATTCTTCTTCTTTTGATGATAAATATATTAAAATACATAAAAATAATCTTCTATAATTTACTTCATATTCATTACAAATTTCATTAAGAGTAGATACTAAAGAATAACTTTTATTTATATTTTTTTTTGCTTTATCATATTCTTTAAATATACTTTCTAATTTTTCATTTTCTGAATCATCATAAACAAAATTTGATTGTTTTTCATTTGTTAATAAAGGATTCTCTGTATTTTGATGAAAAAAAGGTTGATTATTAGGAATAATACTAAAATTATTTTTTTTTCTTAAGTTTGTAAATAATCCAGCTCTTTTTTTTCTATTTATTTGACAAGGAACTGAAAGTAATTCTATTTCATTTTGAACATTATAAAAGGAAAAATGTTCTAGTTCATTATAACCAAAATTTTCAATCATATTTAATGATGTCGGATAATTTATATATTTTAATATATGTTTATTTAATATATCATATAATTGAGTGTAATCAAAAGGAGAAAATTTTTTCCCTTCTTTTAAATTAAAAAAATCTTCTAAAGTTTCTTTTTGACTTTCATCAGATAAAAATTCTTGTAATTTAAAATTAATAAAATTAACATTTTTTTCAGAATACAAATAAGTTTTAATTTCAATTAAAAAGTTTTTAATATATAAAAGTTTCATTAAAACTTGATAAATTAATAAAATTTTATTTCCTCCACAATTATGTGAGTAAGTAAAAATAGTTTTTAAAATACAACCTAATGGAATAAAAATACCTTTAACACAATATCTAAAAAATTTTAATAAATGATTACTATTTTTTTCATATAAATCTTTAACTTTTGAAATTTCTGCTTCCCAAATACGAATTCCTTCTTCTAAATCACTTAAATTTTCTTCATCATCAATATAATCTTTTTGATTTAAATAATAAAAAAAAGTTAAACTTCTAGTAGGAAATTTATAATTAGAAATTAAAGGATTATTCTTTATATGAGTATAATTATCTTCATTTTGAGCAAAAGAACTTATATATTCATAATTTGTATGTTCTTGTTCTTCACCATTAATAAAGATTTTAATTAAATTTAAATCTGTTGATATTCCTCCTTGAACTCTTAAACTTTTTCTTTTTATTGTTTTTGTTCTTTTTTTTCTTGGAGAATCTTCTATTAAAAATTGACTTCCTTGAGTTACATTAGTTGGAATTGATGATATTTCTTTAAAAAAAATTGTAAATTTATATTTCTTTAAAAATCTCAATATTTCTGTTCTATAATCTAAATCTATTGATAAATCATTTAAATCTTTTAGTAATATATTTACATTTATTAATTCTATTAAATTTTTTCTGTCTTTTCCATCTGATGAATCAAATATTTTGTTTATAAAAACTAAAATTAAACATAAATTATCACTGGAAATTGTTGAAAAATTTATTGTATTTATTAAATTTGATAAATAATCTCTACATACCTTTTTTATTAATTTTGGATTTTGATGTGTTGTTAATATTACTAATTTACAAGTAATCATTAATATTAAATATAAAAAATCATCATTAAAATTATTATCACTTAAATTTGAATTTATACTCTCAGATTTAATTTCTTTAACTTTAAAACAATCTTTAAATAAATTAAAATAATTATATAATGTTTTTAAAATATGTTTTGAGTTTAATATAATTGTATCTTTTTTACAAATAATATCTGAAGCATATTCTATTATTCTTAATATATCTAAACAAAAAGATTTTGGAATTCTAAAAATTGCATTTAAGATAAAATGACTGAATATAATAAAACAATTATCATTATTATTTTCAATAAAATAACGTAGAAATAGAAAATAATTTGATATAAAATCTTTATGTTCTTGATTAGTGTCATCAAACTTTGCAATATAAAATATTTTACTTATGGCATAATAATAATGAGCTCTTAATAAATAAGGTTTAATTTCAGAATTTTTTGCTAAGGTTAATATACCTTCAAGTGATTTAGAAATTTCATTAATTAATTCATTATTTTCTATTTCAATAGAATAATATTTTTCATAATTATTTTCAATAAAATTTGTATGTTCAATTATTTGTTTGAATAAATTATCATTTTCATATGAAATTTTTAATATATTTAAATAATTATTACAATTGTTTCTAAATTTTGATAAAGATATATTAAAATTATCTTTAGGACTTATTAAAAATGTTAAAATTTTCATTGCATGATTCATTATTTTAGTACATTTATTTTGATCAATTCTATCATTATTTTCATTTACATTTTGTAATAATAATATTGAATAAGAAATTCTAATAACATTTTTACATATTAATCTTCCTAATTCATTAATTTCAAATAAAAAAGTAATATTTGGATCTCTGCTTTTTCTTTCTGATAAAAGAAATTGAAAAAAAATTTCATCATTATAAGAATAAATGAAATAATGCATCATTTTGATAATTATTAAATAAAGTTTAATTTGTTGATAATTACTTTTTGATTTCTTAAAAAATTCGAATCCTTTTTCTAAAGAAAAACATAATCTTGTCATTTCAGCAGAATTAAATAAAAAGAAAACTGCCATTCTTTTAAAAATTCCACAAAATTCAATTATTGCATTATATGCATCAATACATGTTATTTCTGAATTTAAAAGAAATGAACAATATTCTATTAAAAAATTTATATGCTCTTTTGATTCAGGATAAAAAGATTTATTTATATCAAAAATACATTTTCTTTGAATTGGAGAAAAATTTTCTAAATCATATAATTTATATTTATCCATTTTATTTGTTTTTTCACCTAAATAAACTTTTCTGTAAAAAAATAAAATATGTTCGTAAAAAATCCAATGTAAAGTATTATCTCTATATTTAATATATTTGAATATATTATATACTGTTTTAAAAGTAATTTTATTTGAAGCTTGTGGACAATAATATCTTAATGGAATTTTTTTAATTTTTGAAGCAACAAGATTAAAATTTTTAAGTGATAAGAAAAAATTAGTAACAAGGAAATTTTCTTTAATTTCATATTTTGAATTTTCATCTAAGTGATTAAATTCATTAATTACTTCTTCAAAATTAAAAAATAAAAATTGATAAGAATGTTTACCTAAAAAAAGAATATTAAAGAAAATCAAAGGTTCAATTTTATCCATAATATAATATTTACTAGATTTAATAAGATTTTCGAATTTTCTATAAATTTGTTTTAAATCAATATGAGAATACCCATTATTTAATTCTTCACATTCACAAATTTGAAGCATTTCTTTTTCAATTTCTAAAGGAACACCCATTCCTTCTAAACCACATAATTTATAGCAAAATTCACAAACACAAATATCATCAACAACATATAAATGATTTAAACCAGTTTTATCACACCAATCAGTATAAGGACAATCTTTATCAGTTTTATATTCTGTTTTTTTATCTTTTAAAGGAAATTTATGTAATCTTTCTCCACATCCACATATTATTTTCTCTGGTTCTGTTTTTATTCTTATTTGATGATTATATTTTTTATGACATTTTTCTATACAAAATATACATATTGGATGTATTAAATTTATATCACATGTACTACAAAAACCATATTTTATTGGTTCTAACGATGGTTTTATTCCATATTTTAATATTGGACATTCTTTTATTTGTAAAAAACTTTCTACTATTAAATCTGGAATTTCTTCTTTATTTGGATTTTTTTTTCTCGATATTATACTATTTTCTGATTCTTCTAAAAATGAAACTGATTTCTCAAATTCTGATGAATTATTTATGTCGTTTTTAAAATCATTTATTTTGTCTTCTATTTTTGATATTTTCGTCATACTTTTATTCGAATCGTATAATACGTTTGAATTGTTGTTTTCTGACATCATTTCTTGGTTATATACTGAACTTTTTTCCTCTATTTCTGAATTTTTATTATGTAAATTTAAATTTTCTTCATAAATATTATTCTCATCTATATCATCTGAAATTGACATTTTTTTCTTAAATTCTTTATTTTTCATCATTCTAATTTTTTGAATTGAGGAAAATTAAAATTAAATACTTATTGAATAAATAAAATATAAATTAAAATTACTTAAAAGAAGAGAAAAAATTTGTGATGTTTATTTTTATATTATTATCTAATTTTTAGAATAATATTATGAAAATATGTTAAATAAAATTATTAAATAAAAAAAATATATTTAATATTTTCCATTTTGATATCCTTTAAAAGTTCTATATTGCATATTTCTTAATTTTTCTTCTTCTCTTTGATTATAATCATTAATAAATTTTTGTTTTGAAAAAAGAGTATTCATATTTCTTTCATAAAAATCACTTTTAACTTTATCAGAATAAAAGTTATTTTTATTTAAATATGGTTTAAAAGTGCATCCTTCATCAAATTCAACTTTTTCTTTAACTTTTTGATAATTAACAGCTTTATTTTTATATTGATTGTATAATTCTTCAATTTTTTCATAATCAACAGTAGAAATATCTTTACTAATAGAATTACATTGTTCATCAATTTTATTATTTAATTCATTAATATATTTTTTATTTCTTAATCTTCTTTTATAATCATCTTCATATAATCTTTTAAAAACAGGAGAAGATAATTGGAAATAATTTATATAATAATTTTCAATTTTTCTACCTGAATTTACTTTTGGACTAAATGAATAATTTTTATTAAAATCTTTATCTAATTTACCTAATAATTTTTCTTTATGCTTATATTTATTATCAAAAAATATTTTTTGTCTTTCTTCAAATTTCTTTTTTACATTTTTTTTAAATTCTTCTGGTGGATTTATTATATTTGGTCTAAAGGATGATTTTTCATTTTCTATTTTTTCTATTTCATTTATTTTCATTTGTTTTTTATTTTCATATTTATTATTATAATTATATAATCTTTGATAAACTGAAATTTTCTTCTTTATATTTGGTTGAGAATTTACTCTTTTATTTATTGTTGGTTCAAATGTACATTTTTCATATTCTTCTCTTTCTTTTTTATCCCATGATGTTTCTAATATTATTTTATTATTATTTTTATTATAATTATTTAATGTGTTATTGTGATTTTCATCTAATATATTTATTTTAGGATTTTGTCTTTTTGAATTTGAATTATTTAATTGTTTCTTTAAATTTTCTATTTTTTTTACTTTTTTTTCATTATTAAATCTATTTAATTTATGAAATAACTCTTTTTTCTTTTTTATTATTATTTTTTCTATTATATTATTTAATTTGTTTATAGATTTTTCTTTTTTGTTTTTAAAATAATTGGTTATTAAATTAAAACTCGAATATTTCTGTTGCTCTTCCGTCATATTGTTAAAAAAATATAATAATGTTGCACACATTGAATTTGTAAAATTATTATTCATAGAATGTTTTGTTAAATTTAAATAAATATTATATAAAAATTGAAAAGTATAATCTTCAATCAGTCCAATTTTTTTTAGATAATTTAAAAAATCATTTAAATTTCCTTCAGACATTTATTAAATTAAAAAAAAATATAAACCAAATTTTAAAAAGGGATAAACTTTTTATAATAAATAAATAAATTAATTTCAAATTTGAGAATTAATCAAGCATTAGAAATAATAAAAACTATTTTCATTTAATATCTTAATCTTAATTTTTTATATTTTCCTTCCTCATAATAAAAAAAGAATGTTTTCTTTTAAATAGTTTATATTTATTTAAATATCTTTCTTAACAAATCATTATAATAAAAATTATTTAAAAAAAAAATGGAATTATATGAGAAAATAAAAGAACAAAAGCATGTTTTAAAAATGGTAGTATTAGGAGATGTAGGAGTAGGAAAAACAAATATAATTCGTAGAATAATAGGGGAAAATTTTGAAGAATTAGAGCCAACAATAGGAGTAGAATTTGCATTTTATGATATAGACAATATTGATCCAGAAGATCCAAATAAAAAAATTAGTATTCAAATATGGGATACATGTATAAAAATATATATTAATATAAAAATTAGCAGGAGCTGAAAGATATAGAGCAATTACTACTCATCATATTAGAAATTGTGATGGAGCTTTTCTTGTTTTTGATATTACTAATTTTGAATCTTTTCAAAATATTGAATTTTGGTATAAACTTCTAAAAAATGCTTCTGATGATGATGTTGTCATTTATTTAATTGGAAATAAAATGGATTTAATTATCACTCAACAAAATAATAGGAAAATTTCTAAAGAAAATGCTGTTCAGTATTCTAAATCAAGGAAATTTCATGGTTATTCTGAATGCTCTGCTTTAAAAAATACTAATATTCAAGAAAGTTTTAAATCTTTTTATACAGTTTTATATGAAAAAAATAAATATAAGTTAGAAGAAAAATCACAAATGAAAATTAAATTATTAGATGATTTAAAAAAAGAACATATGAATAATCCTAAATGTTGTTGAAATTATATTTTTTTATAAAATTTTTTTTTAATTTTCACCTTTAGAAAAAATGATTTTAAATTTATTAAAAAAAGGATATTAAATAATTAAAAAAAGAAAAAAACTATATTATTTAATAATAATACTAATATAAAAGTCCAAAAATAAAAATTTTTAAATAAAATAAAAATGAATAAATTATTATTTTATATTTTTATTTTTTTTAATATTATATTTTTGTGATAAAGATTTAGGAATTTGTTTAATTAAATTTTTATTACTATCTTTCTTAATATTTCCAATAAAAGTTTTATTATTTTTCATATAAGGATTATAAGCCATTGTTGAATATCCTTTTTGAGAAATTGAATAACCAAGATTACAAGCAACACAATCATGTTCTTTTTTGTCATTATAAATTCTTGAATTATCTTTCGATTGAGAATTAACTCTTTTATCTTTTATAAAAGAATGTTGATTTAAATTATCTAATTTACTATTATTATTATTATCATTATTATTTTCAAATTTGAAATTATCTGGAATTTGAAATGATATTTCATTAATTAATTTAAATGGGAATGGTAATTTAAATTTTTTATAAAATTCATTACCCATATTTTTTTTAAATTCTTCAAAAGTTTCTTTTCCATTTTTTGGATCTGATTGAGATAGAATACAATATTCTAATCCAATTAAAGTTTTAGATAAATCATTTACATGTTGAATGTAATATGATATATCAAATAATTCTTGATAATAAGAAAATTTATGTGATAAATCATTAACAAAATAAAATAATGAATCTATTAATTGTTTATATATATTTGATAAATTTTTTAAATGTTCATTTTCTTCTTTTAAAAATTTCACAAAAGATTCATCTTGAGTATTTAAAATATTATCATTTAAAAGTTTTGGATTTTCTTTTTGTTTTTTATTTTCAATTTTTGATAAATTATTATCATTAATGTTATTATTATCATCACTTTCTAATTCTTCAAATTGTTCATTTTCACTATTATAAGAATTCTCATTTTTAATTTTATTTTCTTTTTTATATGATTTTAATATATTATCTTTATCGAACATTTTTTCAAATGATTCATTAGTAACTTTTCTTTTATTTTTTTTCATTTTTCCTTTTGTTATTTTATTTTCTGTTTCTTCATTAGAATAATTATTATTTTTTTCTTTACTACTAGCTTTACTTGGAATTTCAGTATAATATTTTTTTTCTCCTTTATATGGATCATAATTATCTCTAATATAATTATGAATATTTAAATATGATAAATTGCTACCAAAAGGATTTAAATAAGTACTTCTTTTTGCTATTTCTAATTTTTTCATTTTATTTTTTGTTAAATCAGATAAATAATTTGATAATGCTTCAGTGTTATTTCCTTTTTTAAAAAAATTATTTTTTAAATTTATATTTGAATATAGATTTGTATAAGGTTTAAATTTATATGTTTGATTTGAATTTGAAAATTTAGAAGAATAAAGATTATCATAATTATAGTTATTATAATTATTATTCAATTCATTTTTATATTGAGCATTAATATCTGTTTTGATATTATTGTATGAAATATCTGAGCTTTCTGAACTATCACAATTTATACCAATATTTTTAAGATCTTTTTTATAATCAAATGTAGTATTTTTTGGAATCTTATATGAAATTCTATCACTTTTAATTGACTTAAGATATGAACTTGAATTAGATTTAACGTCTTTTGGAAAAGTATTATGAATATCACTTTCTGTTAACTTTTTATTAAATTTTATTGATGGATAATTATCATTTGTGTTTGTTTCTTCAAGATAATATGTTAGTTTATTTGGTTTTGAATTTAAAATATCATTTTTAAAGAGCATTTTTAATATATTATCTTTTATTTATCAAAAATATTATTTTTTTTTCCAAAATAATTTAAAATCAAAAGAAAAAAATACCTAAAATAATTTATGAAAATTTATATAGAAACAATGAAATAAAAAAAAACTAAAAAATATTTTTTGATATTTTAAGTTTAATGAATCTAGAGACATAAATTAAATTTTTTCTGTTTTTTAAAAATTTGAGTTTTGAAAAAAATAAAAAAAATTAAAAATAAAGAAATATAATATAAAGAAGTAAACAAATAAAAGAATTAAATGGAAAACCAGAATTTAAAAAGAAAATAAAAAATAAATTTACAAATGAATGAGTACCAGCTAGGAAAACAAAAAACCTAAATCAAACAAAGAAGTAAAAAGAATTTGAGAATGAAAAAACAGCTAATGATATAAAATTTGCTTCTTTCAATAAAAAATAATAATTCATTGAAATAAATAAATAAAGTATAATGAATTTTTTAATAGAAATAAACATAACTTGAATATAAAAGCAATATATATAAAAGATATATATATAGGAATCTAAAGTTTAATTAATTATTTATTTTTTAAAATTCAAATATAATGTAAACTTAAGTTTTAGAGAATTCATTGAAGAAGATGAAAACAATTCTAAAATTAATGTAATTTATTCTGATAGTAACATCGGTTATTTTTTGAAAAAAATTTTTATTATTTATATAATACTTTATCAAGAACATGTGATTATTCAAAAGAAAGATTTAGTTGGATAATATTATTTAATGAGATAAAGGAACTTTATTGAATTTATTGAAAAAATAATCCTTCAATAGAATATCTTGAAAAGAGTGGAGAATATAATTTTGATAATAAATTTATTTGATGCAATTTTATATTATAAAGATGTTTTAATGTGAAAAATAAAAATATAGAAGAAGATGAGTTTAATAATATAATATAATAAGAATTCATTGGACTTAGAAATTTATTGAAGCAGAAGAGTTTTTAAAAATAGAAATTAAATAGAAATAATGTAATAATATTTTCAAATTGATTATAATTTAAAAATAAAATAAATATAATAATTCTATCAAAAAAAACAATTAGGAAAATATAATTCTTTGAATATTTTAAATTTAAATTGAAGAGAAAAGTTTCTCATTTCCCAATTGAAATAAACCTAAACTTGAAAACATAATTTCAATTTCTATTTGTAAAAAAATAATAAATAAATAAAATAAGTTAATTTAAATAAAAAATTAACTTTTTTAAATATGGATCAAGCACCTACACCTAATACAGAGGTTCCATTTAAAAAACTTACAAAAAATTTTAATATTAAATCAAATAAAGAACATGATTATTTAATTTCAATTGAAACAGGAAGTTCATATTCATTAATTTTAAATGCTAAATATCAAGATAAACTTAATTTTCGCTATTATTCTTCAATAAAAAAAATTGAAGATATTAAAAAAAACAAATATTTTTGAATGTTTGAAACTATTGAAGAAATTTTTACAGAATTAAGTAATTTAATTGATAATTCTATACCTACAATTTTTGAAGAAAAGAATAGTATTTTATTAAGTATTCTTCTTCCTTCAACAAAAATAAAAGAGATAATTTTTGAAATAAAAGAAAAAGAAAAAACTGATAAGGAGAAAATTGAAGAATTATATTTAATTATTTCAAATTTGAAAACACAAATATTAAATGATAATAATGGAAATGATTTACCAAAAGAAATAATTGAATTAAAAAATAAAATAGAGCACCAAAATAATGAAATAAAAGAATTAAAAGAAAAAATTAATGAAATTGAGAAAAAAAAAGAAAAAGAAATAGAAGAATTAAAAAAAACAATAAAAGAAAATGAAAAGAAAACAGAAATATTAATAGAATATAAAAAAAAAAAAGAAGAAGAAAAAAAAAGGAAAAAGATAATAAATTTAAATAGTAAAATAATAAGAAATAATGAAAAAAAATATAATCAAATATTAAAGAATTGGATAAACCCAAATAAAAAAATAGAAATAAAATCAGAATTATTATATAGATTATCAGAAAATGGAAATTCATATCAAGCATTTCATGAAAAATGTGATAATAAAGGACCAACATTAATATTAATTGAAGCAGTTGAAGGATTTATAACAGGAGGTTATACACCTTTAAGTTGGGATTCTTATTCACAGTGGAAACAAGATAAAGATACTTTTCTTTTTTCTTTAACTCTTAATAAAAAATTTATTAAAGAAGATGTTTCTGATTCTATTTTATGCTTAGAATCTTATGGTCCTTGGTTTGATAATTTTGGATTTGAATTAAATTCTAGAAAGAAATTTATGAGAGAATGCAAATTCCAAACTGGAAATGCTTTCATAAATGCTAATGATATTATTGTTAATGATGGAAATAATAAATTTTTTGAGGTTAAAGAAGTTGAAGTTTTTAAAATTGAATTTGATTAAATTTTATTTCTATTAATTTATTGAAATAAATTTATTATTTTTAAAAACATTATTTTAATTTAGAAAAATAAGTTCTATTAATTATTAAAGAGAAGCCATTAAAAATTTAATTTATATGAATTTGATTGAAATAATCAAATTTTGATATCAAAAAATATTTAAAAATAAAACATCCAACAATAATAGTTTGATTTTTTTTATATTCTAATTAATTTATTTTCATATTTTCCTTCTTTTACAATTTTTTTTCATTATTATTTAAACTTATAATTCCTTATTTTCCACTTTTAATGTTTTATTATATATTCTTCTAAATCATAAAAATTAATTCCTTTAAAATTTTATTAATTTCATTTTCTTTGATTTTTGAAATTTTCAAATTTACACTATTGAATCTTTAATACCAAAAAATAAAAATATTTATAAAAAAGTAATTATTTAAAATCTTCGGTTCAAACAATAATAATAAATAGTTATTTTTTATATAAATAATATGTCATCCTCAAACAAGATGAAGATTTTGATTGAATAATTAAGATTTAGAGAAGTTATTCCTTAAATTTCCTCTAGATTCATGATTAACTATTAAAAAAAGAAATTAAAATTAAAAAAACATCTTAAGACAATGCAAATTTTATAAAAAACAGTAAATACAATATTAAAAGAAGATATTTTTAAATTTTTATGGAGCAAAAGAAAATTATAAAAATTGTTCCAAATATATTTGAAAATTAAGATTAACTTGAAATTATTTAGATAAAAGTATTTCACTTATTTATTTTTTGAATTTGAACGACATTCTTATAAAAAATGATTTTATTCTTATCTAAATAAGACCAATTATATAACTTTTTAATTCTCGAATTTTCAAATACATCATTTCTTTAAAAAAAGCAAAAAATTTATAAATTTAATATTTTCTCTGGATTTAAATGATAAAATAATAATATAATAATTAATAATAATATGTATGAATAAAGAAATGATAATTTATTTTATTCTTAATACCTTTTAAGTTATTTAATTATTTTAAATAACAATTGTTTTATTTATTAAATGATTATTCCAATATATTTATTATTATTATTCTTATTTATTAATGAAATAATAATTATGAGAAAAATAATTTTGAATGTTATTTTCTAAAAAATTTAACTTCAATGAAATATTTGTTTAAAAAAAATTAATCTCTCTTTTATTAAATTAAGAATTGTTTGAAAAAAGTAATGAAATATAAAAATTTATTCTTAAAATGACCATATTTTTATTTTTCCATTTCTTCCATATGATATTAAATCTCCATTTTTTAATTCATTAATACCATAAATACATCCATTATGATTATATAAAATAGTTTGAATATTATCATAATTATCACTTTTATAAATATTAATAATATTATATCCACCAATAACAAATATACCCTTATTATTAATAATACAAATTGAATAACAAGAAACAGTCTCAATTTCTTTTATTATTTTTTTTTCTGAAATTGATATAATTTTTGAAGGTCCATTTTCATTTCCAATAATAATTCTATCTTTATCAATTCTTTTTAATGAATTCCACCAACAACAAATTATTTCTTTCATATATATTAAACATTCATAATTATTTATATTCCAAAATTTTGTTCCATCATAACCAGATGATATTAAAATATTTTTATCTTTTAATAATAAAATAGATTTAATTGAATCTGAATTAGTTAATATTACATTATTTTGATATTCATTTTTATTTATTTCTTCCCATATTTTTATTGTTTTATCTTTTGAACAAGAAATTAAATTATTATTTAAATCATAAATCACTGTATATATACCATTTTCTTTATGAGCATTATTTATTATTTTATTTAATATATATTTATTTTTATGTTCCTTATCATTTATTTTTATCCATGTTTTAATAGTATTATCTCTTGAACAAGTAACAAAATTATTTTCATCTTTAATATTAACATAATTTATTCCTTTATCATGAGCATCTTTAATTATTTGAATTATATTATATTCAATATCATAAATTTGGATAATGTTGTTACTTGATACTAAAACAAAATTTCCTGAAGGAAAATTTGATATACATGTAATTGAATTGGTATAAGTATTTATTGTTTTTTTTTGCTTTAAATGTAAATTATTAAACATTTTTAATAATAATTTTTTTAAATAATCAAAGATTATAATTATTTTTTTGTTAATAATACATATAAAACTTGAGTGATCTATTAATATTTGTTAAAATCTTTCTTTCAAAAAAAATAATGTTGATAATAATAAATATTAATCTTGAAAAAAATATTTTAATTTATACCATTTATTATTTTTAAAATGACCAAATATTTATAATTCCAATGTCACCATAAGAAATAATTAAAGAATTTTTTAATTGAATTAAACCATCTATATAACCATTATGAGCATTTTTTATTGTTTGAATTAATTCAAAATTATTACTATTGTAAATTTTTATATCATTAAAACCTCCAATTAAAAATAATTGTTTATTTTCAATAACACAGATTCCATAACATATAAAATCATTTTTAAGATTATAAATAATTTTTTTTTCTTTTATTGATATTATTCTAATTAAAAAGTCAAATTCACCTCCAATAATAATTGTGTCATCATTAATTTTTTGTAATGCATTTTTATTTAAACATTTAGATTCCCTATTATAATAAATTAATTCAAAATTATTTAAATTCCAAAATTTTGTTCCTTCAAATCCAGATGAAACTAAAATATTTTTATCTTCAATAATTATTATGGAAAATATATCTCTTTTATTAACTAGTGTTATTAAATTTTGATATTTATTATTATTTTTTAATTCCCAAATTTTAATTGTTTTATCTCTTGAGCATGATATTAAATTTCCATTTAAATTATAAATTACTTTAAATATATAATCATTATGAGCATTTTTAATAATTATATTTAAAACATAATATTCTTTTTTTTTATTCCAAATTTTTATACTTTTATCATATGAACATGTAATAAAGGTATTCTCATTTATTATTTCTATATACATAATTCTATCATAATGTGCATTATTAATTATTTGAATAATATTAAAATTTATATCAAATATCTTAATTGATAAATCTGTTGATGCTGAAATTATATTACCAGAAGGAAAAAATTTTAAAGAATTAATCAATTTATCATGTATTTGAATTGAATTGATTTGTTTTAATTTATATTGAGACATTTAAATTTTTATATAAAGATAAATAATATATTTATCAGATGTAAAATATCTATAAATTATTTTCTTAAAATTTGGTTTTAATATATAAAAAGATTAATTAATAATCAAAAAAGAATAATAATAAATCTTGATAAAAAAATTTTTATAATAAAATGTAAATAAATATTTAATTATATTAAAATTAATCAAATTATTTAAAAATATAATAGCACAAAATTATAATATAAAATGATAGAATAAATTATAATATTTTAATAAATGGGGAATTGTACTTCTATCAAAGATAATGATTTAATCTCTCAAGGAAAAAATTCAATTTTTGAAATAGATTCAAATAATGAATTAGGATTTTTTTGTTTAATTGAAGAAAATTTTAAAACATTAATAACCAATTTTGATGTTTCTCAAAATATTAATAATTTAAATAATGTAGAAATAAAATTATGCAATAATAAAAAAAAAAATATTGAAATTAATGAATTAAGGTTTATTTGTTATGACCAAAATTTAAATTATACGTGTATTGAAATTTTTGAAGAAGATAATATAAATAATTTTTTTAAAGTTGATTTCAATTATAAAATTTTAGAAGATAAAAAAATGTTTTTATTTGAAACATTTGAAAGATTAATTGTAAAAGAAAACAAAATTAAATTAGTAAATGATGAAATATTAATATCTAAACCTGACAATAATTTTCTACCTCCTATTTTAAATGAAAAAAATAAGAAATTAATTGGAATTTTTCAAAATAACAAAGGAATTCTAATTAAAAAAATTGTAGATGATATTTTAGAAAAGAAAAAAAATAAAGATTTAAATTATATTGTATGTAAATATGAGATTCAAAAAGAAAAATTAAATGAAGAAATACAAATAATAAATTTTGATGAAGATAATAAAAAAGAAATAGAAGAAAAATGTATAATATTTATAAATAAAAAAAAAACAAAATTATTTTCTTTTAAACATAAATTGGATAAAGAAGGAGAAAATGAAATAATAATTTTATTTAAAAAAAATTTAATAAATATGAAAAAATTATTTTCTGAATGTATTTATTTACAAAGTATAAATTTTGAATATTTTAAATCGAATGATATAATAAATATGAGTGAATTATTTTATAAATGTAATTCTATAAAAAACATAGATTTTTCAAATTTTAATACAAAAAAAGTAAAAGATATGAGTTGGATGTTTTATGAATGTAAAAATTTAAAAAAAATAAATTTATCAAAGTTTAACACAGAAAATACTACTGATATAAGTTTTATGTTTCAAGGATGTGAAAATTTAGAAAATATAGATTTATCTAATTTTATAACTAAAAATCTTGTAGAAATGAAAAGTTTATTCTATAATTGTAGAAATTTAAAAAATGTTAATTTATCTTCTTTTAATACTGAAAATGTTGAAGATATAAGTTGTATGTTTTCTAATTGTATTTCTTTAGTTAATTTAGATTTAAATCATTTTAGAACACATAATGTTAAAAAAATTAATTGGATGTTTTATAAATGTTTAAATTTACAAAATTTAAATATTAAATATTTTAATTTAGAAAAAATAGAAGAAGATTATAAAGAAATTTTTTATGGATTAAATGAAAAATGTAAAATTAATTGTGATAATTCAAACATTAAAAATATGTCAAGAGATTAATTTTTATATTATTAACCAAAACAATGTAAAATAATATAAATTAATTATTTATTATCTAATTATTATATTTAAAATAATTTGTTTAAATTTTATAATTTATTTTATTACAAACTAATTTTTATTATTGTGTTATTTTTTTATTTATAAAATCGATTAATCAA
>JAEEGK010005030.1_pt1 | contig 32044 bp, 14 predicted proteins | sample 8958771 | NCBI WGS metagenome assembly JAEEGK01 (sample SAMN16246547, study PRJNA631951) | gut metagenome | biome: gut microbiome; feature: rumen; material: SC-attached | host: Bos | place: Iran: Karaj | collected 2018-10
TGCACTTGAGTTCCGCCAATGCTGGACAACAAGCCACATAGAGTTCTCTCAGCTGGTTGTATTGGCAATCCAAGTATTCCAGCGCCGCATTCTCATAAAGGATGAGATTCGTCAGCTGGTTGGAGCTACAATTCAATCTTTCTAACGCCTTGTTGGACGACAGGTCGAGGAAGGTCAGGTTGTTGCGACCGACAGCAAGTTCCTTTAATGCCGTAAAGTACTCAATACCCGTGAGGTCGGCTATATTCCTCCAGCCAACGTTCATCTCAGTAATGCTGAGAATTTCTTCAGAGGTGAACCAGCCGTCCTGGTCTTTGTCGAAGGTTGGCAACAGCAGCTCATTGCGGAAGTTCTCATCAGGGAAGTTGGTCTTGTCGATGGCGATGTGCAAATAGCGGGTGAAGTAGCCTGTGTCGGGGTTGGCCATACTGGCCTCGGTAATCGTCGATTCGTTCAATGATACGGCACCAACGAGATTCCAACAGCCATAGAACATCTCCATACTCTCAAGCCCATCTTTCTCCCAGTTATCGTTGCAGAAGATGGTTGTCAATTGATTGCAATCATAGAACATTGCGTTTATGTTTGTCACATTACTAGTATCGAAGCCAGTCAGGTCGAGACTTTTCAAGGCAGAGCATCCCCAAAACATACCACTCATCGACGTCACCTGGCTTGTGTTGAAATTCATAAGGTCAAGGCTCTCTAGCTGACCGGAGTAAGCAAACATCGACCCCATGTCTTTCACGTTCTCCGTGTTCAAGTATTTCAGGCCTTCTATCTCCTTTATGGTATAAAGATTCGAGAACATCTCTGCCGTTGAAGTCAGCCCGTGATAGTATTGGAACGACTCGTCGACACGCACACTATTCACTTCACCTCCGGCGGCCCATGCAGGATTCCATTGCACACCGCTGATTAGGAATACGGTTTTGTCGCCATCCTCATCATACATCGCCTTGTTGAGGTCGTAGTAGAAGACAAGCGACAGGTCTTCGGTATCGAAGACAGCATAAGCCTCCCGGCCCGTAAAGTAGCCTGTCGTCGGGTTGGCGAAAGTGATATCGACGTTGCTGGAGTTATAACCCTTCAACTTTGAACAACCTTGAAACATTCTTTCTGACTCCACCACCACATTTCCCTGGTACCAGTCATCATCACAGAAGATTCTCTCCAGATTCGAACAACCATAGAACATATATTGCGTATTGGTGACATTACGCGTATCAAATTTCGTCAAGTCGATTTCCTTCAAATTCTCACAACCATTGAACATTCCAAACATGTTGGTCACGTTCTCGGTATGCAGATTGTGAATATTATTAATGGTAGTCAGATTTTCCATACCAGCAAACATCCGTGTAGTTTTGGTCAGGCCGTGATACTCCTCAAAAGACGGGTCGAAATTGACTGTGACAATGTCAGAGACGTTCCACCAACTCCATCCTGGATAAATATCCCAAAGATCATCATCCTCTTGATACCAAGGAATCCTAAACGATTCGCCCCCGGCTTTCTGGCGCGCTGGTCTATCTGTGTCGTAATAGAAAGTCAAGACTGTGCCTTCGTCAGAGAGAATGGCATAGGGTTCAACCTTGCCTTTGAAATAGCCCGTCGTGGGATTGGCGAAGTCGATGTCATTACTGTTGTAGCTGGCATATCTGACGGCGCCCTTAAGGTTCGTGCAACCAGCAAACATAGCGGTTGATGTAGTCACCTTGTTGCCCATACTCCAGTCCTCATTGCAGCAGATCGATTCCAGCGAACTACAGGAACAGAACATCCTGTTCATATTAGTTACTGCGGAGATATTAAAATCAATCATGTCGAGCTGTTTCAGCTGGCTGCAATTCTCAAACATCGACTCCATATTGGTCACCTCCCCAGTATAGAGATTTTCAAGGCCTTCGATGACAGTAAGAGAAGTCAGGTTCTTGAACATCGCCTTCGTACTGGTCAAAAACACGTCTCCCTCACTAAACAACCCGTCAAATCTTGCAGTAGTGATGGTACCGCTATAAGGGCCAGTTGTCCAGCCCGGGTCGCCATTTCCCCAAGGGATATCATAGGTTGTTCCAGTACGCGTCGACCTAAAGGAATCGAGGTAGAATGTCAAGGTCTTGCCGTCAGTGCTAACCTCAGCATACCGTTCTTCTGTCTGTGCCCACGCTCTTGCTGTGAACACGAAGGCCATCAATACGGCCAGTAGGAATCTGATCTGTTTCATATCTCAAATGTCTTTTAGTTGTTCTATCAATTTTCCAGCTTCATCATTTCCCAGCTGGTTTAGGTTTTTTTAAGTGCTACTCCTGAAATTCGCTGAAAATCAGAAGTAGCACTTCCAAAAACACTAAAGACTACTTATTCAGTATCTCATCCACGATGAGGACGGCATCGGCGATGGTGACCTTGTTGTCGTTGTTCATGTCGCCCTTCATGCCCGAGCCGCCGTTTTCACTACCAGCATACTCAGTCCATGAGGTTCCATTCAGGCTGAGCACTTTCCATCCGCGCTGCTTGGCAATACGCACACATGTCTTGTCGCAAACATTTCCTTCGTCGCTGTTATTAGCCGAAATAAGGTAGATATTACGATCGTAGGAGCCTTTGACGTATTTTTCCGACTGCATAAGGACGTCACGGATAACCTGCATCTTCGTGTCCGTTGGCAGGCTAAACACCAGGTCGGTCATATCGTCTCCCTCAATCTGGTTTCGCTGACAATAAAGCATCTCCAGCGCTGTGAAATGTTCAATACCCTTCAGGCTCTTGATATTCTCGCTATGCACATCGATGGTATAGATTTTGTTCGCTTCAGAGCTATAGAGCTTTCCGTCCTCACCGTACGACTGTGTGAGCACCCAGTTGCGGAAATTCTCATCGGGGAAATTCTCCTCGTTGATTTCTATACAGCAGTCAATGGCCTTCCATATATTCTCTGAGTTGTTATACTCACGCAGCACCCATCCTCTGTCAAGTGCAGTTTGCTGAAGCTCATAGGTGACCACATTGCCTTCGTTTTGGTAGGTGTCGTCGTAAATATCCAACTTGAGACTATATTTATCCAATATCTTCTCATAGACGTATGCTGGAGCACTTTCAATTCCAAATGCATCAAGTATTCCAGTAACTAAACCTCCAATTTGCGTCGATTCTACCATTTGCATAAGACCTGCAACAGCTGATGTCAATGCTATCAAGATAGGACCATTAACCCACTTATAAGGTAATGCATTGACTAGATACTCGACATTCTCACGAGAAAGGTTGTTCTGGCTACATTTGAGAACTTCCAATGCGGTGAACACCTCGATTCCCTTCAAGTCGGCAATGTCCTTTCTGGTGACATCTATTTCCTTCACTTTGCTAATCTCCGACTCGGTCAGTACGCCGTCCTGGCCATAGGTCTGCTGAAGCAGGTAAGAACGGAAGTTATCATCTGGGAAGCGCACTTTGGTAATCATCAAATCGGTTTCGACCAACGTCACTGATTGCGTAACCCATTGTCCATTGACACAGTTCTTCACCACCCAGCCTTTGTTCGTCGCAAGCTTGAGGTCAACGTTCAATAAGTCGTTTCCCTCATTATCGTTATCGCAGTCAAGAGCCCGAAGCTCTGCGGTCACACCGCTGGCAACAGTCGGCAAATACAGTTCGAAAAGATCCTTCATGTGGATAGGCTTCAGGATATTGCAGTAGCAATACAGCTTTGTCAGTTTCGTGTTGTTCGTCACATCGAGATGTTTCAGCAGGTTCTGTGAGCAGTCGAGAGTGATGAGTGCAGTGTTATTCGTGAGATCGATGGCCTCCATCATGTTCTGCGAGCAGTCAAGAGTGGTCAGTGCCGTGTTCTTCGAGAGGTCAATGGTTTCCAACAGGTTCTTCGAGCAGTTGAGGTTAGTCAATGCCGTGAAATTTTCTATGCCTGTAAGGTCAGTAATCTGCAGGTTGCTAACATCAATGCTTGTCACGCTAGCAATCTCCGAAGCCGTAAGTATGCCGTCCTGACCATAGGTCTGCTGAAGCAGGTATGTACGGAAGTACTCGTTGGGGAAGGTTGTTTCGTTGATCTGCATACGAACTTCGAAGTAACCCTGATAGCTTGTCACAGTCCAATGCTTGGCCGCAGCGGCATCGGCCTGTGCCTGTGTCATGTTGTTTCCCTCTTCGGGATCAGAATAGTTCATAATACTGAGGGTTCCCTTGCCGCTGGCCACTGTGGGAAGACTCTCCACCAATGCGCCCATAGCGGTGACATCCAACCGGTTGCTGAAACACGTGAGGGTGGTTAATGCAGTATTGTTTGCCACATTGAGAGCTGTCAGCAAATTACCGCTGCAATGAAGTGTGGTCAGAGCCCTGTTCTGCGACACATCGAGACTTTCCAGTTTATTGCTGGCACAAGAAAGATAAGTGAGTGCCGTGAAATACTCGATACCCTTGAGGTCGTAAATCAGCTTGCCGTTAGCATTGATGCTCGTTACGCTTGCAATCTCATCTGAAGTAAGCACCCCATCCAGACCGTAGTCTTGCTGCAGCACCCATGCACGGAATCTGGAGTCGGGGAAGGTGGTCTCGCTAATGATAATCGGTTGGGTGAAGTATCCAGGATTGCTAGTACCAGCGTCTATACGGGCATAGGTCTTGTCGGTCGGATATGTCTCCCGCCAAGTTGTCCCCTGACCACCCGTGAGCCGATAGCAGTTACTAAACATGTTTTCAGAATTGGAATTCGTCACGTTGGCCGTGCTCCACAGCTCAGACGCATAGATGGTTTTAAGATTTGTACATGCAGCAAACATACCCTTCATACTTGTCACACTACTGGTATTGAACGATGCGATGCCGAGGCTCGTCAGCTGTTGACAGTCACAGAACATGTAGTTCATGTTGGTGACGTTTGAAGTATTGAAAGAGGAAACATAGAGATTTTTCAGCTTTTCACATGCTTCAAACATGCTTGCCATAGAGGTGACGCTGCTGGTATTGAGGCTGGAAAGATCGATAGTTTCCAATTTCTTGCAGTTACTAAACATATACGCCATGTTGGTAATGTTGCAATCACTCAAACAGGAGAGACCCGTAATCTCTTGGAGGTTTGTCATAAGTTGGAACATACGAGAGGCGTCGAACAGCCCTTGAACACCGAAGGAGTTGATTTCGACTCGTGTGATGGTGCTTGCGACGTCTGAAATCGTCCATTCGGGACCCCTATCGTCCTCCCAGGGAATGGAGTATGTCTCTCCGTTACGTGTGTAGCGCAGCGGGTCGTGATAGATTTTCAGCGTGGTGCCGTCGAGCCAGGCGTAGGTCTCGGAAGGTAATGGGTCAATTTCCACCTGAGTCTGGCCCTTAACGATGCTGCCAGAGGCATAGCACATAGCATGATTCTCATCTTTCCATGAGACTCCGCTGGGCGAAGTCACCTGTGAGCCTAAGAGCGACATTGCCTTAAAATCACTTATTGCCCCGTCAGTACCAGCTGCTGTCACCGAAGAGTTGATGATGTGCAGCGTGCCAGAGTTTACGCCATAACCTGCAACACCCCACCGGCCCGAGACCGCCACCGTGCAGTTCACGATACTCAGTATATTGTCGTAATCTGGCGTGTAGTGAGCATATATCCCGCAATCACCATCACTAGTGAACGTAGCTATGCCACTGCCACTTATGGTCAGAGAGGCTAACGTTTGCAAAGCTGCTCCAGAACCTGACGTCACCGTATTTTCCGTTCCATCGGCAAGCACAAGATTGTAGCTAATTTGAGCATTGGAAAAACGAATGCCCATCTTATCGTCAGAACTGATTTTGGCATTCGACAATGTCAACGTGTGGGTCGCTGGGTCATAAGTTACCGTTCCAGACTTCACGGCATCAAACGACGAGATACTTGTGTAGTTATCGCTCGTCACTTCCGTGCCGCCAATCTCGATGCCGTAGTTCTCGGCAACAGCCGTTGCTGTCAGCCCCATCAGGGTCATCAACGTCAAAAGGAATCTGATCTGTTTCATATCTCAAATGTTTTTTAGTTGTTCAATTCATTTCCCAGCTTCATCATTTCCCAGCTGGTTTAGGTTTTCGGTCACAAAGATACAAAAAAATCATTAACAATCATTACCTGTCTCCTTAAACTATGTTAAACGGCGGCAAGTTATTTGATTTCACCCCCAATCTGCTCCATACAAGGTTTCAGAAAGGGCCTGCTTGCACTCGCTCGTCTACGACGAGCACCTCGTCCGTACGCGATGAGCTGGCGCTCCGTACGCGATGAGCGTATGGTCCGTACGCAACGGCCAATTGCTCCGTCCGCAACTAGCAATCGCGCCATCCGAAACCAGCAATCGCGCCGTCCGTAACCAGCAATCGCGCCGTCCGTAACTTACGGGTGCACGGTCCGTACCTTACGGGTGTGCGGTCCGTACCTTACGGGTGCACCGTCTATACCTTACGGGTTAACAGTCATTAGCTGGCAAAATACCGAATTATTGTAAATATTTATCCATCACCCTTATCACGATTACGAAGATGTTTTGCAGATTTTTGCCGATACCTCACTAAATCGCTTGAAACGCCTTTACATAAAGGGCAAATGACAAGTGAGGTATGTCCGAGATACCTCACTTATACCTCACTCATACCTCACTACACCCCACTCAAAACTCACCTCATCTGCCATACCCTCCCCTGTCACGAAAAGCACGATGTAAAGAATCAAGAAACACAAAAATGACAATTAACATTTTTTTAGAGTCAATTTTCGAAAACCGAAATATTTTTTTTGTACCTTTGCACCGTCTTAAAAGCGAAAGCCGCGAGACCTGGATAACCTTACTGTATAACAAAAACTAACTAAAGATTCGGAGAACGTACTATGGAACAAAAACTTACAATCAACGGCGAGGCTCTCGGAGCCTCACAACAGGGAGCGCTCGAGACAGAGCTCTTCCTTCACGAGAACTACCTCTTCCGACGCAATGTGCTCAGCGGAAAGGTGGAATACGCAGACAAGCCCGCAGAGAATGAATCACCTGCGTGGAAACTGCTGACGACGACTGCCCTGAACAGTATCGTGCTGCGCGCCAAGCGTGAGCAGATCATAGAGAAGGGCTCGCCCAAGACGGATATCATGGAATTTATCAACTCCGACGAGGTGCCTGTATACGACCCCATCGCCGACTATCTTAACAACCTGCCGAAATGGGACGGACAGAACCATGTGGGACATCTCTTCGAGCGGCTGCCCGGCATCGACAGCGAGAAGACAGCCTTCCTGTCGATATGGATGCGATCGCTCGTCGCCCACTGGCTGCAGATGGACAAGCTGCACGGCAATGAATGTGTGCCTACGCTCATCGGCGCTCAGGGATGTGGCAAGACCACCTTCTTCGTGCGACTGCTGCCCCCGCATCTGCGCCAGTACTACCTCGACCACCTGAACCTCTCGAACAAGTTCGACAAGGAGATGGCGCTGACAAACAACCTCCTGGTGAACCTCGACGAGCTCGATGCCATCCGTCCCAGCCAGCATGCCTCGCTGAAGCAGACGCTATCGAAGAGCAAGGTCAACGGACGTCCTATCTATGGTGCTTCGCAGGAGGACCGCCCTCGCTATGCATCGTTCGTGGCCACTACGAACAACCCTCATCCGCTGACTGATGCTACGGGTTCGCGCCGATATATCTGTCTGACGATTCCCAAGGGGATGTTCATCGACAACACGGGCGAAATAGATTATGAGCAGCTCTATGCACAAGCGCTCTACGAGCTGCGTGAGCAGCATGCTCCCTACTGGTTCAACAACGACGAGGTAGCACGTATCCAAGAGCTCAACCAGAACTACCTGGAGACGAAGGACATCGTAGAGATGGTGAGCATCTGCTTCCGCAAGCCCAATCCCGGCGAACAGCCGAAGTCGATGAACTGCAACCGTCTGCTGGAAGTCATCGCCAACGAGTTTCCCACGGTGAAGGCCACTCACAGCACCAAGGTCTATCTGGGCAGGGCGATGAAGACCCTAGGATTCGAGAGCACCGACTGCGGTCACGTAGCCCACTACAAGGTCATCCCTCTCCGTGCCGCCTGAGCGATGAGTGAGGCCGGAAGTGAGGTTACGAGTGAGGTATGAGTGAGGTATGAGTGAGGTATCTCGCCCATACCTCACTTCTCACTTCCCCTTTATACAAAGGCGTTTCGAGCGATTTAGTGAGGTATCGGCTAAAAATGAAGAAATTCTCTCAAAACGCAGCAAAAACTCCCCGTTCCAGCTAGAGGAAGGGGAGTTTCTGCACGTCAGGACTCTTTACTCGTAGTTGTCCCAACCGCCACCATCACGGGAGAGTTGCTCATCACCAGTTATGCTAAATGAACTTACAGATTCGCCACCAGATGCAGCAAACATGTTGAGAGTCTTTATCTCAAAGGTCTTAATAGCCGGAGCTATATATACAGTCTTTTTCATAATTATTACTTTTTATGGTTTTACTTCATTATGTCAAGAAAATATCACTTAATCACGACCTTATGGCCATTGTTCACATAGATACCTTTCGTAGCAGGCTTATTCTGGAGTTTACGTCCATCGATGGTGTACCAGTTGCCTGTCTTACGCGTGACATAGGTTGTGGCGTCAATACCGTCCTCGTCACTGTTGAAGTCCATCGTCACTTTGTTTGACGAGGTATTAGCAGTGGGCGCCTCTGAACTAAGCAATTGCAGATAGGCGCTGTTCGCCTTCAAGTTATAGCTTGGCTCTGCAAGCTTATACCAGTTGATACCATCTTGCCCGTTGGCAAGAATGAACGTAGTGTATTCCTCCCCATAAATTCTCTGAGTCTGAGCAACATTGGTCACTTCAATCAGTCCAACAAGCAGGTTGTCGTCAGAAGTGCTGGTACTTGAAGCTAAATGTATCGTGTACTCTTTATTTGGTTCGCCTTTCAGCATCATACCTGAACGGGCATTGACTACACCCTGCGGTTCCATTGTCAGTTTCTGAGTTTCAGAATCATATTCCGTAGCGAAATAAGCAGTGAGTCCTTCCACATTGGAGAAGTCGAGATTATACTTGCTGGCATAAGTCATGATGCCCAGTGAATTCATCTTGATAGTGATGTCTTCAGGTAGCACGACCCTCAACTGATAGATCTTCACGCTGTTGTCTCCAACGAGAACGCGCCGCATGCCGCTGCTTCTGACACTGCTGGCTGCTTTACCTGCGTATACATAAATAGTTGTAGGCATTGCTACATCGAACATCACAGTAATGGTGCCTTTTTCGCTCTGAGTGTATGTCTCAGGATCGCCATTACCGACTCTAACCGTCAGCAGGCCTGCGCCGAGTGTCTGGCAATCAATTTCTACGGCGCCCTTGCCGTCAACTTCCATCATCAGGCCACTGAACTGATTTACCATGTTGTCGTGTTCAGTTGCACCGCTAACGATGCCTTCCATATCATCTTCAGAAGTGGTACTGTTGATAACCAGACATTCCTCTTCTGTATCATATCCGTTGTTTTTGTTCTCATCCAGGTTGTAGTAAACACCACAAGCTACGGCATCTGCCAAGTCAAGGGCTTTTTCATCGTCAACCATGTCCGTGACGAAGTCCGTCGCGAATTCATCTTCGGGTGTGATGGTCGTTACTGTTGTAGCTCCCTTTGCCAATGTTTTGATATTATAATCTTGGGGCCAGTAGTCTTCATAAGCAATCAGATACCTGTTTTTGCATCCGTATGGGACATATAAATCGCATTGAGCATCAAGATAATCTATTTCTGGAGGAGTCGTAGCCAAACAGATCAGATATTCCAAATTACAGTTGGTGAAAACATTGTAACTCATTGAGGTCACCGTGCTAGGAATGGTAACGGTCGTTATACCCCCGCATCCATAGAATGAATATTCCCCAACTTCAGTCACTGTATATTCCTTTCCTTTGTAAGTCACTGTTTCAGGGATAGTGACAGCACCCACATAATCTGAGGGAATGCATGGAGTAATTCCCCATTCCATCTCGTCATTATTCTGGATGCCAACTACCTCGACAGTACGGACACCTTGTTCGTCGTTGATCACTTGGAACTTCATCTTAACTTCTTCCTCAGTCTTTGCAGTGAAATATTCTGGTGCAAAGTGAAGATAAATGGATGGTACAAAATCATCTCCGTCACCAATGCCATAGGAACCTTTTTCTTCATTATACCTGATATAATCACCAACTGGATCAAAATCTTCTATATACTTGTTATCGTTGACAACTTGCCACTCATTCAAGATTTCCGACTTGAATGCAGCCTCACCGCCACGTAATTTCAACTCTAATCCTGCGCCAAGCTTCACATAGTAGCTATCGGGATAAGGCATTCCTTCTCCATCCACATGTATACCATATTGCAGACCTGTGATGTCGCCAATGAAGTCATCCAACTTGATAAATGAATTGTAGTTGTAAATGCCCCTGTTCGTACCATTGGTAATCGTAAGACTTCCGGTGTCGTGATTATCGTCTGTACCAATAAACACAGAGCCGCAACCTGTCCAGGGAATTCCGCTCATCGTGCCGATGGAAATAGCAGCACCATCCTCAGCTGTGCAGTTAATGGTGTTTTCTCCCACAAGATAGATGAAGGCTTGTGGATAGCTATTAATCTCAATGGCAGGACCATCAGAATAGGTTATAGTAGCATTGCTGAGGGTGATGACAGGGACAAGGGTCGAACTATTGCCAACTACAGGGCCTTCTCCCCCGCCAGGCTCGCCACCAATGGGATCTTCACCCATTGATTCAGCTTGCTGCCACGTTACAGTAACACCATTTTTATCATAAGGAGTGTCTTCATCGACCGGGACACCAGCAATCGTGAGGTTAGTCAGTTCTACTCCATCAGGAGCCCAAACGATGCTATTGATATATGCAGGACGCAGCTCAGAAAGGCTAATGCCATAGATGTACACATAGCCTGAAGATGTGACTTCATAGGACTCGCCCATATTAAAATCACCAGAAAGCTCTTTCACATCCTGCCCTGGAGCCCAGATACCTACTACAGCATCAGAACTCTCTGTGAAGCCACTTACTTGAAGTGTTCCTGCGCCTGATACTTTTACGCACAACAATCCGCCAGCATTGAAACCAATACTCGGTTCAGTGCCTTCAGCGAGCGTTCCGTAAGTTGGCGACAGCACCGCTGGGTTGGTATCGAGCACGTAACTTCCATCAACACCGTTCTCATTGCTTGCAGAGAAATATAGCTGGGGTTGGGGGTCAACGCCCTGGTTGTAGTTGACATGCCTGCTCCAATAATCTTCCTCACTATCTTCCCATTCATAAATATCAGGTGTCAAGCGAGTAAGAGATGACAAGGTAGCAAGCCCATTGTCTATGTCTTGGCTGGCAGTATAGTTCGGAGAATTTCTTTTTATAATGGTTGTGGTAAGATCCAAAGCATCAAAGTCATCGTTGCCTGCAAAACTCAGGGTCACTTCTGCCGTACCTTCGCCTTCTCCTATCACCAAGTCGCCGTTACTCACTGAAACAACATTTGTATTGGTGCTATTCACCCAGCTTAACGGAGCAATCTCTAATGGATTTTCAAGTTCAACGTTGTCTAACGCTCCTGTCCTGTCTACAAGGCACATGTCCTTGGTGAATTCCAGTCCGTAGTGCGAAGCATCGTAGGGTATGACTTGACCTTCCCACTGCACGAAAGGAGATTCCTCGTCATAGCCGTTATTATGGATTTTATAATAGATGGAATTGTCGATATAAAGGTTCACGTCGGCTGACAACTCCCATCCGGTATAGATTCCACCCCATGTAAGCTCATCAGGATTAGTGTGCAGCAGGTAAACATTATTGATTTTCTTATCATAATTATTGTAGCGTTGATATGGGAAGATTTGCGAACCAAGGATGTGGATCGACGATGGAATAATGAACGTCCCTTTCAATGCTTCCAATGCTTGAAATGCTTCTCCAGCTATGTATTCATAGCTTCGGGGAATACGCAGGCTGGTAATCTTGGGGGAGAAATTATTGCAATCTCGAAATGCACTGTGCCCCAAGCCTTTTATTTGGAAGTCAATGTCGTTCTTGTCTTTTACGGTTTCCGGAAGATACATCTTGCCTGTACCTTCATTCATTCCATCACCCGTCCATTGGTACCAAGAATTGTGAACTGAGTAGTTGCCGCCGCAGAATGTGGTGAATCCCTTAGTCATGATTTTGTCGGCATCAAACTCTATTCCGCCGTCATAGATCACAGCTGTGGGGTTGTCCGCGCCTATACTGGTAAACGTTACCACAGCGATGTACGAGCCTACCTCATCGCCGTTATCATCCTTGACAGGCATCTTTACCAATGTCTTTCCACCAACGGCAGTCTCTTCGACAACCAAATCTGTCGTTTGTAAACCACTTAGGCCCCATTTGCGGGTACCCGTCATCTTCGGCGTGCGCGTCAGCCCCCATTCCACGGCACGGGCGAAGGCCTGCGACACGTAGAACTTACAGTTTTGCGCAATTCCCTCGAAGGCGTCTTCTCTTACATACAGCCTTCCTGGGTTTTCCACTGCGATGTGAACCTCTTGTAGGTTCGAGCATCCCTTAAATACTGCCTGTTGTATTACGGTGTGCTCGCCGCCGTTCTGCTGGCCAGCACCGATGTAGAGCGTCGACAATGAGGTGCAGTTCTGGAAAGCACTTTCATCGAATATCAATTCGCCCACCATCTTTTCGGGCATGCTGACTTGTGTTAACTGTGCGCAACCCATAAATGCACTGTTTCCTATTTCAGTAACTGTCGGCGGAATCACGACTTCAGTTAAGTCGGAACAGTTTTGGAATGCACGACTACCAATCTCCCTGATGCCTTCAGAAATCGTCACCTTCGTGATGTTGCCGATACCTTTGAAAGCTTCATATGCTATATTCCGTACGGGGCAATCCGTTTCGTTGATGGTGAATGAGGCAGGAATAACGAGTTCCGTTGGATTCGCAGGTGTCTGAATGGCAGCTGATCCTCCTAAGCCTACATTACAATAGGGGTTGTTGTAATTGCTGTAATAGTTAAGAGTCCATGTGATACCATCAACTTCCACTTGGACCTTTTCAGCCCAAATACTCACGGCTCCCACCATCCATGCGATGACAAGCGCGAAAAGAAATTTGAAATGTTTCATAACAAATATATTTTAAGTTAATCATTTTCAGCCAAATTGATTATCATTTTCAGCTGGCTTGGTTTTCAGGTTACAAAGATACGGAAAATTGTATTAACAATCGTCTTTTTCCTTCTTAAACTATGTTAAAGGGCTGCATCATTTCTTAGAATAGATGCCACCTCCCTATTTTTTCTCAATGAATAGGAAATGCCCCAAGGCCATCAGACTTCAACAAAAGTGCCGTCGGAGTAAGGCTAAAGCGCTGTGGTAGTACCCCAAAAGTGCCGCTAGGGCACAACAAATATGCAGGTGAAGACTGATAAGCCTTCACCTACCAAGTATTGAGCATGTAAATACTTACTCCTCTAGGAAAGCGTTGATGCTCTGACGGAGGCTGATCTGGTGAATCTCACCGTCGACAAAGTCATCAATCTTCCACTTGTCGCCAATCTTACTCATGGCGAGCACTACGCTGGCCGTAAGGCTGTCATCCCAGAGGGTAAGCATGGCAGCAGCGGCATCGCCCTCGACTATCATCTTGTCAATCTGCACGCTGATGGGAGTCTGGAGACCCTTTAGCCAGTGTTCGCCCTCGTCGTTGAACGCCTGCTCGGGACTGGTGGCTTCCTTGCTTTTCTCAGCCGCCTTGTCGATGAGAGCAAGGAGGTTATCGGAGCAGAACATACGGTCGAGGCGGTCAATATTGAGGCCGTCCTCGCCTTGGGCCATGTTATTGAGCGTGAGATAATACTCGGTCACATCAGCCTTAATCTCGTCTTCAGCGGTCTGTGCAGCAGACTGTTGGTCGCTAGTGCTCTGGCCGTTTTTGTTGACGCAGGCCACAAGCAAGGCCAGCGCCGCGATTGTCATCAGTATTTTTTTCGTTGCAATGATTGGTTTTATTTCTCTAATAGAGCTACGGCATAGGCGGCCATGCCCTCCTGACGGCCTACGAAGCCGAGGCGTTCGGTGGTGGTGGCCTTGATGCTAATCTGGTCGGGATCGCAGCCGATGACCTCAGCCATCACATGCTGCATCTCGGGGATATGGGGATTGAGCTTGGGCTGCTCGGCACAGACGGTGGCGTCGATGTTTCCAAGGGCAAAACCCTTGGACGCTATGAGATCGACGGTTTTCTTCAGTATGATCTTGCTGTCCATATCGAGGGTCTCGTCGGAGGTGTCGGGGAAGTGATAGCCTATGTCCCGCATATTGGCCGCTCCCAACATCGCATCGCAGATGGCATGGATGAGTACATCGGCGTCACTGTGGCCGAGCAAACCGAACCCACCCCCTACCCCTCCCGAGGGGAGGGGAGATTTGATTACATTACTATCAGAAGCAAGCTTATTGAAGGGTATTTTGATGCCTCCAAGCCAGAGGGCGCGGCCCTCTACGATGCGATGGACGTCGTAACCAAAACCGACGACCCACCCCCTACCCCTCCCGAGGGGAGGGGAGGTTTTATTAGTTATTTCACCGGTTTCCAGTGCATCAGATATATCTTCCAGGACGTTGTCTATATCACCAAGAACCTCTTCGTTAGTGTAGCGGAGTACGACGAAACCAGCCTCATTCAAATGCGTTGTTCGCTCAGCATCTTTTTCAGGTTGTTCTCCTTCAAAATGATATCCGCCATCAATTTCTATGATGATTCTATGCTCCAACGAAACAAAATCAGGAATATAGCCAAAGACAGGGTGCTGACGCCGAAAATGAGCTCCCATTTTGTTCCCCGACAAATATTTCCATAGCGCACTTTCGGCCTCAGTCGGATTTCTTCTCATCTCGCGAGCTTTATTCAGCAGCAACTGATATGTTGACGCATCCGTCGTTTCATATCGATAATTCATAATCAATAGATAATCAATCTAAACTCCCCTCCCCTCGGGAGGGGTTGGGGGTGGGTTTGAGGGGCTGGGGGTGGGTATTACTTCCTAAACAAATCCTTAATTCCATCCATGTCGAAGGACAGGGTGAAGCGGAGGGTCTGGTCGAGGGGATTGGTCTGAGCGGTGGAGATGACATAGCCCACGTCGAGGGAGAAGACACTCATGCGGAAGCCTCCACCTACGGTGAAGTACTTACGGTTACCCTTCGACTGCGACTCGTGATGGTATCCGGCACGCAGGGAGAACTGATCGTGGTAGACATACTCAGCACCTACGCTCCACTGCACCTCCTCCATCTCCTCCTTGAATCCTCCAGGAGCATCGCTGAAGCTCTTGGTGAGTCCCTTGATGCTCGACATGTCGCTGTATTCGCGACGCACACGGTCCTGATAGTCAGAGTTCGACTCGTCGATTCCCTGACGGGGCACGGTGGGCACGAGCAGCTTGTTGGCATCGGCAGCGATGGAGAAGCGGTTGTAGTCGTCGACAGGTATCATCAGCGATGCACCCAGACGCAGGTTGGCAGGAATGAACTGGCTCTCCTCGTCGCCATAGAAAGAAATCTTACTACCTATGTTCGAGGCCGTGAGTCCGAGTCCCAGCTGGCACTCGCGTGAACCCAGCATGACATAGTTGTTGTAGTAGAAGGCGATGTCGGCAGCAAAGGCCGATGCCGGCTTGGAATCCTCAGAGTAGTCGTAGCGCAGGTCGGAATAGATCCAGCGCAGGCCGACACCCATAGAGAATGTCTCACTAAGCATACGCGAATAGGCCACGTCGAGCGACATCTCGTAGGGGTTGACAGTCATGTCGCTCTCGTCGGAGGTATAGACCTCACCCAACGAGAAATAGCGCAGCGAACCCGACAGGGCGCCGTAGTCACCAATGCGGTAGTAGCCAGCCATATAGGCCAGGTCGATGTCGCTGACCAGCTGTCGGAGCCAGGGTGTGTAGTTCAGTGCTATGCCTGCCCTGCTGATGCAGAAGGGGTACTTAGCCAGGTTCCAGTATTGTGAGTTCACGTCAGGATCGGTGGCAGCACCCACATCGCCCATACCTGCCGCACGGGCATCGGGGGCGATGGTCTGCGAGATGACGGCATGCTCAACGGGGTTGAACGTGGTGGTCTTGTAGTCGTCGGCCCAAGCTCCAGCGGCTGTCATCAGTGCTGCTGCGGCGACGATTGTTTTGATTCTGTTGTACTTATTCATCGTTCTTTATAAACGTAGGTATACGCCTATTTATTGCCTTTCATCAGCTTTTTCTTCATCTTGCCGCTGAGGGTGCGATAAAGTATGAGGGTGGAGCGCTGCGACGAGCCCTGCTGCAAGCGACGGCCCTGCAGGTCGTAGGCCTCAGCAGTGCCGGCATCCGTCAGCACGTCGCTAATGCCAGATGGTGACCCTGCTGTGCCGACCACGAACGTAGTGCGGAACTCAGACGAGTGGTTGAGCACATCCCAGGCACGGAAGGACAGCTCGTGGGTACCTTCGGCCAGTGTAGGCAGCGTGAAGTCGAGACTGCCACTGCGATAGTCGCCGAAGTCATAATGGAAGTAACTGTTGAGGTTGAAGGTATAGCGCATGAGTCCGTCGACGACCAACTCCAGGTCGTGACCGATGCCGCTGCCCGAGACGTTGACACCATCCTCGTCGTAGAGGTCAGCATGGAACGTGGGAGCGGCAGCCGTGACAGCGCCATCCACAAAGTCAGGAGCATCGAGCCAGGCATGGATGATGGGGCCTTCGCCAGCGTTCTCATAGTCTTCGGCACTGCCCATAGTAAAATGCTCGTTAAACCCGTGAGCCGTCACCTGGCGAGTGTCGTCGACGGCATAGAGCAGCATCTGTCCGTAGTCGTCAGAATAGCTGATGTCCTTGGGTACGGCGAAGGTGACGGTGAACTTGCCTGAGCGCACACTGTCGCTGCCTTCAAAGAGAGTGCCTGGACGGTCGCGATAGACCAGCGGACTCTTGGGCATCTCATCCTGGGCCTGCGGATTGAGGCGGCATACGATGACCTCCTCGGCATCCTTCACTGTGAGCGTCACTACTCCCTGGAAATGGTCACAGTCCTTGATATGTCCTTTCACCGTCGCCGTGTCGCCAGCAATAAGATGCGGCGCCTGATGGTCGACGGCCTGCCCGTTGATGCTGTCGACAACCACCGTCTCGACAGGGAAAGCCAACTGTAGGGCAGGATCGCCCAGAAGAGCGAAGTGCATCTTGTTGATGCCTGCCTGCGTCTGTGTGGAGATGCCTTTCACCTGATCGTTCTTTGCCATGCGCACGGCATCGCCAATGGTATTGCGACGGCCGTCGGTAAGGCTGAGGATATGCTTCATGAACGAACGGTTCATCGAACGGTTGTGCAGGGCATAAACTGTGCGCGTAGTGCCCAGGAAAGCGATGGCTCCGCCATTGGGGTTGAACATGGCCTGCTCGCCGATGTTCTCCTCATGACCGTCGAAGGGAGCTACATCGCAGGAAGCCGTGAACCACATGGGCAGCCGCAGGGAGGTGGATGCCTTGAAATCGTCGAGACCCACCACATACTCATGCGAGAGGGTATTGGCAGCACCATGACCCGTATAGTTCATCAGCAATGCCCCCTCACGCATCTGCTGGCGGATGAGCCGCGACACGTCGGGATAGGCATAGCCCGTAGTGGAGGAGGTGCGCTGATAGGCATCCCAGTAAATCTTCTTGATGTGATAGGCAGGCCACTGCTCCGACACCTGCGATGACACTGTCTCGGCATCGTTCATGTGCATGTTGGCATTACCGTCATCGCCCATGAAACAGATGATGTTCTGCCAGGAGCCGGGATGCTCGTTCAGACGGTAGCTATAGGCCTTGTCGACGAGCACCTTGGCCTCGTCGATGGTACGGGCAGGGAAACGTCCCACACCCACGTCAACCTTGTCGCTCTTCACCAAGTCGCCACCCTCGCCATCGTCAAGGAGGCCGAAATAGTCGTCGCAGACGTAGCAGGCAGTCTCGCTGAGCGAGTTCTCACTCTCATAGCACAGGAGGAAGTCGGCAGGATCAAGCTGGCTGAAGTTGCTGGTCAGCATGCGGTTGTCGTAGGCTCCATCGCCGAAGAGCAGCAGATAGCGGGGCATGTCGGCCTCGGTCTGGGCACGGTCGTAGAGCATCTTCAGGTAGCGACGATAGGCATTGACATCGGGTGTACCGCCTGAGAACTCATTGTAGAGCTCGTCGGCTCTCACCACACGCACCCGCATGCTGTCATAGGTCTCGTGGAGGGCAGCCAGCCGCTCGGCCTGCTCCAGCAGTTTTCCTGATGGAGGAATGATGATGACCATATCGACGGCGGTGTCGGCATGACGGTTCTGAGGTGCGACAGCCCCTTCGATGGACGGTTCAGGCAGGACAGCGGTTGTGAGGTCGGGCAGCGGACGAGGGTCTTTGAAAGTCAGCACAATATTGTCGAGACGCATGTCGACTCCTGAGAGCTGACGGATGGTGACGATGAGGCTGTCGCCCTCGATGGAGTCCAAGGGGAAGGTCCATACGTCGGCTGCAGCCTTGCTATAGGTGTCGAGGAACTGCTTGCGGCCTGCTCCCTTGGTCGTCGTCTCATCCACGAGGATATGTCCCAGCAGCGAGTCGCCTACGGCCACCGTCGCATCGCAATAGCCTTTATACGACATGGTGACACTGATTGTGGCACTGCTGCTGGCATGTGCCGCCAGCACATAGCTACGGGCCACGTCACGACCAAAGAGACGACGGTCGTAGAGGTTGCGTCCTCCGTGATACCAGGCATAGTCATCAACTTCGTAGAGTGAGTGGTAATCGTAGGGAGAGGGATAGCTGGAGGAGGTGAGACGGTCGGCGTCGACTAGCAACGGATGCTCAGTCTCGTTGTCGGACAGGAAATAATAGCCCTTTCGAGAATAGGGATTCAGCGTACGTGTAAGCGTGGTAGGTGTTGCCCAACCGACAGGGCCCTCGCCATAAAACACACGGCGGCCACCTATTTCGGCCACAGGCACCTGTGACAGCACATCGGTGGCAGCGACATAGTCGGCGGTCAGTTTCTCGGGCTGGGGCTGGCCTCCATAGCCATATACCTTCACCTTCCGGAAATCATCGAAGCCGGCAGCCTGCAGCAGTGAGTCGCTGAGCTCATAATAGCCTGTGGAAGGAATGCTCATCTTCACCCATCGACCCTCGGTGAAGGGCGATGAGCCATAGGCAGGAGGAGCATGACGGACTGCGGCATGTGCTTTGGGACGCCCCTTCACCACCAGTTTGAATCCCGTCATCTTCATGTTCTTGCCGTCGCGACGTACAAAAGGGACGAACGACGTATAGAGACTACCCTGACGGCGTGACACACCAACATAACTGTCGATGACAGGCCAGGAGGGCAGCACATCGCCAGCGATTTTCTTATAACGGCGCACCTCGCTGCGCTTCATCGGGGCGAACTCAGGGTATTCCAGCGACACCTTGTAGACGGAGTCGGCATAGTGAGGGCCCAGGGGCTGCACAAAGGCGAAATGGGGCAGCACGCTGTCAATCTGCAACTCGGAGGGCTGTAGTGTGAAATACTGCTGCGCCTTCATGCCAAGCATACTGGCCAGCAACAGGAAGAAGAGGGAATATCGTCGGAGCATGATGTTATCGGTTGCTGAGAATGATGAGTTTCTGCGCCTGCGACGCTTTCTTGCTGCCATCGCTGCTGATGAGCACACGATAGAGGTAGACACCTGTCTGCAGGCGACTGCCGCTGCTGGTGGTGAGGTCCCAGTCGAGCTGGTAAGTGTTATCGGTCGACATGCCTGTCTCGGTCTTCTGCCACAACAGACGACCTGAGGCATCGAATATCTCAAGCGTCACGTCCATTTCACTGCCCGTGCGGTCGTGATTGACGATGAAGCTCGTGGCCGTCTTAGCTGGATTACGGGTGCACTCCACACTGAAGCAGTTGGGCTGGAGGCCACGCACGACATTGAACTTCAGCTCGGCCACCGACGAATTATTGAGCACGTCCCAGGCTCGGAACGTCAGACGATGCTCGCCCTCAGTAAGCGTGGGCAGGGTGTAGCCTACTGTTCCTGAACGGTAGTCACCGAACTCATACTGGAAGAACTCGTTAAGGTTGAAGGTCAGAGCCTGCTCACCATCGATGACGAGCTCGAGGTCGTGGCCCAGACTGCTGCCGGCAGCATTGATGCCGTCCTTGTCGGTGAGTTGGGCAAAGAAATAGGGTGTGGTATTGACATCACCGCCATTGGTGAAGGCACTGGTGTTGAGATAGCAGTAGATGGACGGTCCGATACCGTCGTTGAGCACCTCCGCTCCACTGCCCATGCTGAAAGCCTCGGTATGTCCGCTGCCTTCGTCCAACCGGTCGTCGCTCACGGCATAGATCGTCATCATGCCCGTGGCATCGCTGTAGCTGATGTCCTGAGGCAGCACGAAGCTGAAATTGAAGCGCCCATTGACGATGCTGTCCTGCCCGTTATAGACGGTGGTGGGACGATCTTTAAAACTGAATGCCGACGAGGCGCCATCCTTGCCCGTTTCATTCAGGCGGCAGACCACGGTGGTCTCCACATCCTTCACGGTGAGGGCTGCCACACCTCGGAAGCTGGCATCGCCCTCCACATGTCCTGCCACCGTCACCTTTTGGCCTGCGCCCAGACGTATGTCTCCGTTGCCCACTCGCTGCCCGTTGATGCTGTCGACGACCACGTTCAACGTCGGGGCTGCCAATGTCAGTGCCGGGTCGCCCAGCAAAGAGTAGTGCAGTTTGTTGATGGGGTAAGACTCATAGCGCTGATCGCTGGTATTGGAACCAATGGAGCGCACGTCATTCTTCGACAGTCGTACAGCATCGCCCAGCGTGTTGCGACGACCGTTGGTGGAACCCAGCACATACTTCAGGAAGGCACAGTTCATATTCTGATTATCACCAGTATAGACGGTACGGGTGGTACCAAAAAACGCGATGGCTCCTCCACGGGTATTGAGCATAGCCGTCTCGCCGATGTTCTCCTCGTGCGAGTCGAAGGGCATGATGTCACAGGAAGCCGTCACCCAAAGGGGCAGACGCAGCGATGTCTGCTCAGCGAAGTCCTCGATACGCACCACCTGCTCATGGCTGATGCAGTAGGCCGCACCATGACCGCAATAATCCATGATGAGCGCACCAGTCTGCATCTGCTGCTTGATGAGGCGTGTCACGTCAGGATAACGGTAGCCTGTCGACGAGAGCTGCCGCTCATAGGCATCCCAGTAGATTTTCTTAATGTTAAAGGAAGGATGGTCAGCCAGGACAGTGCTCACGGCAGCCTCAGCTTCGCGCATGTGCACATTGCCGTTACCGTCGTCGCCCATGAAACAGAGCGTGTTCTGCCAGTCGCCGGCATAGGCGTTATTCATATAGCCCTCAATCTTATCAACCATCTTCCTGGCCTCAGCCTCACTGCGCGCAGTCAGTCGGCCAACGCCCACATCGGTCATGTCGCGCTTGGTCAGGCTGCCTCCTTCACCCTCGTCGAGCATACAGAAAAAGTCGTCGCTGACATAACTGTCGGTGGTGCTGAACGAGTTTTCGCTCTCATAGCAGAGCAGGAAGTCGTCGGGAGTGTGCTGACGCCAGTTGGTGGTAAGCATACGGTTGTCCCATGAGCCGTCGCCGAAGAGCAGCAGATAGCGAGGCATGTCGGCTTCAGTCTCGGCACGGTCGTAGAGCATCTTCAGATAGCGGCGGTAGGCATTGGCATCGGGTGTGCCGCTGGAGAACTCATTATAGAGTTCGTCGGCAGGCACGATGTTTACGCGCAGCGAATCGAATGTCTCGTGCAGTTGCTTGAGGCGCATCGCCTGTGAGAGCACTTTCTGTGAAGTGGGAATGATGATGACCATGTCGGCAGCCTCATCGGCATGACGGTCCTGATTGGTGATGCGATAGACGAACTGCGGCGTAGGGAAGGCATCAGCAACAAGGTTTGGTGCAGGAGCAGCCGTCGCCATCTGCAGGTCGATATAATCTAGGCGCATCGTGCCTTCGCCCTTGGTATGGCGCAGCTTCACAGTGTTGTGTTCGCTCAGCAGACCCTGTACGTTGAACATCTGCACCCGTTCTGCGGCATTATCGGTCTTCTTGAGCGTATTGGTGATGTTAACCGTACCCAAGAGTGAATCGTTGAGCATCACGCTAACCACGCCGATGGCATCATAGCTGATGGCTACGTAGAGACGTCCGTCAGTGTTATGGGCATTGAGCTCGTAGCTACGGTAGCCATCGGTGGGGATGGGCGTGCTCTCGAAGAAGTTGCGGCCACTGTGATACCAGGCGTACTCCTCGGGTTCAACAAGGGAGTGGTAATCATCAGGGGCAGGATAGAACGACGACACGAAGGCAGCACTATCGACGAGGAGCGGCTCGTCGTCGCTCTCGGTGAGGAAGTAACAGCCCACATCACTATAGGGATTGCGAGTGCGGACGGTGGACGTAGCACTCTCCCACCCTACCGGACCTATACCATGAAACAGCCTCCGACCATTGACCATGCATGTAGGCACCTCCTTCAAGTCATCGGTCTCCGACAGATAGTCGGCAGTGAGCACTTCAGGCTGCAGCGCACCTCCATAGCCATAGATTTTCACACGGCTCAGGCTTGAGAATCCTGCCTGACGCACTAGTCCATCGGTGAGCTGATAGACGCCAGTAGAAGGAATGCTGATCTTAGCCCACTTTCCTGAAGCCAGCACTGAATGGGCAGCATAGCCCTCCGACTCACGAGAAGCATCATCGGCTCGAGTGAAACCGGCTGCACGGCTTGCATCATTAGAAAGCTTACTTGCCTCCACCTTCAACCTGAAGCTTACCAGTTTCTGATATTTCCCCTCTCTGAATGCCAAAGGCACCATCGACACGCACAGCCGGCCCTGACGGCGCGACACACCCACAAACTGCTCTACAACGGGCAGAGCGGGCAGTTCCTCGCTGCTGATGGCATGATAGCGCTCGACGTCGGCATCCGACATATCGATGAACTCGGGATACTCAATGCTGACACTGTAAGTTGAGTCGGCAAAAGCACCCATGAGGGGAAACTCATGGTAGTAGACGGGCAGCGACTGTCCTATCCTGACCTCAGGAGCAGTCAGGTTGACAAACTCCTGTGCAGCCACTCTCATAGCGCTACACAGCAGCAGAAACATCAACAGTCGTCGTCTCATCTTTTATAGTATAACGTCGGAGATGCCCATTTTATTGCCATCAGCGACAATAAAAGTCCAACAGGCGCTCCTCTTCCAGATAGCCTTCCAGATGGTCGCCGATGCTGACAGGTCCCACCCCGGCAGGTGTACCGGTGAAGATAAGGTCGCCTGTGCGCAAAGTAAAGAATCGCGAGAGATAAGCGATGAGCTCGTCGACGGAGTACAGCATATCGGCACTATTACCCTGCTGCACCGTCTGTCCGTTCACATCCAGATGAAAACGTAATCCGCCGTTCTCAGTGACAGGGGGAATGGGGACAAACTGTCCCACCACTGCACTGCCGTCGAAGCCCTTGCAGATGGTCCACGGCAACCCTTCGCCCCTGGCCTGCTGCTGCATGTCGCGAGCAGTGAAGTCGATGCCCACTGTCACAGCATCATAATAGCGGTGGGCAAAGCGCTGGGGGATGCCCTTGCCCAGCCTGCAGATGCGCACCACCAACTCAGCCTCGTAGTCAACACGTTCGCTCCAGTCGGGCACGAAAAAAGGCTTACCCTGATTCAACAAAGCCGAATCGGCCTTCAAGAATATCACGGGTTCTGAAGGGCGCCACGACCGTCCCTCCAGCTCCTCCGTATGCCGGAGGTAATTCATTCCTACTCCAAATATCTTCATAACTGGCCACAAAGGTACAAATTTTCTGCGTTAACTGCTAATAACTCCATAAAAAATTGTACCTTTGCAGCCAAAACAAAATAAAACGACATGGAAATAAAGATACAAGACCTGAGTCACATCCGTGATGCCGCACGCCAGTTCATAGATATGATAGCCGACCACACCGTCTTTGCTTTTTACGGTAAGATGGGAGCCGGCAAGACCACTTTCATCAAAGCCATCTGCGAAGAACTGGGAGTAAAGGATGTCATCACCTCACCCACCTTCGCCATCGTCAATGAGTATTCCATTGACCATTCACCATTGAACATTGACCATTCTCTCTACCACTTCGACTTCTACCGCATCAAGAAGCTGGAAGAGGTCTACGACATGGGTTACGAAGACTACTTCTACAGCGGCTCACTCTGTTTCATCGAATGGCCAGAGCTTATCGAAGAACTGCTCCCCGACGATGCCGTACGTGTCATCATCGAGGAGCAGCCTGACGGAGGACGTGTCGTCTCCTTTTAACTTATTATCTCACCAACACGCTTGTGACCGTACCTCCCACCTTGACCAGGTACTGACCACGCTGCACGCTGATGCTGGAGGCAGTACCCTGATAGACGAGCTGTCCGGCCAAGGTATAGACTGACACAGGCTTGCCCTGGGCACCTGCGACCTCGATAAAGCCATCGCGTCCTGCCACCTTGATTGACTGTGTGCCAATGCTCTTGATGGCATTGATGACGGCAACAGGGGCGGCATTGCTCAGTGCCGACTCACCCTCTTCATAAAGAGCGGTGACATGGTAGGTATGCAGACCACTGGCAAGAGCCGTAGTGGCATGCTCATAGCTCTGTGCCGAGGCGGGGGCAGTACCGACGAACTCTCCGTCGCAATAGACATTGTAGCCCTTCAGCGTCAGCGGTTTACCCTCGTAACTGATATCATCGAGCATGAAGATTCCACCATTGGCCGAGTTGCATCGGATGGCAAAGTACTTTGCACCTGCCGGCAAGGTGACGGTGAAGCGTCCGAAGTAGTTCTGAGGTGCCTCGAACTCGTCGATGACATTGTCAGAGACGAAGTCCGACACTTTATTGCCCGTAGTGCTATAAAGCACCTCAAATGTCTCCTGCCACACGCCTGCCAGGCTCTGGGCGTAGATACGAACGGTCTGCTGCTCACCAGAGAGCTCTGGCGACACGAGCCAGTCGTTGTTATGATTGCCCGGAGCATTGTTGGCCTTGAAGCAAGCAAGGAACTGCGTACCGCTGTTGGCCTCGAAATAGGGATACTGTTTCATCTGGGCCTCGGTGACACCCGCCTCACGGAAGTTGAAGGTCATGAAGGCCTGCGGCTGTCCGGCACCCGGCCACCACAAACCGTTGATTCCAGCCGTGGCACACTTGTCCTGATCGTAGTTACCCCAGTTTCCGAAGCTGGTGCTGAAGGTCTCGTAGCCCTCGAAGCTTTCGGTGACACTGTTCTTTCCAGTGACAGGCGTCCACATCAGCACAGACTTGCCCTCAAGTGATGTTGCAGCCAGACTGGTGACGGCCTCCAGCTGTGAAGGTGCCACGACGAGTGTCTGCTGGTCAGATGTATTGTCATCCTCATCCAAGTCAAGTGCATAGTCGATGGTGGCCCATACCTTGCTCTGCTCAGGATCTGTGGCCTTGGTCAGATACTGGTAGGAGAAGAACTCACGGTCGAAGGGAGCAATGGCCTTGTTGCCGGTAAACGACTTCACCAGCTGTCCGTTGACGAATATATTGACGGCATAGTCCTTGGCATCCTTCTCCCCCACATTATGCACAGTGACCTTCATGTCGGCCGTCTGGCCAGCCGTGGTGCGTCCCTGCACCTGGGCATAGGCAGCCACATCATTCTGGTTGACATTGCGCACATTCACATCGTCAATCACCACAATGCGATGTGCAGCATTGGCGTCATCGAGCTCAGCGACAAACGTCACATTGATATACTTGGAACTGAGATACTCGGCGAGATCAACGGCATAGGTCACGAAATTATCGGCCGTCGATGTCTTGTAGTTCACGGCGAGCACGGTATCGGCCTTAGCCTCACCATTCTTCCGGATGACCACCTTCAGCCTGTTGTTAGCCCCGCGGTCGGCATAAACCGAGAATACCAGCTTCGGAGTGACGGCACCTGCCAGGCTGATCTTGCCTGACATAAGCTGTGCCACGACACCGGCCTTCTCCTCACTCATGACGGCAGTGACGCAGTCATCGCCGTCACTCGACATGCCATTATACATCCCCCAGTTGACCCCGGAGGTGTTGGTACGTGTTGACCAGATTCCCTTCAGTCCTGCCGTGAGGAAGTTCTCCATGAAAGGCAGAGTGTAGGGTGCTCCGTAGATGAGAGGTGCTGCCAGAGAGACGTAGCTCTCGCCCAGTTCATTGAGTGCACTCACACCATAGATGGTCTGACCCTGTGCTCCGTCCTGCGGGATGCCCGTCACTTCATAGCTCGTCTCAGCCACCCCGCTTTTCACCAGTTTCAGTTCATTGTCAATGACGCCATACACGTTGTAGGTCAGCTCACCAGCATCCACATATCCGCCATGTTGGCCGACGGCAGGAGCCTGCCACGTGAGGCTTGCGGAGCCATTGAGCTGGTCGATGAGTGCCACGTCGGCAGGCGCACCAGGGGCATCAGTGCCCACATACACCTGTGCCGTGGCAGTGAGTCCTGCTCCAGCCTCATTAAAGGCGGTCACTTGATAGGTCACCAGCCCGTTTACTGCATCCTCGTCCACATAGGTATAGTGCTGACCAGGCACGGCATCGGTGATGTTGGTCACCAGATCACCATTGTCACCACGGCGTATCTCTATGCGCTGCAGGCTCTCAAGGGCATTGCCATCATTGCAGACTGTAGGTGCATCGAAGTCGATGGTCACCACGAGGTCGCCGTCGTCGGCAGCGGTAAGTTTCAGGTTCTTGACGCTGTCGGGAGTAATGAGCAGCAGTCCGGCACTGATCTCAAGGTTATCAACGAAGAGCGAGTTCTGGAAGGCATCGCTCAGGGCATGGAATCCAAAGTGATAATCGCCCGTCTCCTTCACCTTGATCTCTCCCGTAATCTCCTTGCCTTGCTGCAACTGTGTAGCAATCTCCGTGACAGGGACAATGAGCTCGTATGCTGAGGGATCAGTGCCCATGCCACAGGCTACGGCAATGCGTTCCTTATAATACGGCGACACGCTGAAAGCATCAAACTTGATCTGATAGGCGATGCCCTCAACGAGATGAATGGGCGGAGTGAGACACCAGTCGTCAGCCTTCACCGTCTTGGCATATTCATAGCGCATGCGGCCCGTAGTGCTGTCGAAATGAACGAAATCCCAAGTTCTGCCGTCGCCATTGGTATCAATGACGGTGTACTTGTTGCCGCAGTCGGCATCTTCGAAGTCATCAGTGAAGGGCACGATGTAGGCATCGCCCAGATGCACGATGTTCGACGTGGCCGCATCGCCTTCCTCCTCATCACGGAAAGACACCACCTTATAATAATATCCCGAATAAGGCAAATCCTTCAGCGACTCGGTGAAGGATGTAGTGGTGAGCTGCGAAGCAACCTTCACACCTCCCGGATAGCGATAGACATCGAAGGTCTGCCCCTTCGGATCGGTATATCCGCCATGTGTTCCCCACTGGGCATTCCATGTCAGTGAGGCCTGGGCCGTAGCAGCATCATACTGGAAGGTGACCTGGCTGGGCTGAGGGGTATCGGTACCGGTCCATGAAGTGACCCAGTTGCGCACACCTTTCTTGCCGTCGGAGGAGGTCAACTCGACCACCACCTTCTGCCGGCCGCTGCTCTTCGGTGTGAGCACAACGGCCTTCCATGCGCCTGGCTCAGCAGTGGCAGTGGTTGCCGACGTTTCATCGTCGTTGAGAGTCACCCGATAGGTGATATCGCCCGTCAGGTCGGCGCCGCCGATGGTCTTGGTTGGCAGGGTGAAGTTCACGATGCCGGCAACGCCCTCAGAGGCAAAGCTGCACGTCATGTCGCTGATGGCAGCAGGGGCATCGTCGTCGGGCTCTTCTACGACCTGTAGGCAGGTGTATTCCTCTGACTCAGGCAGATAGGCGATGAGAGTAGTCTTACCCGTGTTGACATCCACCTCACACAAACGGCCATACAGCATCTCCTCTTCCTCGTCGACCTCCGTTGCCTGCATATAAAGCTTGTCGGTGCGACGGTCGAAGGTCATGCTCTCGAAAACGGCATAGAAATTGAAGTCGAGCGTACCGATATATGTCAAGCGGCCATTGCTCTTGTTGACAGAGCAGAAGCTTCCGTTATCAGTCACACCATACATCCGGCCCTGGCTGTCGATGGCAAGCATGACACACAGCGAGTCACTCTCGCTGATTATCTGCCGGCTCTGGTTCTCATAGTCGATGGACATGAACACCTGTCCGCTTGTGCCTTCATCCTTCCAGGCATAGCAGATGCCAGTGGTGGGGTCCCAATCGGCTGCTTTGCAGATCAGCGGCGACACGCCGACACGTGTTCCATGATTACCAGTGGGCTCCCATGTGTCAGTGTCGTATTCACAGTATCTCCAGTTATCACTGCCCAGATAGGGAAGAGGAATCGACGACGTGCCATGCAGCTTGTGGTTGTAGTAGGCACCACGGCCGTTAAAGTCGTAATCTACATCGGCCATCGTCTCGCGAACGAAGCCATTGGCCTGGCTGAACTTATAAAAGCCATACTCCAGCAGCATACGTCCGCCAAACTCGTTGTACTGCAACATTCCGCTGAAAACCAGAGGTTTCTCGCCCGGAGCCAGCGCACGAACGTACTTCTTTGTGCCGGGACGCATGCGTAGCAGGCGCTCCTCAGGCATGGGCAGTTTCACGCCTTCAGCCTTCAGACGCTCTACCAGATGCCGTCCGAATGCTGTGGTACGGTTGGTTGCGACACTAGGATTGACACTCACAAACCCACTGACTGCCGGTGTTGCCTTCAGTCTGTGCTGTTGAGCCACCATCGGTGCTGTCATGGCAAGCATTGCCAGAAGCAGCAAGCTGCTTAAGATGTTTCTTTTCATTTAAATAGTATGTTTATTGATTCTTAATATCAAGTTCAAACAGTACAGGCAGGGATGTTCATCGCGACAACATCTTAAAGGTACGCGTGTGCCCGTCGGCATTGGTCTTGCGCACGATTACCATCCCTGGTCGGGAGGTATCCAGGCGCCGGCCGTCGACGGTGAAGTATTCAGTATGCTCCATGCCGCTCTTGCCCACGCTGCTCACCGTTTCAGGTATGCCTATGGGGAAGCCTGCCTGTTCCACATTGTCCACAGCGCAGTTCTGGTTATTGCCGGTATCGTCATTAGCCACAAGGGCCACAATCTGCATGTTCTCCTTCACCCAGCCATCCTCAACGTCAAAGCTGACGGCATACTCATATTGGTTGCCCTCCCAGTTGATCTTCTCACCGAAGTCGCTGTTATAGGCGCGAATGACATGCTGATGATAGTAGGCGCCGGTAGCTCCCGACTGATGCTGCGCCAGCACATCGTTCTCCATGAGGTACACCGTAAGTTGGGGATTCGTCGCTTTCAGCTCATCGCGCTTACCGCTGACGATGACGTTGAGCTTATGTGTTACCTCATCATATGAGCCGCTGATATTGATACTGACATGGGCTGCGTCTTGCATGACATAGCGCAAGGCGGCTTCGAGCTGCGACTGTGTCGGACACTCATGCAGGCCAGGCCAGATGGGCTTGCGGTCGACCATGATGGCCGGCGAATAGCCCACGGCAAAGCGGGATGCCATCTTCTCGTCGCAGGCCAGCGTGAGCCAGTCGGTCTTGTAACCCGAGTGATGGCACACCGCCACCACGCGGTTGCGGAACTCATCCCATGAAAGCAGCGTATGCAGGTATCCCGACACACGCGGACAATTGCCGCAGGGCTCAGTCGTAAAGTCTTCTACCAGCACTTTCTTTACCAAGGCAAACTTGGCCTTGATGCTGTTGTTAGTGGCAGTCTCATCGTCACCATCGTCTATCGACTGCAGTGTCACCTGGATATCTCCCTGACTAACAGTCGAGAGATTCGGAATCTGGTATTCCACCATCGTCTTCTCGCCCCATCCCAATTGTACATCGAAGTGATGGGTATAGATGTCGTCGCAGAGTGCATAACGTGTCTGCAATGTAAAGCCGCTGACACTGCTCTGCCCGTTGTTCACCACCGTTACCTGCATCTTCGTCAGTGAGGCGTCGTCGAAGGTATTGGCAAGGGCAGCAGTCAGTCCCAGATCATACGACGGAAGGTTGGAGCCCTCAACGACGGCCTCCACACTGAGGATGCCCACGCTGCTCATGTCCTCCCACTTCTCGTCGGCACCCCACTGCACCCAGCAGGCGTTCTCCATCGGGCTGCCCACCACCGACAATGCTGCCACTTCGGCCTTCTGGCGATAGCTCATGCCGATGTAAAGTCCTTCACCGTGAGGGATGACAAAAGGCGTAGACAACTCGGCCTCATTCCATCCCTTGGCCATCTTCGGTGTGGTCTTGGTGGTAATCACAGCCTCCGTCAAGTTCTCGCCTTTCAGCGACGAACGAACCCAGAGCACGAGGCTGTCGACATTGATCTTCGATGCCAGCGCGCCGCGTAGTTTCACAATATGGCTGCCCTCATAGCTCGCCAGCATGTCAGCCGGCAGGAAAATAGCACCACTCACCCATGCCTTGCCCTCGGTGCTTATGCTGCCCTTGTCGGCGCATTCACCGGCACAATAGCCTAAGCTGACTGTGCTTTGAGCATGCATGCCGACGGACATTAACAGGGGCAAGAGCAAAAGGGTAAAGAACTTCTTCATAAGTTTGTACGAGTCCTTTGTGTCTTCATATCGCCTCAGGCAGGGACAGGACCCTTTAATCGCCCACCCTCAGCATGGTTTTCAGAACAATTTGGGGGCAAAATTACTATTTTTTTGTCAAACGGCAAAGGAATAGCTCTCCAAATATGCACATCGTAACCTTCTTTATACCTAGCCTTGAAACACATTAACGGCATTTAACAAATAAGTATACTGCATGAGCGAGCAAGACTTTGGGTCTCTATGTTCACTTATAAATAAAAACATTAGCCTTCATCACTGCCACCAACACAAAAAACTCCCGCCTCGAAAGGGAGACGGGAGAATTTTTATGATGGTGCTTGCCTGAAGGCAATTACTCAGCGGCGGGAGTCTCCTCAGCAGCAGGAGCTTCCTGAACGGGAGCCTCGGCAGCCTTCTGACCTCCACGACGGCTGCGACGAGTGGCCTTCTTCTTGGTCTCTGTCTTTGCCATGTCGGGATCGAAGTCAACGAGCTCGATGAAGCAGATCTGTGCAGCATCGCCCTGACGGAAGCCCAGCTTGATGATGCGGGTGTAGCCACCGGGACGGTCGGCAACCTTCTCAGAGATAACCTGGAAGAGCTCTGTAACGGCATACTTGTTCTGCAGATAGCTGAACACCAGACGACGAGATGCGGTAGTGTCCTGCTTCGAGCGATTAATCAGAGGCTCAACATACTTGCGCAGAGCCTTTGCCTTGGCCACAGTGGTATTGATTCGCTTGTGCATGATAAGCGAAATAGCCATGTTGGCAAGCATCGCATTGCGGTGACTGGCAGTGCGGCCAAGGTGGTTAAATTTCTTATTGTGTCTCATTGTTCTAATTATTCTTTGTCAAGTTTGTACTTAGAGATATCGGTTCCGAAAGAGAGATTGAGACGCTCGAACATGTCATCCAGTTCCATCAAAGACTTCTTACCGAAGTTACGGAACTTCAGCAGATCGGTCTTGTTGAACTGAACCAAGTCGCCAAGCGTATCCACATTGGCAGCCTTCAGACAGTTCAGGGCACGGACACTGAGGTCCATATCCACAAGCTTAGTCTTAAGAAGCTGGCGCATGTGCAATACTTCCTCGTCAAACTCTTCATTGCCTTCTGCATCGGCATTCTCCAGAGTAATCTTCTCGTCCGAGAAGAGCATAAAGTGGTAAATGAGAATCTTGGCAGCCTCCTTTAAGGCATCCTTTGGATGGATGCTACCATCAGTAGTAAT
>JAEEGK010005033.1_pt1 | contig 32041 bp, 31 predicted proteins | sample 8958771 | NCBI WGS metagenome assembly JAEEGK01 (sample SAMN16246547, study PRJNA631951) | gut metagenome | biome: gut microbiome; feature: rumen; material: SC-attached | host: Bos | place: Iran: Karaj | collected 2018-10
ATCCGACCCCAAAATTCTCATATTGAATTTATAATAATCACCTCTGCGCACATGCAGTGATACAGATACATGCTCTCCATCATCATTTAATAATCGAGATAAAGAAAGATTATCGTGATCAATATTTTTAAAAACAAATTCTGATCTTACCACGTCCATAGCATTAGAAAAATATTTTTGAGATTGCCAATAACCATATAAATGATAAGCATTAGAATTCTTAAGAGTTTCTTGATACCCCCAATACACATTATCTATGGTAATCAGTTTACTCAGGTGTAATTTAAAGGCGAACTTTATCAGATATAGACTATACTTGCTACTATGAAAAGTAACCGAGGGATTAAGATTAAAAATCTTGTTTAATTCAAAACCATTATGCATTAAATGTTTCTTATTACTACTAAACAAAGAAATATCGGGTATTACATCACAACCAGATTTCTTTTTTGATAAATAAAATGCATATTGGAACATTTGGTTTCCAAGACCGCCGAATATATCTATATGTTGCATAATAAAAAAGTCACTTTATCATCGAACTAATCCTAGTATATAGTTTGTGATTTTATTTCTGAACCTGCGCCATCTTTGTTGCCTTACAACCAATACACATTGATCATAAATAGAACCGATATCCTCCCTTTTCATAGCGATAACGAAAGGCATTTCGTGGAATCCTGGAATATTTCTGACCTTTTGTATTTCTTGGTAGAGCGGATCATGCAACTCCTCTTTTATATATTGAATAATATTGTCCTTATCCCCATAATTGAAAACAATTCTCTGACAGATATCGGTTCTAAAAGCATTCTTCAACTCCGCACGTAGAAAATCGTACGCAACATCTAGTTGCTGTTCCTTAATCAATTTGTCTCTAGTAACAAATAACTTCTTATAATCATGCAACATCTGAGGATTGTATCGAGTTGTTATTCCCCCATATCGATAATTATAACCCACATAATTCATAATATAGATTGACTTCAAATGCGGGAAAAGTATCATATTGAAATAAAGATCCTCTCCCAACTTAATCCCACATGGTTCTAAATTCATCTTTTCAAGCGTGGAACGCCTATAAAGTTTCCCCCACATTGAAACGGATAATAAATTAATGCCGAAAAATGAATTGTAGTACTCATTATACAATTCTGGCTGTTTTATCAAACCATACGTGGGACTGTTCGAACGAGAGTTAAAAATGCCCCATTTGTCCATTACTCTCTGAGACTGTACGGCAACATAATCTGTACCTGTCTCCTCAATCTTTGCAAGCATAAGTTCCAGCGTATTTGCACCATTAAGCCAATCATCAGAATCCACGAACATTATAAAATCTCCAACAGATTCTTTTAAGCCTATTAGTCGAACTTTTTCAATCCCGACATTTGATGCAAGATTAACCACTTTCACACGAGAATCAATACGTTCAAACCGGCGACAAATATCAAGGCTATTATCTGTAGAAGCATCATTGACAACAATTACCTCTAAATCCTTGTACGTCTGATTTAATATAGAATGAAAACACTGAGACAAATATTTACTTGTATTATAGACTGCCAATAACACCGAAATCATATTCTCTAACTACAATACATTAAAAATCTATATTCCCAGAATATGAAATGCGTTCACGCTGGCGTGCACGCACCTCGACCGAAGAATTACCATTATCGAATACCTCAATAGTATAGAAGTAGGTATCTTCTTCGTTGGTCACACCAATTTCAATGTGCCGTTGTCCATTCCTTTTCATGAACTCCAGGTAACTGCCTATTGGTGCTGTGAAATTTAATCCCTTTCCTCCACCATATGGCACATTGTAAGCGCGACCGAAATAGGGCAGATAGGAAATCAGCGTATCATTTTTCACTTCCACAGAATACCCATACGACACATGCCTACTACTTCCCCTCATAGGATACATCCGGTCTATTGCAATCTTATAATCTCGATTGTTTAGAGCATTCGTCACATTGGCGGAAAGTTCAGCCATCTGAGCCGCTTTTTCCTCTGATGTTGCACAACTACTCCAAGAAATCACAGCCAACGAAATAAGCACCGACAAATAAAATACTCTTTTCATAATGCAAATATTGGGGAAATTGAAAAAAATGTATTTTAATAATTTAATTCGTTATATAACTTTTTTTCTTCCCATTCTTTGACACGCTTTTCCTTGCTTTTGCGTATTTTTTCATTAGCCTTTTTGACCTCCTCATTATGCTTTCTAATTTTCTCACTCTTAGTTGCACGACGCTTGTCCATTTCTTTGCGAGCCTTCTTGATACGTTCACGCTCCTCTTGGCGAATCTTTTCGCGATCCTTCTCAGTATATCTCGGAGCCCATTCAGAATCGATATCAGTAGTCAAACGATACCTATTTTTATCCCGACGATCATAGATGTGGTAAACAAAACCTGTATGGAGTTTCAAGAACCCACTAACAGAAGCGTTTTCCTCTACACCATCATATCGGCTATCGGTGATATTATAGCTTGCTTCCAATGTCCAATCCCAATGAGAGGAGAAACGATAAGCCGTCGTCAATCCTGCATGAAACGACCAACAGGTCTTATCCTGATAATCCACAGGATACTCATCCCACTCCTTCAATTTCATGTCGAAATGCAATGCTTCAATCAGTGCAGGCCCAGCAAAGACCATAACATCGACCTTCGGACGATACTTTCGACGTGGAGCAAAAAGCGTGGTCAGATCGAGCACACCGTCAGCATATGCATGCATCAAATAAAAGCGATAATATGTATCATACTTCGAAGGATCGAGTTCCTTAGCTATTGCATCAGCCTCTCCTGTCTGTGGCGCCACAGAACCGCCAAAACGCACTCCCAATGCCCTGGTAAAGAATGTGCCCAATTGAAAATCAAAACTTGGAATATTCTTGCCAATATTGTTACTTGGAGCATTATCTGCAAATGACCAAGTCGTTCCGACAGATGCTCCAATCCACCAGTCCATTCTTGTGGGCACATCAATCGTTCCCCACTCTTCCTGTTGGCCAAAAGATGTCACAAACGACATCATAGAACAGCATAGAATAATTAGTATTTTTTTCATATGATTTATGATATTTCTTTCTATTTTAGTATCTCATCGTAAAAATCATACAAACACTGCCGAACAAAATGCTGCTCGAAACGCGATTCAATCGATGGCCGAGCATTGGCAGCCATTTTCTCACGTTCAGCATCATGGGTAATCATCCAAGCCATTGCCTTCTGCAAAGCATCGGCGTCGTGAGACGGAATAATCAATCCAGTTGCACCTTGATTATCTTTTTCATAAGGGATAATAATCTCACGCGAACCGTTGATATCAGTAACTATCGAAGGCACACCCATTGCACCTGCTTCAAGAACTGTATTAGGAAAGCCTTCTCGATAGCTAGGAAAGACAAAGCAATCACTCACAGCATACCAAGCCAATAAGTCGTCGCCATATTGAGATCCAACGGCTTCAATCTCCGATGTCGAATCAATAGATTGGTTGCTATCTGAAGAAATCGGGTCTAAATCGCTCTCGTAATTGCCAATTAAAACCAATCTTAGTCTTTTCGGGAAATCTTGAACCAACAGCTCTTTGAAGGCATACACTAATTCATTGATTCCTTTATCCCCAACAATACGGCCTACAAAAACAAAGGTAAACACACCTTGTTTCTGAAGTAGAGCGACTTTCTCCATTACCTCAGGCCTACGAGAAAAGCGTGTCATATCCACACCCATCACATTCCCATAGCCCAAGACCTTCATCGGCTTCGAAGTGATATCATTGTTTCTCAAGTCATTCAGCACCCCTTGCCCCTCAGGAATCACATGCGTTGCACAGAAACACGTCAACTTGTCGGTAGCCATCAATATCTTCTTCTTCAAGCCTTTTTCCGTAGGGAATACAAGTCCAGTAAAAGTATGCACCCTTATCGGGACTCGTGCAATCCATGAAGCAATCATACAAAGAAGTCCAGCCTTAGGAGTCATCGAATGAACCATATCTGGCCTTTCTTTGATAAACACTCTAATCAATCGGAATAAAGATATCAAATCTTTAACCGGTGCAATATGTCTCTGCATCTGCACACCGATTGTACGGACACCCTCTCGTCTCCCTAATTCTTCTAAATCACCATCTGGCGAAGAAATTGCAATCACATCATATCGTTTCTCTGACAACTCTCTCAAGAGCCCTTGGCAAAAAACATTTAACGACAATCCAATAGTGGCAGATCTTATAATCTTCTTTTTCATATCTGCAACTCATCCAAAAACTGTTTCAACAATATAACGCAAATCTCCAGTGAGAGAATGATTGCGATAATAATCCAAGTTAATTCGAACTTTGTCAGGATATATCACTTCATCATTATACTTTATAGGATCATCAACCTGAGCCAAGATTTCCTCTTCATTCCGATATTTTAGAGAGGCAGGACCCGTGATTCCAGGTCGGAGTCTTAAGATAAGACGATCTTCTCCTTTCAATTTATCAGCATAACCAGGGACATCAGGCCGAGGTCCGACGAAACTCATATCTCCGATCAATACGTTCCAAAGCTCTGGAAGTTCATCCAACTTATATTTGCGAAGTATGGCTCCAAATGGAGTAATTCTTGATTCACCTGCCACACTGACACTACTGCTACTATGGCTTACAGTCATAGAACGGAACTTGAACATAGTGAAAAGTTTAGCATCCTTTCCAACCCTTTGCTGCTTAAAAAGAACGGGGCCGCCAGGCATTTTAATCTTAATTAATATGGCTATAATAAATAAAACAGGCCACAAAGCAAGCAGTCCGATAAAAGATACTATACGATCAAATAAATATTTCACCATATTACAATTTCATAAAGGAAAATCCTCGATAAGAACATCATCATTTTCGAGCTCTTTAACAACGACCTGACGAAGGACGGATGATGATCCCAAAGAAGCTGGATTGTTCTTATTAATGGATTCAAACATTCTCATGCCTAAAGATGTAGCTACATTCATTGCAGCTCTACACATGACCTTGCCAATTCCTTTGCCTTGCCATCCAATACCGACCATCTTCCCAAGGAAACATTTACCATGGAAAAAGGCTCGAAGAAAAAAATACCCAACTATTTCATTATCGACTAATGCAATCATCGTAATAAAAGAGTCTCGACCGGACAATGCTTTTAAGGTGTCAATATCAAAAGCATGAGGACGAAAAAAAGTATAAGAAACTTCAGGCTGACTTTTGAAAAAAGCTGCTAATTTATCGCAATCGATTTGTTTAATCAATCTTAAGGATAGGTGTTTTTCTTCAATTCCATCTGACAAAACCATGGAATAAGATTCCAATATTGTCGGTATTTGTCTTATCCCTTTTCTATATCGATACTTGAAAAGAATCGAATTAACACCTTCTATCCAATCCCATAAAAATGGAAAGTGATCTCTTAAATAATGTGCAATTTTGTATAACATTTTTCTAAGCAACTAATTGGATAGTACCTCACGATAAACATTCATATATTTTTCAGCCATCTTATAAATGTCAAACTCCTTGGCTCTTTCCTGACACCTTTGCTCAATTTGTGCCGCGAAAACCTTATCTTCAGAGAGTTTCAAAATAATATCTGCCAAAGCTTGGGCATCCCCATGGGGGAATAAAAGACCATAACCAGCCACAATTTCATGCAACCCATCGACATCACTTGCTACAAATGGACGACCAGATGCCATGCCCTCGAGATTAGATAAAGAAAGACCTTCTCGATGTGAAGACATAATAACCACATCAGAAGCCTTCAGCAAGTTAGGGACATCGGTTCGAATTCCTAAAAAATGTATTTTATTATCGCATCCTAATTTCTTGGACAATCTTTCTATTTCATTTCTGCGTTCGCCATCCCCTACCAGGAAGAGATGAAAATTAGATGGCAATAAACTAAAGGATTTAATTACCGTTGGATGATCTTTTTCATATCTGAAACCAGCTACCATTATAGTCCGGTGCACATTATGATACTTGTTTACCAATATGCTTTCCGGATTTGCAGTATTGAACAAATGGAAGTCAATTCCATTGGCGATAATAACAGTTGGCAAGTTGTCATCATTTATATAATCCTTGATATTTTGTGCCGCAATATCAGAAACACATATTAGCCTTCGATACTGATGATACATCCATTTATCAAGACGCATAAAGAAGGAATGGGAACGTCTGCGATTTGAGGTGCTATGTTCCGTAGTAACAAGATTACACTTCGCACCTCCGATTTTTTTTGCTAAAGTAACATAATATTGACAAGCAGTATTATGCGTATGCACAATATCATATCGTTTCAAATATGTCAATAATGCCAAGACATTCCGTGGGTCATATACGTTTCCTCCTATTCTAAGATAGAAAATCGAAATCCCTTTAGATTCGAGTTGTTCAAATATAGGAGTTCGAGTTCCATCAAAAACCAACAATTCAACATCATTGCCTGAATCTCTAAGGATGGGCAGCAAGTCGACCATCAACTTCTCAGCGCCACCCGTACGAAGGGATGTTATCACATGCAGAATTCTCATGCTTCAGACCTTAAAGACATTATATTTATCGGTAGGCGAGGCATCTCTTTGGATAATTATTCCAGGATTACCGATAACAATGCAGTTATCGGGCACATCAAAATTGACGAATGCACCTGGCGCTATCAAGACATGATTCCCAATCTTTACACCACCCACAACAATAGAATTAGCCTGCATACACACATTGTCGCCGATGATCGGGCATCCGGTTTTCTTGCCCTGAGAATTGCCAATCAGTGTGCCTTCTGCTATTGAGAAATTCTTTCCAATAATTGCTCCGGGATTAACCACAATGGTTCCAAAATGAGATATCCGCAACCCTTCTCCAATTTTGGTAGACGATGGTATCTGAATCCCGAATTTGAAGGAACATAATTTCAAGCAAATTTCAAACAAAAACTTTGATACCTTGAATTTGGCTAGTGATGCTTTTCGATAAAAATAAATATATTGAAATCCTGGCGTAAAAAGGATATATCGCAACTGATATAGGAAACGATTGCTGTCGTTACCTACATAACGATAAAGATCTCGTTTAATTATGTCATTCATTTGACAGACTCTTTATCAACGATTCTTGTATTTCACTACCCACGAAAGAAACAGGCCAAAGGGAGCGGCACAAATTGTCATCAACTTTTCGGGTGAGTTACGAAGCCAATCCTTGTCCTTGGAAAGAATACAAGAAGAAACATAATGTATACAAAGCATAAACTTACGTTTCAGGTCGATCCCATGTTTCATTTGCATCTGCATAATACGGTACTTTGCATAACTGCGAGGAGAACGCAAATATTGCTTCCATATTCCAGCAGACATTGAATCACCGGAAGTCTGATACTCTACCCAACAGAAATTTTCATTCGCCACTAGAACTTGATATTCATTACAAACCTGCATGAGCATATAGTATGGATTGAAATCCCGCTCTCCTTGAAAACCGACTTGAGGCGCGACTCGGCGCATTAAGTCAGTTCTCATAACATGTTTGCTATCACCTGTGTGGTGCAGGTCTTCCCAATAGCAAATCATATTATTATTCGGGAAAAAACCTCCAATTGATTTTTTATCAACCAAGTTAAAATCAAGTCCGACAATGCCTCCAAGTTCTACATATCCAACATATTTGCCCGTCTTGTAATAATTCCATTTAGAGACTATTATTTCGACAGCATTATCGGGCATAAAATCATCACTATCGATGCATACGCAGAGTTCTGTTTGAATCGTTGCATAAGCTGCATTATACCCAGTATATAGGCCTCCATTGGGTTTATAAATATATTCAATTTTTATTGATTGGCCAGCGTTAGAATACCTTGATAAGAGGACAATGTGATCTGGGCCAACATAAGATAATGTTCGACCCATCCAGTCAAAACACACTCCTTCATATGATATCTTTTCGCCTAAACTCTCTACCCATTCCCTTGTCCCATCGGTACTTCCATCATCTACAATTAACCAATCAAAATCAAAAGATGTCTGTTGGCATAGTGCATCGAATGCGCGATATAGTGTATGTTTGCGGTTAAATGTAGGTGTAAATATCGTAAGTGTTTTCATTTTTCTTACCTGCCAATGGAAAACATAAAAAGTGTAAATACACTATATCCCAACAAAAACCTTCCTGCAATTTTATCTTGATTCTTCCATATAGGTATTCTTATAACCACATAGGCAATTACTAATGCATACATAAACCAAGAAAGATAGGCAAAACGATTGGAGAATGCAGCACGACAAACCAAAACCCAAAAAGAATTAGCAAAAATATACGTATTAATTAATAGATTGAAAGTTTTATCTTTTATACCTAAATATGATACATACCATCCCAAAAAGACTGGAACCGCGCTATAAAGTAGAAAATCCCATCGAAAGCCCAAATGCGAGAATTGAGACATTACATTCTCTGACATAGTGGAATATTCCGACATTCTATTATCAAAACCAAGATTCTCAAAAATGGTCGACACAGTACCTCCAGCGAACAAAGACAAGATAATTGATCCTATCCATATATATATAGCTTTTTTAATATCTTTTACAACAAATAATGCCCCCAACACAGCAGCTATTGGAATAATTATTGAACGGTGACATCCAATAGCTAAAAACGATAATATGATGCCAATAAAAAAACCAACTCGATTTCTATCACAAAAGAACGCAATTGCAAGCATCATAATAGCACATCCCATACCATTGCGAAGACCATTAACGCCATAAGGGAAGAACTGGTATGAGAAAAAAACAAACAATACAGCCATCCATACATTCTCCCAAAGCAGCTTCTTACATGCCCAATACTGGCAACCAATAAAAAAGATAGCAATTATTAAAAACCAAAACTGTGCATCAGGTATAAAAAGCTTACTTATTATCATTATGAAATCAAAGAACCATTCCTGGTTATAGTCTAAAATAGAATCAAGTGAACTATCTCCCATTATGTTCCATCTGTGATTGTATAAAACCATATCTCCAAATGCCCAATTAATCGGTCTTAAACCCATATAAACAATTAATAGAAGCCCTAAAAGAATAGGCAGATATAACGAGTAACTTTTTAGTAGTTTCTTGCAACCTTGAGAATCCATGTAATAAAAACTTGTCAAGGCACATATTGCAAACATTGTCCAATAGTAAATTTTGGAATAGTATTGAACAGGGGCCAATTCAATCATTGCTAACATAGTGGAAACTAAATAATTGGGAATAACCTATAACGCAAATGTAAAATGCGAACATACCATGGAATAATTGCCTTTACATTCGGAGTACCCGACCATGGTGTAAGATCTAAATAATTATTGTATATTTTTCGATAGGGATGAACACAATTATTCTCCCAGGGACGAACTGTAAAACTTGGCGTAAAATGAAGAATGATAGGATTTTTTTTAGCACTTTCAATTTCCTCTGAACCATAGAAATCAGATTCATCTTTAAAATATTTCTTAACTTTAGCTGGAGACATCATATAATGAATTGTCATTACATTATATTTTAAAGGGATTCTTTCCCATTGATCTTTTAGTAATCCATTTAACACCCCCTGGTCATGATGAGTTACACTTCCCCCATGTGAATCGATAAATTCCAAACTCTTCTTCCCCATTCTGCTTAGACGCCATTTATCCAAATCAATTAACAATACCCCCGCATTGAAATATGGTTGTTTGGGCAACAATCCAACTGAGGCCTTAGTTTTAGATGGAATGGTATCTTGTACCGCTCCCAGAATGTTGCCATTCAACTCGGTCCTCCAAAGATCATCAAGTGCACCATTGACGATTACATCACAATCCATATAAAGGACCCTATCGACATTGTCTGGAAGCATCTCTCCAATAAATAATCTTGCATACGAACTTAATGATATCGGCCAAACGAGATTGAGATGAAGTTGATTTTCGTATTTGTCAAAAGGGAAAAATATAATATCTGCGTTTTTAAAGTCTTGAACCACAGACTTAAGTTTTTCAATATTGGGCTGAGAAATGTGATTGTCGATGACATAAAACCGAATCGTCTCCTCATCCATATTATGCAACAATACACTATATATTGCAACACCCATATGCCTCGCATAATTATCATCAGATGAAAAGAGAATGTTCATCGAAATAACTTTATAAACTGGGCAACTCGCCAAGAAAAATAACTCCTGCAGCCAAGAATCGAAAACATATTCTTTTCGATTCTTAATAACCTATCAAGGTTAAAAGATCCTGAATGCCACATCAGCTGAAGGATCCATACATCAGCTGCTTTAACTTGCGAAATGGCTTGCTTAATTACAGACCCAGATATATTCTTCTTTTTTATCTCCTCAATCATCAAACGATGTGCCAGAAGATTCGTAATAATCTTTTCGTCAAATACATGCCAAGTCTTGCTCATTGCGCCAGATGTATTTCGTTTGTAATAATACAAGACCTTATCAACACATCCGACCAAGCCATTGGAAGCACATAGATACTGGATAACAAACAAGCCGTCCTCCTTATAATGAATGTCTTCCCTGAACCGGAGATTATTCTTCTGAATAACAGAGTGCTTAAACATCCTGTTCCATAAGTAACGTTGCCAATCGGTAGGACCAGCAGCATAAAACCCAGAAAGATTCTCTTCAAGCGTCTCGATTCTGTTCAGTGGGACTATGGTGCAATCTTCATGACTCAACGAATCGGACTTTCTGAATCCACACATCGAGGAATCAGCCTCACCCATAGCCTGATATAGGTCATTAAGGTAAGTTGGAGCTATCTGGTCGTCAGCATCGACAAAACAGATATAATCTCCTGCAGCATATTTCAGTCCTATATTGCGAGCAAAACTAACTCCTCGATGCTCATAATTATAAATGTGGAATCGAACATCTTCGGCGACATAATTGTACAACATCCGCAACGTACCATCTGAACTACCATCGTCGACCAAGTTCACCTCAAAGTCCTGACAAGTCTGTGATTGAATACTTCTGAGGCATTCAGGCAGATATCGTTCTGCATTATAAATTGGAACGATGATGGAAAAACGAGGTCTCATCAGCAGGGTAAAAGCTCTATCATCATCCTTCAATTTGCAACTTCTCAATCTCGTCCTTTGTAAGTCTTCTATCTATGTTATAATAGAAGAGTGCATGATGAGATGACTGTTGTTCAATTGGAGGAGGAGTCATATAATCCCCATACATCGCAGTCAGGAATTCATCATATCCCACTGGAACATCGACACATGTATCCTCAAATGGGAATGAAACAGAATCGGAGAACCATTCTGCACGGAAGATATCCTTATCGCCAGAAGTACCTGTGTAGGCTACAAGCCACTCTCCTTGTTCTTTACTCGAATGACGGAGGATAGATTTAACCAAGAACTGATGAATACTTTTCATAAACAGCCGCTGGGAAATATACCATAGGCACATCTTTAGATGACCTCGAATAAGTTGTTGGCAGATCTTTTTGAACGGATAACTATTAGAGCAAACATAAAAAAAATCCACCTTTTTGGAATAGTTCATTCTCTGTTGAACCACCATATCGTAGGGACCATCTTCATAATCCAGAACAAAGATATCGATGTAGGCTCCCAACACGAAAGGAATACTCTGGAACTCCCAAATAGTAGAATTACGATGAGAGAATTTTGCCATAGCGCAATAATATCCCTCATTGCTCGGATCGATAATCTCGTAGGCTGTTCCGCACAACTGATTCCTGCATGAAATAAACCTATCAAAATCAGGACGCTTCATATAGACATCGACATCATCATCCCAAGGGATAAATCCATGATGTCTCACAGCGCCTATCATAGTACCACCGGCTGCATAAAAATGGATATCATTACCATTACAAAACAGGGCAAAAGCTTTAAAAGTCTGTAACAATAACTCCTTGTACTTATTTAGATCTGCAGGTAAAAAATCCATTAAGCTATGTTCAGTACTTGATAAAGTTTCTCCACTTCATGCTCATTGCCATAGTCGTGGGTCGTCAGATAACTGATCAAATCCCGTTGTTTCTGTTGGTCTGAAATTAGCGAGAGAATAGCCTCAGCTATACTTTCGTTCTCCATTCCACAAATAATGCCATCCACACCATTCTGCAGTTGGCTACTTGCTGTTGGATATGACGTAATAACAACAGGCTTGCAAAGTATCTGGGCTTCGCGAACTGTAACCGAATGACCTTCATAACGAGATGGTTGCACATATATATCACAGGCATTCATCCATGGATATGGATTAGTCTTGGGACCTACGAAATGTACGTAATCCTCTACCCTATTGCAACGTATAGTCATATCAATAGATTCATGATTGCCAGGACCAACGACATACCAATGAAACTTCAACCCTCTATCTTTCATTATTTTTGCAATATGTGGGATATTGTCGAAATTCTTGAGATAGGCGATTCTCCCGACTGAACAAAGTGTTACACCCTCTGGGTTGAATTCACTCATATCATCCTCCAACAATGCTTGGCTCCTGACAAACGCTGGACTCAGAATATTATGAATCTCGATAATCTTATCCTTAAATTGTGGAAATCGCTTCAAGAATTGCCCTGTCACCGCTTCTGAAATAGACACAATAAAATCATTCCGTCCCCATCTAGGTTCAACAAGTTTCTCATTCACCTCGACCGTAGACCAATCGGTATGAATCCACTCCATACGCAAAGATGCATCCACCTTATCCTGAACGATATGCGGGGGATCAAGAAAACTGATTGCCAAATCGTAATGACCAAGATATTTCAATGATGGTAGGAAAGGAGAGACTCCGTCAAATACATATTGGGTTGCACTTCCATCTCTTCTCTTGCCGACAGAACAAAGATATCGTTTGTATTTAATTCTTCCTATTATCCTACCCAAAATGACACCCAAATGACCCTCACGAAGGACGGTCTTCATTGAACGTTCGATGGCCGTATATGTTGGAATCTCGGGGAGCAAATTAATTTTCGAAGGAATCTGGGGCATGAATGCACCAGTGTGCTGATTAAGAAATAAATCAACATCCACCTTATTGGTATCAATAGCATTCAATAGTCCCAAGAGTGCACGTTCTGCCCCACCAAGTTCCATATAATGCATATTGATGAACAATCGTGGTTTTTGCATTTTGCTTATTTACCTTCCCTAATGCCTAGAAGTGACTTGATAGAATTGAAGAAACGCACTCCAAAGATGCGATGTAAAACACGGGTCATCTTAAAATACCACATAGGCTGATCGGTCCATGTCTTAGCGAACCAATGTATAGAGCGTGTGTTCGCAGTGGGTCTCAAAACTCCGGTGAGGTCATCAAAGGGGCAGAAATAATCCATAGGATATATAGTAATGCCATTCAATTCTTGAATCTCATTCGAAGACTTAAGCCCATATTGTTCATAAAGAACATGTGTGGTATGTGTAACAACAGTGCCAGGATTCTTCTCTCCATCTTCATCCAAGAAGCGGAGTGTATTATAATAATCGAATATGGACTTAATTACAGGATTTCCTTTTTCAGCTCCCAATCCAAGACCTGGATTCACATTAGGCAGTTCTCCCGCTTTACAATGGGATTCAACACCCATAAATGCTCCTTTTGTGATGATTTCATCAAAGGAAGAAATGATTTCAACATCAGTATCAAAATAAATTCCACCCACATGATACAAAACCCAGAATCTTGCCACATCACTCACAAATGCATATTTTTTGGCTGTGTATGCCTCTTGAGTATATGGCAAAAGGTTCACATCAAAGTTGGATTCATTCCATTCCTTTATTTCATATCCAGGAAAAAAACGTCGCCAACTGTCAATGCATCTTAGCATCGATTCTGGCATTTCAGCACCACCAAACCAACAGTAATGAATCAACTTTGGGATCTTGGTATCTGAGCGTAAATCATTGATAATTAATTCTTGGTTATCTGTTTCGCTATAAATTTCGTTTGTATCTGCTATGTTTTGTCCTTGGTGAAAATCTACCTGAGAATTTTGACTTGGGTGAGTGAAATCCAGATTAAGTATTTTCTTGATATTTACTAACGAATCGACACCGAATACACGATGCAGGAATCTCGTCACGGTGAAATACCACATAGGCTTATCAATCCAAGTTTTAGAAAACCAATGGATAGCATGGGTATTTTCTGTGATAGTCAATATACCAGTAGCATCCTCCAACGGACAAAAATAATCAACAGGATAAATATTAATGCCAGCCACTGTTTGGAACTTGTTGGTAGGTTTCAAGCCATTCTTTATCAACAAATCAGTACAATGGTTGACGACCGTCAATGGAAATGGGATTTTCGTCTGAGGGTCATAATAATGACAATTAAAATAATGATCAAGAATTTCCTTATAAAAATGATGCCCCGCCTCAACAGCAAGACCTAATCCTGGTGCCACATAGGGAAATGTTACACCTTCGACACCCAAATCCTCGATTCCCATAAAGGCACCAGCCTCTAAAATATCATTCATCGGTTTGACGACCTCAACGTCTGTGTCGAAATAGACACCACCCTCTTGATAAAGAACAAGGAACCGAGCTACATCACTCACATAAGCATATTTCTTCATTTCGTATGCCTCTCGAGTATATGGCATCATATTAATGTCGAAATTGCTCTCATTCCATTCCTTTATTTCATAATCAGGAAGGTACTTTTTCCAACTTTCGATACACTTAATTGCTGATTTAGGAAGTGGATTGCCTCCGAACCAACAGTAATGAATAACTTTAGGAATCATTTAGCTAATTGATAAATCTTATTTATTTCAGTTTCATTCCCACAATCATGCTTTGACAGATATTTAACTATCTCAGCTTGAAGCTCCTTATTCTTCAAAAAAGAGGTCATTGCAGTGGCACACGACTCAACGTCAAGAGGAACAATGACACCATCTACTCCATCTTGAATTTGTGAGGAAGCTGTTGGATATGCAGTAACAACAACCGGCTTACACAATATTTGTGCTTCTCGAACGGTAATTGACTTACCTTCGTATCTCGACGGCTGGACATAGACATCACATTCCTTTATGAATGGATATGGATTGGTTTGCTTCCCAAGAAGTACGACACTATCCTTTACTCCTGCCTTATCAATACCATCCAATATTTTATTCTCCTCAGTAGGGTTTCCGTAACCGATGACATACCATTTCAAATCAGGAAAAGACTTCAGTAACATTGCTGTCAAAATAGGTATTTCCTCCATTTTTTTCGGATAACTATATCGTCCAATAGTCAATAACCGAATGCCATTTCCCGTCAAGCTGACCTCTCTTTCATTTGCCCTTTCTCTAATATATTTGGAAGAAAGGATGTTTTCTATATATATTTTTTTGGATTCAAGTTTCGGAAATCTTTTCACAAACGAATTGCCGACCTCTTCTGAGATTGCTGCAATATAATCATATTGATTCCAAACAGACTCCTCTTTCTGCGAAACAAACACTTTCGAATAATCGGTATGTAGCCATGCCAGTTTCTTACGAGCCCTTACCTTTTTTAATACATATAAATGTGGCTGTAAAAAACTGATAGCAAGATCATATTCGACAGAAGGATTTATTTTGGGCAAAAACGGAGTTGCATATTTAGCAATATAATAATATACTGAAATATCATCCAATCTCTCTATATTATTTTTAATTTCCTGTTTTGCAAAATACCTTGCTGCGATTCTTCCCAATGCGATGCCCCAAAAGCCTTTTCTTAAAAGTTCGGAAATAGGACGTTCCAACATGGAATATGCATCTACTCTAGGTAAGAGATTCACAGTATTCGGAATATACTGCATTAACTCTCCAACATGATCGTATAGGAACAAATCAATATCTGCTTTTTGAGAATCGTGTGCTTGCAAAAGACCGAGCAAAGCACTTTCAGCTCCACCCAGTTCCATATAATGCATCGCAATCAGAATACGAGGTTTCATTTTTTTCTACCACTCTTAAACACGAACCTGACAAGAAAGAAATTTATGATAGTTGCAATGCCCATCACAAAGAATGGAGCCAAGGCCTTGTGCATTCCAATCCACAAGAAAAAATGTAATAAAACTATGTGTAAACAATAGTTAACCACATGAACGCCTGCAAATCCAAAACTTTTTTTAATTGTAGCCTTTCGATGAAATGTAAATTTACTGGTGAGATAAAGGTTGCAAAACCAACTTAGAATATATCCAATGGTATAGGCGACGCTAACATTTATGAAGTGATAAAGAACAAAATAAATAAGATAATGGATAATCGCAGCAAAGACTCCAACAATGGCAAAACGTACGAACTCCCCCTTTTTGTTATCTTGATGCAAAAGAGCGACTATATTATTTACTAGCTCCTTGAACATTTAACCTACAAATGTCAATCGTCGTTCTTATCTTCTCGTCCATCGTTCCGGAAACTGTCCAACCTAATGCCTCCAATTTTGAAGTGTCGAATACAGCACGATGGATTGGCGTAAATCCTTTCATTTCAATGTCGGAGGGGGCTTGCATCACAACTCTACGATCCGCTATATGTGCAATCATTTCAGCCAATTCACGGATTGTAATGACCGAACCCTTATCGGCAATATTATATGCTTCGCCGCTCTTTCCTTTCAAAAGAATATACAAGAGAGCCGAAACACAATCTTCGACATAACACCAAGAACGAAATTGTGTACCAGCACTCTTCAAGACAATATCTTCGCCTTTGAGCACATTACGAATGAATTGTGCATAGACACGATTGTCAGATTCTGTGAAATGAGGGCCATAGGTATGGCATGGACGAGCCACGACAACATCAGCACCATACTCACTCTTATAACACATAGCCAATGTTTCGGCAGCACGTTTAGAAGAAGGATAACAGGATCGTGTATTGAGAATATCTACATATCCGTAACTACTCTCATTGAAAGACATAGCCTCGTTGACTCCATAAACCTCACCGGTAGAAACATAAAGAAATCGCTTCATATCGTGACAAAGGCCATATTCGATGAGGTTTGAGACTCCGAAAAGATTTGATTTCATGACTTCGACTGGATTATTGGCGAAAAAAATGGGACTACCATAGCTAGCAGCATGAATGATGAAATGAAACGGCTCATCACTAGCTAATGGTAGCGTAACGTCACCACACAGAAAGTGAAAAGAAGGATCATTCTTGAATTGGAAGAAACGATCCTGAGCCCTTTCCACGTTTCGTCCAAGAGCATAAACCTGATAATCTTTCGATGGATTGCCCATCAGCATATCCACCAAAGAGGAGCCAATAAGGCCAGTAGCACCCGTTACAAGAATATTACACCCAGAGAGTTTTTCCCAAGGCAGATCACTCATTTCAGCCATGACTCTTTTGCAGTATGCATCAATGCCTTTACCATCTCAATATCCTCCACTGTGGTTATCTTGATATTTTTTTCAGAACCAGGTACAATGTGCATCACCCTACTTGTACCAAGCTCTGCTATTAATGTACAAGATGCCACAGAATCCTTAATGCCCTTCTGAGCTGCTTCTTCATGTGCAGCGATGATATTACCAAGTTTAAATGTCTGTGGCGTCTGTGTTCGAATTAAAGTGTCACGTGGAATACTGGTCGTTGTTGTAAAGCCATCTTCACTCTTTAAGATGGCCTCTCGACACTGGATGCCAGTGATCGCATATCCATAAGCCTTACAAGTAGCAATATTCGAAGAGATGATTTCCTGAGAAAGCAGGGGACGAACTGCATCATGAATCAACACAAGATCCTCATCGTCACATCCAGCATCTTTAAGCCCATAGATTCCATTATGAATCGAATCCATACCTGATTTGCCACCAAGGAATATCCATTTCAGTTTAGTAATGCTAAACTGATTAGCGTAGGATTGTAATACAGTATCCCATCCTTGTAAACACACAACAGCAATTTCATCGATATCGGGATGCTGATCAAAAGCCTTCATCGTGTGAATGATAACTGGTGCACCATCAATATGTATAAACTGCTTGGGGATATCTTGCCCCATACGATTGCCGGAACCTCCAGCAAGAATTAATGCAATATTGCTCATTTTATTTAAAGCAGTCTTAACTAAACAATTATATTGAATAGCCATGCCTTTCAAGAAGGTCATGCATCCGTATATTTAACCCATCTGGGCGATCAAGCACTAAAAAAGGTACACCATAAATCATCGCAAATGCTGTCCCATGAAAAGAATTGCTAATAACATATGAAGCATTTTTAATCAGGCTCACAAATGTCTCAGGTCCAGCATAAACAAAATTCTTATCTGCGTATGAAAACTTCATATGACCGATATTGAATATTTTCAAATTCCCAGTTTGGGCAATTCTTTGTGCCTCTGCCTTAATATCATCTCTATTATAAAAATCATACACAAGGACATACTTTTCACCAGCACCAGTACCATTTGCGACCTTATCCCACTCAGAAGCAGAGAGCAAGAAAACCGGATCCTCTTGGAGTGTCCCTACTAATCCCAAAGATTCCAAAATTTTCAGCGCAGACTGTTCTCTTACAGTAATCTTATCAAATCTTTCCAAATTCTCTTTTACAAATGATTCTGTCCCTGGTTTCAATCTCTCAGTGGCAAAGCTTGCAGCAAAACTTTCTCTTCGAATATTATTTGATCCAAAGTCAAGATAATAGGCGGAATCTGTTCCATTAGAGAAAGTCGTATTCCAAATTTGATCGCTTCCTGCAATATAAATGTCTGCTATAGGTGGATTCTTTCTTAAATCGTCTATACTATAATAAATATTCTTAGTAAGAGGAAGGTATTTTTGGGAAAATGAATCAAAATACTTTCTTCTTTCAATATTCCTTTTTCTTGTAGGATAATACACAAACAATTGAGCCCAACGGAATAAAGATAATCCAGGCCAATACCATAGTTTTGCATCCAATGTATAAGCTGGTCGATAATCTATTACCTCAACCGAATGTCCCTGTTTCTGCAACCAATGAACAAGAGCATAACATTGAAGACGCGCTCCGTGGTTTGCCGCATTCTGACAGGTAATAATGCATATCTTCATGACAATATCAGATTCATCACCTTTTGTGGCTCAGTGATTGATGTAGTGTTTACTTCTAACTTTGTAGACTCAATAAGTTTCTCTCTCAATTGTACATTCGAAGCCAAAAGCATTACCTTTTCAGCTATCGAATCAGCCGTCATTTCACAAATTAAGCCATTCTCACCATCGCGAATTTGATTATACACGACAGGAAAATTGGTGCTGATTACGGGTTTATTCAGTATTCGCGCTTCATTCAAAGTTAAGCCGAATCCTTCAAACTTTGACGTTTGCACGTATATATCTGCCATAGCCATATAAGGATACGGATTAGGAGTCATACCGACAAGGACAATATACTTTTCCAATCCATAATTAGAAATCATTTGTTCTATTTCTAGTCTCATTCCTCCATCTCCCACAAAAAGCCACATAAAAGATAAACCTTTTCTCTTAAGAATCTTAGCAGCTTCCACTGCCAAGTCATAACCCTTAATGGCTACCATACGTCCTACGGTTACAATAACCAACTCTTTAGAATCCATCTTTACTTGAACTATCTCGTGCGACATCTTCTTAATAAGATCCACATTCAAAATATCTAAAACAGTATAAAGTTTGGAATCTTTCACATAATGGGTCTGCTTGAGCATTTCATAAAGACGCTCTGATACAGGAACGACCCTATCCATCTTGTCATAATAGGGTCGATTAAATGACACTCGATAACCTGCTTTTTCTAAATCTGTATTTATCCATGCAAACTTATGAGCTGATTTCACTTTTTCTATCAGATAATACGTTGGAAAACCTTGTTGATAAGCAATTGCAACATCATAAATCTTATCGAGTGCCCGATACGCCGATGACATGGCCCGCCATCTTATTTCTGCACTATGTCTATTGGGAAACAGACGAAGCATAATCCTGAATCCCAATAAATATATTTCGGGCCACAGGCCTTTAGTATTTGGGAAATCGACAATCTTTACTTGCTTAGGTATATATTCTTCAAAAACGCCACCTCTATTCACCATCATCAAATCAACAGTAATCTTCGAATAGTCCAAGAGTGGGAGCAATGAAATAAGACTTTTTTCTGCTCCTCCACAATTAAGACTATCTATCAAAAACAAAACAGATTTCCTCATTATTCTGTATAGTTCTCGAAGGAGAATGAAGGATTATAATAATTGTTATTCCTGTAACAGATTGATAAAAGGTTGAATATTAGCCGTTGGATGACTTGACATCATGCATTTGGGGCAGCCCGATAAAATCATTTTTTCTAATCCAGATGCAATAGCTTCCGCAGTCAAGTCGGTCACTATACTATTATCTCGTTTTTTCAATTGTTCTCTCGCTCCAGAAAAACAAGTTGCGACAATAGGATTAGAAAAACATAAAGCCTCAGCCAATGTTATACAAAACCCTTCATGTCGTGACGGTTGCATATATATATCACAACTTTTCATATATGCATAAGGATTTGTTTGGGTTCCTAAAAAGGCTACATTTTGGCTAAGTCCCAGTTCATCAACCAAACTCTTGCAATAACTCATATCTTTCCCATCTCCGACGAAATACCATTTCACAAGGAACCCTTTCTCAAGAAGGAGCTGTAGGGCATGAATAGCAACTCTTTGCCCTTTCTCTTCAGATATACGACCAACCGTTAAAATTCTTTTTCCCAAAAAAACATCATCAAAAGAAGCCCCAATTTTAGCCAAATCATTAATCTGCTCATACGAAACTACATTATAAATAACTTCAGTTTTATTAGAAAACAAGGGGAACAAATTGTCAAAAATTACCTTTCCTTCTTTTGAAACTATAAAAATCTTATTATAAGACTTATAAAGACGCTTGGTCATCCCTTTATCTATGCCAAATTTAGAAACGTCAAAATGTATCCATCCGCATTTCTTTTCAGCGTATACTTTTTCACAAATATAATAATCCATCATTTGAGAGGGTCCCGCGAAAGAGACCGCTAAATCAAAGCTCTCCGGGAACATAGGTTCTTCTCGGAGGAGATACTTATAAAACCAATAACGATTAGATGTCAACTTAAAATGAACATAAAGTAAGAAATGAACAAAAGCATCCTGTATTTTACCTTTAAATAACATCTGTTTTATATTAAGCAATGGGGGGTCATTGATGAGCTGCCAATATTTTGCATAACAGTTTATCTCATGAACCTTTATTTCCTTGGGTAGCATAGGTAAGAATCCCCCTTTCTTATGAATCAATCCAACATGCACCTCCCAATCATTTAATGGCAAAATTGAAAGAAGGCCTAGAAGTGCTTTCTCTACACCGCCAACATTCATGCTATGGACAAGAAAAAAGAGTTTCATCATTTACTCGATTAATTACATTCCATTTTAAGTATCAGACAAATCTAAAGATATATTTTAAAACTTTATTTATAAGAATGTATCCACATGAAAAAGGCAAATATAAAGAAATCGTCATAATATAATTCTTCTTAATTCCGTTGTTTTCTATACGTTTTTTAAACATTTCATTGAGAAACTCTATATTTTTTTTAGCTTGAATCTTATCCTGTTTCCATGCATCAGTATATAAACGATCTAAATTCCAACCAAGATTACGAATAATGCAATACTTAGCAGTAGGACTTATTAAACTTAAAGATTTCTCATATAGAGTGAAACAATCATAAACCGAATAACATCTATAATTAAAATTCTTAGAAATAATAACAGGATTCATAGTTTGTCCTGGTCTACCGCATAGATAATGATATAATATAAAATTATAAAAGGCGATAGTTTCCGTCCCCAATAAACCAGCAACAGAAAGAATTACATCATCGTAAAATACTTTTTCTCTAAATCTAACATTATACCTTCTAAAATGATTAACGGAATAACTGGCTTCATGAATGGAAAAAGACAAACTCACATCTCTCAAAGACTCAATTGTATAGTTTCTATCATATTCGATGTTATGGAATTCATGAAGGAACGAACTATTCTCATAGATTCTTTCATGCAAACACTTTGTGAATACTACATCAGCATTCTCATTTTTCAGCCTAATTAAATAAGCAGAGAACTGACCATCAAACCAGTCATCACTATCTAAAAAATGAATATATTTTCCTCTTGCTTCTCTAACTCCAACATTGCAGCATGAGCCATGTCCCCCATTTTCTTTATCAATCACCCTAAAGGTGTTAGGATAATTCGCCTCATATTTCCGTGCTATTTCAATAGAATTATCCTTACTTCCATCAATAACAACTAATACCTCAAACAAGTTCATTAGCTCTTCAGAAACGACCAAAGAACCTAAACATTTATCTAAATACTGTTCAGTGTTGTAAACTGGTACTGTAATTGTTAAAATTATGTTATTATCCATATTATTTAATGAATGAAAAAATTTTTCTTAGAATTCTATTTGTAACAATTCTATATCGTAAAGGTTCAATGATTTTCCAAATTCGCAGATACAAAAGAATGAGTTTTTCGTTTTTCATGTAAGCTTCTATATATTTAATTCCTCTAAATGTATACAAATCATTATAGAAATTAAAAACTTCATCATGAATATGTAGTTTAAAATTCATTCTATCTATTGCTTGGTAATTATTAAAGTCCCAATTTAAAATATTCGTATAAAAAGGGTATAGAATTCTGTTAACAAATCTTAATCTCAGTTCTTTAATTTCATTATTACTATCAAAAGTTTTATTTAATTCATCCATCATAGAATTTGCGACTACTTCGTATGATTGAAAATTTTTTTTCTGAATTTTACTATTGACAGACTGATCCTCTCTACCTAATAGATAAATATATACTGGTAGGGGAAAGAAACGAATCGTTTGTACCAATTTAAGAGGCCAGAAATTATATTCATTGTCTGTATAGAAGACTTTTTCATCCCAATGCAAGCCAGAATTCCTAATAATCTCTGTTTTATAAACGATTCCCCAAATCATTGCCATAATAAAAAAATTGTCATTTTTCCAATACTTGCTAATAAATGGAAGGTCTTGATAAGCGACAACATCTTTACTAAATTTAAGATTTTTAATCCGCCCTGTTTCTTCATAGTAGTCGCGACGTTCACAGACAATCATATCGGCATCAGTCTTACTTAAATCATCTACAAATTTCTCATAATTATTTGTATCGTACCAATCATCAGCATCTAAAGTGCGAAAATATTTACCCTCTGCTAAGGACAAACCAATATTCATACAAGAGCCATAGTTGCCATTATCTTTATCAATAACTTGAATATATTGAGGATACATATTTTCATATTGATGTGCGATTTCTGAAGTTTTGTCTTTTGAGCCATCATTCACAACCAAAACTTGCACTTTATCCATCACACTCTCTATAATAATGGAATTCAAACAACGTTGAAGATATTTCTCCATGTTGTAAGCTGGAATAACAATGGTAAGAAGTTTATTCATTTTTACTAATAAATAATGAGACCTTAATTAATTTTTGTTAAATAATCAAATATCATTATAAGGATTATGCTCCACTTCTAAATCTTTTACTAAAAGGCTATAACATGACAATATTATTATTTTTTTATGAAAATAATCCAATATAATCTAGTAATGATATTTTTAAAAAAATAGAGAGGATCAATAAGAATAATACGAAGGAAATCAAGATATCTTCTATAATCTAGAGAAGGATAACTAAAACTTCTCAAATATAAATATCTTACAAGTTGCTTATTAAGTAATTGTTTATTTATTATTTCCGAGAAATTATCCTTAATAAAATTGAAATGTTCAGGATATCGTCTGATACGATCCAAACGATAGACTTTAGTATATGTAACTCCAGATTCAGATATTCTATATGCTGACATTTTTTTTGAAATACCTCTTACTTTTCCCAATGAACAACAAGTTAAAACTATTACAATATCACCATTCAAAATTCTATCTCCTCCTTTCAGGACTTTATATACTGTATCAATTCTGGCTACAATGGAAGCAGTAGGTACAATCCAATTCTCAAACAATTCATTGGCTGTATAATCTCTATCATCAACAATTCCAGACAAATATGATTGCACTTTAAGCATATTGACAATTTCAGCAGAATGAAAGCACATTGAATAATCCGGATGAGATTCAAGGAATGATACTTGAATCTGGAGCTTGCTAGCATCTATCCAATAATCATCACCTTCACAGATGGCACTATATTTGGAATTGCACAACCATTCATTATAATAGGGACGTTTGGCTTTTCTTCGACGATAATGATTATATTTTAAAAATAGTACTGCAAAATAACAATTCTTGTTAGATTTATGTCTTGAAAAAACGAGTTTAAAATCATTAGTTTCTTCCTCACGAAAGATGTTTCTATCAGCTAAATCAAAATTATTATTCAAATAATCAATTATTAATTCTTGTTCTCCATCTGTACTTGCATCATCAACAATTATACAAACAAAAGGGAAATTAGTTTGCTGCATACAAAAACCGTTCATAGCATCTTCAATAAAGGCAGAATGGTTGTAAGTCAAACATCTGACACATACCATATACTTATTTCTTTCCATATTTTCTTAATACATGATGAATAAGTAACTGCTTAATGTAAACAAGCTCAGAAGATTTGAAAAGGTAAGAGATACCAAAATAATAAAGGATGCCAACAAATACCCCCACCAACAACTGAACTGCCATATTTGGAATCATCAAAGTAACGAAATATACCAATGCACCCATACTCATAGAATAAAGCAATGAGGGGAGTAGATCCATCATCTGCTGAAAGAAACCCACATGAATCAATTTGCCTGTATAGAAAGTATTGATATATAATGAAATATAGGACATTATTACACTTCCAATACACATAGCAAAAACTCCATAATGCATAGTAACTAGAATCACAACTAAAGAAAGGATCTTTTTTATTATTTCGAGACGAAGGAACAAGTCTGAACGCCCTTTCACCTGGAGCAAATTCAAATTCAGCACATGGATAGGGCGCCACATCATAGAGAAACATATAACAACCAAATACGGAATTGACGCTGCCCACTTATCAGTGATAAGTACATAAATAACAGGTTTAGCCAATGCAGCGAGCCCCATAAGCATCGGGAAAACGACAAAACCTGAAAGCCTTATCAATCTTCGGTAGGCTGTCTGTAAGCGAGTATCATCATCTTGGATGGAGCATAAGACGGGAAATGTTACTGATCCCAAAACACCCTGAAAAGTCGTAGCTGGCAATGCGGCATATCCACTTGCGCGAGAATAATAACCCAAATCTATAGCGGAATATCTTTTACCAATAACAAGCGGATATAAATTACCCCAAATTCTATCAAGTAAAGCAGAGATGAGCAGCTTTGAACCATAAGAGAAATATTCTTTCCAAATTGTCCATGAGAAATTTAATCGAGGTCGCCAATGCTGAAAATGCCAGTACATAAAAAACTTCAAACCGGGTCCTAAAAAGTTAGGATAGATAAGAGACCAAACTCCAAAGCCTAAATAGGCAAAAATAATAGTAGTTGTGCCAATGATAACAGTAGTAACTACATTAATAAACCCAAAAACCTTAAACTGCAAATTGATTCGAAGGCGAGCGCTTTGTACCGAATTAACCGAATTCAATAATAGAAGAATAGCATTGGCACGCACAATTTTAATCAAAATAGGCTCCTTATAAAAATCTGCAATTAGCGGAGAACTCGCATAAAGAATGACTGAGAAGAAAAAAGTCAAAACGACATTAGTAACAAAAACAGTAGAATAATCTATTTCCTTTCGCTCCTTCTTGCGCATTAACGCATTGCCAAAACCAGAATCGATAAATACACTAGCTATAGCGAAAAAGATTCCCGTCATAGCAATAAGACCATAGTCCTTTGGAACAAGAAGGCGAGCGAGAATAATACCTTGAATGAACCCAAATCCCTCCAAAGAGAAATGCTGAAGAAAGGTCCAAATCATGCCGGCAAAAGTCTTCTGCTGTAGATTATCTGCCATTATTACTAAGTAATACTAATACTTTTCTGGAGATACAATTTTTATAAAACTCTTAAATACGCCTTTTAATAATATAGTAAATAAAACAAGAATAAAAATAAGAAAGCATGAAAATAGAATTGATAAAAATAAACTAATCCCACTTGAATCAAACTCGGAATATTTCCACAGTAACAAAATAAACAAAACATGAAATAGATAAATGTACAGTGTATTACTACCTATAAATATGATAGCTTTTTGTATATATTTTTGGTTTATTAATAAATCTTTAAAAAGACAAAAAAAACCAGATGATAGAATTAACGCACCAAATGTTGGAAATGATCCGTTTACATTATCAAACATAATTTGAAAATGATTGCTCATCACAAAATCTTCGAAATTGACGAATGACAATCCAACAATAATTGCAAGTAAAACATAAAATTTTGAAATAGTTTTATCTCTTAAATAATATCCCAGATAATAATATACCAAAGCATATAATGTAAAAAAACCATCGTGTCCAATCGCCTTGAATTTAGAATCAGGCCTAACGAAAACTATAAGATCATAAATAAAGTTAGAAAGAAAAGGATACAAGACAAGTAGAAATAATATGATATAACACAAACATTTCGATTGATTCATCATATAACTAACCAAATATACCATTCCTAAGGTTCCTAAGAACCAAAAATGCGCCATATCTTCGTCTATACAAAAACATTTTTCTAGAATAACGTATTGAAGAATGACTTTGCCAAAAAGAAATAGAAGAAACATCTTTATGGCTTTCAGAATTGATTCCTTAAGATTCAAATGCTTTGGTAATATCAACGCACCATGAACCATCAAAAAGAGAGGAACACTCGCTGCACAAAAAGACAATAGAATTTTATTGAAGTTAGGGATGTATAATATGCCAAGCTCCATAGTTCCAAAGTCTATCCCTCCCATATGATAGAATACAATCATAAATATGGCAATTGTCTTGATTAAATCAAAACCAAAGATTCGATCTTGACTATTCAACATAACTAAGATTGTATTTCTTCATCACTGAACGAAGCTGCTTATCGTTAGGAGTAATTTTATTACTGTTGTTTATGCGCCATAAAGCAGAATCCTGTATAGATTCATTGATTAATAAAGGGAAATGTAAATAATGATGATTCGCCGAAACCACATACGTCTTGGACAACAAGGCCATGCAATTAAACCATACATCATCGGCTGTTGGACAAATGTCTGTAAATACTGATTGATTAAGAACTTCAGAAGAAAAACAATGTGGGGGATAAAGGACAGCTCCTACTCCTTCGAAAAAGTTTAATTTACTTATCCGATCTTTATCCTCTAACTCTTTCCATGTGGGCAAAGATGTTGGATTTCCATCCCTATCAAGCTTTATATCCATAATCCTATTAGCACAGATACATTGAGGATATTTCTGGTAAGAAGAATACAACAATTCCAATGTATCGTAAGGATATAGGATATCATCATCAATCGTAACGATAATCGATTCTGGATAATCTGCTAGAGCTGGAACAAATTTTGTATAAGGCCCGATATCTTCAGTATAGTTTACCATAAGACCTCTACTGATTTGGTTCACCAGAGTACGAGGCAATGGTTCACCTTGAATGTCCTTTGAAAGCCAAAGGACAATACGATTAGGTTTCCTGCTGCCCTGCATTATAGATTCTATAGCAAGATAAACTTCATAAAGACGACGTCCATGTGTAGTTAGAGAAACAATTATTTCTTTTTCCCCCTTAGTGTCTCCAATTATACCCCTTTCCTGAGAATTCAAAGAGAGATAAGTGAGATGATGAGCCCGCTCGCTATAGGAAATTTTATTATATACAACCGTGGCAATTGAATCCCGTATCTTACTCAGATATTTGTGAAGCATCGAGGCAAAAAAGTCTTATCTTACCGAAATATTTCAACCCAACTATTGACATCAAAACTATCTACAATGTCAGAAGGGAGTGGTTCGAATGGAGAATGAAGGAAAACTGACAAACTTGTCAAATCATCTTCCCCAAGGATAAAGATATTCTGAGGTCTGTAAAATGAATAATTACGGACTGCAGGATTATTAGTGAGAAGTTTGCGTCGAATGGACATTGCTTCCAATGGACGAAGTGTGCAGGATGGATCTCCAGTATGAACAATCTCAACTATACAACGCGATTGTTTCGCCATTTCCATATATCTAGAATATGGGATATAATCAGAGGCAGCTTGAACTGTCACGAATTTGCAAGAGTAAGAGGAAAGCATTGAATGAATTCTCTCAATTTCCTCTACCCTATTTTTTGCATACCCGACGAAAAAGAAGTCGTATAGAAATGCATTATTCTGCAAAGACGCAGCCTGCTGAAATGGCTTGATATTGAAGAATTGAGTATGCCATCCAAAACCATACTTTTCGGCATCCAATTCATCGTAGGTAACCACTTGGAAGTGGCATTTATAGATTGTCTGCAGATTATTTGCAAAAATCTTTTTATTTCCCTTATGATTCCATAACCAAATATAACAGGAGACACCTTCAGGAATAATCCTGGAAATAGCCAAAATCAAAGCAGGATCTGTATATTCAGCGACAATGACAACATCTTCAGACATTAAATGCTTGATTGTTGTTTGCAAATTCAAACCTAACACAAAATGTACTGGCAAGGGAATGGTAGAACCATATTTGCGCGCTACCTTTTGGATAATATTGCTATGCCGATTTAGAGGGAATAATACAACATCTGATCGGGTCTCTAAACCAGAAAGTACAAATTCCCAAATATCCACATCTGGGTAGATAATCAATTTCATTTATTCTTGAAATTACTCAGAATATCCCTTAGTCGTAATATGAGAAGAGCCAATGTATCGAAACGATGGGCAATCATCCATGCTGAAACCTTCAAATATGCCATTGTCTCATATTGAAGAATATTTAGATGACTCTCCGGATAGATGGATCGCCAAAGATGGATATTTCGCGTATGAGGGAAAATCAGCAAATACTGTTTTAATTGAAACTTGAGCCAATTCAATTGAGATGAATATTTATCCATCAAGTTATGCTCTTTAAGAAAACTCTCAACAACGGTGCCACATTTGACAAGATCTAAACATTGGGATTTTGAAACAGTATAGGTCAAAGAGTCCTCATTCAGCACATGATGATATAAAATCTCATTAATAGATTGTGTATTTCTGGACAGTAAGAGGACCTCCAATGACAAGCATAAATCTTCTCCCCAATTAATTTCCAATGGAACCTCAAGGTGTTTTTCTTCCAAAAAACCACGTCTAATCAGTTTAGTCCAAAGGGCACCGGTCTGAGGGCTGATAGAAAATGAAAGAGAATTGGAACTGACTAAGGGCAAAGTCTGACTAATCCTTGTCCCATCGGTAGCATCAACAAAATATCCGCAAGTTACGACATCTGCATTAGTTTCCTTTGCTCGGAAATACAATTTCTCATAAAGATTGGATTCCACCCAATCGTCACTATCACAGTGGATGATATATTCACCTGTAGCTCTTTTAATACCTGCATTGCGAGCAACACCAACTCCCTGATTATCCAAATAGGAAACAAAAACTACTTGATTGCGCCTTGATGGATATTTATCCAAAACCAGTTTAATGATGCCCAAGCTTTCATCTGATGAACCATCATCCACAAAGATATACTCTATGGACTGAAGTGTCTGGCTAAAAAGAGAATCACAGCATCTACTGATGAACCTAGACGCATTATAAACAGGGATAATTACGCTAACCTGCGATTCCATGAAAAAATCTGGCATTATATCTGTCGTTCTCTCTTATCAAAAAGCAAATAATAAGTGCTTAATGCCAGCAATAAAATATAGGAGAACGAAACTGAAGACAAATGCAACATACCCTCCTTAAGATAAAAATGCAACGGAAGAACAATGAATAGACATAGAACCCCTAAAAAAAACACCGAAGACATTGGCCACAAAAGAGCCTTTAAATCTAGCTGAGGAATTTTGTCTTTCAATAATTTCAGATTCAAACAAGTGATTACAACAAGCACCACGACATTAAATGCAAAAGGTATAGCGGGATGAGCTACGAACCTTAACAAAATAAAAATGCAGGGAAGACACAAAAGTTTCAATGTGCCATTAACAAGGCTAAATTTACGGATATCTCCCTGGGATTGAATACCGATATAAAATGTATGATTAATCAATCCAAATAAATTATCGATCAATAGAATCTGAGCTATGATGATGGCATATTCCGGCACTTTACCTAACCAAAGGCTCATTAGTGTAGGCATACATAAAATAGCAGGAACCGACACCAACAAGAAAAAAAGAAGTGTAAACTTAAGGGAATTAGACATCATCTGCTGCATCAAAGCAAAATTCTTTTTCGCATATTGTTTCGTAATCTGCGGATGAAATGCGGCAAGAACATAATATCCACAAGTCCAGACAGCGCCTTGAATGACAGCTGCAACTGAACAAGCCGCATTGAGAGCAACGCCAAAAAAACGATTGACAAGAATATTTACTCCCTGTTGCCGAATTGTCACACTGCCATCAGAAAAAAGATTCCATCCCGTAAAAGTAAGCATTTTGCGTATTTTCTCAGGCTTCCAAATCAAGTTAAGATGAGACTCTGGGAAATGCCGATAACAATAGATGCGATAAATGGAACGAATCAAAACAGTCACAGCAAAAGTCAACAATCCATATAAGATCAATCTATCACTCGATGACAACAGAAGCAAATATACAATAATTAATTTCAAAATAGCATTCAATATCTCCATCCACGCATATACATCCATTTCTTCATGCGCCAAAATCACTGATGTATAAGGAGCCTGTGTAATAGTAACTGCTGCCGAAAAAATGGATAACTGAAAAATAATATTGGTGGCAAAAAGTCGTTCGTTAGGAATATCCAAATAATGATTAACTAACCACAGTCCAATGGTCTCAGCAAATAGAATAACAAAGAAAGAGATAATAAGATGACTTTGAAATGCAGAATTAAAAGTTAATCTCAAATTATCCAAATCTCCTGTTCCCAAGTCATATGTAATAAATCTTGAAGTTGTTACCGCCAAAGATACGTTCAAGAACCCAAGCATGGATATAATCCCACCAACCAAACCATAAATGCCATAATCTTCTATTCCAAGTGTCTGGAGCACTACCCTACTAGTATATAAGCCCACAACAACACTAAGGAGCGTCCGAAGATACAACATCAGTGTGTTGCGGGCTATACGTCGAGTAGAGGGTTCAGATTGAGACATTATTCGTCCTTCTCGTCGTTATCATTATCTTGGCTTGTTCCGTACGCATAACCGTAACCATAGCCGTACTTGTAACCGCGACCATAACCATACGAATAACCATAGCGACTACCATACTTGTGATAGCCATAACGGCTAAATGCATCGGTAGGAGCATTGAGCAGAATCGTCATCTTAGGAAGACGATTCTCATCATAGTACTTTTGCACATCTGGAAGGGCGGCCAATTGTAAGGCTTCGGCACGAACCACAAAGATAGTCATGTCTGCCAAACGGGAAATAATCGTAGCATCAGCGACAATTTCAAGAGGTGGACAATCGAGGAAAATATAATCATAATCCTTACGGACAGAAGCAATAAGGTCATCTAATTTCTGGTCATAGAGCAACTCTGTGGGGTTGGGGGGAATTTTTCCTGCTGGCAAAACTTCCAATTCTGGAACCTCCGGTACTTTTTTAATCAACTCTCGGAAATCGTCGACATATCCACCCAAATAGTTCGACAAACCTTTGGAATGTTTTCCTACAAGAGCTGAGAGTGAGCGCTTACGCATATCCAAGTCGAT
>JAEEGK010005034.1_pt1 | contig 32041 bp, 24 predicted proteins | sample 8958771 | NCBI WGS metagenome assembly JAEEGK01 (sample SAMN16246547, study PRJNA631951) | gut metagenome | biome: gut microbiome; feature: rumen; material: SC-attached | host: Bos | place: Iran: Karaj | collected 2018-10
CGGTTTCCATGGGTATCTATGCGCGTGTACTCTTTGCACTTAATTTGGAAAAGGACATCACCCTGCTGGCTGCTGATGATGCACTTGGCAGACAACTTCAGGATGCAGAATTACTAAGACGATGAAGAGAATTACAGTTTACGCAGATTTTGATTTCCTAACCTCTCCCGAAGAGATTGGGACATTAGGCTACGAACTTGTTCGCGGTAAGGATCATTTTGTCTTTGAGTACTCGCACCAGTGGCTGAAACAGCATGGCGGCATTCTGCTGAGTGGTGACCTGATGAATGTTCCTTCGTTGCAGCATCCTCGTGGTAATGATAATGTATTCGGCTTTGTCAAGGATTCCTTCCCCGATCGCTGGGGACGTTTGTTGCTTGACCGCAGAGAGCGACTGACTGCCCAACAGGAAGCTCGGCCGAAACGTATACTCACTAATTACGACTATCTTATTGGTATCGAAGACTTCACCCGTATGGGAGGCATACGATACAAAGAGGAAGATAGCGATGGCTATATAAATGCGAGTGCGAAATTCCTTGTTCCACCTATCGAGAGTCTTCGTGCCCTGTGCGATGCTTGCCATGAGATAGAATTGGCAGAGGAGCGTAATGAATTGCCTGAACAACGCTGGCTCGACCAGTTGATTGACCCTGGAACCTCACTCGGCGGTGCTCGTCCTAAAGCCAATGTCATCGATACCGATGGCAGACTTTATGTGGCCAAGTTCCCATCCAAGATGGACTTGGAAAACACAGAACTCATCGAGCATTTCTCGCATCGTCTAGCAGCCACAGCTGGTATCAACGTGGCCAATACACGTACAATAAAGATTTCGAAAGACCGCGACCTGTTGCTCTCTGAACGTTTTGACAGGACTGACGAGGGCAAGCGCATACATTTTGCTTCGGCTATGTCATTGCTTGGATTGGATGATGGTGCTGGCAGTAATACTGGCAATGGCTATCTGGACATCGTAGATTTCATCCTTCAGGGATGTGTAGATGTTCATCAGAACCTCAGGGAACTCTACCGCAGAGTAGCATTCAACGTGATGTTCGGCAATACCGATGACCACTTCCGCAATCACGGTTTTCTGCTCACCCCGAAAGGTTGGACGCTGTCACCTGCCTACGACATCAACCCTGGAACAAAGACGCATCAGTGTCTGCTTATTGACCAATATACCGAGCAGTCGGATGCATCTTCCCTACTCCAAGCCTCGGGCAGCTATATGCTTGAACAGCAAGAAGCATCTGAAATTATAGAAGAGGTTCGCACCTCCATTAAGGACTGGCGCAAGATAGCTACAGAACTTCAGATTTCCCACAAAACACTTGAATCCTATTGTAACCGATGGGATGATCTATGATGGAAGGAAAGCGGAAGTACTAAACAGGTATTCGGGGTTTTTGGGTAAGCATGAAGGGGAGGGTTGCGGCCTGCTTCAGCATCATGTCAGCGAGTGCGACATTGGCAGGGTCTTCGCCGTTGATGGTGTCGTAGATAAATTTCAGCCCATCACGGCCGCCATCGTGTTTGAGGACATGAACCATGCAGAGATACTGCAGGCCGATACTTTCTGACACGATGTCGAGATCGGTGAGTGCCAACTGCGAGAGTGCCAGCTGATAGGCATCTTCGCTGTTCACATCGATGAACTGCTGCAGGTCGCCGAGGGTCTCCAGGCCAAAGGCCTCGAACACGGGCATGAAGGGGATCATCGAGGTGGGATAGATCTCTGCCTGGTTCACGGCGGCAATACGACCATTCAGACGATTGAAGGGGCGCAGTTCCAGATAGCTGCGGAAGGATTCGGTGGAGAGCGGTACATCATTGAGTTGTCCACTCTTCACCAATGTCTGGATATGCCGGCGGTAGTCGTTGAGCACTATACGCAGACGACTGAACTCGTCATCGACCAATTCCAGCATACCCGCCAGGCGGCTGAACTGACGTTTGTATTCACGTGGAATCTTCACCTCGCCCTTGTAGCCGGTATCGTGTTCGATGGTAGACCATACGTGCTGCAGGGCCGTGCGCATCTGGACCTCAAAGCGCAGACGACCACAGTCGGAGTTATCATCCTTCAGACGACAGATATAGTGGAGGGAGTTATAACCGAAACTGTCAAGCTGGTGCAGCTTACGCTTGTCGACACTTTCTTCCCAGTCGATGTCGAAGACACGTTTCACGATGGCAGCCACCTTGTCGACTTCATCGGTATAGAAGGTGATGACACGCAGGCCCACGAGGTCAGTGACGTCCTCGGCAGTCTTGTACTTAGAGCCTTTGCGTTCCAGTTTTCGGGCCAGCGAGAGTTCTTTCTTCACACGTTTCTCGATGGCAGTGACGTAGATACCCTGATCGCGAAGAGCGTGACGCAGGATATTGTAGGCCTTCTCTGACAGTTGTTCCAAGGTGGGCAACAGTTCGTGATACTGCTGCATCAACATCTCGCCGTGGGGGTCGAGATTCACGGTTATATTATCTTTGCTCTCCATTTGCTTGCAAAGATACAAACTATTTTTGGAATCCGGAAATTTTCAGGGGAAAATAATGCGTCTGTAATAGCGCAAGGGCTCCAAGCCGGTGAGATCGGGGTGAAGGATGGTGATCAAGTCGTTCAGCAACCAGTCGGGATGGAAGGGTGATTCTTCATAGAACTGTGAACGCTCCACATCGCAGCCAAAGGCGTTATGGTTCTTAAAGGCCCGAAAATGGTCGTAGCCATGATGCTCACCCAACAGTTCGTCGGCGGTGATGTCGTGCTGTCCACTGTATCTGAAGAGCCAGATGTCGGCATCGCCTGCTTTCTCGATGACGGCCTCGAAGGGGAGGGATACGGAACCGCTATGCTCATCGGCGGCCCAGGGATAGCGGGCGTTGGCATCCTGTACCATCTGTCCGATGGTGCTGCGACCACCAGGGACATACCACACACTGCCCGTCACCTTATCCATCAGTACGGTGGGGCTTGTCTTTGCTGTGGCAGCCAGAGCTTTCAGGCGATGGTAATTCCTGTCGACCGTTTGGAAGAGGCTGTCGGCACGTTGCTCACAGCCGAAGAGCATACCGTAGAACCTGAGCCACTCGGCACGGGCCAGCGGCGACGACTCCATATAATCGGCACACTCCACGATGGGAATGTCGAGCTCCTCTATCTTACCATAGCCACCGCTATTCTCGAAAGGAGAGAGGAAAAGGGCGTCAGGATAATCGTCGATAATCTTCTCGATGACGGGACTCATACCGTCGCCGACATCCGTTATCCGACCTTCACTGACCTGTTGCTGCACCCAGGGAATCTTGATGTACTTCAGATCGGCCACGCCAGAGATGCAGTCTTGTTTCTGGAAGTCCATCAGCATGGCACAGTGGACGGTGGTAAACATGACGGCACGACGCAGAGGTGTCCTGATGACGGTACCTTCGGGAAGTGAAGAGTGAAGAGCGAAGAGTGAAGAATCGGGCACAAGGATATATTTGTGCAAGGTCATGCCCTCCTTCCAAGGGTTGTGGAGTGACACCACCGTGTACTCAGGGTATTTGACAACCGTGAGCTGGGTGGCGTATTTGAAAAGGACGGTATCGCCCTGCTCCTGCGAAGCCGACGTCTGCCGACCTCCGCAGGAGAGGACAACACATGCCCCTAAGATTAGTTTAACGTACAATCTCAATGTCATCGATACAAATGTAGGTCGGAGTGGTTAGACCCCAGTCGTTCTTCTTGGTACCGTCGAAGTTGAAGCTCAGGCTCTTAACAACGCCCAGGCTGCTCAGGTCAGCATAGAGCCAGCGCCATGCGTAATCACCATCCTTGGCCAGATAGATGTCGACACTTGCGGTGGTGTCGTCGAGTTTGGTACCTGTAACGGTGCACTTCAGCCAGTCTTCGTCGCCGAAGAAACCTGGTGACATACCGTCACCGTTGATGATGGCGTCGGCAGTCCAAGCGTCATTGGTGTAGAAGAAACCTTTCACGAGGGCACCCTTATCACCCAGCTCGATGGTCTCTCCGAAGGGAAAGACCACGCAGAAGTTGCTACCGCTATGTGCACCGCCAGCAAAGTTATTGAACTGATCGGGGATCATGTTCTTATAAGTGGTTTCAGTGCGGTTAGAGATGGCAAAACCTGTCCAGCTGCTCCAATCAGGGATGAAGTTGGCTGTGAATGTGGCACCGCTCTCTGTATAGGAGCAGGTGTACATCTTTGAACCCCAGCTTTCGCCTTCGATACCAGTCTCATCGCCACACCAGAAACCATCGGCATTCAGCGTCTGGTCTTCAAAACTGATGATGTAAGACTTGGTAGGAGACGTTGGATTTACCACTGCGTTGTCCTGTTCGCCACAAGAAGTCATTGACAATGCGAAGCCACATACGAGGGCTGCGAGTCCGAAAAATTTGTTTGTTTTCATAATTGTTTTGTTTTAAGTGAATAAAAAATGTTATTTGGATAAATATTTCTTTCCGTTGTGGATGAGGATTCTGGAGGAAGAAGAGCTACGACGGCCTTGAAGATCGTAGACGGCTCCAGACTCCTGACTCCTGACTCCTGACTCCTGACTCCTGACACCCGCCAAAGCATCATTGATTGCCTTGAGGGATTTGTCGAGGTGAATATCCTCGGCACCGGCAAACTCCGTTGAGGTCTCGCCCCACCATTCGGGTTGCGGACATTTCTGGTTAAGCCCCGTATAGACCCGCACAAAATCGATGAAGTCGAGATGAACGGGTTGACGGTTCTCATCGACGGCCCAACCGATGTCGATGCCGCAGCCTTCGTAGTTATAGGAGTTGACATCAGCGAGATTTGTCCAGTTAGGCAGATTGTCGGCATAACCGTAACGGAAGCCGATCAGTACATAATAGTAAGAACTATAGGTCTTGGAAACATATTCAGAATAGTTCCAGATATTATCCGGCAGACGGGTTCCCTTGAAGGTCAGGTTGTCAGGAAGCCACTGTGGATAATACTCCTGGGTATGAAAGTGGTTGCGGTCGATGGTGCCGCTGTTGCCACGATTGTCTGTCCAGGGAATATCACCCATGGGATTCCGCTGATAGGTGATCTCGTAGTTATAGAGCACCTTTCCGGCACTATCGGTATCACAACTGCCACTGATCTCATACCAGGGGTCATCGGGCTTTCCGTTGCCGTTGACATCCTTCGACACCATCACGATGCCCGCTTCATTCATACCGCCGAAGACGAGATGCTGATTCTCCTGATAGGCATTGCCCCACACGGCAAAGTCGCGCTTTCCTGGGAGATTAGCGATGGAGTGGTCGAAATGGAAGGTGATATAACCGCCCCAGCCGCCGAGGGCTACGACATGAGAGTCGATAGGTCCAAGACCTGCCACTCTCTCATTGCACTTCCGGATCATATCCTCTTCAGTGTCGCCGTCTTCGTATTCAGGGACGTCGTTGACATGTTGTCCTGGCGCAGGACGGTATTCATCCACCGCCTGGATATATTTCGAGTGCTCTGTCACATCGTCCATCCGCTGGGCAAAGGAAGACAACGGAGAAATAATTAACGACAACATAGACAACATAGACAACTTTTTTATTCTCGACCAACGGTCGAGGGCGCAGCCAATTTGTTGTCTAAGTTGTCCAAGTTGTCGTCTATAATAAATCATTGCTTTCATTATCTTGCTGTTTTATAAAGAAATGTTGCATGTGCTGGGATATCGCCCGTCTTGACCTTCCAGTCGAAGGTGCCGTCGGGCAAGAAGTGGAGCAGTTCACCGCTGGAGACATAGTTCTTGGCATCCATCAGATAGAAGTCACGATGGATGGGGTTGACGATGATGCCGTAGGGCATGCGGATCTTACTGACCTCAGGCGCATCAGAGAGGCTGGTACTGACGATCTGGTGGGTACGCACATTGATGATGCCGTAGGTGACGGTATTCGTCATCGTGATCTCACTCCACTGACTGCCATAGAAATAGAGCGAATCGCCCACGATACACAGGTCGCTGACGGGTTGGTCCAGATGTCCTCCAACGTGCATCTTACCGTCGACACCTTTCTCAAGCCAGTAGATCTTCGACGGCATATCCATGTAGTTTCCACGAGCCGTCACCCAGAGCTGATGGTATTGATCTGCCTTAAGATGGTGCAGATTGGGGGCCACCTCTACCTTGTCGGTCTCCTGCATCGTCTGCAGGTCAATGACACTCACCGTACTCTCATAGCCTTGTCCCGTCATACCCTGATAACCGCCGCTGTTTGCGACATACAGTTTATTGTCAATCACCGCCATCTCCTCAGGCTGGTAACCCACACTGCACGAGTCTGTTTTCTCGAGACTAAGGGTGTCGACCTTATAGACACTGCCCAAGGGACTGCTGCTGCCGCTATATACAGAACCGACATACGAGGAGACGTAGGCATACTGGTCCTTAAACGTGACGTAACGGCAGTTGGGAATATCCACCTTCCCAATTCTGACGGCATCCTCAGCGCGGGCCACCTCTACCTTGTTGGAACAGTTGATGACCAGCCAGAGGCGCGAGCCATAGATCTGACAGTCGTTGCCCACGTCGCCCAGTGCCATCACCGTATTCGGATTACGTTCTGAATAGATATTCCGATAATAATGTGTGGTAGAGTCGTTGCCAGAGAGGTCGAGATAGTCGAGGGTGGCTTTGTTGGAACCCATATTGCCCTCATTGAGCAGATACATGCCGACAATCTCGCTCTTGACGGTCTTCCCGCCAGTATTGATATCCTCCATCGGCACCACCATCACATCGTTCCTGCAGGCAGACAACAAGAGGATTATTAACGTCAACAAAGGATTTTTTAACGACAACCATGACAACTCAGACAACTTTTTTACTCTCGACCAGCGGTCGAGGGAGCAGCTAGAATGTTGTCTGAGTTGTCCAAGTTGTCGTTTATCTAAATTCATTGTCGTTTTTATATTTCTACGGTTAAAGAAAGGGCATAGTTCCTGCCGGGCATCGGATAATTCACGATGACCTCATAATCCTGGTCCAAAAGATTATTCACTTCTGCCTGAACTATGAACTTTGAACTATGAACTATGAACTGATACCGCAGCGACAGGTCGCTGGTGTACCAGGGTTCCATGTGGTTATAGAGGATATTCTCCTGTTCGTCGTAGCGTTCACCGGCATAGATGAACGAGTAGTTCAGGTTCCAGTCCTTATACGTCAGACCCACAATCGCCGAGCCGGAATGCCAGGGGATATAGGGTATCTGATGCTTATAATAAGAGGTGGAAGGGTCGGTGACGTCACGCGCATCCTGATAGGTGTACTGTGCACGGGTCGTAGCCACCAGGTCTTTGCCTACTTGGAAGTCGGCCTCAGCCTCCACATCGATACCCTTGATGTGTACCTTACCCAGATTCAACATCGTCCAACGGAACTGCTGTCCCTTAGGATAAGCCACAATCTTATCGTGTACCGTATTATAATAGGCATCGAAATGCATCTCGACATGACGGACGATGCCTCGTTCGAAATGTTTGTTGAGGGCAAAGCCGGCATCATATTGCAGCGCACTCTCTGGCACGAGGCTGGCATTACCCATATCCGTATAATAGAGATCATTGAAGGTGGGCATGCGGAAACTCTTCTTGACGTAGGCTCGCATGGAGAAGAAAGTTCCCTTGAAGGGGTAGATGTTGACAAAAACTGCCGGAGTCAGTTTTTGGAGTGAAGCTACCGCTGTCCTGTGAGAGCGGTCGTTAATGAAAGTAGCAAGGAGGGACCCCTGTGCCTTCAGATGCTTATAGTCAACGGCAGTAGCCAGACTCACAAGGTTGGAGATTCGTGTGGGATAGGCGAAGTTATAGATGTCGGCATCCAGCTTGTTCCATTTGAAATCGTAACTCAGAGAAGTACTCCAGTTTGGCAACAACTCGAGCACATTGGCAGTGGAGATATAGAGTTCCTGTTGTTTGTAACGGTTATCTACAGGCAACTGGGTAGAGTCCTTATTCACATAGTGGGTGTTGTAATAGGCGTATTTCGCCAGCCATCGCGTGGAAAAGCCTTCACCGATATTCTTATCGAAGGCGGCCTGAAAGAATGTGTTCAGATCCTGCTGGCGTTCTCCCCTTCGCCACACATTATTCACGATGGCTCCAGGGATACCTCGTGCGGAATTATAGAGATAACCCTTTAGCTGCCAGCCACCGTTATTCAGACGTCCGAAGAGATTGGCCTCGATACGTTCGGCGTGGATATCGCCATTCTGACGAATAGCGGTGGTATCCCAGGCCGTCTCACCGTTGGGGAAACGACGTTCATAACGGAACTTATACTTGCCGCTGGCGGTCAGAAATCCTGCACTGACGGAAGAACTCACAGTCTCTGACAACTTCTGCTCCCAGAGTGTCGAGAAACGGAACATATCACTTGAACCATACTGCGTCTTGAATCGCAACTTATAATTATGCATTGAAAACTCTGGCGCCTTCGTACGGATATAGATCGCTCCCGCATTGCCGAAATCGCTGGCAGGTTGGAAGATGGCACTCTTCTGTCCGTTGTAGAGGGTAATCTCTTCTATATTGTCGAGTGAGAACTGTCCGAGGTCTATCTGGCCGTTCTGGGCATTGCCTAATTGCACACCATCGTAGCTGATACCCAAATGGTGGGTTCCCATAGAACGGATATTGACGGTCTTGATACCTCCCACACCACCGTAGTCTTTCAGTTGAATACCAGAGAAATAGCGCAGGGCATCAGCAACGGAGTGGGTGTTGAGCTTTTCCAACATCTCGCCATTAAGTTTTTGGCTTGGCACCACTTCACGCATGGCAGGTCTCGATACCACAACAATCTCCCGGACATGTTGTACGGAATCCAACTTGCTCTGTGCTCTTGTCATCAGACTTAAGCAGCAAGCAAAAGCTGCCAATGCGGTAGCAAATTCTTCACTTTTCACTCTTCATTCTTCACTTCCATTGTCGCCTAACCCCAGAGGCCAACAACGATCATCATCCATCGGCAGGTCTTCTGACTTGTCGTCAGGCAGCAAACGTCTTCCCAAAACTATCAGTGACATTTGTTTGCGCCTTGAAGGACGACTCACAGCAGCGGGACTGTACGGGACTTCCACCCGTTTCCCTTTTCATCACCTAAGGTGAACCGAATTCAGAGTGCAAAGATAAACAAAAACTTTGAAACCTTATCATTTTTTAGGGATTTTCCTTCGTTTTTTAGGGGAAACCCCTTGGAGGGCACTTCTGTTATATGTAATTTTGCAGCGTCGAACAATTAAAAGAAAGGATATGAAAATGAAAAAAACGTTGATGATTTTGTTGAGCCTGATGCTCACCATGCCTCTGATGGCACAATACAGACGGCCTCATGTCCGTCCCTCTCGTCCACATTTCAGACCAAGACCCGTTGCCGTCGTCCACAGCGACCATTACTACGGCGATCCTACTGACATCTATGTAGGATTCCGCGTAGGTGGGGCACTCTCGACATTGAATTCAGACGATTCTTATTTCGATGACGGTAAGATGCGTACTGGTATCCATGCGGGGATGGTGATCGGTTTCCAGACTGCTCCACAGGTGCCGCTTTACTTCGAGACGGGTCTCTTATATGTAGAAAAAGGTGGTAAATGCGACAGTCGTAGTAGAGATTATACCTATAGTCTGAACTACCTGGAGATGCCGATGGTGTTAAAATTCGATTGTGAGGTAGACGGGGGAGTGAGTATCCAACCCTTCTTCGGCGGTTATATCGCCGCAGGTGTCGGAGGAAAGATCAAAGATACCTATAACCGTCGGAACTATAGTTCCTATGACGACGAAGGCTTCAAACGTTTCGATGCAGGATTGAGGATGGGTTGTGGCTTCCAGTTCGACCATCTTTATGCTGAGGCAGGTTATGACCTGGGACTGACCAATGTCGGACGAGAGTATTTCGACAGGACACACACCAGTTCGCTCTTCGCCACCCTCGGCGTGAACTTCTAAAAGTGTTGCATAGTGGTCGCCACTATGCAACTTTTTTTTATTTTTCTTGCATAATTCCTAAAAAATGTTTACCTTTGTGCCCATAACGTAAAATAATTCGAATTATGCGCACAAAGACATTTATTATCCTGCTTGCCACATTGTTCTTTGGTGGTATTAGCACGCAGGTGCTGGCAGAGGACTATCGCAATTTGGAGGAGTTGAAACTGAGCACTCCTACGATGGAGCCTTGTCTGACAATCGGAGAAACGAGAAACTACATTCCAGAACTTGAGTTGAGTGTATTGCCGACAACCACAGAGAGCAACGCCTATCAGTTGACATGGATGCGTACGAATCCAGGGGTAGAGCCCTATAAGGTGATGGACGACCTGACCTTCGCCGGTGTACCCATCTTCGTAGCAGGTATCATCGCCAAGAGCGAGAAGAAATCCTTCCGCCAAAATACGGAGGGCAATAAGCACACGTTGCTGACAGACTTCAAGACCCATATCGATGACTATTCACAGTTCTTTGGTCCTGTGGTGACTACAGGTCTGAAGATTGCTGGTGTGGAAGGCCGCAGCGACTGGGGTCGCTATCTGGCGTCGACGGCTATGTCGTATGGTATCATGGCTATCTTTGTCAACAGTATCAAATACACCGCCAAGGAGATGCGTCCTGACGGAAGTACCGCCAACTCATGGCCTTCAGGTCATACCGCAACAGCCTTCGTGGGTGCTACCCTCCTGCACAAGGAATACGGAATGACGCGTTCACCCTGGTTCTCGGTAGCGGGTTATGGCGTGGCTACGGCTACTGGTGTGATGCGTGTACTGAACAACCGCCACTGGGTGAGCGACGTGCTCAGCGGCGCCGGTATCGGTATCATGTCGGGTGAGCTGGCTTATGCCCTGAGCGATGTGCTCTTCAAGGGACGTGGTCTGTTGCGCGGTGATATCACTGCAGACAAGAGCATCATCGACCATCCGTCGTTCTTCTCGATATCTATGGGTATCGGTATGGGATCGCGAAACCTCACCTTTGACATGACCAAGCTGAACCTCACCAACTTTGACGGCGACAATAAGTTGAACATGAAGTTCGGTGCTTCTACGGCAGTAGGTGCCGAGGGTGCCTATTTCTTCAATAAGTATATTGGTGTTGGTGGACGCCTGCGTGTCAACAGCTCACCTATCAAAGGATGGGACGGTATTGAGGAGTACGCGTGGAAAGACCTCGTTGGGAGTCTTTATGGCGATGACTACGCTGCAAATCCAGACTTCCAGCGCTTTATCGACGGCGATGAAAACAGCAGTCCTCTGATCGATGATGCCTATTTCACCATCAAGAGTGACCACCTGACGGAGTTTTCTGCCGATCTGGGTCTTTATTTCAACCTCCCACTCTCCAGCCGTTTTGCCTTGGGTTCGAAATTGCTCGTAGGACGTAGTATCATGCAGGAACTCGATCTCAATGCAACAGTCACTGGTGGTAAGCGCACACTTGACTTTATGGATCTTGTGGGTGGTGTTGATGATGAGAATCTTTTACTCAAGGCCAAACCCACTGCAGGTAAATATACTTCAGAATGGGACTACTTTACGCTGAGTTGTAATAACACCATGAAATTCGGTACAGGTATTTCGTTGACCTATGCCTATAAGGAGAACTATGCCTGGCGGCTGTTCCTGGATTATGACTTCTCTCATAAGACTTACACCATGAATTACAACCCTGCCGTATTTGCTTTCGATGCCATTAGCCTGGGCGTGGGTGATGAATCAGCCACAATCAGGTCAATGATGGAACCAGGCGATTTGGAAGAATTCATAGAGACCCAGCAAGTGAAGAAGAACCGTCATACATTTATCCTCGGCGGCTCATTCACGATATCGTTCTAAATCATCGCTGCTATGAGGCTTAGGACGTTGCTCATTTCTGCAACCATCACCGTATTCATCTGTTTGATGCTTTCCGTAAGCACGTTGCAGGCACAGAATGCCTATACAGGCGTTCATAAATACGACGGAGAGCATAAGAACGAAGTGGCAGGCTATCTGATGGCTGGCCATAACATCGTCAGCGGTGGCTTCGGAGGCCTTGAGGTTTCCTATCAGCGACATTTCACCGACCGCTGGCATGCTAGTGTTGATGTTCAGGCGCAGTTTGGTAAGCAACTCTACTCCAATGCACTTCGAGGCGGTTATCGTCTGCCGATAGGTTGGAGCGACTTCTATTTTGATGGTAAGGTGATGTATAACCGCTATAACCGTTGGAACACCAACGAGACGGTAGGCAACCTCTCGCTGACGTGGGAGATGCCCTATTTCTATCTGCGCGTCGGTGAGTCGTACATCCATTTCAAAACCCTTGACTTCGGCTATACCGAACCCCTCACGTTTACCTTTGGCTTTGGCGCGCAGATCCGTCCACGCTGGAACTCCTGGAACCTCGGCCTCTTCTTCCGTAACTACGACGACTTCTACTACGAGAACTGGAACATCAACTGGGGTCTGAACTTCTACGCCACCATCACACAGCAGATGCAACTCTTCGGCGAGTTCAACATCCGCCCTGCAGGCAGTATGAGTCAGTTGGCCAGTAAATACGAGACATCAGGAAAGTTAGGACTTAAATATGTTTGGTAAGATGAAGAAGATTCAATATATGATGATGGCTGTCGCAGCCATGATGGTGTTGACAGCTTGTGAGAAAGTGAGTCCCATCGGCGTACTCGTCAGCGGTACTGGTGTGGAGGATCGTGTGAAGATGTCACACCTTTACTATCAGGAACACAAGGAAGACTACAAGTACCACCAAGTCCAAGATCAAGACGAATATACTTTCCTGGTGGGTGCCGACAGTCACCTGACGACGGATGACGGTCGTATGCGTGAGATGTTGCAGATAGGCCTCGACAACAACGACCTGCTCTATGCCCATCTGGGTGACATTGCCGACACGAAGGCCGAGTACTACATTACCCTCGAAGACCTGATCGACGAGTTTCGCTGGAAATATGCCAAGAAGAATTACAAAGAGGTATACTTTGGCGACGACGACTATCCAGAGCAGAAAGAATATGACAAGTTTTATGTCTACGTAGATACACTCAACGACATGACGTACAATGTCGACGAGGTGCCTTATCCCTTCTATCCGGTGGTTGGCAACCACGATATCACCCATAACGGTTGGGCTCTGTGGTCGAATATCTTCCACTCGTCGTTCTATGATGTGTTTGTACTGGTGAACATGGACCCGATCCAGTTCGACCATTTCATCTTCCTCGATTCGGCCAACGGTACGTTGGGTGAGGAACAGGTGAAACTCATAGAACAAGGTGTGCTCGACGGATTGGAACTAGCGAAGGAACTCGGACAGCAGGGCAGTGCCTTCCGTCATACGTTTGTATTCAGTCATACTAATATGTTCCGTCCCTCGTCGCTCCAATTCTCCTCCACCTTTGCCCGTGAGGAGACCTTCTTCCTGCTGAAACAGTTTGAAAAATGGGATGCCGACATCGTCTTCCTGGGACATGTCCACAAGTGGGACTATCAGAAAAACGGCAAAACCGAATACCTGACACTCGACACGATGTGTGAGAAGAACAATCCTGATCCAGGCGATTATCTCGTCCGTGTACATGTCAAGAAGGATGGCACCATTAAGTGGGAACAAGTCCGTATGAACTATACGCCAAAGAAGTAAACGAGAGAATTAAAACGCCATATTATTTGGTATTTCGCTCACTAATTCGTACCTTTGCACCCAAATTATTTGTAACGTTATGGATATCAAGAGTCAATTAGCCAGAAAACTGATGGATATCAAAGCCATCAAGTTGCAGCCCAACGACCCGTTTACATGGGCCTCGGGTTGGAAGTCACCCATCTATACCGACAACCGTAAGACGTTGTCGTTTACCGACCTTCGTTCGTTCGTTAAGCTCGAACTCTGTCACGCCATCCAGGAAAACTTCCCTGAGGCTGAGGCTGTGGCAGGTGTGGCTACAGGTGCCATCGCACAGGGTGCACTCGTCGCCGACCAGTTGGGACTGCCCTTCTCATATGTACGTCCGAAGCCGAAAGATCATGGTATGGGCAATCAGATAGAGGGTGAGATTGTGAAAGGTGCAAAGGTTGTCGTTGTCGAAGACCTGATTTCTACCGGCGGTTCTTCGCTGAAGGCTGTGGCTGCCCTGCGTGAGTATGGGGTTGAGGTAGTCGGTATGGTCGCCTCGTTCACCTACGGTTTCCCTGTTGCTGAGAAAGCTTTCGAAGAGGCTGGTGTGAAACTCATCACTCTCTCCGATTACAATCACGTCGTTGAGGAAGCTGCGAAGATTGGCTATATCAAGGAAGAAGAAAAGGCTGTGCTTGCCGAATGGCGCAAGGACCCCACAAAGTGGGGGAGTGAAGAGTGAAGAATGAAGAGTGAAGAATTTGCTACCGCACCCCAAGAGTTCTCAAGATGTCGGAGCTGTTTTTCACATTTCATTCATCACTCGGCCAATTAATATATTAATAAATAATGAGTGAACTTGTGGGTTTGATGAATAGCGGTAGCAAATTCTTCACTCTTCACTCTTCACTCTTCACTTAAAAAATATGGGAATCTTTGGAAGTGAATCGAAATTCGAGAGTAGTGTGAAACTCATTCCCTACCCTCAGCAGGCTGTCTATAACAACATCAGCGACCTGCGTAATCTGGAGAAGGTTAAAGACCGTGTGCCCGAGGATAAGGTCAACGACTTCTCGTACGACGAAGACACAGTGAGTCTGAACGTTCCTCCTGTGGGTGAATTGAAACTCCGTATCTGTGAGCGCGAAGAGCCGAAGTGTGTGAAGTTCGAGACGGTTCAGTCGCCTGTACCCTTCAATCTGTGGATTCAGGTGTTGCCCGTCGACGAGAACTCCTCGAAGATGAAGGTCACCGTGAAGGCCGAACTCAATCCCTTCATCAAGGCGATGGTAGAAAAGCCCCTTCAGGACGGTGTCGAGAAAATCGCCGACGCCCTCGCACAGGTACACTATGTGTGAGTGAACAATGAGATAATAGCCTTATTGGTTTCATCAATAAAGACAATAAAGAAAAATAACAACTTAGATTAATGAGTGGAAGTAGAAGCTTGAGGAACAGCGGAAGCAAATTCTTCACTCTTCACTCTTCACTCTTCACTTACAATATGAAACTTTGGGAGAAGAATTTTGAGATCAATAAAGAGATAGAGCGCTTCACCGTCGGTCGTGACCGCGAGATGGACCTCTATCTGGCCAAGTACGACGTATTGGGCTCGATGGCCCATATCACCATGCTCGAGAGCATCGGACTCCTCGAGAAAGACGAGCTTACAGCCCTGTTGGCGGAGCTGAAGAACATCTACCGTCTGGCCGAACGCGGCGAGTTTGTCATCGAGGACGATGTCGAGGACGTGCACTCACAAGTAGAGATGCTGCTCACCCGCAAACTTGGCGATATGGGTAAGAAGATCCACTCTGGCCGCAGTCGCAACGACCAGGTGCTCGTAGACCTCAAACTCTTCACCCGTCATGAACTGAAGGACATCGCCGACGAGGTAAAAATCCTCTTCGACGAACTCATTGCCAAGAGCAACCAGTATAAGGATGTGCTGATGCCGGGCTATACGCATCTGCAGATCGCAATGCCGTCGAGTTTCGGCCTGTGGTTTGGCGCCTATGCGGAGAGTCTGACAGATGATATGCTTTTCCTGCAGGCGGCCTATAAGATGACTAACCGTAATCCTCTGGGGTCGGCGGCCGGCTATGGCTCTTCGTTCCCCCTGAACCGTACAATGACCACAGAACTGCTGGGCTTCGACTCGATGGACTACAACGTGGTCTATGCCCAGATGGGCAGAGGAAAGATGGAACGTAACGTGGGCTTCGCTATTGCTACCATCGCCGGCACGATTGCAAAGATGGCCTTCGACGCCTGTATGTTCAACTCGCAGAACTTCTCGTTTGTGAAGCTGCCGAAGGAGTGTACCACAGGCTCTTCAATCATGCCACACAAGAAAAATCCCGATGTCTTCGAACTGATCCGTGCGAAATGCAATAAGCTGCAGAGTTTGCCTCAGCAGGTGACGCTGATTATGAACAACCTGCCCTGCGGCTATTTCCGCGACCTGCAGATCATCAAGGAGGTCTTCCTACCAGCTTTCGGCGAATTGAAAGACTGTCTGCAAATGGCGGCATATATTATTAATAAGATTGAGGTGAATGAGCATATCCTTGACAATCCGATGTATGATCCGATGTTCTCCGTCGAAGAGGTAAATCGATTGGCTGCTAACGGTATGCCTTTCCGCGATGCTTACAAGAAGGTGGGTCTCGACATTGAAGCTGGCACCTTCAAGGCCAGTCACGATATCCATCATACCCACGAAGGCTCCATTGGCAACCTCTGCAACGACCATATACAGGCCCTCATGCAGCAGACGTTAGACGGTTTCCACTTCGAACGTATGACACAGGCAGAAGAAAGACTGTTAGACATTTAGACTATAGATTTTAGACTATAGACTTTAGATTATAGACATATAAAGATAAAATAAGATGATGGATACAAAGGAATTGGTTGTGATTATTGAATGTGCAAAGGTTCTGACAAAATCGAAATCCGTCACAAATATCGTCTCTACAAAAAACTCTAATCGCCTATCTGTCTATCTGTCTAATTGTCTATAATCTATAGTCTATAGTCTTTAATCTAATCGTCTAAATGTCTAAAATGTCTGTCCAAATGTCTAAATATCTAAATGTCTATAGTCTAATTGTCTTTATCTGTGTCTTTCTGTCTGCATGTCAGGCAGACAGTAATGTGTCACGCGACTATCGCTGTTATTTTGTCTTCGACACCTCGTTGCATCCTCAGCCTTGTCAGCTGACAGCCATACTCGGCAACAGCGGTCATTTCTGTAAGATCGAGAGCAGTTTTGAAGGAGGTGTCCGTCATCTGAAAACCACCCGTAACTACGACAATGCCGTCGAGGACATCACCCTCCGCACAGAAAAGGAACGTCAGGTGACACTCGCCCTTGGTGCCAACAACTGCATCATCATCGGCACCAGCAGTTATGAACTTCGTCTTGTCGCCTACGACGGCCAGTGTCCTAACTGTCTGACAGACTACAACGGCAACAATTACCCCCTTACCTGGCAAAAGAACGGTCTCCAGCTGCATTGCGCCAAGTGCGACCGTAGCTACGACGTCAACAACGGTGTCGTCGCTTCAGGCAAAGCCGGTCGCAATCTCCTGACTTATAATGCCGCCTTCGACGGCGTCCTCCTTCGCGCCTGGAACTGAACTTCCTTTATTCGTAGTCATCAATGACGGCATTCATCATGTCCATCATCGGCTTGGCTGCGCGGAACATAGGTTCGATGCCGTCGAGCCATTGGTCGCCCTGATAGAAATCATCAGGCACTTGATGCCAGCAGCAATAGTCTTTCTGGCGCAGATAGTCTAGATATTCCCAGTCGCGAGGGAAACCCGAGGGACAGGTCTTCAGGCGCTCGAGGCCGAAGCCTTGTGGCTGGTCCCAACTCGACACATCGGTGGGTGCCTTGAAACTGCCGGCCACAGGACTGCCGAAATACTTCAGGAACTCAGGACTGCGCACACACTTCAACCACTCCTCCGTATTGGCCATTATTTCGTTGCGACATGAGGTCAGGATGTTCGTAGGCAGCCAGTAGTTGCCGCAGGCCACCATACAATGTCCTGGTTCCAGATGGATGTAATAGCCGCCATGTAGTGATTTCTTGCCGTGAGCAGAGATATAGGCACCCAAGTGGTTCTTGTAGGGCGACTTATCGTTCGAGAAACGGGTGTCGCGATAGAACCTATAGGTGCAGTCCTTTACCGTCAGATGAGCTATTGAGTCATCAAAGGTCATAATACGTCTCAAGGCCTGCTCAATGCCCTGCTCAAAATCGGCCCTGACAACCTCGTACTCCTGTCTGTGTTCCTGAAACCAAGGACGATTATTGTTCGCCATCAGCTGTCGCAGGAATTTCAATATCCGTTTTGCATCCATAATAAGAAAAAGAATTACTGTTGCAAATATAGCATATAGGATTAGAAAAAGGTTAAAAAGGGACTTGCAGTTATTGATTTTTAACGAAAGAAATTAATAATTGATAAAATATTTGGCAGTTTCGGGAAATAGACGTACCTTTGCACATTGAAAGCCGCGCCATGATGGTGGAATTGGTAGACACGAGGGACTTAAAATCCCTTGACCTGAAAGGGTTGTGCGGGTTCGAGTCCCGCTCGTGGCACAAATCCTTAAACAATTCAATTTATAAATTATGAAGAAAAATCATTTTGTTTTGTTGTCAGCTGCTGCTGTGATGTTGTTCACATCGTGTTCCAAACTGGGATCGCTGTCGGCTGATAACTTTACGGTGACTCCCAATCCGCTGGAGACACATGCTGGTGAGGTGCCTGCTACCATCAACGGACACTTCCCCGAGAAGTACATGAAGAAGAAGGCTGTCGTGGAGGTTGTGCCCGAGTTGCGCTACTCCAACGGTCAGACCGTTCAGGGTAATCCTGCAACCTTCCAAGGTGAGAAGGTGCTGGGCAACGACCAGACCATCTCTTACCGTCTGGGTGGCAACTACACGATGAAGACCAACTTCGCCTATGCCGACGACAACAAGGCCGACATGTATCTGACCTTCAACGCTCGTATCGGCAAGAAGGTGGTTCAAGTGCCTGAAGTGAAGGTGGCAGAAGGTATCATCGCCACTTCTGAGCTCTACAAGAAGACGCTCACTACAGCCAATGCCGCTCTGGCTCCCGATGCCTACCAGCGCATCAACAAGCAGAAGCAGGAGGCCAACATCAAGTTCCTCATCCAGCAGGCTACCCTGCGCAAGAGCGAGTTGAAGAACAACTCTGTGCAGGAGTTCGTGAAGATGCTGCAGAAGATCAATGCCGATCGTGAGGGCCTGAACCTTGACAACGTGGAGGTTTCAGCATACGCATCACCTGATGGCGGTTTCAGCATCAACGACAAGCTGGCCAACGAGCGTCAGAAGGTTTCTGAACAGTATGTGAACCAGGAGTTGAAGAAGATCAAGATGAACGCCAATGTCGACGCCAAGTACACCGCTCAGGACTGGGACGGTTTCCAGGAACTGGTAAAGGCCAGCAACATCCAGGACAAGGACGTCATCCTGCGCGTGCTCTCGATGTATAAGGATCCTGAGGAGCGTGAGCAGCAGATCAAGAATATCTCTTCTGCCTTCCGCGAGTTGGCAGACGGTATCCTGCCTCAGCTGCGTCGTGCACGTCTGACCATCAACTACGAGACGATTGGTCGTAGCGATGAGCAGATCCTACAGCAGATCAAGGACGATGCCACCAAGCTGAGTGTCGAGGAGATGCTCTATGGCGCTGCCCTAAAGGAGAACATCAACGAGAAGGAAGATGTGTATAAGCTCACGACAGAGGTTTATCCCAACGATGCCCGCGCCTTCAACAACCTGGCAACCATTCAGTATGCCCGTGGCAACTACGAGGCTGCCAAGCAGTACGTCCAGAAGGCTCAGAGCGTGGCTTCCAACCTGCCTGAGGCTAGCGCCAACCTTGGTATGCTGGCACTGCAGTCTGGCGACCTGAAGGCCGCTGAGCAGTATATTGCCAACGCAACGGGTGCCAACGGCTTGTCAGAGGTACTGGGTAATCTGCATCTGGCTCAAGGCAACTATGCTCAGGCCGAGCAGGACTTCGGTGAGATCTACTCCAACAGTGCCGCTCTGGCTCAGATCCTGAACAAGAACTATGCTTCTGCCGCTGTGACGCTGAAGTATATCAAGAATGCCGATGCCGTGACAGAGTATCTGAAGTCAGTCCTCTCTGCCCGCATGGGTAACCTCGACGACGCTGCTGCTGCGCTGAAGAGCGCTCTGGCTAAGGATCCCTCACTCACAGAGTACGCTAACAAGGATCTGGAGCTGAAGAACGTCCAGAAATAAAAGGTAAAATTATAACGACAACAAGGACAACAAAAACAACAAATAGTCGTACGACTATATATAGTTGTCAAAGTTGTTGGAGTTGTCGTTAGAATAAAAAAGGTGAATAGTGAAAACAAAAGGGAATAATACCAAGCCTCGTATTGGTTATGCCTTAACGGCTTTCCGCCATTCATTTATTGTTTTGGCGATTGCTCTTTTTTCACTATTCACTTTTACTTTTTTCCTCTCTTCTTGCGGTGTCGACAGCGGCACATTCCGTATTGATGGCGAATTAAACGGCATTAATCAGGGTGAGTTCTATGTCTATAGTCCTGATGGCGGCATCCGCCGCCTGGATACCATCGCGGTGAAGAACGGCCATTTCACCTATGAGATAAGTCTTGATACTACTGCCCTCTTTATGCTCGTGTTCCCGAATTTCTCGGAGATGCCCATCTTTGGCGGCTCTGGCGTGAAGGCAGAGATCAACGGCGATGCCTCGCACCTGAAGGAAATCGAGGTCAAAGGCTCGAAGACCAATGAGCAGATGACGGCCTTCCGTTTGAAGACCAGTGAGATGATGCCGCCTGAAGTTCTTAGCGAGGCCGCAAAATTCATTAAGGACAACCCAGGTTCTGATGTCAGCATCTATCTGCTCAACAAGCTGTTCATCCAGTCGATAGAACCCGATTACCGTCAAGCCGCAGAACTGGCAGCGCTCATTCAGAAAGCCCGTCCTGAAAGCAAGAGGCTGGAACTTCTGGTTCAGCAACTGAAAGGCATCAGTCAGTTAAAGGTGGGCAACAAACTGCCGAAATTCTCGGCCATCGACATCAAAGGCAAGCCAACGAGCAGTGCCGACCTCTATGCCAAGGTGAACGTCATCACGACGTGGGCCTCTTGGAACTATGAAAGTACGAGCATCCTGCGCCAACTGAAGCGTATGGAAAAGGAATATGGCAACAGCCGGCTGAAAATCGTCAGCATTTGTCTGGATGCCAATACCAAGGAATGTCGCAAGACCCTCGATCACGATTCCATCACCTGGAGTAATATCTGCGATGGACGGATGTGGGAAACGAAAGCCCTCACGCAACTAGGGCTTGGACGGGTGCCAGATAATATTATTACCGATAGCCAGGGAAAAATCATCGCCCACTCGCTATCATCAGGCGAACTACAAAACCAAATAGAAAAGATGCTTAAATAAAAACTATTATAAACACTCAAATCTCAATACTATGTTAGTCAAAACGTTCAGCGCAGCCATGATGGGGCTGGAGGCAACTACCATCACAATTGAGGTCAATCTAACGCGGGGAGCTATGTTTCATCTCTCAGGACTCGCAGATACAGCCGTCAAGGAGAGTTATGACCGTATCCGTGCGGCAATAGAGAACATCGGCTTTAAGCCTCCCACAGCCGACATCACCATCAACCTCTCGCCAGCGGACATCCGTAAGGAAGGCAGCGGCTACGATCTGCCTCTGGCCATCGGCATCCTCGCGGCTCACAGTAAGGTGAGCGAGACCGATCTCGATAATTATATGATGATCGGAGAACTAGGCCTTGACGGGCAGTTAAAACGCGTCAGCGGTGCACTCCCTGTGGCCATCCTCGCCCGTAAGGAGAAGTTCAAGGGACTGATTGTGCCGAAGGAGAACGCCAGAGAAGCGGCTGTCGTGAACCAGCTCAAGGTCTACGGGATGGAGAACCTGGCTGATGTCATCAGTTTCTTCAACGGCTCCTCTGATAATTACGAGCCCACGATTGTCAACACCCGTCAGGAATTCTATGAGCAACAATATGCCATCGACCTCGACTTTGCCGACGTGAAAGGTCAGGAGAGCGTGAAACGGGCGTTGGAGGTCGCTGCTGCTGGCGGGCATAATCTGATCATGATCGGGCCTCCTGGGTCAGGAAAGTCGATGATGGCCAAACGTCTGCCCGGCATTCTGCCGCCGCTCTCGTTGGCAGAGAGTCTGGAGACCACACAGATTCATTCTGTAGCAGGCAAACTGCCCGCAGGCACATCACTCATCTCGCAGCGTCCTTTCCGCAGTCCGCATCATACGGTATCGCAAGTGGCGATGACGGGAGGAGGTAACAGAGCCCTCCCTGGAGAGGTCAGTATGGCGCATCATGGGGTCCTCTTTTGTGATGAATTGCCTGAGTTCAATAAGAGCACGCTCGAGGTGCTTCGTCAGCCTCTCGAAGACCGCAAGATCACCATCTCTCGAGCGAAGTATACGGTGGAGTATCCGTCATCCTTTATGTTTGTGGCCTCGATGAATCCCTGCCCTTGCGGCTACTATGGCGATCCTACGCACCACTGTGTCTGTACACCAGGACAGATTCAGCGGTATATGAATAAGATCAGCGGACCGCTACTGGATCGTATAGACATCCATTGTGAGGTGACAGTGGTTCCCTTCAAGGAACTCTCGAAGATGCAGCCCGGAGAGCCGAGTGCCGTCATCCGCGAACGTGTCATCAAGGCCCGTCAGATTCAGGAAGAACGTTTCCGCAATGACAAGGGTGTCTTCTGTAATGCCCAAATGAGTGAGAAAATGATTCATCTCTATGCCGAGCCTGATGAAAAGAGCCTCGATATGCTCCGTATGGCGATGGAACGGCTCTCGCTCTCTGCACGCGCTTACAGCCGTATCCTGAAAGTGGCGCGCACCATTGCCGACCTCGAAGGCAGTGAGAACGTACTGTCTTATCACATCGCCGAAGCCATCGGCTATCGTAACCTCGATCGCGGCGACTGGGCAGAGCGATAAATACTACGGGAGTATTGAAAATTACTCCAAGAGTATTTGAAATTACTACGGGAGTATTGAAAGATCTAAGGCACTTATAAAAGAACGAGAGCGAACCTTTGCGGTTCGCTCTCGAAAATATGAGTTAGATAGGAATCTGATTAATCCTGAATCATCTTCTTACCGTTCTTGATCACAAGACCCTTATAGTTCTTGTCAACCTTCTGACCAGCTACGTTGAAGATAGCGTTAGAAGCATTGCTGTTCTTGGTAACAATATCGTTGATACCATCTTCCTTACCATAAATGTAAGGATTTGTACCAGCACCAACCTTCACGTAGAAGTTATCTGAACCAGTTGCATTGATCAGATTCTCCAAGGTCTTGCCGCTCTCATTATAATCGTCCTTCAGATACCACTGAACATTCTTGACGTAGTAATCACAAGCTTCCTTGATCTCAGCCATGTTGAATGCGAATGACTTCATGCCGTTTGCTTCTTTAGGAACAGTGAATTCCTTTGTGTAGTCCTGCCATGAACCAGTGAAGTTCATGTCACCCAGAGCATCCCAGTGCAGGTAAGCGCCTGGCTCGCCGTGATCCTGTGTAGTAACCTTAACATCATCCTGAGAAGCCATATAGCTGAACTTGATAACTGTTACTTCACCTTCGTCAAGAGCGCGGTTAGCTACAATGAAGAACTGGTTATCCCATGCGTTACCAGTACCCTCGGGGAAGTCATCAGACTTGATGTTATCACGCTCTACACCATTGATAATAATTTCTGTTGGGTTAGTTGCGATATCAACAGGATCTTTTGGTGTTTCACCTTCAAGCTCGATGAAGTTGATCTGCTTACCCTCCATATCAATATTGATAGTCCATACACCAGCTGCAGGCAGCTTGATCTTAGCATTACTCTTTTCAGTATAATCGAGCCATGTATCTTCGTCACTTACGATAGTGCCAGAAGGCTTAATCGTAGCACCCTTGAAGGAACCGTCATGTCCACGAACAGTTGAGATCATAACCTCGTTAACCCAAGAGCTCTCATCACCCAGTGTACCAACAGTAGCAGAGTACAGGTCATCGAACTTCTGGAATTCGATAGCGTTAGCTAAGTCATACTCAAGGCCGGTAGCTGCATTAGAAGTAGCAACGAAGAGACCATGATCAAGCTTCATCTCCTGCCAAGAGAGATCATCGAAATAGAATACGTTAGGAGTGCGACCATTGGTTTCGTCAGAGCAAAGGTTGAAGCAGAGTGAATAAGTGTCAGCACCATCAGCATGTATTGTGAGAGTCTTTTCAAACGTCTGCCACTCTGTGGTGAAGTTTACATCACCAGCAGCATTCCAGATGTTATAAATAGATGGGTTCTTCTTGTGGAACTGAGTACCTGTAGAGCAAGCGTGATCAGCCTTATAACGGAATGAAAGTTTTACAGATGCGCCTTCCTTGAAACCCTTAGGAGCCTGAATCCAGAACTGGTTAGACCATGCGATAGATGCATCTTCATCAATTTTTTCAATCTGATCAACATGAACAGCAAATACGTGGTTCGACTCGTTTCCTGCTTCTGGTTCGATGTCAGCGGGGTATGGACGAGCTCTGTTATCTGTAACCAAATCAGATGGACCTTCATCATTATTCTTACCCATAGTCAGAGACCATGCGCAAATCTCAGGTGCACGGTCGGTTCTCCAGTTGATGTTAATACCACCCTCAGTCTCAAGAGCCCATGCTGGCCAAGGAGTCTCAGCGTCACCTACATATTTACCCTCAGGTGTGCCATCATCTGTCATCAACTCAAGCCATGTAATAGGGTTAGAAGCTTTCTCTTCGTGAGAAATCTTGATATACGAAACCCACCATTCACCTAAATAGTCACCACACTGAATGAGCAGAGAACCTGAACTTGCAAAGTATTGTGCTTCTGGATTATCTTGGCATTCAAATGTCACAGTTTGCCAATCTGTTGTGAGAGCAATATCACCAGGCTTATCAGAACCCGAGAAATATGCATGAATGTTTTGCTCAAGAGAGCCCTTAATTTTAAGTGTAATGGTGTAAGTAACGTCAGCTTCTACGCTAGGAACGCCCTTAAAAGCCTGGAACTGGGCATCCCAAACATTTCTTTCTACGCCATCGCTCTTAAAATGGACGCAACCATCTTCAAAAGTGCATAAATCTGCAATTTGAAGCCATCCATGTTCCCATGTTTGTACTGTCGAATAGTCAACTTCCACATCAACTACCTCAGCAGCCTTTACTCCCAAGAAGCATGTCAAGAGAGCAAGAAGAGTAAATAATTTCTTCATAATTGAAATAATTAAGTTAAAAATTAAATGAATAAAAAAAAATAATTAAATAGAAGTTATGATATTAATACATACTTTACTTTCCACTTAGCGCATCACAGAATGCCTTATAGGTGGCCGTGCGCACCCAGTCCTTACTCTTGCTGTCCACAGACCAAAGGCCTACAGGCTCGCTTGTATCCGCCAGGTTACCCTTACAGATGCCCGCCTGCTTGTCATTAGAAATCTTAGACATATAACTCTTGATGACGTAGCCATAATAGTCGGCCAGTTTCTGACGCTGTTCAGCTGTGATTTCTTTTGCTGCAACATTCACACCGTCTGCGTTCTGATACTTGATGTCGAAGTTAGAGAGACGGATGAGCTTACCTGTTGAAGCCAGATTCGTCAACAGATTGTCCAGCGTTGCCTTATTGGCTTCCTGTTTTGCTGCATCCTCGCTATAGGTGAGATTCAACTTGGCATTGATACCGTCGATCTTTGCGCCTTTGCCGTCCCAGATCTTGATCCAGTAGTTAAGACTCTCCAGTTTCTTGGCGTCTTCCAAACCAGTCTCGCTGATAAAGAACCTCAGGTCGGCGGGGTTACCGTTATGCTTCTCGAAAGCTGCGCTTGCAACCTTTGACACGACTGGTGCATAGTTCTCACTGCCAAAGATATCCTGCCAGAAGATCTTTTCGTCAGAGTGCTTGAGGTCATAAACGCCATTCTCCAGTTCAGACTTTGCGTCAATTGGCTCATCGATGAGATCGAAGGACTTAATACGGCCATTGTTGATCTTCATCAGACCATCGCACCAAGCGTTGAGCGCATAGTTGATGGTATCGGTTCTTTCCTGAGCCGTCTGCGGACGGTGGTTGTCAGGATAGTAACCTACTTGTACCTTTTGGATATAGATGACGGCAGAACGTGAGTTATCAATTCTCAAGTAACCGTCTGTCTCACCTTCAGCACTTTGGGCTTCTACCACAATCTTAGTCCATTTACCAGTCTTGAAAGTCCACTTTCCGTCTGGACCACTTCCGTTCACCTTGTTACCAGAGAAGGTAATAGTAAACGAAGCGTCCTTGTCGGCCTTTGCCCAGAATGTCGTCGTGTACTTGGCCTTAGAATCCACTTCGAAGCCTTCAATGATACGGACATTGGCTGCAGTACCGATCTTCAGACAGTTCTGGCTATCATATTTGGCGATAGATGCACTTCCCTTTTCTACAGTACCATTGTAATCACCTACAGGCATCTCGTTAAAGTTAACCACCTTGCCTTCTACAAAGTCCACTGGGATTTCAATAGGCGCCGTGAGCATATTCAGCCAATCATCAGCCTGATTGGCATTGGCCACGATAGGACTGCCGTAAACGTCATATTCAATTTCTTCCACGTGGGTAAGCAGGTCGCTCATATCCAGGAAGTTCATCACACCTTTAGCGTTGATGATGCTACCAGACATCAGGGAGGTACCGAAAGTGACATTGTCGCAGTTGGTGACCGTTGCGGCATGGGCCAGTTCCTGCAAGTTGAAGTCTGACACCTTGAGTTGGGCGCCTAACGTCATGTTAGGATATTGGCTTCTGTCGATATAAGACTTGATGGGATCCAAGTCTTTATAGGGCTCCACAATGGTAGGATCAGGCTGGGCCTGATAATCGTCTGTCACATTATAGTCTGCACAGGATACAGCAAACGCACCAGCAGCAATTAAGACTATAGAGTTAAGACTATAGACTATAGACTTCAGGGGTTTTCTAATCATTGTCTTCATATTCTAAGCCTCCTATTATTGTTTTACATATTTAGGTGTGAAGAATTCTCTCTTGTTGGATTCACGAGTCTGAACAACGAGGGTATCGTTGGTAGATACCTGAATGTTGCTCTTGGTGAAGTTCACCTCGTAAGCCAAACGGAGGATGTCGCGCTGTACAGGCTCTCCGTTGTTGCTTCCCCACTGGTAATCCTTGTATTCGGCCTTCTCGGTTCCCTTGGCGATGAATTCACCAGAGCCAGTAGCTGTGACGTCTTCATCGTCGGTAGAAATCGTACACTGATTGCCGTTGAAGGTCAGGATAAGGTTACAAGCGATAGAGGCACCAGAGGTCTTGAATGATACCGGGAAGATAGCCTGCGACATGTTCTTGGTAGTGATGCCACAGATCTCGTCGTTCTGGTTCACAGGGTTCTCCTTGTAATGCTCCGTGTCAGAGTTCACCAGCGACATATCCTTGCGGACGATGGTCGTGGTCTTTCCTTTTTCCGTCACATTGTCCACACCGCGGCGAATGTATTTGGCCTGCCAGGGGTTCATATACTTCACACAGTAGAGTACATAATCCTTGGCCAGCACATCCCAGTCCTCTGTATTCGTGCGAGAAGGAGTGAGACCCTCACGCGGTGTACCTGTGAGAATATGGTCAATACCCTTGACGCTCTTCATGACCAACGGAATGACGTAGGTATTTGAAATGGCTTTCTCATCGTTGAAGAAAGCATCGGTGAACTGCACCTCTACATAGCCACGAGGATCACCATTGTAGTTAATGGTGTTGGATGCCAGCTTGTAGTAGGCTGTTGGCATCGGCAACACAGGATCGGCAGCGTTTCCGCCGGCATCCGTGAAATAGAGGTTATCGCAGAGTGACTCATCGACAGCGATATCTACCACAGCGTCACGGCCGCCGTATGCACCACCCATAGTTGACCAGATCTGACACTTGTGGGCATTGTCGAGCGTGTTGTCGTAGATATCGTTACCCAGTATGAGTGTACGTACCGGGTACTGATAGGCGAAGTAGGCTGTTGTACCATCTTCATAGTCTGGGAAATCCCTGTCTGAATTATAACAAGACGTATAGGTGAGAGAGAGTGCTCCCAAGACTGCGCCATATATAAACTTCTTCATTCTCATAATCTTTATGTCTAAATGTCTTATTAAACGTCTTATTGCCAGCCCTTGTTCTGCTTGAGGTTGCTCCATTTGAGCACTTCACTCTTTGGAATAGGACCGTACAACTGATAAGAGTTGTTGTACTTACGTTCCTCCACATCAAAGATGGTATAGGTGAGTTCGCTCGTTTCTTCGTTACGGTCAATCTTCACACCCTTGACGGTCTCATCGAGTGGCAACATCCAACGACGGAGATCCCAGAAGCGCTTGTTCTCGAAGCAGAGTTCCAGACGACGCTCGTTGCGGATAAGGCTGGTCATCTTGGCCTGGTCATTGGCACAGTCTTCAAGATAGGCATCGCCTTCAGAAAGATCGCGACCATACTCGTCTTTACCGAGGCCAGCACGAGTACGGATGGCCTTGATCACATCGTAAGCCGTGAAACCGGCTCCCGCCTGATCACCCTTCGGACCCCAGGCATCGTTGGCGGCTTCGGCATAGGCCAGGAAGATTTCCGTATAGCGGATACGTGCATAGATATGCTGCTGCTCAATGAGAGAACTTGACAACGGACTGACGTCATCGCGGAGATGCTTCTTCAGGTAATAGCCTGTACGTGTTGCAGTACCACTGTTGTTCAGGTTGTCCAAAGTCTCGCTCTTATCGTTTGGATATGTTCCAGAAATAATCATGGTCTTCCTGAATGTCGTGCCGTTAAGGATGACATAGTTATCAAGACGCAGATCACGCTTAGCGTATGGATTCTTCGGATCATAGCCAGAATTCGGATCGGTGATGGGAAGACCGCTGCGCATGGGGAAGGCATCCACGAGGTTCTGAGACGGATTGATACGGCCGTTGCCATACAGTGTCGGAGGATAATTCTCTCTTTCCTGGTCTGCATTCTTATGGCGGTCTTCACGCCAAAGAATCTCCGGCATTTCTCCCGCATTGGGTTCCAGCTTGGTCTTATTCTTGTACCAGGTATTACCCGTCGGGTCGAATCCTTCCAATCCGCCAATGCGCTTCAGGACATTGGCGCACAGCGTCGCAGCCTCTGCAGAGGTCACACCGCTCTGTTCGCGGTAAGCAGGACTAGCAGCGAGGAGGGCTGCCTGTGCCTTAACGGCCTCGGCCACTCTGGCCGACATAAGGTTGGTGGACTTTTTACCGAATACGAGGTTGTAATTGGAGTAGTTTGCTCCAAGGGCCTTATACTTGGCAGGGATTTCATCATTACCAGAGATGTCAACATAATCTAATGGGAGATATGCCATCGCACTGTCGCAGTCTGCATAGATCTGCTTGACGCAGTCGGCAAACGTTGCGCGAGCCTGGTTGAAGTCAGAACTACCGTCCTCAGGGGCTGTCAGCAAGGGTACACCATAGAGTATGCCATCGTCAGCATAGCCGCCGTGAGCCATCAGCAGATAGTAGTTGAAGATGGCACGCAGGCCGAAAGCTTCACCCTTCAGACGGTCGATGAACATCTGCTGCTTAGAAGCCGAACTTGGTGCCCACTTGACCTTCTCAACTTTTGAGAGGAAGCTGTTGACATACTGGATACCGTCCCTGCAAGCATCCCATTGCGACATCGGGTTATTGTCTGCTGCCCATGTACCCGTTGCCATATTCAGGAACGCATTGTTGGTCAGGTTGGTGACCGCATCGTCCGTAGCCACGTCCGTCCAATTACCTGCAACATTCGTGATATAAGGCAGACGGTCGTAGCCGTATATCAGCAGACCATGCGCATACTTAGACTCCTCATACATGGCATCCTCCTGTCGGTTGTTCTCATCTGCCGGCTCGAACATATCGTTACAAGAGGAGAGCAGGAGTAAGGAGGGAAGGAGTAAGGAGATTACTCTTTCAAATACCTTATTATATATCTTAGTCATCATAATTTCTAATTTCTAATTTCTAATTCCTAATTTAAAGAGTAACCCTGACACCGAGATTATAGAAACGCGTCTGTGGTGCATAGCCAACGCTGGTCTCCATCAATTTACGATTCTTTGAAATCGTGAGGAGGTCGTTTCCGTTCAAATAGACTGAGAGGGCCTTAACCACCTTGCCTTCGAACATCTCCTTCGGGAAGTCGTAGGTCAACTGTATCTTGCGGATGTTGAAGCGGTCGGTGCTGTACAGCCAGAAGGTAGAGCTTGCATTATTACTTGTAGTCAGTGTTGTCAGGCGAGGATGAGTGGCAGTAGCAGCCGTCTCAGGCGTCCAACGACCACGTGCATTAATAGAATACTTAGCATCTCCACTCATAAAGTAGTAACTACCATTCTTCATGTCTTTTCCTCCGAACTGGCCATTGCCAAGCATAAAGAACGTCCAGTTCTTATACTTCAGCGTAAGGTTCAGACCAATAGTCCAGGGAGAACCAACGGTGTACGTATAATTGATGGTCGGATTGCCGTTGGCATCCAAATATGTAATACGTCCAGACTTACCAAGAACAACCATGTCTTTTGAATTAATAGTACCGTCGCCGTTTACATCCTCGTACTTCAGGTCACCTGGCTGGATGGTACCGCCAAGTGCAGACTTGGGAAGCCCGGCTTTCAAGGTGTACTTGCCAGTCTCTTCATTGTAATCAAAGTCATCCAAACCATAGAAGCCCTGACACTTGTAACCCCAAAGGGCATCAATCGCTTGCCCCTCGGTGTACTTTTGAGGCGCACTAGAATCGATGGTCTCATCATACTTGCTCCACTCTGTCGTCATATAGGTACCGACCACACCGAGCGCAGCATGAACCTTACCCAACTGCTTCTGAACGGTGACGCTGAAATCAAGACCCTTGCGGTTCTGGACGTCATTGTTGATGGCCGGCATGAACGAACTGCCCGAAAGTCCACTTTTCAAATACGAGGGGAATGTGGTCAGGTTCTTAACAATATAGCCGGACATATCCGTATTGAAGAAGGTGAGGTCAGTGCTAATCAGCTTGTTGAAGAACGAGCCGCGCAGACTGACAGAGAATTCCTTGCGGTGAATGAAGTCAAGAACTGGGTTGTTACCCACTGTGGAATACGTACGGTTTGTGCTGACACCTTCATTCCATGAGAAACCACTACCGACCGTTGACCACTGAGCGTCGTACAGATAATAGTATTTGTCATTCAAATAGACGTCGATATCCTCGTTCAAGTTGCTGTATGAAGCGCTGAGCAGCAGATCGTCGACGAAGCTACCCTCCATGAACTTTTCCTTAGCAATATTCCAGCCAATGGTGAAAGACGGTGAGAGGGCTTCGCGATGGCCTTTAGGCAGACGTGCAGAATGTACACCAGCCACAGCGACCTCAGCGAAGTAACGACCCATGAAGTCGTAACCGGCCTGAAGACCCAGGTTGGCGTTGGCATAGCGATGGTAGGTGCCGCTGGATGTCGTGGTAAACATATTGGCGAGCAACATACCTGTAACGTGATGCTTGTCGGCAAAGGTATGATCGTAGTCAAAATGGCCATTCCAGCTGATAGTCTGGCGATAGGCCGTATTCGACATGACCATTTTACCAGACACGAGTTCATCGTTCTGCTGGGTCAGGCCCACAATCGCGTCTTTCGAGTTATAGTTACTCCAGGTCGGAATGAATACGGCGTACTTGTTGTCGTATGACAAGCTGTAGTTAGCTGCGTAGTCGATCGAGAACAGGGTCTTGAACGACAAGCCCTTCACGAACTTGTTCATGTCGTAGAGGATACCTGCATCGAACTGGAACTGACGGCTGACGGCCCTCGTCTTACCACCGAAGTAGCAGTCGGCAATGGCATTCGTCTGGTTGTTCTTCGTACCACCAGGGAAGTATTTCCCGTCGAGGAGGTTGAGTGACTTGCCCAGGATAGCCAATGCCTTGCTGGCATTCGGGTCAACCATGTCAATGTCAATCAGAGTAGCAGCGTTCTCGGGAAAATTAGGACGCATGGTTGCGGCCTCGCCCCAGAAGTCACCCTTGTTCTTGTTCTCATTATAGAATGTAGCGCTGGCGTTGGCAAAACCCTTGACGAGCTTGTTCACCACGAGGTCTACATTACCACGTACGCTGAAACGGTCGGTATAGTTCTCCTTGGCAGGGCCGAAATTCAGCAGGTCTTCTGCA
>JAEEGK010005036.1_pt1 | contig 32037 bp, 22 predicted proteins | sample 8958771 | NCBI WGS metagenome assembly JAEEGK01 (sample SAMN16246547, study PRJNA631951) | gut metagenome | biome: gut microbiome; feature: rumen; material: SC-attached | host: Bos | place: Iran: Karaj | collected 2018-10
ATTCTAGAATGCAATGAATTTTTTAATTTTTGAATTGAAACCATAATAATTTTTATAATTTACTAACATATTGATAAACATAAAATATTAAACAACTTTTAAAAATTTTTTCAAATTAAAACAAAAGATAAATTTTAAAAATTCAATTATAATTTGGAAATAAAATTTAATTATTTTTATTCCTTATTTAAATTTTAACTAAATAATAAAAAATAATTGCTTATTCTTAATGAAAAATGCTCCAAAAAATTAAAGGATAAACAATAAAATTTATTTATTTAAAACACAATTAACAAATTCTTCATAATTAATAAACCCATCACCATCATTATCAGCTTCTCTAATCATTTCATCGATTTCTTCTTGAGAAAATTTCATTCCTAGACTGACAACAACATCTCTTAAATTTTCAGAAGAAATTAAACCAATTCCATCTTTATCAAAAACCTTAAAAGACTCAATTAATTCTTCTTCTGTATCAGCGTCTCTTAATTTTTTTTCCATTAAACTTATAAATCCATCAAAAGTTATTACTCCTTCTCCATCAATATCAATTTCATTTATCATATCTTGTAATTCAGATTCAGAAGGATTTTGTCCAATACTCTTCATTATATTCTCCAATTCTGTTAAATTTATTTTTTCATCTTTATCTTTATCATATACATCAAATGCTTTTTTATATTCAACTTTTTTTGTTCCTGATATTTCCATTTTTTTAAATTAAATTCTTGAATATATTATTTTTTATATATAATAATTTCGATAAATTGAAATTTATTTAAATCTTTTTTGATTGTATTTTACAAAGATTATTTAATATTTTGGTTTGAGAAATTATTTGATTAGACACAATTGTTCCATTTACTTTTAATTATTTTTGGATTTCTACATAATGCTCAATAGAATATTTATTTTTTATTCATATAATTTATCTTTTTCTAAATAAAACAAACAATAAAATATTTCATCAAATATTTTTTGGCTTTATTGACTTATTTTGAGTATAAAAATATTATCTAAATATAATTTTAATCTGAATTTTTGATCTTTTATTGTTCTAAATGTGGAGATTTTTTTAAAAAGAATATTCAATATTTCTACTATTTTTATTTATAATATCATTTTTCAGAAAAATTTTTTTTTTGATGAATATATTTATTTTTCTTGTTTCAATTCATTAAAATTTCTAAATGATTATATAAATCAATGTGTTTGATAAGTGCTCCTCCTTCATAAAATCTTATTTTTCTTATTTTTTATAATTAAAAATACATTCTTCATTAAAAAAAATAAATTAATAATTTTAATATTTTAAAATTATAAATATTTAATAATATCTAATTCATAAATATTTAAAGGACGATAATCAATTGAAGAATCATATAAATTTCCTATTTTATTCATTAAAATTTTTTCAGAGACTAGGATATAATTATCAAAAAGTTTTTTTAAATTACCTTTCAAATCAGCTTTTATTAAATACATTTTTAAGTTATTTTCTTGATTAAATGAATAACCAATAATATTATTAATATGACATATTAAAATATTTGTTATTATAGGAAAATTAAAAACTTTTTTTTGTAAAGGAAATTTTGAAAGATAATCTATTCTATTTTCTTTAGTATAATTTAAATAATTTGAAAATTTATCATTCGATAAAATTTTTTGATATAACATTATATATCTATTTTCTAAAATTGAATTTGATGTTTTTGTGAAATTATTAAATTGGGTTAATGCTTTTTTTCTTAAATTATCTTTTTCAATATTTTTTTTGTTTGGATTATTATTGTTTTTCATTTTTTATAAAGACAATTTATTGAATTTAAATAATTGATAAAAAGTTATTTTTTTTTTAAATAAATAATTATTTGAATAAGGAAATTTTAATTTATTTTCTTTTTTAAAAAGTATTCATTAAAAGATTTTTATTTAAACTTTGAAGGAAAAACATTGATTTTTTTAAATTTATATACATTTTCATTTGTGTTAATAGTTTTAACTCTTTTTTTCTAACAATAATGTCTTGATTTTAATAAATTTAATGATAAAAAAGTTAGTTTATATAATTTTGAAAATTTTTAATTTATTTTTTTCTTTCTTTTTGAAAATTTTTGAACTGCCAATAATGAATTAAAATTCTACAATTTTATTTTCATGAAGTTTTTTTTAGTAAAGCTTTAAATTATTTATATAAAAGAGTTTTTCATTAATGATTTATTTGTGGAATTTCTGTTATATGATATAAATACAGCCAATTTTTTTGTTTTTATTAAAATTCCCATATTATATTATTTGAAGATTAAATTTTTTTTTAATTTAATCATATCAATATTTTAAAGGAGTTTTTCTTTTCTTTCTTTTTTCTGAAATTTTTATTAGTTAATTAATATATATTTTATAAATTTTATTTAGATTTATTTTAGTTTTAAAAAAAAAAGTAAATATAATTAAAAAAATTATATGAGAAAAACCAATAAATAAAAATAAAAAGATTATTTTTAATATATACTCAATAATTATTAGAATGTCAATGACCACAGTTTATATTTTATAACTTTTTAATGAATTGATATTTTTTGTTGGAGAAAAATAATTTCTTTCATAAACACTTGGAACATCTCTTAAATTACTAATAAAATATCTCTTCATAGGTTTATAATTTTTAAATAATTTTAAATCATTTTCTAAATTTCTTTTATATTCTTCAACTTTTTTTGAACCAGGAATAACTTTTTCAATTTTTTTTTGATTAAAAAAATTATTATTTTCAAAAAATAAACTCTTTTGATTTTTTTTATTCATTAAATTCTCATTATTTAGAAAAGAAATAGTTTTATGAATTTTTTTAGTAGAATTTGGTCTTCTATATGATAAACTATCATAATTTGAAAATAAATTTTTTTTATAATAAACATTTCTTTGAGAAGAAATTTTTGTTTTAAATTTTTCAAATTCTTTATTACAATTTGAATTAATTGTTTGATTTTCTGTTTGTGATAAATTATAAAAATTGTTTTTATTGTCAAATGTAAAATCAGGAATATTTGAATCAGTCCTATAATGCTTTTGAAAAAAACCGTTGAATTCTTTTTTCATTTTTTTATTTTTATTTTTTTTGATTAAAATAATAAATAAAATTGTATTATTTTTAAAAAAACAAACACTAAAAATATACAAATTAAAATATTTCACATTTTTGATTTTGTTTTTTCCTTTTTGGATAACCAGCTTTTCCTTGATTATTTTCAGAAAAACCAATAAATTTAACTTTTTTTTTATATTTTCTTACAATATTTGCAAAATCTTCAAATTTTGTTTCATAAATATCAACTTTATTATTATCACTTTCTTTTAATTTTGAAATATTTAATAATTCTTCTAAAGATAAATGTATTTTCTTAAAACCAAAAATTTTTCCTACATCATTAATTGTAAAAAAATTTAATTTAGTAAAAGGAATTTCAAAAGTTGTTATTTTCTTTGAAATTATTGGATTTAAATTATTTGTTATTTTCATTAAATTTAAAGGAAAAATAACTTCATTTTCAAAAAGTTCTTTTTCTAAAAAATGTTTTGTGAAAAAAATATCTAAATATTTTAAATATTTTTCATTTGTTACTAAAGGATAATAAAATTCTAAACTTTTTTCAATGGAATTTTTTAAAAATTTAATGACATTTTCTTCTGAAAAATTTTGAGTTTTATAAATTACATTTTCAAAATTAAAAAGTATATATTCTAAATTTATATTTTTTATTTCTTTTCCAGATATAAATATAAAAAGAGGAAAAGAATTATCACCTTTTAAAGCTTCATTAATAACAATTTTATGTTCAATTTGTTTTGAAATTTTTTTTATTCTAAAACTTGCCTCTTTGTATTCATATATTTTATTTTTATAAATAATTACTAAATTATCATAATATTTTAATTTTTTAATTGATGTGATATATTTTATCTGTTCAAAATATGTACAAACCATTTTACAAAATAATTCATATTTATTATTTATTTTTTCTCCATAATAAGATAAAATAATATGTTTTTTATCAAATAAACAATTTATATTTTTATTATTTAAAATATATATTTTAACTTTATCACAGAATAATTTTTTATTGTTATTCCAATAATTACTTTTTATAATTCCTTCATAATTCATTATTAAAGTTATTTCTCTTATAAAATCACTTTCAGTTAATTTTAACATAAATTGAGTAATGTTATCTAATTTTAATAAATCTTCATTTGATTTTTCATTTACATAAACATATAAATCCATAACTTCATATTTATTGTAAACAATAATACATTTATTATTATTAAAATTATTTAATATAATGTATGGGTCAAATTTAGTAAAGTTTTTTGTTTGATCGACAATTAAAGTTTCAGAAAACAATTCATGGAGTTCTTTGTAATATTGATATAATAAATATATTTTTTGTTGATTTAATTTTTTTAAAGAATTTTCAAAGTAAATTTTTTGTTCTTTTATTTTCAAATAATTCATTAAAATGATTGCAAAATTATCAGAAATCTTTTTTTCTTCATAAAAAACAACATTTTTATATATTTGGTTATGTTCTTTTAAATAATTTTGAATTTTTAAATATACTATATATAAATAATATTTTAACTCTGGATCTTTAATATCACTTCCACTTAATCTAATTCCAATCGAATATTTTTTAAAATTGGAAAATTGTTTAATAATATCTAAAAGTAAATTATAATACATTTCTAATTTTTCAGTTTGTGCTAAACAAAGTAATAATTCAATTTCTGAATAATGAGAATTATGTAAAAAAATTAAAATATCTCTTAAATGTTCTTTTTGGTCTTTGTTAGAAACATCTTTTTTTGTTGCTATACTAAAAGAATTAAAGGAAAAAGAAAAATCATAATATTTTGCTAATTGTTTATCTTTCTTTTTTTTGTTTTTTTTTAATTTGAAATTGTATTTTAATACCCAATTTAATAATTTAATTTCTTCAAAATATCTTATTAACGGATATTCTGTTATTTTATCTTCAAATTTTAAAGAATCTGCTGAAAAATAAATTGAAGATATAATTAAATTATTATATTTTTTAAATAAATCTTCTAAATCTTTTTGATTAAAATTAGGACTTAGATCAATTGAAAAAGATTTAATATAAAAAAAATGATTTAATAAGGAATTAAATTGATTATGGTCAAATAAATTATCTTTTTCTAGATTATATATATTATTTGGTAAATCTGCATTGAATTTTAAATAAGAAAATATCCAATCAAAAGAATTATAAGAAAAAACTTTTATATTAATTGCAATTTTTAAATTTGAAATTATATAAGGATATAAATAAAATTTAAAAGTGTTTCCAATTAAAATTAATTGAGCTTTTGTATTTGTAAATTCCTCATTTTTTAAATTTGAATTTAAAAAATAAATAGTAGGATAAAATTTATTAGGGAAATTCAAATACGCTTTTTTTTCTTTTTTACTTTTATCTAAAAAACTATCAAATGATAATTTTTTCCAAGTTAAATTAAACAAAGTAATTACATGAAAATGAATGAATAAAGTTATTTTGATATCATTTATAATAATTGAAGAATATTCATTTAAATTTATTAAAATTGAATCTAAGGAAAAATCCTTATAAGTTAATTTACCAAATAATGTAAAAATATTAACAAGAAAATAAATATTTTTAATTTGAATATCATATTCTTCATTCATATTTTCTATTTTTTCATATAAATTTTTTAATTCTATATCATAAGTTTTTTTATTTTCATTATCACTAAATTTAATTAATTGTATTTTATTTTGAAAAGAATATATTTCATTATTTAAATCAAATTTAAAAATGTCGTCATTGAAATTATTAAAAATCAAAATAAAAACTTGAATCATTGTATTAAAATTTTCTCTTTCATAAAATCTTTCAGGAAATAAATCATATAATTCATTAAAATTAATTTTATAAGAACAAATTTTGGTTTTGATTTCATTTTTTAAATTATCCCTTTCATTATCACTTAAAGAAAGTTCTAAATCCTTTTTTTTTTCTGTATCTATTTTAGGATAGTTTATACAAACTTTTTGTTCATTTGATAAATTAGTTGTTATTATTTTCATTTGTAGAAGTAAATTTGAAAAATTTTCAAAATTCAAATTTTCATAAAAATTCTTAGATAATGTTATTTTATCTTCCATTAATAATATTATTTTTTTTAGATGATTATTTAAAAATATATTTATCTAATTATTAACTAATGAAAATACAGAAAAAAAATATTAATATTCTTGGAAATGAATTTATAAAAGAAAATAAGGAAATTATAAATCAAAATATTGATATTTAAAAAAAAGTAATTGAAGTAAGAAAGGAAGATATCCAAAACAATAAAACAATACATAAAAAGAATATAAAAAAGAAATTTTGGAAAAGAAAAAAGAAAATTTAGATGATAATAAAGAAGAAAAGGAAAAAATATAAAAATAGAAAATGAAAGAGGGTAATATAAAATCTGAAAAAAAAAGTAAAAGCATAGAAAACAATAATTATTCAAAATTAGTAAAAACTAAAGAAATATTGAATATTTTTTCTTTACAGGAGTAAATAGATTTGTAAACTCAATTTTTAAATTAGTAACATTTAATTTCTCATAAATAAATAGTGTAAAAAGAGAAAGAATATTATTATAAAAAAAATCATTCTTTTATAATAAAGATACATTATTCCTTTTAAGATAAATACTTTAATATTAATTTATTAACAGGAAGAGAGTTACTTTAAATATATAAAAATCATATATTTACAGACACCCAAAGTGAAATTTTTATAGCTTGTATTATTTTATCATTAGAATATATAAATTCAAATAAAATTATTCATAGAGATTTAAAACCAGAAAATTTAGTTTTAGATTTAAAAGGTTATGTTCTTTTAACTGATTTTGTAATTTCAAAAAAAGACAATTTGATTATTTCGAAAAAAGTGAAAATCCCGATTATATGAGTCCAGAAGTTATGTGTTTCAAAATCATTATCTTATAGTTGATTATTTTGCTCTTGAAATTATTACTTATCAATTTATGAAGACCTTATGTTTGGAGAAATAGAATAGAATTAAAGAAATTTAATGAAATAAGTTAAAATCAATTAGAATGAATATTATGAAAATTGGTCTTTTTCTTCTGTTGTTTTTATTATTAAGATATTATTCAGAAAACCTAATTTAAGATTAGGATTTAATGGAATAAAAAAATTCAAAAAAATTTTTGGTTTAAGGAGCTTAATTGGAAAAATTATATTTAAAAGTAATTAAAGTTTCCTAAAAATTATGATAATTTGATTACAAATACTAAAAAGGTGTTGAAAAATGTGGAATTAAAAATTAAGTAAATATATTCTGAGATTACTCTGAGAGATAATTATATTTATTTTTAAAAAGTATTTTTATTTTAATTGTTAACAAGAAAAAATTTTGTGAAAATATTCATAATAAAGTGTATAATAATAATATTAAAAATGTAGAAAAAAAAAATAAAAATCAAATTAGTATTGTAATTGAAATATTTAATATTAAAAAATATAATAGGATAAAAAGTGTTATTTATAATTTTCTCATTATAAAGAAAATATATTATAATATTAAAAAAAATTTAAAAAAAAAAGAAAAAAATATTCATACTCTTTCAATGAGTCTATTAACCTTAATTCAAATCAAAAATTTTTTAAACCAAAGAGTGATATTGAAGGAAGAAAATTAAAAAGGCAAACAAGTATAATAAATGAAAAAACATTAAATAAGAGTTTAAATTACCAAAATTTGAGAAATAATAATTTAATAAAAGAAAAAATAAAAATATTAAAGACTCCCAAATTCTAGAATTATTAAAATTAAAGATTAGTATTATTCTATGTATAAATTAAATAATAATATTAATAAAGCAAAATAGGAGTTTCTCATAATTCAACATTTTTCATTGTAAAAATAGTTATAAATAAGTTTTTTTTTGGTTTAATTATATTTTTTTATTAATAATATCTTTTTACTTCAAAAAATTAAAGTTTTACGCAGTTTGAAGATTAAATTTTTCAAAATTAAAAAATATTAAAAACATCTATTAATCCAAAAGATAATTATTATAAAAAAAAATAATTGAATTTAATAAAGGATTTATAAAAAAAACAGTTAATTATGTCTCAATCTAATGAAAAAACAACAAATAATGAAATAGAAGATGGAGAAATAATAGTTGAAAATAATATATTGCCTAATAAATTAAATGTAATTAATCTATTTAAACTTTTATTTTTTTTAAATTTGATTAGGAAAATGAACCTAAAATAAATTATGTTGAAAGTGATAGTGAAGAAGAACAAGGTTCTTCTCATTTTTTTCAAAAGGATAAAAAAAAAGAAAATGAAAATGATGTCGGAAAAGAAAAAAATAAAGAAAAAGAAAGAAGTAGATCAAGGGAATTTGATGAAACAAAAAATAATTTATCAAATAATAAATTTGGTGGAAAAAAAATCTTAAATAATAAAAAAGAAATTTGTAGATTTTTTCTTAAAGGAAGATGTAAAAATGGAGAAAATTGTAATTTTCTTCATATTCCAAATCCTTGCAGATATTATAATACATTTGGAACATGCACAAATAAAAATTGCAAGTAAAAAGTTTTATTTAATTTTTATAGATTTTCTCATAATAACTTACCTAAAGAAGAAATGGAAAAATTTATTCAAGATAATATACAATTTTTAATTAAAACAAGAATAAAACATAAACCTACTAAAATAGATGATTATTTAGATGAATATTTTGTTAAAAATAAAGTAATGTTAAATCAAGATTTTACTCAAAATATAACAAATATTCAAAATCCTAATATTTTAAATTATTTAATGAATAATAAAATGTATAATAATAATCAAGTAAATTATAATTATTATATACCAATGAATTTAAATAATGGTATGAATTTCCTGAATCAAATGAATACAAATAATTTGAATTCTTTTAATAATATTAATAGTATTAATAGTGATATTAATAATATTAATATTATCCCAATTCAACAAGTTCAAGAAAATAAAATTGAAAATAATATAATTAATTTTAATTCAAATAATACAAATAATACAAATACTATAAATAATAATAATAATAATACAAATCCAAATAACCCTAAAAATAATCAATCAATTCTAAATTTATTAAAAGCCTTAACGAAAACAAATCCTAAAAAAGATTTAAAAAAATAAATAATATAAATAACTTATTAAATTCAATTCTGTAAGTCTTATTTACTGATATGAAAATTTTTTTTAAATAAAATTTAAATAAAAAAAATCAAATAAAAAAAGGAAAGAAATCCATCGAATATTATTAATGGATTAAAAGGAATTTTTAATCCATTTGAAAGAATGAATTCATATGCAATTATTATATTTTGTATTAATTCTATTGATAATATTCATTTATTATGAGCAAAAAAAATAAGAGCATATTTAAAATATAGAGATAAATTAAAATCTTGGAGTAGAATATGAAAGAAAAAGAGAAATTTTTTGAGATTAAGATAAAGAGAAAGAAATAATACAAGGAGTATTGGAAAATAAATGTTTCAAATGGATAAAGAATTAAATGAATTATATTTTCAATATCAATTTCATAAACAAAAAGGATTTTAGGAATTAAAGAATATATATTTTATAATTAAATTAAATACAATTTTCCCATTACCCCAAAAAAAAACAAAAAAAAATTCAAAAATAATAATCCTTAAACACATCATTTAACATTCATATATATCAGGTAATTCCTTGGGAACATAATCTTCATGATAAGTACTATCCCCTTTAAAAGGACCATTACCTAAATTAACTTGGCTTTTTCTTAATCCAGGATCTTTAAAGCTTCTAACATTTAATTCCCTAGGAATATAATTACTTTCATAGGTAGATTTATTAGGTTGATTAATATAACCTAATTGATAATGAGATTTCCTTAAATCATTCTTCATACTTTGATTAAGTTTGCCTCTAGCAAAAGGGGCTAAATTAGGATCATATTTCCAAGAATCACCTGCAGTTGTTGAATAATCACCTTTTTGATTTCCTAAACTCCAATGAACACCTCTAATATCTTTAATCATATTATTTAATAACTTTTTATCATAGGGATCTCCTTCTAAAGGAATGTAATTTGCTTTAAATTCTGTTTCATACATTCCAGGACCTTTTAAATTTATACTTGATTGACTGCTTTTTAAAGGCTCTATCTTATTTATTATTCTATATTTTGGAGTATGAACTACTTTATATGTTGTTTCATAATTATCATATGTTGGATATTTTTCACCTATATTCCAATTAGATTTTCTTAATTCTTTTGGGTCTACTTCTATAGTTTTTTCCATTTCTGGTTTTGTATAATCTAATGAATATATTGTATTCATATCTGATGGTCCTGAGCCTATTCCAAAATGATGTTTTCTTAAATCATTTTTTAAATCTTTTGATAAAATATTTGGATATATTGGTTTTGGAACATATGTTTCTCTATATATTGTATTTCCTGTTTGACCTGAATCACCAAATTTAAAATTAGATGATTTTAAATTATTAATTTTAAAATGTTCTGATAAGGGTTTTGGAACATAATCATGATTCTGAGTAGAAATCCAAGGCGATTTATCATTTCCAAAATTATAATTATTTTTCTGTAACATTGCAGTATTAATTGTATTTTCACTAACAATAGGTAATTTAGGAACAGTATATCTATCATTATGTTCAGTTAAATAATCATTAAAATCATTTCCAAAAACATAATTAGTGCTTCTTAAATCATTTTTAATTTCATTATTTTTTTCAAAAGGTTTTTTATAATATTCTTCTCTATATTCACTGTTTAAATCTGGTTTATTACTTCCTAAATGAAAATGACTTCTTCTTAAATCATTTTTAACATTTAAATCTAATTTTGCAGGTGAACCATATAAAATTGATTTAGATTGTTCTCCTGTTGTTGTTGTATAAGGACATATATAATCACCTAATTTAAAACTTGATTTTCTTAATGAAACTGAATCTCCTAATGGTGATAATGAATCTAAGGGATATGAAGGATAATCATGTTTATATTGAGTTAAATAATTTTGACGATTTGTTCCTAGATAATAATGAGTTCTTGTTAATTCTCTTGCATTTTTTTTTGCACATGGTATTCTCTCTTCAGTTTCAATTTTCATTTTTTTTTATTGTTTTATTTTATTGTTTTTTATTTGTTGTAATTTAATTTTAACTTTTATTTTTTTTTTCTTTATTTAAATTAATTAATTTTTATGTGTTTTATCAATATTATAAAAATTAAATTTATCTTCTAATTTTTCACTATATTTTTTTTAAAAAGAAAATTTTGAGATATTCTTTAATTCTACTTTTTTTTTGTATCAAACTAATATGTTGATTGAAATTTTATTTCTCTATATATCAATATTATTATATTAAAAAACAGATATTTTTATTTATCAACATTGATATTCATAAAAATTAATATTTTTTATATTTCATTATATTTTAAAATAAAAAAAATAATTGATAATTTAAAAAATTTTATATTTCATTTGTATAATTATTGAATGTAAAAAAATGTATTAAATAATTAATTTTCATTAATCTATTTAAAAACCTTAAACAATTTAAAAATAATTAAAATGAAAACTCTTTTAAAGTTTAAATCAAAGATAAAATTATTGTTATAATTAGCTTTTCAAAATTTCAAAAATCAGATATTAGGATTAATTCCTGAAGATAAATGATCTTTTATTTGCACTTTCCAAAAATGTAATGATATTAAATTAAAAGTAGATTTAAAGGACATTATAAAATTCAATAAATTCATCATAATTGGAGAAATTTATAATGACAATAAAAAAATATATTTTGAATATAATTTTTGTTATATAAATTATAAAAGAAATGACCATTTAAAAAATAATATTAATATTCAATATTTAAAAAATCAAAGATTCACGTAATTTATGTTAATAAATTAGAAGAAATTATGTTTTAAAATCACATATTAGAATTCATACTGGAGTAAAAATCAAAAGATTCTGATAAATTCTAAAATTAAAAGAAAAAATTGAATTTAAAATAATAAATTAAATTAAACTTTAGTTTTGAATAGGAATCAAGATTTTATAAATCCTAAATCTAATTTTACTTTGGATAATAATACAAATACTAATAATAACTTAATAAATGTTTTAAAATTCTTTTTTTTTTCAAAGTCAAAAATATTTTGATTTGTGGAATGAAATTAAAATAATTTTCTCATAAATAAGGAAATAAATAATTTATTGATATTAAAAAAAATAATGATATTTAACATTTTCCTGTATGAAATAATAACTATTAACAATTATTAATCAAAGATCAAATTGGTTTTATATTTAAATTAATAGATTTTTTTTATTTAAAAGAATTGAATTTCAGAAAATATATTATAGTAATTTTTATTTTTAAGAGAGATAGTAAAATAAAAAATAATTGATTAGAAAATCTATAATTAACTTAACAAAATTTATAAGTAATTTCATTAAATATTATATGAAACAAATAAAATATTTAAAAAAAAATTAAAAACATAAATATAAAAATAAAATGATTCATGGTTACAAAGGTGGAAATATAGGATATTCCAGTTCAAAAATAAAGAAATTCCCAAAAAAATTATTTACTCCAACTCAAATTTCAGTTCCAAATGCATCAGATATAGATAATCATAAAGAAAAATCAACTACAAATTCTCCTAGAAAAAAGGAAAATAATTCATCAATAGAAAAAGATATGAATTTAACATTTTCAGAAAGAAATATAAATAAAAATTTTGGTCAACCTCCAAAAGTAAGATTTGTTTTACCTCCAAAAAAAAAATCGTCTTCTACTAATAATTCAAGATCTTCTTCTCCTCATTTAAAACAAGAAGAAAAAATTGAGGATAATAAATTTTTATTTCAGAGAAGTAAATCTAAAAATGTGAATGCTTTAAATAAAAGTTTAATATTATTTGATGAAAATTTTGATATCTTAGTAAATTCAATAAAAACAAATATGCATAAAATTAATAATGATAAAAAATATAATAAACTTTTATCTTCAAAATCTTTTCAATTACCACAAGAAAAAGGAAAATTTTTGAGAAAATCAAAAACAGAAAAAACAAATATAACTTTTAATAATCCAGTGTTAATTTTAAATCCATTATTTTCAAGTTTAGAAGATGAAGCAAAAGCTTTAACTAATACAATAGAAATAGCAAATTTTTATGAATATACTAAAAATTGTATGAAAATTATAGTTCAATTAAGAGAAAATAGATCTAAAGCTTCAAAAGTAAATAAAGTTAAAATATTAAACCCAGATAATCATACAAAATTAGCAGTTTTTGATTTAGATGAAACTTTAATTCATGGTGTAGTAAATATATCAAATTATAAAAAATCAGAAAATATAATTTCAATTACTTTACCTTCTAAAAAAGTTGCAAAAATTGGTGTGAATATACGTCCTTATTGGAAAGAAGCTATTGAAAGAATAAGTAAATTATATACCATTGTAATTTATACAGCTTCTCATAAAAATTATGCTGATGCAGTTTTAGACTTTTTAGACCCTAAAAATAAATATTTTTATAATAGATTATATAGAAGTAATTGTATTGATTGTAAAATTGATGGAAAAGATTTATACGTCAAAGATTTATCTATATTTGAAGGATTCAATTTAAAAGATATTTTAATAGTTGATAATTCTGTTATGGCTTTTGCATATCATCTTGATAACGGAATCCCAATTTTACCTTATTATGATGCTGAAAAAGATTTTGAATTATTATTTGTTGCTTATTATTTTGAAAGTTTATATCAATGTGATGATTTAACTGCTATTAATAAACAGTATATGAAATTAGATTATTATTTAAAACAAGCCATTGAAGAAATTAAAAGGGAAAACGAAGAAGAAGAAGAAGAAGATGATATTGTAGAAGATATTAATAAAAAAGAATTCGAGAATAATAATAATAATACAAATAATATTAATGTTAATAATAATAATAAAAATATTGGTAATGATAATAATAATAATATTATAAGAAGAAGTAAAGAAAAAGATAAAGGAATTTCTGCTCAAAATTTAATACTCTTAAGAAAACAAAAAAGCAGAAAAAAAGGAAAAAAAAGACCATCTAAATTTATTGAAGAATTTCAATTTGATTTGAAAGAATTAAGACAAAAATTTACTGTAGATGAAGAATTTTCAAATTATTAAAATTATTTGTTAATTTATTGTTTTTTATTTTTGTATTTATATTCTTATTTATTATTTTATAATCAACTGCTTATTTTCGTTTTCCTTTGAATTTTTATATTTTTCAATGTTTATTTTTTTTAATTTAATTTAGTTTCTTTTATTTATCAATGTTTTTGATAATAATATAAACATAAATTTATTGGTTATTTTTATATTTTCTTTTTTTCTTAATTTATTTAAAGATTTAATGCAATGACCTAAAGAAAAAGAAATACAAATAGAGAAACTTATAATGATTCATTTAATATTATAGAAAATTCATAAATAAAATGAAAAAGAAAATATTATAAAATTTAAAAATAAGTATTTTAGTAAAAAAAAATTAAATATTAATTTTACATCAAGAAATCTTTCTTGAGTAACTTCAATTACAATTATTTTTAATATCATTAATTTCATACCTTCAGTTTTATTCATCAAAAGTACATTGAATTTTGAAATTGAGCTTATTCTAATTAATAAAACAATGAAAAGATCAGATCTATCTACAAATGTAGATTAAGGATTTGATTTGAATCTCTATTAACACAATTTTTTCATAAAAATAATAAAAGAATATTCTTTGGGTCTTAAATATACAATATTTTTCATATTTTAAGAACATTATACTATTATCTAAAATCAATTTCTTTTTATTTTCTTCTCATTTTTTCTTAATACCAAATAATCTTCATATTTTCAGTTAAAAGAAGAATTAAAAAACATAATAAAACATAATAAAACTTAATAATTCTTAAGAATAAAGAATTTTTGATATAATATAATTTATTTCCTTTTGGATTTATATTTTAATTCATTGATTATAATTTTTAAAAATATTTTATTTATTTTTAGAGTGCTTATATTTCTTAAAATATTAATATTTTCAATTATAATTTCAAAAAATGGATGATTTTGAAGAATTATTAGCCAGTGAATCTGATGATGAACATATCAAAGAAGTTAAAAGAGATAATAATATTTTCACAAATTTTGGCATCTCCCTAAATCAAGAAAAAGAAAAAGAAAAAAAAAAACCTTCTGATAATATTTTTAAAGGTTTATTAAGTGAAGAAAATGAAGAATCAGATCCTCATTTAAAGCAAAAACAAAAAAAAAAAGAAGAAAAAAAACATAATAGTTTAACTACAAAACACAAAAAAAAAAAAAATAAAAATCCTTTCAACTTAATTAATAAAAAAAATAATATAATAAATAATATTTTTACCACTGGAATTGAAAGCAAAAAAAAACATATTCATAAAGGAAAAAAGTCAATCACTAGTATTGAAAATAATGAATATAATGATATGAAAGAATTAAATAATATTCAAAACAAATCAAATATAAATGATTTAAAAATTAAAATAGAAAATCCAAATGAAGAAATAAAAAATAGTCACATTATAAATAAATCAGATAATCAATATAATTTAAATCCATATGTTAATAACACTAATAATGATATGAATTTAAAATCAATATCTATTAAAAATAAAAAAAAGAATCACCCAAAAAAATTTAATGAAGATCATTATGAAATGCATTTAAATAATATTGAAAATATAAATGATAATAATTTAAAAAAAAGTAATTCAATAAATAAAGATTTAATCACAATAGATGCAAGTCAAAAAATAAATAAAAATTGTGATTGTGATATTTCAGAATATGATTATTATTTAAAACTTAAACCTAATATTGATAAAATTTTAAGTTCTAAATTAACAGATACAAAAGAAGTAAAAGAACAAAACACAAAAATTAACTTTCTTTTGGAACAATTAAATATCATTCAAAAATCATTAAAAAAGAAAAAATGCAATAAAGAATTTTTATTTACACAAGAACACTTTTTAAAAATTGATAAAATAACAAATAATTATAAAGAACAATATGAAAATTTGAAAGATAGAATGAATATATTTAGTGTAAAAAAGTATGAACCAGAAGAAAAAGAAAATATTTTAGATGAAATAAATTATTATGAAAAAAAAATAGAATATTATAAGACATTAAATAAAGTAAATGAAAATATTATATCAAGCAATGAAAAAAATCCTGAAATTAAGGAAATGATAATTAAATATGTTGAAACGAATTATGACAACTTAAAATTAGAAAATGAAAAATTAACTAAAATAATTAAAAGAAATAAAAGTCAAATTCCAAAAAATGAAAAAATTATTGAAGACTTAAATAAACAATTATTAGAACTTCAAAATAATGCAAAAGCAAATTATAATATTGATGATAATTTTAATAAAGAAATTTATGGTATTGTTAATAAAGATTTAATTGAAGAAAAAGAGAAAATGAAAAAACAATTAGAAGCAATTTTAAATTTTTCAGAAAACAAAAAAAAAAAATATGAAGATTATATTTCAAACAAAGAACAAGAAATTAAAAATAAAACCAATGAAATAAATAAATCATCAAATTTATTAAATAAAGAATCAAGTAGAAATGAACAATTAGAAAAAGAATTAGATAATAATTTAATTCCATTATTAAATATACAGAAGCAAATAGAAAAGAAAAAAGAAATTGAAAGAAAAAAACAAATGCAAGATAATATAATTAAAAAAATAAAACAAAAATTAGAATCAGAAGAAAAATTAGAAAATCAAAAAAGAAATAATTTAATGTTAATTCAAAGTATTTCATTAGAAAAAATGAAAAAAAAATTAAAAGAAAGAAATAATAAAAATCCCTTTAATACAATATCAAATACATCCCTTAAATTAAAAAATATCAATAATAATAATAAAAATAATTCAAACAATAATCATATTTTCCTTACTGAAGGTAATCAAAGTAATGATTCTAACAGAAGAAATATGAAAATTAAAGTACAAAATCATAAAACAAATCCTTCTCATGATTATGGAAAAATAACATTAAAAACTGAAACATTGCATAGTAAATATAAAGGAAAAATTGATAATGATTCTGTTAGATTAATCATTGATAAAGATATTTTAAATAATACAAATATTGTTCATAATAAAACTTTATCTAATAATATGAACAATAATAATACTAAATTTAACAAAATTATTCCTCATATTAATCATTTAAATAAAGAATCTGGTTATAAAAGTGATCGTAATATACATAAATTATTAAATGAAAATCAAAAGCTTAAAGAAGAAGAAAATAATGATCAAGAAAAAAAAGATAATAATGATAGTCATGAAATAAACAATAAAATAATAAAAAAAAATAATGAAAATGATACTGAAAATTTTAAAGAAACAAATAAAATTAAAACATATCAAGATGAAGATAAAGAAAGTAATAAAAATAAAATTAATCATATCAGAAGTCATAGTAATAGAAATTATTCTTATTCTATAAAAGGAAATATAAATATTAAAAATAATAATATAAATGAAGGACAAGATTTAATTTCAAAAAGAAGTAATAGTAATAGATCAAATTCATTACCAAAAAATTTTATTCATAAAATTGAAACAGAAGAAAAAGATAAAAATTTAAATAGTAATAAAAAGAATTATTTAATGTTATCATCTGATATATTTAAAAAAAATGATGAAAATGAAATTAATGAACAAAATTTTGTTACACCAAAATTTAAAGAATTTGAAGAAGATGAATATAATAAACATTATCATTCTATTGCTCATAAAAGTAAATTCAGTAAAAGTTCTAATAAAAAATTTATAGAAGATTCAGAATTTGAAACTGATATTAAAAAAAAAAATACTAATAATTCAGAAAAAATGAATATAAAAAAAAATTTATTTTCAAAAAAAACTTCCAAAAATTCAGTTCGTTCAAATCATAATCATTATGAATCTTCGATTTTTAAAACAAATACAGTACGTTTAAATGATCATGATATAAAACACAATTTAAATAAAAACGATAATTATGTTGAGCATAATTTAAATTCAAAATTAAGTTTCAATCAAATTAACAATAAAATTTTTCATTTAAATTCTTCAAATCTTTTAAATAAAGAAAAATCTCCTCAAGCAAGAAAAAGTCTTGAAGATAATGTTTCTGAAATTGTAAATATTAACCAAAATAATACTAAAAATTCATATAAAGATTCTTTTTTTTCTTCAGATGTTAATGAATAATAATGAATATGATTCCAATATTATTAATAATAATAATCATAAATAAAATCAAAAATAGATATTTATGATTATATTGTTATCTTTTAATAAATATATAATGATAATTTTTTGATATTCTAACTTATTTATTCTATAGATTGACAAAAAGAATTATATAAACATTAAAAAAATGTTTTATTATTAATATCTTTACAATAATTCACTCACTTCAATTTATATTAAATATTACTATTTTATCAATAAATTTATTTTACTTTAATAACTTAATTCTTTTTAATTATTCTCTTAAATTTTCTTTATGATAAATAACATAAAAATAATAATATAAATTAAATCATTTTTTTTAATTCTTATATCTTTTATAAATATATTTGTTTAAAAATTATTTATTTGTATAAAATTTTTCCTCTATTAATATATGATAACCTAATATTTATTTGTAATTCCCTATTTTCCATCTAAAATCTTTTATTATTCTTTTCAAATTCTATGTTTATAATTTCAGAATCATTTGTTCTAAAAGGGTTCAATAATCAAATGCTCTTAGAAAGTTTAATAAAACAATTATTAATTTTTAATAAATATTATTATTTTAATTTTTTAAAATTGATTTAGAATAATAAAAAATGTTCTAAATAAAACTTTATAATTATTATATAATATAAAATGAATATTTTTAAAAAATTAAGAGTCCCAAATCAATTACCAGAAGAACAAATATATATAAATCCTTTAATGATGCAAATTTATAAAAAACCATTTTCTTCGGCAACACAAAAAGAAAAAGATTATTTTTATTTAACATTAAAACAACTAAGTTTTTTTCAGAAATTATTATTAGAAAACCAATACGGAGAAGTCATGTTTAGAACAATATTGAAAAGAATGAGAATAAAAATATTAAAACCAGGAACTCAAATATATAGAGTAAAAGAACCTATAGCGGATATGTTTTTTGTTTTAGAAGGAAAAGTAATAGTTTATAAACCACCAAAACAATATAATATAAAAAAAGCAAAAGAAGGAAAAAGAATTAAATATATTGAGAAATTAGTCTGTGCTTTTAAAAATTCAATTTCTGCTCAAGTTAATAAAGAATTTGATAGATTTATTGAAAAAGGAGAACAATATGGAATGGAAGATATTAAAAAATCTAAAAGAGAAGTTTTAACAGAAACTCATACTGTATGTGTTGTTGGCTTTCTTTCAATTGCTGATTATATATTAATTTTTGAGAAAACAGAATTTCTACAAAAAAATGATGTTTTATCTTTTATGGCTAAAATGGATATGTTTAAAACTGTTTCTTTTGATTTAGGAAAAATTTATCATATTATTAAAATTAAAATTTATAGAAAAGGAGATATTTTATGTTCTAAAGGAGATAAGTTTAAAAGTTTATATATAATTAAAAGTGGAAGTTTTCAAATTTCTTTTAAAAATAGTGTTAAAATGTGTAATGCTTTTGATTTAAGTTCTTTTGAAAATAAAGAAATAAATTATAGATATCCTTCATGTATAAGTAAATTTGAAATTAAAGATTTTTATAAAGATATTTATGATTATAAAATTTTAAATTGTGGTAGAAGAGAAATAATAGGTAATATTGAATATGTATATCAAAAAAAAAAATATTTATTTGATATTAAATGTGAAGTTGATAATTCTTTTGTTTTAGAAATTCCAATTGAAAAATTTGATAAATTTGCAGGTTTTAAATTAAAATGTTGTTTAATTGAATCAGGAAAAAAACAAAAAGAATATTTTGATAAAAGAATAGGAGAAATTAGAACTGTTAATAAACATAGAGAAGATAAACAAAATAAATATAAATCATTAATAGTACAAAAGATTAATTTTACAAAAGGGAAAGTAATTGAAGAAATAGAAAAAAAAGAAGCTGAAGAAAAAAGTGTAAACTTAAAGCATATTAAATTTAAAAAATTTCCAAAAAAAACTTTTTTTACAGAAGATCCATTAAAAGGAAATTCAGAAGATAATCTTCCTGATGATCAAACAAATTATTCAATTATTCATAATAATAATACTGGTGAAAATAGTTATAATGAGATTAAAGGAAGAAATAGAAATCGAAGTTCTTTTTATTGTATTAAAAAAAATCAAATTAGTCATTCTAATTATAATACTCAACCTTCATCTATAAAATTAGTTTATAAAAGTCCACATATGAGAAATGAATTTTTTAATTTAGTTAATGAGTTTTCAACCAATTATACCGAAGGAAATAATACTAATATTTATAATATTATTGATGGAAAAGAAAAATACAAAAATAAAGATAAAGGTAAAAGAAGTGTTGTTTATGAAAATAATAAGAAGAATTATAGTAATTGTTTTGAAATTAATAAAAATTTCTTTTTAAAAAATAATACATCAATTTTGGATAAACAATTAAATAAAATTTTTATGGATTTAGGAAGCAAAATAGAATAATAAAAATATTTATTAAAGGTATTATATAATAATACAAAAAATTGAATTTTCAAATTAAATTAACATAAATATATAAAAAACAATTTAAAAAAATTATAGATTAATATTATAAAATTATAGATTGTTAAACCTTTTTTTAAGAAAATAGAAAAATATTTAAGCAAAACATCAATTAATATTTTATAATTATTTCTTCAGATATTTTCAAAAAAAGAATATTAAAAAATAATATAAAAAAGATTAAATTTATCAATTATTGTTTAGGTCATTGCTTCAAAAAAAATTTCAATAAAAATAAATAAAATAATTAAAACAATCAAAAAAATAAAATAAAAAATATATATAAATGGAAAAAAAAGAATTTATAGATAAACCATTCAAAGAATGTAAAGGTGGATATTATGACAATAATAATTTTTATATAACTCCAAATGGAAGTTTCTGGGATCCAGATGGAGTTTATTTTAATAATGAAGGTTATGATAAGCATGGAGGATATTATAATGAAAATTTAGAATATCAACCTGGAAAAGGATGGATTCCTGAATTAATGTGTTATGAAGATGAAAATTTTAATAATAATTATGAAAATGAAGAAGAAAATGATGATGAAATTTTGGAAGAAATGTATGATAATAAAAATTTAGATGAGTTATTTAATAAAGATGATTTTATTGAAAAAATAAATGATGATGATAAAATTAAGGAATCTGAAGAAAAGAAAATTATTAAAAAAGAAGAAAGTATTAATCCTGATCTTTTATTTAATAAATCTTCTGATAATAAAAATACAAAAGATGATAAAGATAATAATATAATTATTGTTGAGCAAAAAATAGAAATTGATTCTTTATTTCAATAATTCAAAAAAAAATATTAAAAAAAAATTCTAAAATAAATTATAAATAATTTATTCATATAATTATATTTAAAAAAATCAAAATAATATTTCAATCTAAAAGTAAAAAAAAAAAATAAAATAAAAATATATATAAAAATGAGTAATGAAATAAATACAAGTTCAAATCCATCATCAGAAGCAGTAAAAAAAGAAGAAGAAGATTCAAAAAAAAATAAAGAAAAAAAAGAAAAAGAAAAAGAAGACGAAGAAGAATATGAAGAAATAATAAAAGAATCTCCAATAATACCATATAATTTATTTAATATTCCAATAAAGAAAAATTTTAAAAATCCAGATTATATAATTAAATTTTCAAATCAATCAAACATAAAATTTATGAAAGATGAATTAACAATTCAATATTGTGGTAAAGGATATAATTTAATAGATTATGCAACAGTTCAATCAGATAAACCAATTAATATAGAAGATCCAATATTTTATTATGAAATAGAAATTTTAAATGATGGAAATAAATGTGATATTACTTTAGGTTTCGCAGATAAAGAAGTTGTTAAAAATAAACAATGTGGTTTAATGACTAATTCTTTTGGTTATAATGGAAATGGAAAAAAATATCATGAAGATATTAAAGATACTTTTGGACCTAAATGGAATAAAGGAGATATTATTGGTTGTGGACTTTTTTTTTCAAAAAAATCTATTTTTTATACTCATAATGGTAAATTTATTGATTATGCTTTTAATAAAGTTAATTGTAATATTATTTATTATCCTACTATTTCTTTACATAGTTTAAATGAATGTGTTAAAGTTAATTTTGGAAAAAAATTCTTTTTGTTTGATATTGAAGGTTTATATTATGATTATCAAAAGAATAAAATTAAAGAATTATATAATGAAGAAAGCCAAATTTTAGATTTAGATTTTATAGTTAAAGATTATTTAGTTAATAATAGTTATTTAGAAACTGTTAATATTTTAGACAACGAAAGTCATGAAAAAAAAGAAGACAAAATGGAAATTGATGAAACTAATAAAATTTCTGATAATATTTTAAACATTATTTTGAAAAATAATTCTGAGGTTAATAAAGATAAATTAAATACTTTTTTGATTAATAGAGAAAAAATCAAAAATGCTTTTATGAAAAATGATTATGATAATGTACTTGATCTTTTCACTAATAATTTTTCTGATTTTTCAAATAATTCAAGTTATAAGAAAATTTATGTTATAATAATTACAATTAAATATTTAAATGCTTTAAAATCTGAAAATGATTATTTGAAAGCTTTTGACATTTTAAATAATTTAGATAAAGACTATTTTAACGAATCTTTTCAAATTTATTTATATAATGATAAAGGAAAAGAATTCTTAACAAATTTAAAAAATTTATCAACTTTAATTTGTTATCCTGATTTACAAAAAAGTCAATTTAAATATTATCTTGAAAAAAATCAAATAGATTTATTAGAATCTCAGGTTAATAAATTAATGCTTGAAATGTTTGGTATAAAAGGTGAAAGTATATTAGAAGAAATTTTAAAACAGCAAGAATGTTTAAATCTTTTAGATAAAAATATTAAAGGAACTTCTGAAATAATTGAAGTAATTTATTAAATAATTATACCATAAATTAAATATAAAATGCATCATTAAAAATTTATTAAATTATATATTATAATACATTAAAATGTCAATCTTAGAAAAAGATTTTGATAATTCAATTTTAAAGGCACCACAACAAAAGTAAATGATATATAATTTAATTTTTAATAAAATAGATTTTTAATTCCAGAATTTAAAGTTCTTCCATTCAATTTGAATGGTACTGTAAAAAAAAATAAAAAAAAAAAATGTCCTCCGAAAGTGATTAAAAATTTTTCAGAAAAAATATTTTCTGATTTTCAAAATTATGAAAAAGAATTTGTAAATCCAACTAATTTAGAATTTGATGATACTGATGCAGAATCACCTAAAAATTCAAAAGAATCAGATAAGAATTTGGGATTTAACCAAAATTCTGAAAGTATTATTTATGAAAATAATTTAACAATTTTAAGTTTGTTGTATCAAGAAAAATAAATAAATTATTTTTCTTAATATTTTTTATGTATATCATGCTTTTATAGTTTTAATATTTTTTATGAATGTATTTTTTTGTTATAGTAATTTTAGATTTTGATTTAAAATGAAATATATTTGTATAAATATCTAATTAATTTGTTAATACTGTTTTGTGTCATTTTGTTATATATTAAAAGATATATTTTTAGATAGAGTTTTTTTATAATTTTAAATGTTTGAAAAATTTGTTGAAAAAATATTTTTTATTATTATCATAAATCTATATATATAACATTATTTTTTGAAACAATTTGTAAATTTTTTTATTAAATCTATCTATTATCTTTATAAAAAATTATTTTAATCTTAATTTTTATTAAACAAAAAAAAGAAAAAAATTTATATTTTTAAAATATAATGGTTAAATCAATGAATATATCTTAATTAAATTAATTAGAAATAATTTAAAATTTGCAATAAAATTTTAAAAAATAAAAAACAAATTATAAAAATCTAAAAAATTGTTTTTTAAACAACCAATCTAAAAAAAAATATAAATTAAACCCTAAAAAAATTTATTTTTGTTCAAAATTAAGAGTTTCAGTAGCATTACCAAACATATCAACAGAAAACAAATCTTGAATTTTAATATCTTTAGTAAAATTACAAAATTCTTCATAAGAAATTTTTCCATCTAAATCTTTATCAGCAGCAATTAAAGTTCTATCACTTAATTGTTGTATTTGAATATCAGTTAAATTATCACCAACAAGCATTTTTAAACAATGAAATAAATCACCATTAGATAAATAACCATCATTATTCATATCATATATTTGAAAAGCAATTTTTTGTTTTTCTTCTAATTTTGCATCACTTGTTAAAGCACTTAAGCCCCAAACAAATTCATAAAAACTTATTTTTCCATCTCCATTTTTATCAAAAACATGAATTATTCTTTGTACTATTGGATTATCTTTTAATTCTGGAACATCAAAAAATTCATCTGGCTCTATTAAACCGTTTTTATTCGCATCCATTGATATAAAATTTTTATATAAAATTTTTAACTCCTTTTTATCAAAGTTTATTTGAGCTTTGTCATTTCCTAAAGGTGCTGTTCCCATTTATTTCTCTATTATAAGTTTTATATTATTATTTTTTTTTTTGTTTTTATTTAAAATGTTTTATTTTTTATAATTAATTAAAATAAATTTTTTATGGTTTTATCATATTTTAATTACCAAATGAGAAGATCAAATATTTATATTCATTTCATACACTTTAATTTTCAAATTAAACACATTTATGAAAGAATAAATTTAAATAATAAAAGATTTAAATTTCACTGATTAAAGAAAATTAGAATAATAGAATTATCATCAATAACAGTATCATATTTGCTCCATAATTCTATACTTTTTTTAACAATAGTATTACAGCATTCTTTAGGCTCATTTTTTTTATAATATTTATTTATAATATGAGCAATTTTTTCATTAGTTAAAAACTCAAAAATTCCATCACTTCCAGCAAAAACATATTTGCAATTTAAATCAATATCAAATTCTTTAATTTCAGGATCACTAATAACTCCAATAATATCAGCTAATTTATCTCCAATAGATCTGGCCATTGCAATACCAGGATAATCTTCATTTTTTTTAAAAACTCTCATTGGACCAATGGGTTCATTATTTTCTATTAATTGTCTTATTTCTCCTCCTTTAGATTCAATTCTTTCTTTTTCATTTGGATTATCTGGTTTTTGATCTGAAGAAAGTTCAATTACAGTTTTATGATTTTTTATCATAATTGCTCTTGAATCTCCTATATTTGCACATATTAATTTTTTACCTATAATAATAATTAAATTACATGTTGTTCCACTATATTTTGACTCTTCTTCATAATTTTCAAAAAGTAAATTCTCTGATTTTTTAATTAAATCTCTTATAAATTGATAATTATTTTCTTTTAAATATGAATAAGTCTCAACTGTATTTTTTGATAATTCTTTTAATTTTTCATCTGTCAATATTCTATTTTTCATTGTATTTACTATAAATCTACTAATTAAATGACCATGATTTCCATGTCCATCAAAAACTCCAAAAATACAAAAGTTATTATTATTATTTATATTTACTACTTCTAATATAGAATCTTGGTTTATTTTTGGTCCTTCTTCATTTTTTCCTGCCTCTGTTAAACAAAAATAATTTTTAATTGTTCCATTTGGATTCTTTAAAAATGATATTAAATCTAAATCATCACTTGATTTTTTTACTTGTAATATATCTTCTTCTACTTCTTTTGATTTTACATTTGTTAAATTTATACTTGATGCGTTTTTTTTTGATGGAATTGTTTGAGAAAATAAATCATTCACAAATGACATTATATTAATATTTTCTTGTTTTGATTCTTTTTTTTCTGAAATTTCATTTTGATTTTTCTCAAGTTCTTTAATTTCAGTTTTATTTATATTTTCATTATTATTTATAGTGTCATTTATATCTTTTTTATTCTCTTTTTTTTCTTCTATTTCTTTAACTTCTTCTTTTTCTTCATTTTTTACATTTTCTGTTATTGGATTTTTATTTTCTTTGTCCATGTTTTGTTCTGATGAAGAATTCATTTTTTTATTATTAATATTAATTAAATATTTTTGGGAATTAACTTTATTATTTTCATTATTAATTATTTTATTTGATATATTATTACTATCAATTTTATCAAGAGGTTTTAACTTTATTCTAGGAAGGAAATTATTTGATTGAATTTTCTTTGTAATAATATCTTTTTTATTGTCCATTTCTAATTGATGTTTTATTTTATTAATATCCATTCCATAAAGACTATAATTTTTATTCTGTTTATTAATCTCTAATTTTGTTAATTTTGGAAAAGCATGAATATTAGATGTAGGCATTAAATTTGAAAAAATATTATTTTTATCTTTTATTGGATTGTTTTTTGGATTCATATGTAAATTAACAACATTAATTGGATGTTTAAGATTTCTGTATTGAATATTTCCTTTGAAATTACTTATTTTATTATTATTTTTAATAATTTTTTGTTTATTTTCTAATCTTTCTTTTGAAAATTTGATTTCATATTTTTTCTCATTAGTATTACCTGATAAAAAAACATTACTTATTTTATTATTTTTACTTGGAAATTCATTACTTTTTGTTAAAGAATATGAAATATTCTCATTAAAAACTTAATTCATACTATTTTGATTAAAAAAATTTCTATTATTATTAACAGTTGGTGTTTTTAAAGAAAATTGTTTATTAAATGAAATCATATTTTTTTCTTCTGGGAATACAATATTAATTAAAAGTAAAGGCTTTTTAATTTGTTTTTTCTCAAAACTATTTGGCTCAAAAGGTTTTTTTTTTATTTTTATTGTATTTTTTTCTTTCATAAGTTTATAATTTATTATAAATAAATTATAATATTTATTTTATAATGTTTATTAAAATTAATTACAAATAAAATTTAATTTCCTTACTTTAATCCATATATATTCAAAATAACAATTTATCATTCAAAAAAATATTTAATTATTATCTTCACAAGTAGAAATATTATTAGATTTATCTTTATATCGTTTTTTACATAATACTTTTTTTTTTTTCTTTTTACTTAGTTCTTTAATAATTTTATCATTATCCTTTCTACAAAAAGGACACATATATTTAAAATTAGGATTTAAAGCAAGTTGTTCAACATTATAATATTTTCCTTTCTTTTCTTCACATTGCATATGTTCCCATCTCAAACAATAATCACATTGAATCCATTTTTTTTTATCATAATATGAAGTATTAAAATCAAAATCTCTATAAATTATATTACAATAATAACAATAATTTCCCTTTTTATATGCTTCATAACATTTTTCACATAAATTCAAAGTTTGAGATTTATAAGAAGAAGAAGAATAAAATTTTGATTGAAAAATTTTTAAAGGATCATCTGCTATAATAGCACAAGTTTTGTTTTCACATTTTTTTGAGTAATTATCATTCTCAAACAAAGTAAAATCAAAATCATATTTATTTGTTTTTGAATATAAATAATCTAATGTTATTTCTCCTTTTTCTAATTTAGAATCTAAAGATGAAATTAATAAATCTAAATAATTAGATTTAAATTGATTTTCTTCTTTTTTAGTTTTAATTTGAGGAAAATTTGTCTCAAAAACTTGCTTTTTATTTTGTGAATATATTTTTTGAGCTTTTTTTGTGGTTTGAAATAATGAAAAAATCTTATCTCCTTTTAATTTTTGAGATAATTGATTTTGATAGGATACAGTTGTATTGGTTGATAAGTTATTTAAATTTGTTTGATATATGAAATATTCTTCAGGGATTGATGATGTATTATTTATCATCTTTAATTTTTTGATAAATTAGTTAATTATTTAATTTTTACTTAAATGGCTCTTGGTTTTTGACATATTTTTAATAATTTTTTTTTTATTGAAAATACATTATGAATTAAACGTTTTTTTCAAAAAAAATTAATTAAAACATTATTATTTATTTATAAAAAATAATATTCATATTAAATAAAAAATATTTTAAAATGTAAAACAAAAAATTTAAAAAAAAAAAAATAAGTTAAAATTAAATTAAATTAAAAATAATAAATTAAATAAAAAAATGGATAATGAACATATTCAATCAGATCTATTTGTTTCTTCAAATAAATCCAAAATAAAATCAAAATTAATTTCATTCTCCTTAGCAATGAATGATTCAAATATAAATAAAAAGTCATATAAAAATACTTCAAATTTTAAATTTAAAACTCAAAAAACTTCTCCAGAAAAAACTATTTTAAAGCAAGAAGTAAAAAATATAAAAAATGAACCTTTAAAAACTAAAAATAAAATAAATGAAATTGATAATTTAGAAAAAGATTTTTTAAATGTAAATGAAGAATATATGAAGCAAAAAATATTAAAAAAAAAATTAGAATCTTCAAACATAAAAAGAGCAAATTTATTAAATTATTCAAACTTATTTCATAATTTAAGTGCAAATAACCGTTATTCAAATGATCTAAATTTATTTAATCGAACAAAGAAAAATAAAATTAAAATTCTTCCTACTAATATAAATTATCAGAAAGCAATTTTAATAAATAATTCTATTAATTCTCCAATAGTTGAAGATAGTAAACAAAAAATTACTTCATTTTCATCAATTTCTTATTTAAATCATTATATTGGAGCAAATAATAATAATTCAAGACCTTTAACTTTAACAGGTTCTGTTATAGTTCATCAAAATAATAAAAAAAAAAGTAATAATTTAGATAATAAAAATTTAATAAGAGACATTAAGAATAATATTAATAATCATATTTATAAAAAAGAAAAAAATAAAAAATTTAATCATAAAAAAGAATTAGAAGATAATAAAAAAAAAACTAGCATCACTCAACCTGTAACTAATAAAAATTCAAGAAGAATATCAAATGATAAAAAAGCAAGTAATAATCCTTTAATTCAAGGAAAAAAAAATTCTATTTTAACTAACTTAACTCATAATAAAAATACAAATTCAAATTTAAATTCAAAAAATTATTTAAGAAATAATAAAATAGATGATTTTTTCACAAGTCAAAGTGTTAGTAATTTAAAATCAAATAGAAATGGTCAATTTAAAAAAAATCTTCTCTCATCTTCTTCAAATAATATAAATATAAAAACACAAAATGAAAATTCTTCATCAAATTCAAAAAAGAAATCTTTTACTCAAAAAAATAAAACTATAAAAAATAAAAAGAAAAATATTTCTTCAAATAATAATCATAATAATTTTAGAAATGAAAATTTATTAATTTCAAAATATTTAGTTAAAACTTCTTCTTCTGGTATTCAAAAAGGAAATTTTTCAGTTTCTTCAAAAGAAAATTTAAATTTAGATATTAATAAAAAAATATTTAATAGTAAACCTTCAAGTCATGGTATTAGTAAAAATATTTCTCATAAAGATTCAATTAGTCATTTAAAGAGTAATGATGAAGAAAACAAAAATTTAAATTTATTACCAAAAAGAGCAAAAATTAATACTAAGAAAGTTTTAATGATTAATCAAAATATTTTTAATTCTAATAACTTTCCAAATAAAAAAACAAAATCTATTTTTATAGAAGAAGAAAAAAAAAAGAAAAAACATAAAAATAATTTCCATTCAAATCCAGAAAATTTAGATAACAATAAATTAAAAGATTTTTCTTTAAATATAGAAATAGAAGAAATTGAAATAAAAGAAAAAGAAAAAAATGAATTACTTCAAAGTGGAAAGTATTATAAGACATTATCAGAAAATTTATCTAAATATATAAAAAATTATTATAAGAAATATAATTATTATCCAAAAACAAAATTATCATTTTATAAATTTGGAAGATTAATAGGAAGAGGTGCTTTTGGAAAAGTGAATTTAGGACTTCATATACTAACAGGGAAAATAGTAGCAATAAAATCTTTTAATAAAGAAAAATTAAAAGATGAAAATTCAAAATTAAAAATATATCATGAAATAAATTTAATGAAAAGCCTTCATCATAATTCCATAGTAAAAATATTGGAAACTTTAGAAACTCCAAATTACATATTAATAATAATGGAAAATATAAGTGGAGGTGATTTATTAAATTTTGTAAAAAAAAGAACAAAATTAAATGAAAAAACTGCAAAATTTATATTTAAACAATTAATAACATCAATAAAATATATTCATTCTAAAAACATAATACATAGAGATATAAAATTAGATAATATATTAATAGATTTAAATAACAATATAAAATTATGTGATTTTGGAGTAGGAAAACAATATATTAAAGGAGATAAATTAAAAGATAAATGTGGAACTCCAGCTTATATAGCACCAGAAATTTTAAAGAATTTTGGTTATGAAGGTCCTCCAGTTGATATTTGGTCTTCTGGTGTTGTCTTATATGCTATGTTAAGTGGGACTGTCCCTTTTAAAGCAAATCAATTATCAGATTTACATAAATTGATTTTAAAAGGTAATTATAAAAAAATTAATGGTATTAGCTCTAATGCTCAAGATTTAATCGATAAATTATTAGAAGTTGATCCTAAGAAAAGAATTGATATTGATGGGATTTTTAAACATCCTTGGATAAATGATAATCATATTTTAGATAATAAAAATTGTAATGAAGGAAATTTAAATAATAATTATGATGAAGGAAAAATTAAATTATTTACTAAAGCTGAAATTGTACTTTTGTCTAAAGAAAATATTAATTATAGGATTTGTGAAAAAAATGAAATATTGGAAAACTTTACTTTGAAAAATTTATATACAATTAATGATGAAATTAATAAAGATATATGTACTAAAAGTGTAATTTTAGCTCCTTTTAATTCTACAATAGAAAATAATGAAGAAAGGGAAAAATATATATTAGAAAATAATAATAATTTATGTGTTAGAAATGATGTATTTTTATTTAGTGAAAATTCAAAAGTTTTAAATAGACAATATGAATTAAATAATAATGGTGAAATTGATCATGGTATTTTAATTAAATTTAATAGTTCAAAAAACAAAGAAATAAACAATCAAAATGAAAATAATAGTAATTTAGAAGTTGAAAATGAAAATAAAAGTGAAGAATTTGAAAAAATTAATAATAATAATTTCGAAGATAAAAATTTTTCAAAAAAAGATTCAAAAAGAAATATTTCTTCTTTAACAGACTCAAGTACAATAGATGAAAATATTTTGAAATCAATGGAAAATTTTGGTTATAAAAGAGATGATATACAAAAATTTTTAATAAATAATGAATTTAATTATGCAACTGCAGCATATTTTCTTTTATCTAATTCTCATGATTTAAGTTAATTAAATATAAAAAAATAAGTTATATTATGATTTAGTAAAGCATATAATTTTGTTACAGTTCTGATTAAGAAAATAAATAAATTTTGTAAAGTTTAATTTAAATTTAATTATTATGTTTTTAAAAATATTATTTTTTAATTTATAAATAATTAAAATACTATTTAATATGTCATTTAAGAATTTTATAAAATTTTATTTACAAATATTCTAGTATATATTAATTTTTGATTTCATATTTTAATTTTAAAAAAA
>JAEEGK010005038.1_pt1 | contig 32028 bp, 18 predicted proteins | sample 8958771 | NCBI WGS metagenome assembly JAEEGK01 (sample SAMN16246547, study PRJNA631951) | gut metagenome | biome: gut microbiome; feature: rumen; material: SC-attached | host: Bos | place: Iran: Karaj | collected 2018-10
TGTTGCGCTGGACCAGCAGCGGATTGTTCTGGATCATGTACAGGGGCGTCTCTCCGGCAATGGTCTGCTGCCAGGCAAGCCGGTAGGCGAACACAGGATCCCCGGCCTTGATGTGGATGGGGATGTCAATGTAGTGACGGAAATAGACGCAGGCTTTCAGGTAGCGCTTGTCCAGGACATTGCCGTTCAGGTAGGCCTCCGCCCAGACACCCCGGTTCGGAGCGGCTTCCATGTCGCGGGTATCGAAAACGAGACCGGCGTTCAGTTCCAGAGCCTTCCCGCCTGCGGCTTCATCGGCTTGGATGACGCCCAGTTTCTGATAATCCCTGTACAGGGTTTTGTCCTTGTCATAGAAATGCTTATCCGAGGATCCTTCCACTTTGTATCCGGTATCCTTCATGTCCCCCAGCTTCCAGTTCCAGAAATTGACGCCGGCGGCCCAGTTCAGATGGTCCACGATACGGCCCTGGACATTGGCCAGCACACGCAACATGTTACGGCTCATGCCGAAATAATTGATGCCGGTGGCCTGGTTGGACCAATACTCGGTGTAAGGGTTGTCCAAATGAGCCAGGGAAGCGCCTCCGTTGAATCCCCAAAGGCTGTACAGAGGGTCGTTCATGTAGGTGACCGACGCATTGATACGCATGTTGGGGACCAGATACTTGGAGTCATAGGCGAGGTACAGGCGCATGCGATGGCTGTGCGTGAAATAGGATGCCTCCCAGCTGATCTTGTGAAGGGGATCCGGATAGGTACCCCCGTCTCCATAGTAGTAAATATCTCCGAAGGCTCCTGCCTGGAAGCCGTTGTCAACAGAATAGGTGGCCGTCGGAAGGAGGCCGAAGCTCCATCCGGTCTTCATCTCCTTCTCTTCTTCTTGGGCGGAAAGGGTGAGCATCGCGCCTGCGGCGAGCAGGGCGCAAACTGTCAGCAATAATTTCTTCATAATTATCATCGTTTAAGTCGATTCATAGGGCAAATATAACAATTCTTTCGGTATAACCCTAAAATCGAAAGTTCTAGGACTTCCGACCGTCGATCCAGACCCAGAGCCGGTACATCAGCCAGCCCCATCCCAGGAACAGGACGATGTGGACCCAGAGGGGAACCTCCGTCCGGTACGCATCCTCCCGGACTACGGACTCAAATCCGGGAATGTCGGCATAATAGTAGGCCCCGGCGCCGAAGTCATAGTCCGGCGACAGGCCCATCCGACAAGCCATGATATACACGGCGCAACCGAGGACGGCCACGACCGTGAGGATCGTGACCGCCTGGAAAATGCGTTTGCGCCGCCCGGGAGCCATTACTTATACAGGTCCAGGACCGGGACGTCGAAGACTACGCCGGAGAGGAGGAACCAGACGGCGAAGAGCGTCAGGGCAATGTTGAACACCTGACCAACGACATACAGCCAGAGCACCTTGCCGCCCTGCATCTGCTTCGCGATCTCGCGGAAATTGGTGTCCAGGCCGATCGAAGTGAACGCCAGCACGAAGCACCAGTTCTTGTACTGGTCCAGGACGCCGTTAATAGCCTTCACGCTGTCGGAGCCGGCAAGCGGCTGGATGAGGAAGGAAGCCACGAGAGACGCCACGAAGAAGCCGATGATGAATTTCGGGAAACGGGTCCAGATCTCGCCCGCGCCCACTTTCTTGCCTTCGCTCTTGTCCACGCGGGTAGCGAAGAACAGGGCCACGAAGAAGGCAATGAAGCCGATGAGGATGTTCTGAATGCTCTTCACCAGGACGGCGGCCTGCTCAGCCTCCGCTCCCAGGGCGTTGCCCGCGAGGACCACCGCACCGGTGGAATCGACGGTACCGCCGATGAGCGCGCCGCCCATCAGCTGGTTCATCCCGACGGCCCGGATGATCATCGGCTCGAACACCATCATCAGGATCGTGAAAATGATGGAGATGGAAATGGCGATGCCGAGGTCGTTCTTCTTCGCACCGGCAGCCGCACCCGTGGCAATGGCCGCAGAGGTACCGCAAACAGATGTCGCGGACGCGAGAGTGATCACGAGCGGCTTATTGTCCAGCTTGAGGACCTTGGTGCCGAACCACCACATGAAGATAATGACGATAGGCGTGACGATCCAGGCGATGCCCAGACCATAAAGGCCGAACTTGGCGATGTTGCTGAACAGCACGGAGAAGCCCATGATCACGAGACCGGTCTTGATGTAGAACTCGGTACGGATGGCCGGACGGAGCCACTTGGGTGCACCCACGGTATTGGAGATCAGGAGGCCCACGATGAGCGCCCAGAAGGCCCACTCGAGGTAGCGGTTCAAGGTAAACTCAGCACTGATGAGCCGCACGATGACAGCCAGCACGAAAAGGGCGAGGAAGGCCGGGATGTATTCCTTCACCTTGCCGCCCTGCAACTTGACGCCGATGGTGAACAGGATGCCCAGCACCAGGAAAGTGCGGAGGAGTTTCACCCAGAATGCGCCGTTAAGCTGCTCCAGGAGCGACTTCTTCTCAGCCACATTTTCCCACAGATGCCAGGTGGAGAACTTGGCGGCGGCGAAATCGAAAGCGCCGGTGAGCACCGCGATGCACGCGATGGCGATGACGGCGAAGCCGATCCAGACGGCCAGCCAGTCTTCCTTTTTCCAAAGGTTGGAGAGGTTCGTTTTCATTTTAATATAAATAGGTTTTAGAACAATGCGTTGACTTGGCGGACGATTTCCTCGGCCGGCAGGTCCGGAGAAAGGACCAGGTCGGGTTCCTTGAGGACGAATCCCCGGGCCATTGCACCGAGGACACCGCCGCCGGTGCAATTGAGCATGATATATTCATCCTTGCCCACAGCGCCTTCCTCCACGGCTTTCGCCAGGGCGGTGATAGCGACGCAGGCCGCCGGCAGGAGGTCGTACCCCTCCCGGTTGCGGAACTGGAGCAGCCAGTTGACAATGTCGTTGTTAGTCGCGGTATAGAAATCGCCTCCGCTCGCTTTCAAAGTATCGAACAGGCCTCCGGCAAGGCTGTACGGCGGTTTCCGGTTGGAAAGAACGCTTGCGAGAATGACTTCGGCCTGATGCCGGCCTTTCTCGGGATCCAGTTCCATGAGGGCGCGGGATGCGGCTTTCCAGGAGTCGTACATCAGCGTAAACGGCTCATTCTGGGCGACATACACCCGCATCTTATTCTCTCCGAAGCAGCCGTCTTCTCCCAGCCGACAGGCGTTCTCCCAGGCGGCAATGGCGCCGGTACCGGAACCCACGGCCTGGAAATAGGCGTCGGGAATCCGGCCCATCTTCTCCACGCAGCTCAGCAGGGTGGTGCCCATACCGTCGCGCCGGGCCACATTCTTGGCCCCGCCTTCCAGCATATAGCGCGGATCGGTGGCGAGTTTTTCGCCCAGGGCGATAGCGTCGTAATAGTCGCAGCCACACGGGACGGCCACGAGCTTCACGCAAGGACGCAGCCTGCGGCGGAACCACAGGTCATGAAGGTTGTCCGCCGGGACGCAGATGACGATGGGAATCCGGTTGTCGGAGCACACCTGGGCGAAAGCCCGGGCGGTATTGCCGGCCGACTGGACGACCAGGATACGCTTCTCAGACGCATCCATCCGGGCCAGCACCGAGTACGCTTCCGTCTCTTTGAAAGAGCAGGTCCGCATCTTCGCCCCGATGCGGGGGTTCCAGCCGGAAAACGTGATATACAGGTTTTCCAGGCCCAGGAACCGGGCGAGACCCTTGGACTTGTAGGTTACCGGGGCGCAGGATTTCCGGAGCGTGCGCTTGATGGGCATCCACTCCGCATAGCGGTAGATACCGTCCAGGTCGTCCCGCGGCGTAAACCGCTTGTTCTCATAGACGGCCCGTACGAGGGAGGGGCTTCCGCCTTCGGGATCGCCCATCATCCAGCCCGCGTCATCGAAGACACGGCCGGTAGCGACGTTCATCAGTCGATAGGGAGTCGGTTCAAATCTCATACAGGTTTCAGTTTACGGGCAAGCCGGGCGCAGAGGCCCGGGAAGAATCGTTTGACATACACCATCAGCAGTTCCTTGCTGCCCACGAGCACTTCGCGGCGGCCCTTGCGAATGGCATTGACGATGGTTTGAGCGGCTTTTTCGACGGTGATGCCACCGGCCTGGCCGGGATCCATCTTTCCATGGGGCTTCCCGCCCTTGTCCAGGGCGCGGAGGGAGATGTTCGTCCGGACACGTCCCGGGCAGACGATCGTCACCCGGATGCCCTGGTCATACGTCTCCGCCTGCAGGGTCTCGAAAAAGCCGTACAGGGCGGCCTTGGCGGAGCAGTATCCGCAGCGGAGCCGGAAGCCGAAGCGGCCGGCAATGGAAGTCGTGACGGCGATATGGCCGCCGCCTTGCGCCACCATGCGCGGCAGGAGCTCCTTTGCGATGCCCGCCGGAGCGAAATAGTCGATTTCCATCAGTGTCCGGAGCATCTCCATGGACGTATCCTCCACGGAGGTACGCTGGCTGATACCGGCGTTCAGATAGACGGTACTAAGGCCGCCGAAGGCCTCCCAGGCCGCTTTGACCAAGTCCGGGATGCCCTCGGGATGGCTGAGGTCATAGGGAAGGATGGCCACGTCGGGAGCACCTTTCTCCCGGCATTTGGCGGCCACCGGCTCGAGTTCCTCTGCGGTGGGTGCGGTAATCACGAGACGCGCACCGTCTTCTGCCCAACGGTATGCGCAGGCTTCCCCGATACCGGAGGATCCTCCTGTAATCCAAACGGTCTCCATCTACTTGTACAGGGAGATGTCCGGAATAGGCTTGTCGTAATCGCCGCGGTCCAGCCGCTCCTTGATTTCCTTGAAAGCGGCAAGGGTGCGTTCGACGTCCTCCATCGAATGAGCGGCAGTCGGAATGATGCGGAAGATGACCATGCCGAGCGGGATGACCGGGTAGATGACCACCGAGCAGAAGATGCGGTAGTTCTGCCGGAGGTCCACCACGATGTTTGTGGCCTGCTCCAGACCGGCCTTCACATGGACCGGGGTCACACAAGCCTCGGCCGGGCCGATGTCGAATCCCATCTCCCGGAACCCTTCCTGCAGGCGGCGGGTAACCTTCCACAGGTGCGCGCGACGCTCGTCGCCCTCGGGGCTGTCAATAATCTGCAGGCGCTTGATGCAGCCTTCCACAATGGGCATCGGGAGGGACTTCGCATAGATCTGCGACCGCATGTTGTACCGCAGGTAGTCGATGATATCCTTGTCGGAAGCCACGAAACCGCCGATGGTGGCCATTGATTTCGCATAGGCGCCGATGTAGAGGTCCACCCCGTCCATCACGCCGAAGTGCTCGGAAGTGCCACGTCCGTGCGGACCCATCACGCCGAAACCGTGGGCGTCGTCGATCATGAAACGGAAATTGTATTTCTGCTTCAGGGCCACGATCTGGTCCAGGATGCCCAAGGCGCCGGTCATGCCGAACACGCCCTCGGTGATCACGAGGATGCCGCCGCCGCTCTCCTCGGCCACCTTGGTGGCGCGGGCGAGGACGCGGTCACAGTCCTTCGCGTCGTTGTGGCGGAACTTGAACTTGTCGCCGATGTGGAGGCGGATGCCATCCAGCAGGCAGGCGTGGCATTCGGCATCATAGACAATGACGTCGTGCCGGCTCACGAGGGAATCGATGGTGGAAAGGATTCCCTGGTAACCGAAGTTGAACAGGAAGGCGGCTTCCTTCTTTTCGAAGTCGGCGAGCATGCGCTCGAACTTCTCGTGGAGGACTGTCTGGCCCGTCATCATCCGGCTGCCCATCGGATAAGCCATGCCCCAGCGGGCGGCCGCCTCGGCATCGACCTTGCGAATCTCGGGATGGTTGGCAAGTCCCAGGTAATTGTTCAGGCTCCAGCAAAGGACTTCCTTGCCTGCGAAGCGCATGTGGGGACCGAGTTCACCCTCGAGTTTCGGGAACGCGAAGTAGCCGTCGGCTTTCTCGCGGTACTGGCCGATGGGTCCGCCGGTGGAACGGCGTATCTTCTCAAAAATGTCTGTCTGCATGATAGATTATTGGTTTTGTGTTGTCAGATTCTCGTTTTCATTTCACTTTTTCCCGGGAGACCAGTCCCATCGCCCTGAACAGGAACTTGGGAAGCGGTTTCCGCGGATCGCGCTTCTTCATGTCGATGTACCAGCCCAGTTTCTTCACCACGGGGACCTTGTGCGTCTCCACGAATTCAATCAGGGTGCCGTTCGGGTCCTCGATGTAGGTGAAATGGCCGGAGGCGTCGCCCATGTCGAAGGTGATGCCGCCGGGGCAGCTGTCCACGGTGAAGGGATGCCCCTTCTCCGCGCAGAATTTCTCCAGTTCCCGCATCCCGGTAACGTCGTAGCAGATCTGGATGAAGCCCGGATCGCCCCAGTAGCGTCCTTCGTAAATCTTCCGCGGCGAGCGGTCCAGCGCCTGCACCAGTTCGATGCAGTCAGGACCCATTAGGCCGGAAAAGGCCCCCTGGCGGGGTTTCGAAGGAGTCAGGAGAACGCGGCGGTATCTTTCGCCGGCACCCGGCAGCAGGGACCAGTCGTCAAAGACGCCGGTCTTGTCGTATTTCACGGTATCATAGCCCAGGATATCCCGGTAGAAAGCGACGGACTTGTCCAAGTCGGTCACGCCCACGACGGTGCCGGCCATGCCGCCGGTCAGTTTACCTTCATCGATATACAGATAATCCGTCTGCACCAGTTGGAAGCAATTACCATAGAGGTCTTTGACATAGAAGCAGGGAGTGCCGTCCGGCAGAGAAGAAACTTCGGAAACGGCATTCCATTTGGCGGAAAGCGCTTTGTGGCAGACGGGGACGTCCCGGCAGTTGAGTTTGGCGGCGAAGACACCGAGGTCACCCACGGCGATGTCGAAAGCCACCGGCTTCGGCTTCCGTTCCGAGTACTGCCAGATCTCGAAACCGCCGCCCCCCTGCAGGTTCACGGCGATGCAGGCATGGCGTTTTTGCGGCTGATTGCCCGTGTAAGGAAGCATTCGTTCCGCCACGGTGTCATCCTCCAGGATCTTCACATCGGTCCCGAACATCCGGATGAACCAGTTCCAGGATTCTCTGAAGTTTTCCGTTCCGACTCCGACCTGCTGGATGCCGGAAATGTTGAATCCGCTCTTGTTGGGCATAGGTATTGTACAGTTTGCTATCCTGCAAAGATAACATTATTTTGCTTATATTTGTATGAAGAAAACAAACCTGACCGATATGCGTCGATTTTGTCTATGGGCCGTCGCGGCCCTGTCCGCCGTCCTGATGGCGGCCTGCGCCCCAAAAGGGGCGGAGAGTCTGGATCCGGCTTTCGCCAGTTATGTCAAGGCTTATACCGGCGGTGTCGTTCCCGAAGGGACGGCCCTCCGGATCGAGTTGGCCGTCCCGGTGCCGATGGAAAAACAGACCGACGGCCTGTTCTCCTTCAAACCAGCCCTTTCCGGAACGGAACGCTGGCTGAGCCCGACCGTGGTGGAATTCGTTCCCGACACCTGGAAACCCGGGACCGTGTACCAAGGGACTTTCCAGGTAGGCAAGGTGCTCCCTGTCAAAGAGAAAGAGTGCCAGAAATTCCGCTTCCGCGTCCAGGCGGCCCCCAAGACGGCCTCCCTGTCGCTGGACGGTATTACCATCCAGGGTGGAGCCTCTATTTCGGGCACCATTCGCCTGAGCGTGCCGGCACCGAAGGAGGATATCGTCCTCACCGTGGAACCGGCAACGGCCGTCGCCCTTAGCGGTGAAGGGACGCTGTACAAGTTCGAAACCGCACCCATCGCCCGGGCAGCGACGGACACGCCTGTCAAGATTTCCCTGAAGGTCAATGACTTCCGTGACGCACAACCGTTGAAGACGGTCATTCCCGCCACCGGATCTTTCAAGGTCATCGACACGAAAGTTGTCCGGGACGGCAACCCCTGCGTGGAAGTCCGCTTCAGTGAACCGCTCGCTGCGACGGCTTCCCGGGAAGGTATGATCGAACTGGCCGGCACTGTCCGGCAGGCCCTGGACATCAAGGACAACTGCGCCCGGATCTTCTTCGAAGGCGGCGCGCAGGAAGACCTCGTCCTGACCGTCCACCGCGGCGTCCCGAGCGCCGACGGGCAGACGCTCGCCGAAGATTTCCAGACCCGGTTCCCGGCCACCGACCCCGTTCCGGCCGTCACCATCCCCCTGCACGGGAACATCCTTCCCGATGACAGCAACCTCATTCTCCCCTTCCGTGCCGTGAACCTGTCGGCCGTGGACCTGAGAATCATCAAGATTTATGAAGACAATGTCCTCCTGTTCCTCCAGGAGAACGAGTTGAACGAAACGACCGAACTCCGACGTGCCGGCCGGCTGGTATACAGCCGCCAGATTCCCCTGACGGAAGACGGCGGGCGCGACCTGCATACCTGGAACGACTTCAGCATCGACCTGTCGGGCCTGTTCCGCCAGGAGCCGGGCGCCATCTACCGCATCCTGCTCTCCTTCCGGCAGGATTACTCCCTCTATGGCGGGAAGAAAGCCCCGACCATGCTGCCGGTCCAGAGCGGACAACCCTCTGACGAAGAAGCGGCCGTGTGGGACGTGCAGAACAGCTACTGGTGGAACGATTTCATGGACTGGAACCGCTATGAGTGGGAAGACAGGAACAATCCGGAGACGCCTTCCTACTATATGGTTTCCGAACGCTTCCCGGCGGTGAACCTCCTTTCTTCCAACCTGGGCCTTCTCGCCCAATATGCCGACGGCAACACCCTCTGGGCGGCGGTGACCGACCTCGGAAACGCCAAGCCCGAAGTCGGCGTGGAACTGGAGGCCTATGACTTCCAGCTCCAGCGCGTCGGTGCGGCCAGGACCGACGGCAAGGGTCTCGCTGAAATCGAAGTGTCCCACAAGCCGTTCGTCCTCCTCGCCCGGAAGGGCAAGACCACGGGCTATCTCCGGCTCGCCGACGGCTACGACAAGTCCATGAGCCGCTTCGACGTGGGCGGCCAGACCGTCTCCAAAGGCCTCAAGGGCTTCATTTACGGGGAACGCGGTGTCTGGCGTCCGGGCGACACCCTGCACGTGACGATGATCCTAGCCGACAAGATGGAGCGTCTGCCGGAAGGCCATCCCGCCACCCTGGAACTCTATACTCCGGAAGGCCAGTTCTACACCCGGATGGTCGCCACCGGGCAGGACGGTTTCTATACCTTCCCGATCGTCACGTCCTCCGAGGATCCGACCGGCTGGTGGAACGCCTATGTCAAGGTGGGCGGATCCGCCTTCCACAAGAGCCTCCACGTCGAGACCGTCAAGCCCAACCGCCTCAAGGTGGCGCTGGAACTGCCCGGAGACTGCCTGCAGGGCGGCGCCCGGACATCGGCCCGGATCGCATCATCCTGGCTCACCGGCGTCCCGGCATCCGGTCTTAAAACCAAGGCGACGATGACCCTAAGCAAGGGTCCCGCCTCGTTCAAGGGCTTCGACGGATACATTTTCCGCAATCCGGCTTCCTCCTTCGAGACCAGCGAGCATCCTCTGTTCGAGACCACGCTGTCCGATGAGGGTACCGCGGAAACGGCCTTCGACCTCCCGGCCGCCCAGGATGCGCCCGGCCTTCTGTCGGCCTTCATCGTCACGTCCGTCCTGGAAAACGGCGGTGACGAGAGCTTCACCACCCAGACGGTTCCCTATTCCCCGTTCCCGGCCTATGTGGGCGTGAAATTCCCCACCGAAGGCGACCTGGAAACGGACAAGGACAATACCGTCCGCGTCGCCGTGGTCGATGCCGCCGGCAACCGCCTGGCGGGCCGGCAGTTGGAATACCGCGTGTTCAAGCTGAACTGGAGCTGGTGGTGGGAGAGTTCTCCGTCCGACCTGGCCGGCTACGTGAACGGAAAGGAAGCCCAACCCGTCGCTTCCGGCACCCTCACGTCCGGCACTCAGGACGCTACCTTCAACGTCCGCGCCGCCGAAGACGATTGGGGCCGTTACCTCGTGGTCGTGCGCGATGTAGCCGGCGGTCACCTCGCCGGCAAGACCGTCCTTATCGACTGGCCCGCTTATCGCGGCCGCGCCGGCCGGGAAGACCCGAATGCGGAGACTATCCTGACCTTTGCCACCGACAAAGACAGTTATAAGGCCGGAGAAAAGGCCACGGTCTATGTCCCGGCCGCCAAGGGCGGACAGGCGCTCGTGAGCCTGGAGAACGGCGCCGGCGTCATCGTCCGGGAGTGGGTGTCCACGGATGCGTCCAAGGACACGCCCTATTCCTTCACCGTCACCCCGGAGATGGCTCCGAACTTCTATGTGCACATCACCCTGGTCCAGCCGTACCGCAACACGGAGAACGACCTTCCGCTGCGCCTGTACGGCGTGAAGCGGCTGGCCGTGGAGAATCCGGCTTCGCACCTGGAGCCGGTCATCAAGGTAGCCGATACCGTGGCCCCGGAGGAGAAATTCACCATCCAGGTGTCAGAAAAGTCCGGCAAGCCCATGACCTACACCCTCGCGGTCGTGGATGAAGGCCTGTTGGACCTGACCGCATTCAAGACGCCTTCTCCGTGGGAGGCCATGTATAAGACCGAGGCCCTGGGGGTAAAGACTTGGGACCTGTACGACCAGGTGGTCGGCGCGTATGCCGGCCGCTTCACCCCGCTGTTCTCCGTGGGCGGTGACCAGGAGAACATCCGGGCGGCCCGCAAGGATAACCGATTCAATCCGGTGGTCCGGTTCCTCGGGCCCTTTACCTTGAAAAAGGGAACTTCCAAGCATGAAATCAAACTCCCGATGTACGTGGGCAGTCTCCGTGTCATGGTGGTCGCCGGTCACGACGGCGCCTATGGCAATGCCTCCAAGACCGTGGCGGTTAAGTCTCCGTTGATGGTCCTGACCAGCCTGCCCCGGCAGATTGCCGCCGGCGACAAAGTGGTCCTGCCGGTCAATGTGTTCGCCTTGGATGACCAAGTCAAGGACGCACAGGTGACCGTGAAAGTGGAAGGGGCCCTCCAGGTGGAAGGCACGTCCACAGCGACGGCCCACTTCGACAAGGCTGGAGACACGGTGGTACGCTTCGATCTCCGCACGACGGGCGAGGGTCCTGCCAAAGTGACCGTGACGGCTTCCGGTGCTTCCCGTAAGGCGGCCGAAACGGTGGACATACAGGTCGTCAACCCGAATCCGGAGACCGTGACCGTCCGCCAGGAGAAACTGGCCGCCGGAGGAACCGTTACTTTCGATGCCGGAGAAGGTTCCACCCTGGAACTGGCGGGATTCCCCGCCGTTGACGCCGCCGGCCTGTTCCGGACCATGAAGAATTACCCGTACAACTGCACCGAACAGATCTCCGCGCGCGGTCTGACGATGCTGCACCTGCTGCCGCAGCTTTCCGAGGCGGATTCCGAGCAGGCGCGTAGTCTCATTCCGAACCTGATTCACCAGCTGTACGCCCGTCAGCGCAGCGACGGCGGCTTCTCTTACTGGAGCGGCGGCAACGTCTCCGACACCTGGGCCAGTTCCATGGCCGGTCAGTTCCTCGCAGAGGCTTCTGCTGCCGGTTTCGAGGTCCAAGCCGACGTACTGGGCCGTTGGAAACGTTTCCAGACGAACCTGAGCCAGGCCTATCGCCTGGCCGGCAATGCGGCTTTCAGCCAGCTCGACGAGTGTTACCGGCTGTACACCATGGCCGTTGCCGGTGCTCCGGCCCAGGCGGCGATGAACCGTCTCAAGGAATCCGGCCAGCTGGATACCCGCGCCGACTGGATGCTTGCCGCGGCCTATGCCGTGAGCGGCAAGGTCAATCTCGCGAAGGAGATCGTGGCGAAGGGCGGTACGGCCACCGGTGAATACGGCGGCGCCGACTTCACCTTCGGATCCAGCCTTCGCGACAAGACCGTCGCCCTCCAGGTCCTTGCCCTCTCCGACAATCTCGCCCAGGCTCTTCCGGCCGCCCTTGAAGTGGCCGAAAACATCAACAGGGGCAACTACTCCACGCAGGAGGCCGCTTTTGCCGCCATGGCTATGGACCGCCTCTATGCCAAGGTCGGCACCCGGACTATCAAGGCCCAGGTCGGCGACCAGGAAGTCGTCTCTGCGAAATCCGTCTATGCACAGCCGGTCTCCGGCCGCATCACGGTGAAGAACACCGGCGATGACCAGTTGTATGTGACATTGACATCGGTCTCCCGTGTTCCCGTGGGTGTGACGGTTCCGGCCGAATCCAACGGCCTGCAGATGACCGTATCCTACAAGGATGCCGCTGGAAAGGACCTGCGGGTTACCTCCATCCCGCAGGGAACGGAGTTCACGGCGGTGGTCAAGGTGACCAACCCGACAACGGCCGACTACCGCTCCATGGCCCTCAGCGAGCGCATCCCGTCCGGTTGGGAGATTCTCAACGACCGGCTGCGGATGGGTGACGCAGGCGCCGGATCGGCGGACTTCCGCGACATCCGCGACGACCGCTGCGACTGGTTCTTCGATCTGCCGCACGGAGCGTCCAGGACCTTCAACCTGAAGCTCCGCGCCGCGTACGAAGGTTCGTACACGCTGCCGGCCGTCACCTGTTCGGCGATGTACAACCCGCAGGTGGCCGCCAACACGGAGTCCAAGACGACGTCAGTCACCCGATGAGCCGCCGCAAGGCCGTCTTTCTGATTGTATTCGAGGTCCTTCTGGCAGGCTGGCTCTGCTGTCTGCCGATGGACCTTTTCAAAGGTACGTCCTATGCCACGGTCGTCACCGACCGGAACGGCGAATTGCTGGGCGCCCGTATCGCGGACGACCAGCAATGGCGTTTCCCGCCCTGTGACACCGTCCCTTACCGCTGCGCCACGGCACTGATCCAATTCGAGGACCAGCATTTCCGCTGGCACCCGGGCGTGGACCTGCCTGCCCTTGGGCGGGCTATCGTGAGCAATCTCCGGGCAGGCCATGTGGTGAGCGGCGGCAGTACCCTGACTATGCAGGTCATCCGTCTGTCCCGGAACCGGGAACGGACCCTCTGGCAGAAAGCCGTGGAAGCCATCCTCGCCACCCGGCTGGAGTTCCGGTGCTCCAAGGATGAAATCCTGGCGCTGTATGCTTCCCACGCCCCTTTCGGAGGCAATGTGGTAGGGCTGGAGGCGGCCGCCTGGCGCTATTTCGGGCGTCCGGCCGGAGAGCTTTCCTGGGCGGAATCCGCCACGCTGGCCGTCCTTCCCAATGCGCCCGCGTCCATTCATCCCGGCAAAAGTCGGGAGCAACTCCTGGCCAAACGGAACCGTCTGCTGGAACGGTTGCATAAACGGGGTTTCATCGATGCATCCACCCTGGAAAGCGCGTTGTACGAGCCGCTGCCGGATGCACCTTATCCCCTCCCGAACCTGGCCAGGCATCTGGTCGAGCGGCAGCCGCACGGGGAAGAAACCGGCACCAGTATCGACCTTCCGCTCCAACGGCAGGTGGAGGATGCGACGACGCGCTGGTCGGACGAGCTGGCGATGAGCGGAATCGCAGACCTGGCGGCGGTCATCCTGGACATCCGGAGCGGCGAGACCATCGCCTATGTGGGCAATGCTTCCCCGCTTCGCACCCGACCTGGATCGCAAGTGGACGTTGCTGCGGCTCCGCGCAGTACGGGCAGCATCCTGAAGCCGTTCCTGTACTGCGCCGCCCTGCAAGATGGGACCATCCTGCCCCGGACGCTGCTGCAGGATACGCCGGTGAACCTCAACGGTTTCACGCCGCAGAATTATGATCTCCAGTTCCATGGAGCCGTTCCCGCAGCCGAGGCACTGGCCCGGTCACTGAACGTGCCAGCCGTGCACTTGCTGCGTACCTACGGCGCTCCGCGGTTCCTGGAAGTATTGCGGGAAGCAGGGCTTTCCACCTTGACCAGGGACGCCTCCCACTATGGGCTTTCCCTTATCCTCGGCGGCGGCGAAGGAACGCTGGAAGACATTACCCGGGCCTACGCAGGGATGGTCCGGAGCTACGATGGCTTGTCAACGGACTCCCCTTTCCAGGATCGGCTCGCACTGTGGTATACATTTGAAGCATTGAAAGAAGTCAACCGGCCCGATGAAATCGACTGGAAACTCATCCGTTCCGTCCGCAAGGCGGCCTGGAAAACCGGAACCAGCTACGGTTCCCGCGACGCCTGGGCCGTAGGTGTCACTCCTGATTATGCCGTTGGAGTCTGGTGCGGCAATGCCGACGGGCACGGCGTGGCCGGGATGACCGGCGCATCCACAGCCGGCCCCGTCCTCTTCGACCTGCTTAACCTCCTGCCACCCTCGGCCGATTGGTTCGAAGAACCGCTGGAAGGCGGCGTGTGGCTGGACGTGTGCCGGGAATCCGGCATGCTGCGGAGTCAGGACTGCCCGTCCTACGACCGCGTCCTGCTACCCGAACGGGCGCAGGAAAGCGCCGTGTGCTCCTATCATCCGGACGGCATATTCCGCCTTCCGCCAGCCATGGAGTGGTACTATAAGGCTTATCATCCCGAATACCAGGTCCGGCCAGTGAAGCGCGATGAAAAGCGGATGGAATTCCTCTACCCCGAATCCGGCAGCATCCTCACGTTGCCCCGACAGTTGGACAGCAGCCCGGGCGGCGCCGTCTTCCAAGTCGTCCACCGGGACGCCAACGCCACCCTCTACTGGCATCTGGACGACACCTACCTGGGCGAAACCCGCCTCATCCACCAGATGAAACTGTCCCCCGCCCCCGGAAAACACACCGTCACCGTGGTAGACGGTGACGGCAATTCGGTTTCCGTCGCTTTCACGGTAAAATAGCCCCACCCCCAACCTGCCGTCAAGCGCTGTGGCGCCTATTCGTCTGATACTTAACGGTATAACGGGTGGTGCCCTGTGATTTAACTCACAGGGCACCACCAATTAATTTGCTGATTTACAACGCGTTAAGCGCCAGGGGTTACTCCACCGAGAGGACGCCGTGGTAGGCGTCGTTGGCGCGGTAGTGGGGGGCGTAGAGGGATTCGACGGTGAGGACGGGTGCCGTGAAGGTGCCGGCCTGGGTGACGAAGAATTCCTCGGTGAGGGTGGTGTTCTCCTCCGGGAAGGAGTCGAAGTAGTATTCCGTGCGGTCCGCCTTCACATTGCGGTAGCCCTGTGGGGTGAAGGTGAGGCGCCGGAGGTTGAACCAGCCCCAACCCGTATGCCCGGAGAGCTGTTGCACCGGACGGAGGGCAGCCTCGCGGAAGGCGTCGACCTTCACGAAACTGCGGTTCTCCTGGTTCCAGATGTGATACTCGGCAATGATCTTGTCACCCACTGCGACCGGAGTGCCTGGGGCGATTTCCTCGCGGACGGTTACCTGATCATTCTTGTCGGTGGTGCGGTCATCGTAGAGCTTCTCCACGGTCTTCTCACGGAAGAACTTGCGGGCGATGGTGAAGCCGTTTCCGGCAGCCTTGATATCGGCGAAAGGCTTGTCATACGTAGCGGAGTAAGACAGGATGGAGGTGGCGAGAACCGCATCTGAGCCATCCAGGATAGCGGTAATGGCGTCCACGAAAGCCGGACTCTCATCCCACTTCTGTGTCTCTTTTTGGAGCATCAGCCACAGGCGGATACCGTCGGAAATCTCCGGAGCGTACGGGTTCATCAGGCCGCATAGCAAAGCGTGCGCATCGGCCTCGGTCTCGAGAAGGCCGCGCCAAGGCATCACGGCATTCGGATAGTACCAGCCGCCATCGCGATGCTCGACGGCATATTCTTTCAGGGAAGCAATATCGGCCTTCAGGGACGCTTCCATCCGGGATTTCGCGGCTACCTTCACCCCCCAGGCTTTGGCCAGGGCGATGCCTTCGGAGGAGGCGGAAAGGTTGAGCAAGGTCTGCACCCGGCGGGCCTTGGCCATGATCTGGCCCTGCAGGCCGCGGCTGTCCTTCGCGGAAGGAACGAGATATCCCTTCACATACTTCTGGAAATCGGAGAACCGCTTCTTGCCTTCCTTCGTCACCGGCTGCACCTCAAACGGTACGGTCGGATAAAGGGAACGCACGAAGACGTACTGCGAATCGGACAGATAACCGCGCCAATACGGAAGTTCCGCAGCGAAGTGATTCTTGTCCAGGAACTTGACGGAGGACGTCAGGTCGGGAACCTCAAAGCCATGATCGCGGAGTTTCGCAAAGCGTTGCAACAGCACCGCAGTGATGACCGGCGAGGAATCCATCCCTTCGAACCAGCCGAAGCCGCCGTCGGCGTTGCGGCAGGCGAGCACCTTCTCCAGAAGATCACCCTGGGACGGGGACACCGTTTCCGGAGCATTTGCCCGGATAGGGTCGCGAAGCGACGCGGAGGAAACGGTGTTCCCGTCCCCTAATCTCGCCACCAACAGACGCACATAATAAGCCTCGGAGAGAGAGAGAACGTCGTTGCCGTCCGGGTCAACCTTGGAAGGGATCGCGGCGCGGACGAGGTCCAGGAGGGTGGTTTCGGTCAAGGTAGCCTCGTCGGCGGGGACATTGACGAAACGGGATCGGAGCTCGGCCAGGAGCGTTTCACGGATCATACCGGAGCGGAGAACGGCGGAATGTGCCTCAGTGAGCGTCTGGACGGGCTTCTTGACCGGAACCGGGAGGAATACGGCGTCGGAGAACTCGTCGGCAGCGAAGACCACCTTGAAGCCAAGCGTTTCGACGGCCGGGACGCGGACCGGAAAACGGTGGGGTTCCGTGCCGCCGGCCGGGACGGTGACGGCGACGCGCTGGACCCCCATCGGCTCCATGCCTTCGTATTCCGAAGACGGATAGGTATAGAGGTACAGCCAGCCGGAAACCGGTTTGTCCGAGTTACTGGAAACGCTGGCGGCCACCTCGTAGGTGTCTCCGACATAGAGGAACTGCGGTTCCACGACCGCAACCTTCACCGGCACGCTGACCACCATCTCATCCCGGAGATACGCATTGCGCATCCCCTTGTCGTGGGCATACAGGGCCACGTAGTAGGTGGAAAGCTTGTCGGAAGTATTGAACGTGAACGACAGGTTGCCGGAAGCATCGGAAAGCAGATGCGGCTGGAAGGTCAATGCACTCTCGAACTTGGAACGCACGGCAACATCCGGTCCGGCCTCCTCGGCGGCGTCCAGGGATTCCGCCGCGGATTTCTGCATCATCATCGGCATCTCCGCCTCCTTGACATCATCCATCACGGCCATATTGGTCGCAGAACGGGTGGCAAATACACCCCTCATCCTGGACGCGCCATAACCGACGACGGCGGTTTCCTCCAAAACCAGCTCATCGTCAAACGGATCGTCACCATTCACCCGCCCGCAGACGGACTCGACGTTCACATAAGGGACGCTGAATTCCCGCAAGGTGACCACCGGCCAATAGTTGCCTGCGATGGCGTCGATGCTCTTGTCATACACCGCCGCAAGGGCCTCGACACCCGGATCGGTCTTGAGGGTGAAGGTATAGGATGTCCCCGGGAAGGCCTTGTCCACGAAACGCTCGAACTTGAGCGGCAGTGCCAGCCGGGTACGGGTGCGCGAATACTCCTTGTCGAAGATGACGGACTCGCCCCGCTTGAAGTAGAACACCTGCAGGCGGACGGCATCGGGATACTCCGCCTTGTAGTCAAACTCGACGGTCGTGAGGGAACCGTCCTTCGCCCGGACGCCTTTGAGGACCACTTTCCGGGTCTCCAGCACCTGACGGCCCTTGCCGAAGAGCGTGACGACCGCGTATTCCGCTCCGTCGGCCGTACCCATCGTCAGGCGGATCTTTTCGCCCACGGGCACATCTGCGGGACCGGTCAGGAAAACGCGACGAACAGGTGCATCCAGAACCTTTCCCTTCGGGTCGATCTTCAGGATCCAGCACTTGGCCTCATCCTCGGCCCCCCGTTCGGATGCCTTTCCGACCAGGGAATAAAGACCGTCGGGCAGCCCCTTCAGGTCGATATCCACGACCTCGCCGGAGACGGCTTTTCCGGAACGGACGACGGTTTCGCCCTCCGAAATCAGTTGGTACAGGACGGGAACGTCAATCTGGTTGCCGTCGCTGTTGTCCACCTGCATCTTCACGCGGGCTATATCGCCGGTGGCGATGTACTTGGACGGGGACGGGCGCCAGCGGCCGATATAGCGGACCGGTTCGTAGTCGTTCTTCTCCTCCATCGGCACGAACTCGCCTTCCGCAGCGTTTTCCATCGACATGGAAACGGAGATATTGTCGCTGACATACACGCCGGCCCCGAATTCCTGCATTTCGCCGGTGGCGTCGGTCACCGTGACCTCCGCATTGAACCAACCGGTTTCCACTGCCGGGAAGACGAAGGAGAAAGTGCCGTCGGAAGCTGGCTGAATATCCTGTTCCAGGATAACGCTGTCCCAATGGCTCACTTTGACGGCCAGGTTGGCTCCGGTCAGGCTATGGCCGGAGAAACTCTGGACCTTGCCTTTGATCACAACTTCGTCGCCCTTCAGATACAGTTTGTCGTTGGGGTCGAAGGAAAGCGTGAAGGTGGGAAGGACGAACTCATCCACGCGGAAAGAGTCGTATGCCAGGTCCTTCTTACCGGATTTGACCACGATGTGGAAATAGCCGTTTCGCTCCCCCTTGGGAAGAGTGAAAGAGCCGGAAACCGAGCCGTAGGAATTGGTCTTCAGCTTGAGCCGGTCGATTTCCTTGTCCTCTTCGTTGAACAGGACAACCTCCAACGCCTTGTCCGGAACCACGGAGACACGGTCCACGAGGTTGCCCTCATATACTACGGCCTTGAACTGAAGGACATCGCCGGGATTGTAGGCCCCACGGTCCTTGTAGATGTTGCAGTAAACGCCGTTGGAACGGTCAGTATCGTCGCCGTCGTCATAATAGGTATGGGTCACCACCTTCCGGCTTGCCCGCAGGTCCGTTCCGGACCCCGTTTCGGCCGACAGGGAATAATAGACGTTCCTGCTGCTGCGGATGGTCTCCTGGAACTTCTTCGGAAGCAGCGTGAATCCGTCCAGACGGATGGTCTCGGAGAGGACAACCTTGTCCGATTTCCACAAGGTGAGTTTCGCTTTTTCGAGGGGCTTGCCGGTAATAAAGTCCGTCACATAGGCGGCATATCCGTCGGCTTCCCGGCGGACCGCCAGGGAGAGCGTATGCTGGTTGTAACGCGCAAAACCGTTCAATTTCCCGTTCACGGCTTCCAACGTGTAAGCGCCGTCGCCCAGGACTGGAAGATCCACTTTCACGGTATCATTGACAAAGAAACTGCGGTCCGGATTGACAACGTTCCAGGTCTTGATGGTCTTGTTGTCTTCCCGGAGCGTCAAGGTGGCCTTGTCCAGATTGCGGAAGACCACGCAGGCCTTCTTGTCAATGAGCCCGACCTGCACGTTCTTGGATGTCAGGGTATTCGTCAGCCCCTTCACTCCCTCACAGCCTTTGGCGATCTTTGCTTCATCGCCTTTCAAGGCCCCACGTTCCTTCTCGTAGGCCAGGCACTGGTGATACAGCGCCTGGTAGGCGGCCTGTCCGGCTTTCTTTTCGTTCAAGTCGTTGAAATCCATCCGGAGCAGTTCCTGGCGCGGCCAGAAGGCGACCGCCTTGCCGGCATACTTCCCGGCTACGGACTCCAGCGCTTTCCTGCGGACATCCTTATCGGCGGTCCGGACTGCCACATAATAGGACAGATAACCCTCGCCAGGATACTTCCCGGCCACTTCCTCCTTCAAAGCCCGGTAAATCTCGTCCTTCTCCGGGTCTTCAAAGCGGCGGGAACCAATCAGGTTCCACAGCACATACTCATAGTCGGAAGCTACGAAGTCCGTCATCGCACCGCCCATGAGGCCACCGATACCCCGGTATAGCGCCGGATTGTGTCCGGCCCGGAAGGCATCGACCCGGTCCTGCACGAAACGCCAGCGCGCGTCGGAGGATGCGTTTCCATAATCGCCCATCCACTGGTACGTAACCAGAGGATCGGCAAATGCTTCCACTTCCTTCCTCAGGTTCGTACGGAGTTCTTCCCGCTTTTTCCAGTCGCGTCGCTGCACCGACTCGACATATTTCACGGCAGCGTCATAGAAATCGGCGGCGAGGTGCTGTTTCTGCGCCTCGGCCTTGATTTTCGAGAGGATTTCCGCCTCTTTCTGGGGGCGGTCGGCCTTGGAGGCTTCATCATACTGTTTCCACAAGGCGGTCAGCACGTGGCCGTCTTTGTCGGGAGCGGGATTGGCGTTCATGACAGGGGCTATCAATAAAAAGGCGGCGGCCGCGAGGGCTGCCCGGACATATCGGAACATAATCAAACAATTCTACGGGGCAGGAATCTTCAACAACTATACCATTCCGCGGAACAGCGGCAGGGCTTCGGCGACGACGAAAGCGGAACCGCCGATGAACACGAGCGGCGGGACCGGCTTCGCGGCGGAGGCGGAACGGTTGGTCTGCTGCGACAGGGTCTGGGCGAGCTGAAGAGCCATCTGTACGGCCTGGCGGACAGTGTCGGCCGAATAGGCGCGGAGCGGTGCTCCTGCGGGAGCGGCCTGCGCGGCCTTAAACCGCTTCAGGATTTCCGCGGCGGGAAGGGCGCGGGCGGTGGCCGGGGCCGTGAAGATGTAGGTGGCGTCGGCGGGCATCAAAGGAATGATAGAATCCAGGTCCTTGTCGGCCATGATGCCATAGACGATGATGAGGGAACTGCAGCGGCCTTCTTCCACATAGCGGCGGAGCTGGTCGAAATTGTAATGCAGCGCCTGCGGGTTGTGACCGATGTCGCAGATGACGAAGGGTAGGTCGGAAAGCCGCTCCCAGCGGCCGTGGAAACCGGTCCGGCGGGCGGCGCCGGTGATGCCGGCCAGGACGCTTTCCGTATCGGCCAGGGCCTTGAAACCGGGAATTTCCTTCAGAATGTCAATGGCGGCCAGGACGGTGCGAAGGTTCTTCTCCTGCACATCGGCCTGCAAATCCATTTTTCGGAGGATATCCTGCCGTTTATGCCACAGGGAAGGGCGCACCTTGTCGGCGTAGGTAAGCGGACAGACCATCCAGGCTTTGTCGTCGAAGACAGGATCCGTCTCCGGATTGCTTTCGCCCACGAGGGCGGGGACGCCGGGCTTGAAAATACCCGCTTTCTCCCCCGCAATGGCCTCCAACGTATTCCCGAGCTGCGCACAATGGTCCAGGCCGATGGTCGTGACCAGGGCCAGCTCAGGCGTCAGGACATTCGTGGAATCCAGCCGACCGCCGAGGCCCGTCTCAATGACCGCGACATCCACACCGGAGTCCGCAAACCACTTGAAGGCAAGGCCGGTCGTGATCTCGAAAAAGGAAAGATTCTGCTCCTCGAAATACGGCTTCCAGGTACTCAGAAAGTCGAAAACGTATTCTTTGGGAATCAGTTCGTACGGTGCTTCGGGAAGGCGGGGGCTTTCCTCCGCGTCGCTTCGCGACCCTATCCGGGCAAATGCTCCGGAAAGCCCCCGCCTTCCCGAAACCGAAACGATTCTCGCGCGCTCCCGAAAGTCCACCAGATGCGGAGATGTGTACAGACCGGTGCGGAGGCCGACCGCCGCGAGGGCCGATGCCAAGAGACTCGACACGGAGCCTTTCCCGTTGGTACCGGCTACATGGATGCTCCGGAAAGCCCGTTCGGGATGACCCAACACCTCGCAGAAAGCCTCCATCCCCGCCAGTCCCGGCTTGTAGGCCGTGGCGAAATCCGTCTTCTGCACCGACGGGAACCGCCGGAAAATCTCTTCGAGCAACCGTCCGTAGGCGGACTCCGAAAACTCCATAAGCAAGCGCAGGTTTTGATTTCATCACAAAAATACCTATTTTTGACCACAAATAAAAACGGAAGCATGGCTGAGAAAGCGCCCAACCTATACGACGCCTACATCATCGACGGCCTACCGCAGGCCCTGACACCCGCCGGACTGCTGCAGGAATGCACGCTTCCGGGGGCCCTGCCCGCTCCGACACCCGCCGCGAACGTGGCGGACGAAACCGTGGACATCGCCCCCACCCCCTTCGATTTCCGCGACGAGGACATCGACGAATATGCCGATGCCGTCGCCACCCTCCCCCGTCCGCCGTTCCCCCTGCCCTTCGCGGGCCAGGTGACGCGGGCCCGCATCGCCAAGGCGCTGCTGGACGCAATCTGGATGGGAGGACACTTCCGCCTCGGAGACCTTACCCTAAAGGGCGAGTGGCGCTGGAACGACGGTGCCATCGGCAACCAGGCCGCATTCTACGCATCCGTCGAGGCGGCTGCCGAATACATCGACCACTTGGGCATCAAACTCAGCGAGGTGAAAGTGGGCGGAGGCGCCTGCAACGTCTGTTTCAAAGCGACGACCACCGCGGAGGAAGAGGCCCCGGACGAAGAGGAAAGCATCATCCGCGAGCTTCCGTTCCGGACGGCGAACCCGCGCATTTCCCGGCGCCGCCGCTGCCCGGCCACCATCCAGCCGGAAGCCTCCGACTGGCTGATCTACATTCCCCTGGACACCTGCGACTACCGCCTGGGCGGTTCCCTGCTCGCCGCCGCGACGGGAGAGAAACGGAGCACCGCTCCCGACATCGGCGACGCCGACTATTTCATCGACGGTTACGAAGTCATCCGGGAGCTGGTGGAGGACGGCATCGTCCGGGCCGGCGTCACGGTCCTCGAAGGCGGGCTGATGAACGCTCTCCGGGGCATGGCGACGGTGAACGGGGCCGACATTTCCGTCGGCGACGTCTGCCGCGCCTACGGCAATGAACTCCGCGTCCGCGTCCTCTTCGGCGAGATTCCGGGCGTCATCCTGCAGATCGCCGACATCGACTACGACTACGTGGACGCCGAACTCCTGCTCCAGGACATCGCCTATTTCCCGCTGGGACACCCCGCCATCGGCACGCCCGGGGTCTCCGTCCTTTCCGGCGGAAGCGGCCTCACCGGCATCCTGGAGTCCCTGATGAACTCCCTCGAAGGGGAAGACTGACCGACAACACACTGAAACCATGGCCAAGATATTCATCCTCGACACGAACATCATCCTGCACGACCACCAGGCCATCAAGCAATTCCAGGACAACGACCTCGTGATCCCCATTGCGGTCATCGAGGAGTTGGACAAGTTCAAGAAGGGAAACGACGCCCTCTCTTACAATGCCCGCGCCTTCATGCGCGACATCAACAAGCTCACGGACAAGCGGGAATTCGGTCCGGATGGCATCCCCCTCGGCAAACACCTCGGCCGGATCAAGATCGAACCCAACCACCCCTTTTCCCCCGAATTCGCCGACCTGTTCAAGGACGACATCCAGGACCACCGGATCCTGTCCACGGCCATGTGGGTCCGGGACCAGAATCCGGGCCGTTTCGTTGCCCTCGTCACCAAGGACATCAACCTGCGCCTGAAGGCGAAGGCCGCCGGCATGCCCGCGCAGGACTACCTGAAGGGCCGCGTGGAGGAGGAGATCCTCGACGACCTCGAACGGGAAGTCGTCTATGCCGATGCGGACCCGCAGGTAATCCAGCAGCTGGCCTTCGGACAGGACAACTGCATTTCCTGGAAGGAAGTCTCCCGGAAGGAGCCCAAGGCCAACCAGTTGTACAAGTTCGACCTGTCCGGAACGACCGTCTGCGCCCGGTACGACACGAAACGGGACAAGATCGTGCTCGTGCGCTCGAAGGAAGCCTACGGCATCCGCCCCCGCAACGACGAGCAACGCTTCGCCATGGACGCCTGCCTGAATCCGGACATCCCGCTCGTGTCGCTGACCGGCGGGGCCGGTACGGGCAAGACCCTCATCGCCCTGGCCGCTGCCCTGGAACAGGAAAAGGACTTCGACCAGATCATCCTCAGCCGCCCGACTGTCGTACTCGGCGGCCAGGACATCGGCTTCCTGCCCGGCGACCAGCGGAGCAAGATGAGCCCCTACATCCAGCCCCTGATGGACAATCTCGATGTCATCCGGCACTGCTTCAAACCCGGGTCCAAGCAGGCCCAGAAGATTGATGCGATGCTCAAGGAAGAAAAGCTCCTCATCTCTCCCCTCGCCTACATCCGTGGCCGCTCCCTCGGCAAGGTGTATTTCATTGTGGACGAGGCCCAGAACCTTACGCCGCACGAGGTCAAGACCATCATCACCCGGGCCGGCGAAGGCACGAAGATGGTCTTCACGGGCGACATTTTCCAGATCGACCAGCCCTATCTGGACCAGTGGTCCAACGGCCTGACGCACCTCGGGGAGAAGATGAACGGACAGCCACTGTTCCAGCATGTCTTCCTCCGGAAGGGCGAACGGTCCGAGCTTTCCGACATCGCCGCCAAGCTTTTGTAAAGCCCGCATACCAGTTTTTTTAGCATTTCCGCAGTTTTTTTCTTAAATTCGCGGATTAGATTACTGTTTAGCATTTTCGAGATAGAATTTTAATTAAACCATAAGCGAACATGAAAGCGATTAAAAAGAGAGTCTATCGGTTCGGCGGCAAGACCGCGGAAGGCGATGGCAAAATGCGCGAGCTGCTCGGCGGCAAGGGTGCGAACCTCGCCGAAATGAACCTCCTCGGGATGCCCGTTCCCGCCGGATTCACCATCACGACCGAGTGCTGCACGGAATATTACCGCCTGGGTGGCGGCTATACGCCCGAACTCAGGGCTGAGGTCGCAGCCGCCCTCGAGGCCACGGAGAAGATCATGGGCAAGAAGTTCGGCGACGCGAAGGACCCGCTCCTCGTAAGCTGCCGTTCCGGCGCCCGTTCCTCCATGCCGGGCATGATGGACACCATCCTGAACATCGGCCTGTGCTCCAAGACCATCCCGGGCCTCATCGAGAAGACCCAGAACCCGCGATTCGTGTATGACGCTTACCGCCGTCTCATCATGATGTACTCCGACGTCGTCATGGAGAAGGCCGAGGGCATCGAGCCGGCCGACGGCCAGGGCATCCGCCAGCAGCTGGACCGCATGATGCAGGACGTCAAGGACGCGAAGGGTTACAAGAGCGACACCGACCTGACCGCCGAAGAGCTGAAGGACCTCGCCGAGGCCTTCAAGGTGCGGATCAAGGAAGTCCTGGGCGTGGAGTTCCCGGACGATGCGAAGGCCCAGCTGTGGGGTTCCATCGGCGGCGTCTTCAAGTCCTGGAACGGCAAGCGCGCCATCCGTTACCGCCAGATCGAGCACATTCCGGACGATTGGGGCACGGCCGTCAACGTCCAGTCCATGGTGTTCGGCAACATGGGTGAAACCTCCGCCACCGGCGTGGCTTTCTCCCGTAACCCGGCCAACGGCGACAACAAGTTCTACGGCGAATGGCTCATCAACGCCCAGGGTGAGGACGTGGTCGCGGGTATCCGCACCCCGAACCCCCTGAACGAGGCCACCAAGAGCGAGAAGAACAAGGACCTCGCTTCCCTCGAGACCGCCATGCCGGAAGTGTACAAGGAACTGGACGAGATCCGTCTCCACCTTGAGCAGCACTTCCAGGACATGCAGGACATCGAGTTCACTATCCAGGAAGGCAAGCTTTGGATGCTGCAGTGCCGTATCGGCAAGCGCACCGGCCTCGCCGCCCTGCAGATGGCCGTGGACATGGTCGATGAAGGCCTGATCGACGAGAAGACCGCCGTCATGCGCGTGGCTCCGGCCCAGCTGGACGAAGTCCTTCACCCGATCCTGGATCCGGCTTCCGAGAAGAAGGCCGCCATCCTGGCCCAGGGTCTCCCGGCTTCCCCGGGCGGCGCCGTCGGCCAGATCGTCTTCACCTCCGAGGACGCCATCAAGTATTCCGTGGCCGGCAAGAAGTGCATCCTCGTCCGTGAGGAGACTTCCCCGGAAGACATCGACGGTATGCACGCATCCGTGGGTATCCTCACCGAGCGCGGCGGCATGACCTCCCACGCGGCCCTCGTGGCCCGCGGCTGGGGCAAGTGCTGCATCGTGGGCTGCGACGCCCTCAAGATCGACTTCAAGAACAAGACCGTCTCCTTCGCCGGCATCGACCAGACCTTCAAGGAAGGTGACGTCCTGAGCCTCAACGGCGCCAAGGGCCTCGTCTATGGCTGCGCCATCGACACGATGGACGCTTCCGAGAACCCGCTCTTCGCCAAGTTCATGGGCATGTGCGACAAGTACCGCAAGCTCGGTATCCGCACCAATGCCGACACGCCGGAGGATGCCGCCCGCGCGCTCAAGTTCGGTGCCCAGGGCATCGGCCTGTTCCGCATCGAACACATGTTCTACGGCCGCAACAGCGAACTCCCGCTGTCCAAGCTCCGCAAGATGATCCTCTGCGACACCGACGACGAGCGCAAGGCCGCCCTGGCCGAGCTCGAGCCCTTCATGAAGGCCGCCGTCAAGGATACGCTCCGCGTGATGGACGGCAAGCCGGTCGTGTTCCGTCTCCTGGACCCGCCGCTCCACGAGTTCGTCCCTCAGGGTGAAGACAAGAAGAAGGAACTCGCCAAGGATCTGGGCATTTCCGTCAAGGAAGTCGAGAAGCGCGGCGCTTCCCTCCATGAGGTGAACCCGATGATGGGCCACCGCGGTGTCCGTCTGCACGTCAGCTTCCCGCTGATCGCCGAGACCCAGTACCGCGCCATCTTCACCGCCGCCGCCGAACTCCAGAAGGAAGGCCTGCACCCGCATCCGGAGATCATGATCCCGGTCACCATCTCCGCCCGTGAGCTCAGCTTCCAGAAGGCCATCTGCGAGAAGATCAAGGCCGAGGTCCAGGCCACCGTGGGCACCCTCCTCGACTACCAGTTCGGTACGATGATCGAGATCCCGCGCGCCGCCCTCACCGCCGACCGCATGGCCCGCGAGGCCCAGTTCTTCAGCTTCGGCACGAACGACCTCACCCAGATGACCTTCGGCTTCAGCCGTGATGACATCGGCACCTTCATGGGCGACTACCTCGGCAACAAGATCCTCGACGCCGACCCGTTCCAGACCATCGACCAGAAGGCCGTCGGCCAGCTGGTGAAGATTGGTGTGGACAAGGGCCGCTCCTTCCGCAAGGGCCTGATGTGCGGCATCTGCGGCGAGCACGGCGGCGATCCGAAGTCCATCGAGTTCTTCAACACGATCGGCATCGACTACGTCTCCTGCTCCCCGTTCCGCGTGCCTATCGCCCGCCTCGCCGCGGCCCAGGCCGAGATCAAGCAGAACGCGTAAAGGTCTGTCATTCCGAGCGTAAGCGAAGGGATCTCTAAAAGAGGAAGGAGTCTGTCATTCCTGACAGACTCCTTCCTCCTTTTTTTGGGGGTGCACAATCACTTCCCGGCATCTCCGTAGAATACGATCCAATTGGTCGCATGCTTGTTGGGAGTCGGAAACAGTTCCTTGACCTTTCCGTCCTCGCGCCGGTACCATGAATAGTTCCAGCCGCCCATATCGCAGTAGATGGCATTCTTTACGCCGAGTTTCTTCAGTGCGGACATAAAACTGCCGAAAGGAAGACTTCTGGCGCAATCGACAATGCACAGTTTTCCGTTGAGCTCGCACAAAGCACGGTATTGATTGGATAGTTCCGCCTTGAAGCAGCCCTTGAACTGCTTCCCGTTGTAGAACAACAGGCTCTGGCAGTAGCCCATTCCGCCTTCCTGGGCGGCCGTTTTCAAGGGCGCTTCCGAATTCTTATGCGAATAGTTGAAAAAGCGCCAACCCCTTTTGGGACTCCAGGTAAACACCCCGTTGTTGGGGCCGCATCTGTAGCCCTGGTAGAACTTTCCCGAAGAAACGTGGTGGCCGGCAATGTTGGAATGCTTGAATTCGTCCATCCGCTCGCCCGTGAAAGCGCCCGCACACAGGAAGATAATGCTTTTATCATCCGTTGAAGGCATCGTTCCCGTCGCCAGGTCAATCCGGGAGTAGTCCGGATAATAAACCGTAATGCTGTCGTGACGCTCGACGGTGACAAGGGGTTTGTCTTTCCCGGTCTTAGAATGAGCCGGGGAAAGGAAAAGCGCCAGGCCGGCCAAGGCTGTCAATAATCCACTTAATTTCATCGTTTCTATTTTTCTACGAGCAAATAGTCAAGATCCTTGCAGTAATCCAAATCGATCGGCCCGCCATATTTCGATTCTACCGCCACTTGCTGGAACTTGGCGGGAAGGAAGCGGTACCACCAGAGCGTCCGGTACCAGGATTTGCACTTCCGGGCCGTCGGCCTCAACCTGAATCCGTTCAAGTCACCGTAATAGACGACGGGAAGATAGCCGTACTCCTGATAAAAAGAATCCAGGAACTCGATGAGGATGGGCTTGACTTTGGAAAGATCGGAAAAATCGTTCACGTCGTCTTCGAGGTCGACCATCGGTATCAAATCCCATGGATACGCCTTGAGATACCGGTTAAAATGTTCAAACTGCGTTTTCCCGGAACTGCCGGTGCTGAAATAATGATAGAGGCCGACTTTCAGACCGGCCTTTTTCGCATTCCTCAGGTGTGACCTGTGGAGGAAATCAACCGCGGAGCTTCCTTCGGTAACTTTGATATAGCAGAACTTGACGCAGGTATCGCGCTGAACAGCCTCCCAATCGACAGAATTATGGTGGGATATGTCAATTCCATTGTATTTCAAGCCGCAGGAAATACAAAGCATGGAAACAAAAAGCAGAATCGGTGTTTTCATCGGCTTCCGTACATCAAATAACATACCCGTTTCACGGATGCGCAAAGAGATCATCCGAAAGCTGAAGAATCAGGTCATGCATCTCCAGGTCCGTCTTGAAGAAAGACGGAATGGCCTCGTAGCCGATGGCGGCGCCGAGGATGTTGCCGCATACCGCTCCTGTGCTGTCGCTGTCGCCGGCATGGTTCACCGCCGCGATCAGCGCTTTCTCGAAACTGTCAAAATGCTTCAAGGTGCAATAGAGCGCGATCGCCAGCGCCTCGTCACCGACCCATCCGCCGCCCAGGGATTCGATGTTGTCCACGTCACAATTCCGGTTTGAGGCGTAATCAACGGCCTTTCGGATCAGCCGGTCCAGTTCACTCACCTTATCCGGATATTGAGGATAGAGACGCGGAAGCGCCTCGAGCCCCTCGCGGACGTGATTCAGAAAGGATTCACGAGTCGGAGCCTCATCCAAGGCCAGGCGATAGATGATGTACGCTTCCAGCGCCGCCGGGATGAAACCCAGGGGATGCTTATGCGTGATTCGGGCGGCTTCCCCTGCGAGCAGGGAGGCGTTGTCGATGGATATCCCAGGCTCGCCGGAATCCCTCGGGACGACGGCATAGAGCGGTATCGGCGCAATGCGCATCACGCCCCCGCACCCTTTGCTGTTGTTTTCGGGAATCCTGCCCATGAACACATCCTCCAACGCGGACATGCAGGTCATTCCCGGCGCGCGCCGGACATTCAATTCCGGAATCGATGCAATCTTGCAATCTTGAAAACGCGGGGATTTCTTCCCAGTCTGGGTAAGGTACCATTCGACATAGGCATTTGAGACGCACTCAATGGCGGGAACCCCGGACTCCGCGGCATTCAGAAGTCCATTGGCCGTAAACAGGGTCATCTGCGTGTCGTCCGACACGACGGCCTTGCCTTCTCCCGTCCGGTGCGGCTTCACATCCAGCCGGGTGATGCCTTCCGGTCCATAATGATTCCGGATCTCCTTGATAGAGTAATAGAACTCCACGGGATACCCCAATGCGTCCCCGACCGCTCCCCCGATCAGGGAACCTCTTATTCTGTCCTGCAGATTCTTCATCGGTCCCTCCTCGCGATATTCTTCAAAGCATTCAGAATGGTGCACCCGGTCGGAGCGGGATCGACGAGAACGCCCCACTTGAGCACCTCCGCCAGCAGAACGATGCAGGATTTCCGGATAATTGTCGTATTCATAGACATGCATTTGTTGGTTTGTTCTTAATATACCTGCATTCCGGTGATATCTTTCATCCGGCCTCCTCAGGCCGGAAACAATGTGCGAAACAGCGTGGTTTTGCACATTTTCGGGCGCCAAGAACGAAAAAAAGTGCGAAAACATTGTGTTTCGCACATTTTTTAGGAGGTGGAGCCCCGGCAGAGGAGGTCATGGGGGGACGCACGGTCAGGCGGTCAAAGCCTTCCGGCGGAAAAACCCCTAATACCGGTTCAGCGGGCGGCCGGCGGTCATCATGTTGACCTTGCGGACGACGTCCTTGAGGACTTTTTCGTGCGCGGCACGTTCGGCGAGCTGGTCTTCTGTGGGTTCTTTCGCGGTGAGAGCGGCGAAATGCGCGTTCGAGGAGGCGAGGACGGTGTCGATGAGGTCGACGATGTCCAGCATGTCCTTCTCCACGAAGCCGCGGGAGGTGATGGCCGGGGTGCCGATGCGGAGGCCGCTGGTCTGGAACGGGCTGCGGCTGTCGAACGGGACCATGTTCTTGTTCACGGTGATGTCGGCCTTCACGAGCTGGTTCTCGGCGAGACGGCCGGTCAGATCCGGGAACTTGGTGCGGAGGTCGATGAGCATCAGGTGGTTGTCGGTACCTCCGGAGATGACCTTGTAGCCCCTGCGGATGAATTCGGCGCACATGGTGGCGGCGTTGGTAATGACCTGCTTCTGATATTCCACGTATTCCGGCTGGGCCGCCTCGTAGAAGGCGACGGCCTTGGCGGCGATGATGTGCTCGAGCGGTCCGCCCTGGATGCCCGGGAAAACGCTGGAATTGAGGATGGCGCTCATCTTCTTGATCTCGCCCTTCGGGGTCGTGAGGCCCCACGGGTTGTCGAAGTCCTTGCCCATCAGGATGATGCCGCCGCGCGGTCCGCGGAGGGTCTTGTGGGTGGTGGAGGTGACGATGTGCGCGAACTTGACCGGATTCTTCAGGAGGCCGGCGGCGATGAGGCCGGCGGTATGGGCCATGTCGATCCAGAGGATGGCGCCCACCTCGTCGGCGATCTTGCGCATCCGCTCGTAGTCCCATTCGCGGGAGTAGGCCGAGGCGCCGCCGATGATGAGCTTCGGCTTGCACTCGAGGGCCTTGCGCTCCATTTCGTCATAGTCCACGCGGCCGGTTTCCGGGTTCAGGCCATAAGCCACGGGCTTGTACAGGATGCCGGAGGCGTTCACGGGAGAACCGTGGGTGAGGTGGCCGCCCATGGACAGGTCCAGGCCCATGAAGACGTCGCCGGGACGGAGGCAGGCCATCGTGACGGCCATGTTCGCCTGGGCGCCGGAGTGCGGCTGGACGTTGGCGTATTCCGCGTCGTAGAGCTTGCACAGACGGTCGATGGCGATCTGCTCGATCTGGTCCACCACCTCGCAGCCGCCGTAGTAGCGCTTGCCGGGATAGCCCTCGGCATACTTGTTGGTCAGGACGCTTCCCATGGCCATCATGACTTCTTCGGAAACGATGTTCTCAGACGCGATCAGCTCCAGATTTCTGCTCTGTCTGGCGAACTCGGCCTGCATGGCCTCGCCGACTTCGGGATCAAACGCGGCAATTCTGTCCAGGTTTTCTTTCAGCATGGTTTTTCCTCCAAATAATTTATTGAGTATTTTGTTTTGTTGATGGTTGATGGGTTCCGGGCTTCGCACATAGCTGGCCGCTTCGGTGAAGACCTGCTCCACGGGGCGGTCCCAGGGGTCCACGGGGAGGCTGTCGACCTTCTGGACCTCAAAGGCGGCCATGACGATCCGGGCGCTAAGGCAGCGGGGCAGGTAACGGTCATAGTAGCCGCCGCCCATGCCCATGCGGTTGCAGGCGGGGTCGAAGGCCGTGCCGGGGCAGATCACCAGATCGATGTCCTCGGGCGGGACCTCCTCGGAGACCTCCCGCACCGGCTCGCGGATGCCGTAGGCGCCGATCTGCCAGGCGCCGGGGACCATGGCGATCATCTCCGTTTTGCTCAGAACCAGGGGCCAGCAGAAGCGCTTGCCCGCGGCGGCGGGGTGGGTGAGCAGGGAATCCAGGGAGAGCTCGCCGCCGAAGTGCTCATAGAGCATCACGGTGCGGGCGCTCCGGAAGGCCTCGCTCGCCGCCAGCCGCTCCACGGCCTGGGCGGAGTATTCCGCCCGCTGTTCGGGCGAGAGGCCTGCGCGGGCCAGCTTCTTTTCTTTGCGCATGGCGCTTCGCAAGGCTTTGCGTTCTTCTTCCGTCATGGATTCACGGCTCCTTTTTGTCATTGCCTC
>JAEEGK010005039.1_pt1 | contig 32028 bp, 13 predicted proteins | sample 8958771 | NCBI WGS metagenome assembly JAEEGK01 (sample SAMN16246547, study PRJNA631951) | gut metagenome | biome: gut microbiome; feature: rumen; material: SC-attached | host: Bos | place: Iran: Karaj | collected 2018-10
TAGTTTTAGGTTTTTAGTTATTGGTAAAAGAAAGTTTTCAACAGTGGGATAACTGGAGGTCGCTGTGAAGCTCCCTTTTAAACTTTCAAATTTTTGGTCCTGTTGGGCTGAAAATTTCTTTTTTATAGGAAAAGGATTTTTAGTTAAACATAGGCTTTTGTGATGCCACAGCTCGTGAGGGTTGTGGCATTACTCTTTTTATATATGTATAAACAAACACGATGCATCAGCGTTATTGCGCATGATGCATCGTGGATGATTGAAGTGTAGATTATTTGAAGTCAGGACCTATTTTTCCGTTCCACTTCAGATACCAGTTGTCTTGGTTGCGAAGCTTGTTGCGGATGTCCTCGGATACATTGTTGCTACCGCCACGGGCCGAGATGACGTTACTCATGAACTCGCCAGGATTACTACTACGCAGTGCGAAGCGCATTACGTCGTAGAAACGTGTGCCCTCAAAGGCAAACTCCAAGGCTTCTTCGTCGAGCAGTAATTGACTGACGTACTCCTGTTGGGTGGCCAATGGCACGGGTTGTTTCTGACCGTCAACTTCGATAGAGTCGGGGAACTGATAATACTCGTTGAGTGGAGTGAAGCCAGAACCACGTGTATGAATACCAATGGTGTTCATGGTGTTGGTAGCGCGGTTGTTCACCAAAGCCTCAGCGGTAAAAATGCCATAGCGTGAGTTGGGGAAGTCGAACGTAAGTAACCATGTCGCATCGTCATCGTTGTAGTATGGGCATACGTCATTAGCAATTACATTGTTGTTAAGACCCTGTGACAATATCTGGAATGCCATACGAGGATAGCCTGCCATGTTGAAAGCTTCTGCCATACGCAGATATACCATCATCTTACGATAGATATGTACGTTGCGGGTGTTGTATTTGCCGATGCGTTGTGTCTCAATACGCTCGCCTGTTGCTTTATCATAAGCGTAGCCCTCACTCCAGAAGTTGAAGAGGCGCAGGTCGCCAGAACGGTGCAGTGAGAGACCTCTGGGCGAATAAATAACGCTGATGCCATCGGTTCCTACGCAACAGTGCGCTTGTGATTCTGAAATTTCAAGTTGGCGTGGTGAGGGCGTCAGACTATACTTGTAGTTGTTCTCTTCGGTAGAGTTGAACAGATTACGCAACTCACTGTAATTGCCCTCAGAGCGTGTGGAGTCGCAAGGAATCATGGTAATCAGCTCGCCGTTGGCCATATAGTTTTCGCTTACATTGTAGCTTCCCCAACCTGTTACATTCAACCAGGTGGTGTTGCCCGGTGTCCAAGTCAACATGTTGATGCCGACAGGAAATGTAGAGTTCTGACCATTGCGCTCGCTGATGTACTTGTAGTATCGCTCAGCTGCCATCTTGTACTGTTCGATGTTGCCTGAAGCACTAGCCTGCCAGAGATAGAGATCGCCCAACACGATGTTGATGGGGAACCATAAGAAGCGTGAATCATTGCCACGGATGGTACCGTAGCCAGGATACTCGCGGCCGTAGCGCTCAGCCAGTGGCTGCAGATCGTTGATGAAGTACTCGCATACAGACTCAAGGTCGTAGCTTGGGTAGCTTATTTCTGCCTCCTGCTTGGTGAGGATTGGCTTAGTGATAAATGGTACCCTGCCATAGTTCAGTACCAACTGCAGATAGGTCCATGCACGGATTGCCTTTACTGCTGCATACTCTTTCATGAAGATGTATTCGTTACGATTGTTCTTCAGTGCCGTGTCGACATGTTCTATGAAATAGTTGCAGTTGTTTATTACGGCATAGTAGTCGCGAGGTACGTTGTACTGGTTGTTATCGCCAATTTGGAACAAAGCTACATCGCGCAAGTCGCTAGAGGCCACGCTGGTGATGCTGGTAAGATCGCCTCGTACCTCTCCGAGCAGAACAGTACGATCGGCCAGGGCCTGAAGCTTATTCAAGATGCCAGTGACAGAGTAGATGGTATCGGTAGCACTGTTCAGGTGGTCCTTGTCGGCATAGATAATCTGGTTAGACTCTTGCTCAAAGAAATCAGAACACGAGGCTATTAGAGGTAAAAGGGTAAAAAGGTAAAAAGGTAAAAAACCTTTAGCCAATTTACTTACCTTATTAAATAGTATTGTTTTCATATCTATTACTTATTTTGTTTTTTATTAGAGGTTGAATTTCACACCAGCCACAAACGAGCGGCTCTGAGCCAGACGTCCTAGGTCTATTCCCTGTCCGATGACGTTGCCTGTCATAGCAAACTCGGGGTCGGAGCCCAGATACTTGGTGATGGTAAACACATTGTTGGCCTGAATCCAGAACTGCATACCTTGTATGTACTCTGACTTAAGAGGCAAGTCATAGCTCAGTGTGACACTCTTCAGTCGCAGATAGCTGCCATCCTCTATCCAACGGTCGCTAAAGCGCGAGTTGCCCATCGGATCTTGGAAGGTAATCTGTGGAATGTCGCTCTGTTGTCCTTCTACCTGCCAGCGGCGTACAAGTGCAGTCGATTGGTTCATAAATCGTGAGCCGCTCTCAAGTTGTGCGCGCATGTAGTTATATACATCATTGCCAACAGAATAGTTGAAACGCATATCCAACTTCATTCGCTTCCATGCTACAGTCGTGAATATGTTGCCATAGAAGTCGGGATTAGGATCTCCAATGATGGTACGGTCGGCCTCAGTAATCTGATGGTCTCCATCGAGATCGGCAAAGTGAATGTCGCCTGCTCCGAAGTAGTTCTTGTCGACACCATTATCAGCCAGGATATAGAGGCCTGCATTCTGTGCATCTTCTGTGGTAGAGAATACTCCCAACGACTTATAACCGTAGAATGCGTTAGCCACCTGACCAACCTGAGTGCGAATAGTAGCACCATATACCTTGCTATCCATATACTGGACATCGTCAGCCAGTTCGGTTATCTTGTTCTTGTAGTGCCCAAGGCTACCGCCTAATTGCCACTGCCAATCTTTAAGATTGAGTACCTTGATGGTGGCATTAACATCGAAACCTGTATTCTCCAGTTTACCACCATTAGACCAGTTCTTGTCGAGTCCTGAGAGGAAACCAAGTGACTGCTGTGTCAGTAGGTTGCTGGTCCAACTCTTGAAGACGTTGAACGAGAGTGCTAAGCGATTGCCAAGCAGACTTGTTTCCAGACCAGCGTTAAGACGACGAGTGGTCTCCCACTGTATCTTGGTATTGCCAATGCCGTCGAATGATAGACCAGCAATGGCGTGCAAGTACTGCTGTGAGCGGAAGTAACTGCGGGCTGCATAGTAGTCGATGTCGTCATTACCGCTGACATCGTAGCCGGCAGTAAGACGCAGGTAGTCAATACCCTTGACTTTTGCCAACCATGACTCGTTGCTCATCACCCATGATGCCTGTACGCCAGGGAATACGCCCCAAGCAGCCTTGAACAGACGCAAGTCACCGCCATCCTGTCCGAAACGTGAAGACCCCTCAACTGTGAGGTTGGCCTGCAGGAAGTAGCGGTTCATGTAGTTGTACTCTGCCTGAGCATACCATGCCAGCGAATTCCAGTTGTCATTGGTTCCAGCGTCATTGGCATTCTTCAAACTTGAACTCATGAACGGGGTCTTATCGTTACCAGTGTCGTAGCCTAACTGCGAGTTCATTGTATAGTTCTCCCAGTTGATACGGGCTCCGCCAAAAATATGAACGAAGTGGGCGTCATAACGATTCTGCCAGTCTAAGCGAGTGTCGCTCATCACAGAATTCTGCTTCGAAGCCAGCGAACGAACTTCATTGTCGCGATAGCCTCCAATGGAGCTGACATAGTAGCTTGGTGTGCCGTTGATAGGAATATAATACATTTCCTTTGTGTTCACCAAGTTATAGCTGAAGTGCTCTGACAGTGTCAGGTTCTCATTGAAACGATACTTGGGCGTAACCGTCAGGTTGAGCATTGAGTTCTCAAAGCGGTTTTTGTTCTGCGCGTCAGCGTATTCGTTAATAGCAGCAGGGTTGCCTAACTTCCAGTTATAGCCGCTGTAGTTTGCCAAGGCCTCAGAGAGGTATGACTCCTCTTCGATGTCGAAATGCGTACTGCTGAGTACACCGCGACCATAGCTGTAGGGACTTAGAAATGGACTCTTTACATAAGCTAGGAACGCTGGCGATGTAGGAGTACCTTCGTCGTAGCTCTCAGGAGCGCCGTCGTTGCGGATGTTACGTGTACTATTGGCAAACGAAGCATCGAAACGAACAGCAAAACGATCGGTTAGTTTGATGTCTGTATTAAAGCGGATATTCAGGCGGTCCATGCTGTTATATTTCAGTGGACTCTGCTGATTGACATATCCTACAGACAGGTTGTAATTGGCTACAGCGTCACCTCCCTCCACGTTGATGCCGTAGTTCTGGGTCATAGCCGTCTGGTATACAAGGCTCTTCCAGTCAGTGTTCTGGTGATACTGGGTGTAATAATAGTAGTTAGGATCCTCGTTGAGGAACTTGAACTCGCGGATTGTACTATTGGTAGTCTTCAGTAGTTCGGAGGCATAACTGCGATACTGTTCGGCGTTCATCACCGATAGATACTTAGGCTCCGTTACCACGCCTGCCGATAAGGTGGCTGTAATGCGTGTAGCCATCGACTTGTTGCGACGTGTCTGGATGAGGATTACACCGTTGGCACCCTTTGCACCATAGAGTGCAGTACCATTGCGCATCACCGTCACCTTCTCGATGTCGTTGGGATTGATGCTCGACAGAATATCATTGTAGAATCCATCATGCAGCAGTACGCGACCGTACTGTTGATCGATGATGACTCCGTCGATGACAACCAAAGGTTGAGCATTGACATTCAGTGAATTTAATCCCTGAATGAACATCACGCTACCTACACCAGGGGCGCCATTGCGCTGCTGTGTGTAAACTTGTGCTCCAAGCTGCTTCTGCACCTCCTCCTTGATGTTCACTGAGTTAGTGTACTTGAAGTCGTTGGCTGTAAAGTTGTTCAGCACGTTGGTCTCAACCTGATATTCCAGATTGAATGTAGAAGGATACATGCGCGACTCTTTCTGTTGCTCGCCTTTGAGCAGGCTTTGCCTAACGGGGTTATAGTCAGGCGAAGTGACATAGAGAGCCGTAGTAAATACTGGTATATTCAATTTGTAAGTACCATCGTCTTCTGTAAGAACACTATAGCCATTTAATCCATCGGCCTGTACAATGGCTCCGGCAACAGGCTTATGTGTGGCTGCATCTACTACACGACCATGAACCGCACGTGTTTCATATTGCTTCTGCTTCTTGACGATAGTGCGCTTGCGTGCCGAATCATCCTCGTTGTTATCATCATCCTGCGCCGAAGCATAGAGTGGGATGGCAAGGAGTGACAAACTCAGCACCCCCCTAAATAATCTCTGAGAAAGGACAGACAGACTATCCGTCATTTTTCTTCCGTATATCTTGGTAATCATAATGCTTAATTATCAATTTTCAATTATCAATTATTTACTCCTCATGAGGCTTCAGAATGATGCAGTCAATGCGCATTGTACGTGTGTAGACGTTGTCTTTCTGTTGCTTACTGCTGACATAGGTCTCAACTTTCAGCGATACCTGTGGCTCTTCCTCGTCGAGACCGTAGCTGGCTACGGGGAACTTGAAGTTCTCTGCCACCTTTATATAATCCACCTCGTCGGGATGGTTTGATGTGGCAGTATTGTTCAACAAGGGCACGCCCTCGGTTTTGCCTGTTTTTACAACGCTTCCGTCCTGAACGTGATGGTAAAGCGTGAACTTCAAATTGGTTGGCAGGCGCTGTATGTCGGTAGCGTTACTGTCGTTGGCTAGAGCGGGAGCGGTAACTACATAGATGTCGTAGCCAATGTTAGAGAGCACATCCGTGATGTTGAATGTCACGCTATGATTCACTGTGGTGCGAGTTGGTTCAAACTCTACAAAACCATTGTTCGACACCTTATTATAAAAATCGTTGCCTGATTGTACATAGCGGTTGCGTGGTACAATGGTTTCAATCCATGTGGTATCTTTCGTTCCGTCAACATTGGTGTTAATCTTGTTCACCACCTTGCTAACCTCACGGATGCTACCTTGGCTTTCTGCCTCAATAATCTTAGTCTGGAAGAAGGTCTCGCGTTTGTCGATTTTCCAGTCTGAAACTTTCATAGCTGTGCCATTGCTGCAAGCCACATTGGTACTGCCGTTAAAAACACCATTGCTACTAAACGGACTGAAATACTGATAGTAATGCAGACTGTCGGCACCCCATGTACTCTTGCGGGCAATGTAGTAGAGTACTGCATTGGTTGACAGTATTGAGTCCTGAATCATGGCATCTGTGTTAATAGTACGACTGAAAGCCGTTCCTTTAACGATAGCCATGCGCGTGTTGGTATAGAATACAGAGTCACGCTTATCCACAGTGTTATCGTAATTGAAATAATTCTGGTACTCATCTACCAGTTTGTTCCATACCTGATTTGTGGGCATGAGCATCCAGTAGGTGCTGTCTTCATTGTTCAGACGGGCATTGAGGAACTTACTGCCGAAGAGGTCGTTCTGCTGACGGAACACAGAGTCGAGGTAGACTGTGCGACCGTCTACTATGCCACCCTCTACACTTTTGTCGGCTTGGAACTCTTTGCGGTAGAAACGCTCGTTATAAAAGAATTGGTATAGACTGTCCAAATCGGCATCGCGACGAATAAATTCAAATATGTTCGGGAAGAAATCTACCTGGCTGCCCACAGTGAATAGGACACCATTGCCGTAAAGTTGGTTTTTGCTAGTCAGTTCACTGTCACCAATTTTGTTGGAAGTGAGCAGCAGGTTCTTTCCGTTCATCATCACGATGGAGTCGCTACTGGCACTTGACACTGAGTGATTGTACAGCGCTATATGGTTCTGCAGAAACTCCTTGATGGTGGTGTTGTCGTTGTCGTCAACCTTGCCCTTTTCTGCATTGTAAGCTGCTATTAGTAAGTCGGCATCTTCTTTTGAGAAACAATCGTTGGTTGGTGCAAAGACGGTAAACACCTGCGATGAGGCCAGTGCTTTGTCATATCCGCAAGCCTCGACAACGCTTCTGAAATTACTAAGCTGTGAGTCCTGCTGGATAGCCTGCCACAACGAGCCCTCCTTTACGCCTTGCGCTGCACCGTCATAGTGCTCGTCCCATGTATCTGTGCATGCGACAAACGCTAGGCTGAATGATAAATGACAAATGATAACAGATAAACCTATCAGATGTCTTCTCTTTATCTTGGTAATCATAATCTTAATTTTACAATTTACAATTCTCTATTTATTACAGATCATCCTCCATCTCGCCGTCGCCGTCGACGCCATAGACGCTCTTAGGAACAAGCTCTAGATAGTCGAGCATGAACTCGTTGTTGTTACCCTGCTTACCGTCGCTGGCCACACGGAAACGTACGTAGTGGTCTTTTGTGCAGTCAATGTAGGTCTGGCACAATACGCGGCGATGGGTACGGTAGTTACCAACAAAGTAGCTCTTTGCCGATGTGCTGAAGTGGAATATAGATCTCGGTGCGCGGTAGGCTCCAAGGTTCTTTAGCACTTTCTGCTCAGCAGCCTTCTCCTCATCGGTCATATTGTCGTAGTCGTTAGGACCTTCGTCGAATATGAAGCGGTCGCCAAGGAAAGCTTCGTCGTTAAGGAACTGGGTCATGTCAAGAGGAATACCTTGTGGTATACCGTCGAAGTACACCTGTGCTACACCGCGGGTAGGTAATGCACAGAAGCCCAGTCTAACCTGCCATTCGCCACTGTGAGGTACAGGAGGTATACGGAACTCGAAGTCGTAGTCGCCGAAGAGGTTCCACTCGTCACCTTGCCACGACCAGAAATTGATGTGAGGGCGGCGCAGTACTACGTAACAGTTAGAGAATGTTACACCATCCAGATATCCCATTGGGAAGTAATAGTTTCGACCGTTCTTTGGTGTCGAAGCATCGTCGGGTACACCAGAGTTATCATCCTGTGTGGGGTCGCCTTCAAATCGCAGACCATTTGTCATAACCTCGGGGAATACGCTTGAGAAGTCCAAGCGAATGCGCATGTCTTGTACAGAGTTCTGTACCTCATAGCTAAATGCTACCATGTCGTCGACATAGAAGAAGTGACCATTCAATGCATCGTGTACCACATTACCTTCGACAGTGGGGTCAATGTGCTGACCCTCTATCTGGAACTGGTTGTCATAGCGGCGGTTTATATATCGCTCACCTTTGGTGGCGTTGCCAAGCCATGATGTCACTGTAGCCTTCTCAATCTTAATCATCGTGTGAGGCAGCAGTGTATGGAACCATTCTATAGGATTAATAAGGGTCTCATCGAAGCCGAAGGCACCCTGTACAACACCAATGTTGACATCCATTGGAGTCAGGTCGGCTGTACCGGCGCAGTAGCGGGTCAGCACGTGATACTGCATAAAGCGCTTCAGTGGGTTGATGCTGTCTGTGAGGTTGTCAAAACTATGTCCCTCTTTGTTTACATCTTTTGGATATACAGGATCGTAAATTTCACAAGCCTTGTTATAGAGTGCTCTGAGGTCGCCCTTGGCAATGCCATACTTCGAACTCAGAACTTCGTCTGGTTCTACAAATACGGTGTATCCGTACTTTTTGCTATCGGGTACCCATGCCACCTCTTTCCAGAAGTCAGATGTATAATAGTATTTGGGGTACGACTTGCTATTGTAGCTTTCATCCTCTACTAGTGCCATTTGTTCGATGACACCTGTAGCCACCATTGCTTGGTAGAATGTGGTGAATGGATGGTTTGCATTATCTGCATTATCGCGCAAAACGTCGGCTATGTAACTGTTAGACTTCTCTATTACCATGTCAATGGGTTGCATGATACCATTCTCCACAGAGTCGTCGCGCAACTCGAATATGATATGCGCTGTACCTTCCAGGAATACTACGGCATTGCTGTCATTGTCGAATCCCTGCGAGGTAGCCAGATAACGTCCCAGCATATTGGGAGTAATCAAACGGTCCTGCGTCATCTCCATCGTGGTGTACATATTGTTTACCAGGTGGTTGCGTGCGATAGTATCGCAGTCCTCGTCGGAGAGTTGTGAAACACTCGTCAGTCCGCGCTCACTCAAGTAGATGTTTACTGCGCTGTCTGATGGTACGAAACACGTATAGTGTCCGTATGTAGATAGCAGGTCCATCATGCCGGCACGTTTTACAATTTCCGTAAACTCACTGTATTGTGGACGGTTCTTTAGGAAATCGCTAGCCATCTCACCAGTAAAGGTGTAGAAGTTGGCGCTGTCTGGCTCGTCAGAACAGGATACCAGCGTCATGTTAAATGAGATATGACCAATGATAAACAGTAGTGCTATCAAAAGTCTTCTATATGCTTTGGTAATCATAATTATCAGTTTTCAATTATTAATTATCAATTCTTTGTTAGTTTGTCTTCTGGTAGTTATTGTCCTCACCACTACTGAAGGCGGGATTCTGTACCAGATTTTTGTTGACCTTGATTTCATCGTTGTTGTAAGGCCAGTAGATGGCATCCATCTTTGTCAGTTTGTTCTGGATGAGCGATCCGCCAGAGGTAACCTTGCGCAATGCGGCATTTACCAGTGTCTGGGTATTGCCATCACGCTGTGAGCGACGTACCAAGTCGTACCAGCGCTTACCTTCGAACATCAGTTCACGCTGACGTTCCTGCAGTACAAGCTCCTCCATCTGAGCTTTCGTTGAGTAGTCGGTAGCTACCAACGTATCCTGCAGAGTGGCCTGACATACAGCGCGCTTGTTGATAGCATTTACCAAACTGAAGGCCTGAGCCAGAATAGGTGTATTATAAGCTATCGTCTCATTATCGCTGCCTTCGCGCATGGTCTGTGTCAGAGCCTCTGCCTTGAGTAGCATGATGTCAGTCAAACGGTAGATAACCCAGTTGGCTCCATTGTTGCCATCGCTGTATATATTGACGTATGAAATAGTTGAAGGAGAACTGGAAGTACCGGCAGCACTGATTTGTACACTAGTTGTGGTGTACTTATTTATGCTCTTGAATGATTTGTTACAATTTTCGTACATTCGTGCATCGATGCTCTTGTTCTTATCTGCAAAGATGGTACGACCGCTTTCCTTGGCAATATCATCGAGCAGGTAGTCTGACGGAGCCAGATATCCACGAGCTACGCTAGCGTTGCCATAGAACGTGTTGATAGCCGAGTTCGCAGGCATGCTGTTGCCTGTTGGGTCGTCTTTGAAAACCAATTGGAAGACTATTTCCTGACGGGCCTGTGCACGTTCTGATTCCACATCATAGCCAAAGAGTGTGGAGTATGCATTGCCGTAAACACCACTCATGATGACCTCGCTGACAAGTGGGTAGCCGTTGTAACGTTCAAAGGCGGTGGTGCTGGAACCAGTAGTACCGCTGTAATACCCCATACTTCCACCCTGTGCGATAATATTCTCAGCAATAGTCTTCTTGGAATTAATTACGAGATCGGCGTAATAGATACATTTCTGATAATCTTTCTTCCACAGATACATCTCGCAGAGCATTGCATGTATGGCATCTTGTGTGATACGTCCTGTCTGATAGAGAGGTGTGGTAGTAGGATAGTATTTTACTGCCTGGCCCTTGACACGTTCCAAGTCGTTGATGAGCGAGTCGAGAACAACGTCGAACTTTGTGGCCGGCAGGTCGAACTTCTGGTCGTCGTCGGTGAAAGCCTCAGTGGAGTAGGGAACATCGCGGAATGTGCGTATCAGATAGAAGTAGCACAGCGAACGCAGGGCTACCATCTCTGCAATGTTAGCTTGTAGCTCACTCTCTGTGTAACTTGGGTCATTGGCAGCCACTTGAGGAGCATACTTTATCACCGTGTTACATCTGTTGATAATGTTGTAGAAGCCATCCCATGATGTATAGCCGTTGGTGGCCATAATGTTCTCGTTGAGCACGTTTAGCAGATTGGCATCGTTGGTGCTGTTCAGTCCGGCACCGATGTTCTCGCTGCGAGCCTCGCCCCAAATAATCATACGACGTATCATAGCATCGCTCTGCATGCCTGAGTAGCAGCCAGCAATGATGTCGTTGACGTCGGCCTTCTCATTCCAGAAATTCTCTAGTACAATTTCGTTCAGTGGCTCTATCTCCAAGAAGTCAGAGCATGAAGTCATGAAAGGCAAAAGGGCAAAAAGGTAAAATGGTAAAAAGCCTTTCGCCATTTTCCTTACCTTATATGATATTATTGCATTCATATTTTTAATACTTTATTATTATTTTATTTTCTACCTTTCTTAGAATTCTACCGTAATGCCAAGTGTATAAGAGCGTGAGCGAGGTGTCTGCGCCCAGTCAATAGCGGGGTCATAGCCGCTTGCTGAGATGTCGGGGTCAACACCTGAGTATTTCGTGATAACGAAGGGGTTGTTCGCGCTGGCATAAAGTGATGCACGCGACAGTCCAATCCATTTCAAGTATTTACTCTTGATAGTGTACGAAAGCTGTGCATAGCTCATACGCAGGTAGCTGCCGTCCTCTACAAAACGATCGCTCACCAGTGTGTTATAACTAGATGTAGAACCGTACATGGCACGTGGGATGGTTGTAATGTCACCCTCTTTGCGCCAACGGTAGTTCACTGCCTGGCTTTGGTTATTGTTGCCAGTCATGGCTTCGGCATTCAAGCGGGCCATGTTCAGAATCTTATTGCCATAACGGTAGTTGAACTGCGTGGTCAATCGCCAGTCACCATAGTAGAAGGTGAAACCGAAACCACCAGTAAGTTTAGGCAGAGAAGAACCAAGATATACAATATCGAGGGCATTAATCTGGCCGTCGTGATTCACGTCTTCGTACATGGCGTCACCACCGTTAAAACGATAGTTCTTTCCAGTTCCGTCGTTGGTGTAGTTGTATATCATACGAACTGGGTTACCTTGTGCATCAGTGATAAGTTTACCTTCTTCATTAAGGGCAACAGGAGCAGTCTTACCCGATTCAAGGAACTCTTGTCTCTCACTATCGCTCATATTATTGAAAGTAGAGTAGTTATACTGATATACCCCCTTGTAGCGGAAACCATAGATTGCGCCCAATGGGTTGTTTAGTTGTACGCGGCGCAGCCACTCGCCGTTACCATAGCCAAATGTCGAGTTGAGGTTGTTCAGCACGTACTCGTCCATCTCCAGAATCTCATTGCGGTTGTTACCGAAGCTGGCGTTCATGTCGAACTTGAATTTGCCTTTCTTTATAAGATCACGAGTGTTGATGTAGAACTCCCAACCTACGTTGCGCATCTTACCATTATTGTGATAAGGTACTGTGGTATATCCTGAGTTGGATGGGATACGGTAATTCTCAAGCAGCATGTCGGACGTTGTTGATGTGTAGGCCTCGATAGCCATTGTCAGTCGGTCGTCGAAGAGGCCTAAGTCAATACCTAGGTTATAACTCGACACCATCTGCCATTTCAGGTCTGTCAGTCGGATGTTGATGGGATACATTGCACTCATGTCAAGATATCTTGATGTCACACCGTATTTAGAGGTGTACAGGTAGTCATGTCTTGGCTGGTTGCCTACGCGTCCCCAGCTAGGACGTATGGCAAGCATCGACAGTGTAGGTTTCAGTTTCTCCATCCAAGGCTCATCAGTTACAATCCACTTCAGCGATGCAGATGGGAAAAGTCCCCAACGATTGCCAGGACCGAACTTAGTGGTACCATCGGCACGCAGTGTGAAGTCGGCAATGTAACGTCCTTTGTAGGCATAGTGGGCTGAGAAGGTATAGAACATGGAGCGCCACTGGTTGTACCAGCTACTCAAGCCCGTAATCTTTCCACCGCCCTGTGTGCCCTGTAAGCCTGAAGCTGCTCCATTCTTATCTTCCGATTGTCCGGTAGATGATCCACTGGTAAGCTCAAAACGAGCTAAAGCCATAGCAGTGTGGTCTGGATTCTTAAATGCAGGAATAAGCGTAAGTGTCTGCTTCGTGTTGAACGACACGCTTTTTGACGAACCGTCATAGGTGGTATTCACGCCTAAACCGTCGTCCCAGCTTACTGTTCGCAGTTCCTGTGGATAGTAGCGGTTGTTGTACTCGTTAAAGATACTCATATATACCGAGCCACGCCAGTTCAGCTGCCAGTGATCCTCATCCATTCCCAAGAGGTTATAGTTGATGATGAGTTCTGGTGTCATGTCATAGGTTGTCTGCTGGTTCTTGGCCAAGTTGGCACTGGCCACGGGGTTGGGGTACTTCTTCTGGTCGCCATTGAAGATACCAGAGCCGTTTTGCAGCATGGTATAGTATGCATTTGTGTTTGCACCTGTCAGTGGGTCTTGTTCGTAGATACTCATGTTTGGCATCTTCTTAAGAGCCAGTGCCAATAGGCCTTCGCCATTACCCTTGAAACTTACCCAGTCGCTGGTGTTATACACCCAGTTCTTATCGTTCTTTGTGTATGTCAGCGCAAAGTTGGTACTTACTCGGATGCGTTCACTTACGTTATAGTCGAGAGCTACACGAGTAGAGAAACGGTTCAGTTTCTGTTGGATAATAGTACCTGTCTCATGGTCGAAACCGCCACCGATACGGAATGTAGCCTTTTCGCCACCACCGCTAATAGTTATGTAGTGGTTCTGGCGCAGACCATACTGAGTTACAGCGTCACGCCAATCGGTGTTGTTGTTGTACTGTTCGTATTCTGAGAATGTCGGGTCGTAGTTGATCTCACTGATATTGGCAGATGCTCCGTCGTCCTGAGACGGGTTGAAGTATGCCTCTTTCAGCAACATTGTATAGTCATCACCATTCAGCATCTCGTAACCTTTTGGTTGATAGGTGCTTGTGAGTTTCAGCGAATAGGTGAGCTTAGGTGCACCGACTGTACCACGCTTGGTGGTAAGCTCAATTACACCGTTACCGCCTTGTGAACCATAGATGGCTGTAGCAGCAGCATCCTTCAGTACGCGAATGTCGGCAATATCCTCTGGGTTGATATTCAGCAGTTCTGCAAACTTCTCGTTGTTGGCTGCTGCCATGTCGAAGTTGTCAAGACTTACTTCGCGGATATTACCATCGACAACGATGAGTGGGTTGGAATTGGTCAGTGACGATAGCGACGAAGCTCCGCGTAGACGCATGGTTGAGCCTGAGCCTAGGTCACCACTGTTACCAATGATGTCCAATCCGGCAATACGACCTTGCATAGCTTCATCAATGGTGGTGAAAGCCATACCTTCAACATCCTTCATCGAGAATAACTGTGTGGCACTTGATACCTCGCGTTGCGCGATGGGTAGTCCGTTTCCAATCACGCGGCGCTTAGCTTTAATTGTCACCTCTTTCAGTGTGGTGGCCGATTCCAAATTTACATTATAGGTGGTTTTGTTGATGGGCATGGTAAGTGTCTTCATACCCACAAAGCTGAAGCGGATTCTATCCTTCTGGTTCTTCACTTTCATCGTGAAATTACCATTCAGGTCGGTGACTGTCGATTCTATGATACGTCCGTTACCATCGATCTCACACACCGTTGCACCCATCAGCGGACCCATCTCGTCGCTTATCGTTCCGCGTACCGACGTGATGGTCTGTGCCTGAACTACTGTCGAAACCAACAGTGCCAGGACTATTATAATAGATTTCAGTGTTCTCATACCTTTATTTCCTCCTTATGTTTTTAAGTTGATCGCGCCAGGGGGTCATTTCCTCATAGAATAGCGGTTTGTCAATCTGGTGTACCACAGCGTCAGAGGCCATGAAGATTTTAGCTGTGTTGCCGGTGCCGGTAAACCAGTATTCACGACAGAGATTGTTGTACAGACCGTTTTGCTTAGTAACATGACGCACGTTACCCATTACGTCCTTCACAGTCATCTGTCCGTTGCTATTGTCGCTCTCCAATCCATAGAAGCGTCCTGTTGTCGGGTTACGTTTCATCGATTCGAAGGTGTTATCATACGATGGAGTCTTGTTACCATTCTCATCTTCGTCGTAAATTTCAGGAGCCATGCCGATGGCCACACTATGGTCCTGAACATGGTAGCGTATGAAGTTCACAATGATGTTCTTGATTATCTGTTGTGCACTATCAACTGCAGCCTCGTCGGCGAATCCTTCTTTTTCCATAGCATCATAGTCGTCCCATGTGGGTAGCAGACCGCGGTCTATAAGGTCGCGGATCGACTCGTTGGTTGGAACATAGACGGTATAGTTGTAGTTGTCGAGTAACATGAGGTTCTTTGAACCTTGTGCCGATAATCCTGCATTGTATGTATTGTTGAGCTTTGTTCCCAACAGGTTAGCACCATCATTGTCAATGAGGTTGAGGAACTCCGAGAAAGCCTCGTTTCCTTTCAGTGTAAGATAGATAGATTTCTGTGTACCCATTGGAACTTCGTAGTCCAGTTGGTACGACTTACCATTTTCTTTGGTATAAATCTCGTCTTTTTCTACGGGTAGTAACTTTGCGTTATGTTCCATCTGCCAACCGCCGCTGAAAGCAATCTTGTTGTCACCAGTGCGTCTTACGCGTAATAGTGTACCACCCTTGGTCTTGTAGTACTCGTGTCCGTCCTCTACGTCGCCCACAACGATAAGGTCGTCCATGAGGCGCTTCAGACGGTTGTCAATGACGTCGCGGTTTACTGTAGTCTGTGTGCGTACGCCTTTGGTGATGTTACCATCAGCGTCAACTGTAGTATTGAAACGGCGTGCCTGTACGCGCTCAGCAGCAGGTTTCGATGCGTCATAGTAGAATTCCAAGGCAGAAGGTGCCTCCGCACCCGACAGACGGTCGATTCCGCCATAAGTGGCTGGGTCTAGATACCATAGCATTGCCTCATTGGTTGGCAGTAGCAGACTGTATCTTGAGTCCATTGACAATAGGTATGGTAGGAAGTTAAGTTGGTCAATTGCCCAATAGATAACGTTCATTGTCGACTGGTGGGCTAGAGCGGGATATGCTACCGATGCATACTCTGCTGGTGAGAATACCTTATTGACCATATATACCACTCCATTGCATGCCATGAAGCATGAGTCTACGTGTTGGGTTTCGATGCCTAGTTTCTCCTTGGCATCGTTAAGTACGTGATCAAACTTTGATGGTACGGCCTCTGTAAACGTAGGCAACATATTGACGTTGAGCAGTTTAGCCAGTGTGGCGTCGGGAATGTTTTCCCACGAGCCATACTCCATCTGCAGGTCCTTGCCTTCGTTATTCCACCAGTTCTCTAGAGCCTCGTTGGTTGGTGCAATCATGGCACCTGCATCGTAGTGCAGGTCGTATCCCATGGTGTTGTTGTACATATATTGATTCCAGCCGGGGTCGAAGGTCAGCAGTGCATTTACTGCCTCGCCATCAGGGGTCTCTGTCAGAGATTTACCGTCTGCAGAGCGATTGCTGAAGTAGCGCATGGTGTAGACAGAGTCCTCGTTGTTGTATAGACGATTGTACTCTTTTGTTGCCGTAGCATTATAGTATGGTGCTGAGAAACGGTCGATAAGTTCCGACCACTTCGACAGCTTCGGATGCTGGCGCAGTATCTCCGCCATATTGGTCATTGGTTCAATCACACCGTCTATTTTCTGCACATAACCGTTTTTGCAAGTTATATCACGGTCAAGTACCTTGCGTGAGTTTACCCATGCTTCGTTGGCCGATGTGGCCTGATGGTTGGTAAGTACGGCAAGGTCTTCGCTCTTGATGTTGTAATACTGCATGAATTTCGGCAGGAAGTGGATCATTGGAGCCGTGGTGGCATCCTTCAGTATGGGGATGCTCTTGCCGCTTTCGCGGAAACTCTGCCATGCAGCCGTGTTTGGCATCTTGGCTGGTGACATGATCTCTACCGAGTCATAGATGCTGGTAGCTGTCTCGCGGCGCATACACATGCCCTCCAACGGTGGTGTACCACTTACGTTTGAAAGCAACTCAATGAGGTAGGCGTTGTTGATCATCGTGTTGTTGAGCAACATTTTCTTCTGTGCCGTAGAGAGTTGTGAGTAGCTTTTTACGCCCCACTTGTTGTTACTGAACCAGGCTTTGAAGGCCGAGTCATTGGCTGCAAAGAGCGTCTTTGATCCTGTATGACTGAGCACCTCAGTCTGGTCTAGGTCATCGACTAGTTGCAGCAGAGTGGTGTAGTTGCCTTCTTGCTGTAGCCGCTCATAGATGGAGTTGCCTAACCACGAAGGCTGTCCTGTCAGGGTGTATTCATCCTTACAGGACTGCATCGTCCAGGCTCCCATCAGCAGACAACAGGTCGCAACAGCCACTGAGCGTCCTTGTCTTGCGATAAATCTGTGTATCATACGTTGTTTTTTGTTATTTTATAGTTATTTTTTTCCCGTTACTTATATAGATGCCATGTTGTGCAGAGTTGTCTACACGTTGCCCAATGAGATTGTAGATGGCTTTATTGTTATTCTGGCTATCTATGATAGTTTTAATACCAGTTCCAGGTCCGAGGTAGGTGAGTGTAAAATTGTCGAAGCAGCACCAGTCTGCGTCAATCCAGTCGTTCTTATATAGCCCTAGCACCAAGCTACCTTCGGTGACGTATACTTCTAATTTATTTTTATAAAGGCCATAGGTATTAAATGCCTGGTTGGCCTGTGACACGTTGTCGGGATAGTTTGTGTTGCTTGCAGTGCCATATTGACTGGCTGCGCTGTTGTCATAGAGACTCATAATGGATGTTTCTTCATTGTTGGCAAACAGTTTTGCATTCAACTTTTCTGTCCCGTTCTTGTGAGCCTCAAAAGAGGCATCACGTGAGCCATATCTAAAAAAACTCTGCACGCCCACCTCATACTTACCATTAGGTAGTCCGGTGATTTCTTGCCACATGTAGAAGTTCTTGTTCCAGAACTCGGCTACGAAACCGTCAGCGGCAGTAAAATCGTTAATGGAATTCCATGACTTAACACCCTGTGAGAAATCAGCATTCTCTATCATACAGGTCAGATTGCCATGACCATTCTTTACTGCCTCCTCAATGGCAATTTTACGTGTGTCCATCTCGCAGGCTTTCAGCATTTCCAGTGCCTTTTGCATGGCAGCAGCATTCTCTGCAAAAGTTGTACAGTTGGCCAGTGCAGCTTCGGCAGCTTCTATGGCAGCCTTGTGCTGGTCGGTGGGTTTCAGTGCATAGAATGCCTTCACCTTTGGTAGGATAGTCACTACTTCATCCCAAGCCTTCAGCATATCGCATTCTGCCTGTGTTATCTTCATTACGCAGCCATGTTGAGCCTTCAGGTTACCACTGATGGTGTGTCCTTCTGGGTCAACATTCGTGCAGTGTTCGTCCATGTAGCGCATACGATAGGTGTAGCCACCAGTATAATTAATGTACGCAAGACGCCAGCGCAGTTGCCCGATGGGGCGCCACTGTGTCATACCCTCGATGGCCTGATTATTCTCACCTACGTGGAACCCCTTGGTTACTGTCCATACAGTAGTTCCTGTAGCATCAATCTCAGGTACTAGTTTGTTGGCTGTAGCACGATCAAATCCGTTTGTAGATTCGCATTTGAACAGCATAACGTATTGCTGGTCAACGGCGTTCCAGATAATATCTGCATCGATGATGTCATAGCCTGGTGAGAAGTAGACGCGTGGTTCGCTCAGTATGTTGAGTTCTTCGTCAATCTGCTGATAGAAGATGTAGTGCTTATCACCTCTTACTCCCACACTGTAGTAGAGTACGTAGGTTTCTGTTACTGGGTCGTAGATAACCTGTGGTGCCCATGCTGCTGTCATGGTCTCGGCGGTGATCTTCTTACCCAAAGCCTTACTGATTGCTGCGAGGTTCTCTTCTGTTTCCAGGTCGATGAACACTTCCTTTGTCCAGTGAATCAGGTCTGGCGAGAGCATAAGATCCATGATGTGGTTGCTCTCCCATCCTAAACGTGATGTCATGTCGGTGCCAACCAGCATAAAACCGTTGCCGCTCTTCAACCTGTAAGTGAAGGCGTCGCGCATGCCGCCTGTCTTGGTGTATTTCGAAGTTGGGAACACCTCGCCACTGTTAAGCAGGTCGTTCCAATTGTTACCACCTGTGTTCAGTGCATAGCATGTGTATTCTCCTGTCTCGTGCATGTGGGCATAGAGATAAGCAGCCATATCCTTGTCCTCCTCCACGTATTCAGGGTAATCGGCAACTGTTTTCTTTGGCTCTTCTGCCTTGAGTCCCGTGATGGGGAAGTGGTAGATGTTTAGTGAGTAAGCTGGTATTTCGAGTAGTGTTCCACTGACTGACTCTTTAGCCGACGGTACGACATTGTAAGGATTTTCCATTGTATTCTCGTCTGTGCCATTTGTTGAGGTCAGTCGTTCTACCGTACCTTCGCCGATATTGAAGTCGGAGTTCAGCTGTAGTTTCTGCGCCTGGGCATGTGGATTTACTACCTTCAAAATCATCTCTGTACCTGCCTCGTTTATTTGACAGCTCTGGTAGAGAGCACGCTCTGCATCGAGCGTCAGCTCATGGTATTTCTGTCCGTTGATATAACAGCGGATGACATTGCCATCGACCTCAACCTTCAGGTCAACCCACTCGCCCACAGGAGCCGTGTAGCCCACCTTACTGTACTGCGCCTTCGAGCCGTTGCGACATATCTCTATGGCGTTTTGTGTATTGGTCCAACCGCCAACGTTCCACCACGCGTAGTTGTCTTCGTCCTGATAGTCGAAGATGATGAGGAATCCCTCTGCTCCGCCGTCTTTGCGGGCACGGAGAGTCATAGTGTATGTCGAACCTTCAAACGTGGTGTTGCAGATGCTTCGGCAGCCCTTATCGTTATTAGTGCCGCTTGCTGTCTGTTTCTTTACACCGTTGCTAACGCTCCATGAGCCACCGCTTTGTGTCCAGCCTTCATTCTTCGAGAAGTCATCGTTGATTTCGAATGTAGCCTTGTCGCCTACCTTTAGTTTTATATCATCGAACGATGCCTGTGTATTCCATGTTGCCAGTCCAACTTGGTGAGTTCCTGTTGCTGTAATACTGTTGCCACTCTCAGTCCAAAGCAGGTTCTGGTAACCCAAATTGTGTGCCATCATTTTCTGCACATAGTAACTTGGGGTTACGAAGTTGGAGCCAGAGTTGAAATGTATCATGTCGTAAGCCCATGCAGGATCACTCTCGTGTGTAAAGATTGGAGCAAATGAGCCCATCACGCATACGTCACTGTTGCGTTCCTGTCCTAACATGTATACAGCCTCACCCAGTGCAGAGTTCATATTGCCATAAAGACCGTATGTGCCTCCGTAGTTGGCTGCGTATTCTCCATTGTACACCTTTATGTCGCGAGGATAGTTGTCGTACTTGTTGTAGTTCTGTTTCATCCATGCATGCGAGCGGTAGTAGTGCTCATCTACTATTTCCACTGGGTAATCATTACGCCATGTTGGACAGTCGGTGCCCCACGCCTCAACGTTACCGATGGTAATGATTTCAGGATACTTCTCTTTTATGGCACTGTAGAACTTGTAGTAGCGTTCAGGATATTGATAGCTCTGATCGCTGTTTGATCCCATTTGGAAATTATAGTTCTCATTGCCTATCTCAATAAATTTCAGGTTGTAGGGTGCCACGTGTCCGTTCTTGATACGCATGGCTCCATATTTTGTTGTGCCATCGCCGTTGGCATATTCTATGGCATCAAGTGTGTTCTGTACCAGTGTGTCCAAGTCGGCCATTGGTACGTACCATCCGTGTCCCAGTCCTACATTAACAACAAAGAGTGGGGCAGCGCCCATGTCTTCGGCTAATTGCAGGTATTCGTCGAAACCAAGTCCGTCGCTGCTCCAGTAGTTCCAGTTGTAGCTCATGTGTCCATGACGCTGTTCGATTGGACCAATGGTGCGCTTCCATTGCCATGTGTCATCAAAGCTGTTCTGACCCTCTACGAAGCATCCGCCAGGGAATCGGAGGAATGTTGGTTTGGTATCAGCCAGCAACTGAGCTAGATCCGGGCGTAGTCCATTGGGACGGTTATTCCATGTGTCAGGGAACAGCGACACCACATCAAGATAAAGGTGTCCGCCCCTGTCGGTCAGCAACAGTAGCTGTCCGCTAAGGTCTGTATCTTTTGCCGTTAGTTCGGCTGTCAGTTTGTTCCATTTATCGGTGAACACATCTCCCGTCAGGGCGATGGTGTCGCTGACGGCTGTCTTGCCGCCGTTGGACAGTAGTACTGCATACACGTGTCCGGTATATTGATTATGACTGCCTTTCGCAAAGAGCGAGAGGTGATATGTCTTACCTTTTTCAAACTTCATGCCCCAGAAACCTTCATTGCGGATGCCGCGTGTACGGTTCATCTCAATGGTAGAACCTGTATAGAGGTCGAGACATGCTGTCTGGGCATCGTTTAGTAGGGTCGTATTTTCGGAAGTTTTGCGATAAGTACTTGAACTGACTGTATGCCAGCCGTTATCGTACTGTGATTCCTCAAATGAGCGGTTCCTCACCAGCTCGGCATAGAGACCTCCGTCTCCAGCATGGTTAATTTCTTCGAAGAAAAGTCCCCACTGATAGGGGCTTGTTAATGGTCCGCGTTGTGTAGAGTTGATATTCATTACCACTTGTGCTCGCGCGCCTGCACACATACATATTAATGTGATAGAAGCTAAAAATAAATTAAAACAAGTTTTTGTCATATCAAGTTGATATATTAGTCAGCAGTTCAAATAAAAATAAGTAAAGGAACCGAAGACAGGGTTTATGTCCTGTCTCCAGTTCCAATATAATTCGTTATTACTTCATTATAACCTTGCGCACCTTAATAGTGCCATTGCTCATAGTCTGCTTCATGATTACCACACCACTTCGTGGAGCGCTGATGCGGGTACCATTGATGCTGAAGAACTCAGTGCGAGCAACCTGACCATTGCTGAATGCTGTTGCAATGCCAGTTTCAGTTGGCTCCTTAGTACTGTTCTTACCATAGTAGGTCAGCTGCCAAGCGCCCCAGATACACCAGTTAGTGCTCTGCTGAACGTCCTTGCTCATACCGATGCGTACGGTCATATCCTCAGGTACCTTGAAGGTGATTGTTGTACCAGCGTACTTGCCACTAGCAAACTCCTTGGCAGCCTGCTCCATGTTGTTGACAACAATGTAACCTGTAGCCTGAGTAGAGTCGGCATTGGCCTCTGGATCAGCTACCCAAACGTAACCATTAGGAGCATCGAATGATTTCTTGTCATCAGCTACCTTAACGTCTGCAGTGTACTCCTTAGCAGCAGATGCCAGACGTGGCATAGCTACAAATAGGCTGTCGCTACCTACAGTCACGTACATTGAGAGGTTGTTGTTCTGTGTAGCATCCTCGTTGTATGCTGCATAGTCCTCTGATGCTGAGCCGAAGCGATAGAAGCCAGGAGCTGTCAGGGTATATGTACCTGCTGAAAGTTCGATGTCCTGATAGTAGGTAAAGTCTGCGTTATAAACCTCACAGAGATTGTAGTTAACGGCAGCTGTGGCGGTTGATGTCCAACCCTCGTTTGTATTGTCGGCATACTTCGGGTTAACAATGCACCATGTAGCATCCTTAGGATCTGCGTCGCTAGCGTCGGCGTAGCCAGCAGGCTTAGCAAGATCCTTAATCATCTGCTCGATGGCTGCGATTGTCTCCTTTGCCTTATCGTCGGTCCACTGCACTTCAGCAGGATCAATTTCTATCACGTTGTTGCTTACATCGTTCAGCAAGTTAGTAGCCTCCTGAATGAGTGACAGGGCAGCCTGAGATTCGTTGATGGCAATAGGCAGTTTCTCGTAGATAGTCTCCAGCTCTGCAAAAATAGCCTGTGAAGCGCGAACGGTATCACCTACGGTGAAGAGTTCGGTCAGTGCATCGAACATGTCCTGACCCTTCTCGAAGTCCTTCGCTGCTACTGCGTCAGCCAGTTTAGCGTCGATGATGTCGCGAACGTTCTTACCAATGCGCAAACTCTTGTAGCCTTCAACGTTAGCAATCTCCTCATTCAGTACTTCGAGCACAACGTCGCGCTGGAAGCCACGGTAGATCAGACGGAAGTCATCCCAGATAGCCCAGCATGATGAACCCAGACTACCCTTGATACCAATCTGCATCTTGTCGCCAGCCTTGGCTACGAGTCCGAATGCAGAACTCTGGTAGTAACCCTTGTCGAATACGTCCTGTGATGTTGACATACCGTTTGGAACCCACAGGCTCTCACCTGCATCGTTACGAAGTGAATCACCTTGTGCATCAAGCAGTGCATATGGTGTAGGACCATAGAGGTTTTCGCTGCTTAAGTCGAAATACGAGTAAGGGAATTTCTCGTCGTAGCAGTTCTTCAGCGGAGTCTGCTTCTGGTTCATGTAAACGAATGCTGTAGCCTCAGGTGCACCGTTGTCGCGGTATGCGGGCCAAGCAGCATCGTTAGCACCGTTACGTACAAATCCCTTCAGTGAGATCTCGTATACACCGAGAGGTGCATTCTCTACTACCTGATAGAAATCGAAGTTCTTCTTTTCATAAGCCTCAGCGCAGCTGTGTGCGATGTCGGTGATTGTGCTGCGTCCTGTCCAACCGGTATCGTCGTTAGTCGAGAAGTCTGGGTTAACCAGATAGTCGGTTACATCAGCACCGTCCTTTGGAGCGCGGATTGCCTTGTCGATATCTTCCTCTATCTGATTGCAGAGAGCTTGCAGCTCTTCATTGGTCATGATTGGGTTGTTCAGGTTGTCCTGCATATCCATCTCATAGTCAGCCAGTGACTCACGAGCCATTTCGTTGTATTCCTCGTTGGCAGCAACTTCTTTAGCCTTCTGGCAGAGATCCTGGTACTTCTGCCATAGACTGATGTTCAGTTCGATTTCAGCAGCAGCTTCCTGGGCAGTAGCAATGGCAGCTTTTACGGCATCCTTACCTGTTGTAGTGGTCAATGCTTGTTTAGCGTCCAAGTATGTTTCCATCACAGATTGTGTATATATGGTACTTTCGTCGAGATTGCTGTAGTCGGGCAGTGTTGCACTGATAGACTTGGCGGCCAGCTCGTATGCATCGCTGCCATTGCCATAATAGGTCAGCGAGAAGTCGTCGAAAATACTCCAGTCACCGTTGATAGTCTTGTCCTTGCGAACACCAATCTTCAACTGCTCGTTAGAAACAACAGCCAGCACACTGTTGTCGTTGCAATGGCCTGCGCTGAAGAAAGCGTCAGCGGCCACCATATTGTTAGGGATAAAATAGGTTACGCTTGTCTCTGCATCGGTTACACTGCTCCAGTCGCCATCGGCCAATTTCTCTGTGAGTCCAGCCGAGAAAGGCGAGGCAATACTGTTGGATAGACTGTCTTTGCCAGTCACTGCAAAGATTTTGGCATACTTAGAGGCTTCGTTACCTGCCTTGTAGTTGTCATAAGCCGGCTCAGAGTTACCTGCGCGATAGAATGCATGAACATTTACGCGATATACACCCTCTTTCAGGCCAGTAAGTTCCTGCCATGTATTGTAGGTCTTGTTGTAGTGCTCAGCGTTTTCCTTTGGATTGTAACCTCCAAATGCATCTCCGCTCCAATTGTCATACTTGCTACCAGTGAAGGTAGGATTCTTGATAAAGAGACTTGTTACATCCACAGGATTATTTACTGTAGCATTTTCATAGTTGCCTTGAGCCTGCTCCTGTTGGCGCTTCTCGATAGCCTCTTCTGTACTTTTAATGGCAGTGTTCAGCTCTTCGAGCGTGCTGCTGGTGTTGTTGTAAACTGTAATTTGATCGGTAACGTCGGCTCCAATCTCTTCGGCCTTGTCCAAAACCTCTTTAAGCTGCATGGCAGCATTGTAGATGTTTACGGCAGTATTGAAATCATCGAACGAGAAGCCGCTGCCCTCTACGGCTGCCAGCCAATCGTTGTAGACTGATTCCTCTACCATCTTCCACTGTGTGCCGGCATTCTCCTTGTCGATCAGATACAGTCTAGTGTCGGTAAAGTCGCCCTGCCAACCCAAATACTTCTCGGGCTCAGTAGTTACATTAGAGATGATGTAGTAGTCACCCGAAGCGGTAACCTTCCAGAAACGGTTGGCGTTCGAGTTGTTGTCGGTCCAGATGCCATCCCAAGCATCAGCAAAAGCACTGATCATGGTGCCTGCACCCTTCACGTCGTCCTTCAGTTCCACTACGTCGTCGCCCTTTTCTTTGGCAGCGTCGGTCTGTGTGAACTCAACCTTGATACCACGGATGGCCTGGCCTTTTGTTGCACCATTACCATCTCCGTTAGTAGCAAAAATAAGACTTGCACGTGTGGCCCAGTTGTTACCATTCGTGTAGAAAAGGTGGCTGGCCACGTTGTAAAGATAGACAGTCTTGTCTACCTCATAATTGGTGAACGTTGTCACCTCAGGGGCTGCAATCGTTGGCTTCTGCCATACGTTACCATCTACAGCCTTTGCGACACCACTGCCCACGAGCAGCAATGTACCCAAAACAAGTAGTTTTGTAAACTTCATAAGCTAAATTATTAGTTAGAATTAAAAAGTTAAATTGTTATTCGGTGCAAAGATACGATAATTTTTAATAAAAAGTATGTTTTTCTTGATTTTTTTTAAAAAAAGTGCAATTTTAACACTTCTGGACCCTTTGGGGGTCCAAAAGTAGTGAATTTTATCGATGTGTGGTGATACTATGCTTTTTCAATCAGTACCACAGCATAGGCTGAGATACCTTCTTCGCGGCCTGTAAAGCCCAGTTTTTCGGTGGTAGTGGCCTTGATAGAGATGTCGTCTTCGTCGCAGCCGATAACCTTAGCCATGCAGGCCTTCATATCGGGGATATGTGGATTCATCTTGGGGCGCTCTGCGCAGATGGTGGCATCGATGTTTACCAGCTTATAGCCCTTGGTAGCTATCAGTTCTATGGTTTTCTTCAGTATCACCTTACTATCCATACCATCGGTAAACTCGGCTGTATCGGGGAAATGGTAGCCTATGTCACGCATATTGGCTGCCCCCAACAGTGCATCACAGATGGCGTGCAGCAGCACATCAGCATCGCTGTGACCCAGCAGTCCCTTACTATGTTCTATCTTTATGCCGCCCATCCACAGGTCGCGGCCTTCAACCAACTGATGGACATCAAAGCCCATTCCAACTCTTATCTTCATATTTTAATGTTTAATCTTTAATGTTTAATGTTTAATGTTTAACGTTTAACGTCTGAACAGATCCTTTATTCCGTCCATATCAAAGGTAAGCGAGAATCGCAGTGTCTGGTCGAGTGGGTTGCTGCGTGCTGTCGAGATAACGTAGCCCACGTCGAGCGAGAACACATTCATTCTGAAACCGCCACCTACGGTGAAGTACTTCAGGTTACCCTTAGTCTCGTCCTGATGGTGATATCCGGCGCGCAGCGAGAACTGGTCGTGATACACATATTCGGCACCTATGCTCCACTGTATCTCCTTTAGCTCCTCGCTAAATCCGCCAGGTGCATCGCCAAAGCTCTTGAATATACCGCTTATGGCACTGATGTCGCTATGCTCGCGACGCACACGGTCCTGATAATCGCTGTTCGACTCGCCTTCCTCCTGACGTGGTACGGTAGGTACCAATAGTTTGTTGGCATCGGCCGAGATTGAGAAGCGGTTATACTCATCGACAGGTATCATCAGCGATGCTCCCAATCGTAGGTTGGCTGGTAGGAACTGACTCTCGTCATCGCCGTAATAAGAGATCTTACTACCAATGTTCGAGATGTTCATTCCCAGACCCAACTGGCACTCTCTGCTGCCCATCATTATGTAGTTGTTATAATACATAGCCAGATCGGCTGCAAATGCCGATGCCGGTTTCGAGTCCTCGCTGTAGTCGTAGCGCAGGTCGCTATATATCCAGCGCAGACCAGCTGCTAGCGAGAAGTTCTCGCTTAGCATCATCGAGTAAGCCACGTCAAGCGACATCTCGTAGGGCTTAACCGTCATACCGTCGCTGGCATCTACCTCACCTAGCGAGAAGTAACGCAGCGATCCGCTGATGGCCGAATAATCGCCTATACGATAATAGCCCGCCATATAGGCCAGGTCGATATCGTTTACCAACTGGCGCAGCCATGGGGTATAGTTTAGTGCTACACCTGCACGACTGATGCAGAATGGATACTTGGCAGGGTTCCAGTATTGTGAGTTTACATCTGGGTCGGTGGCCACACCCACATCACCCATAGCTGCTCCACGTGCATCGGGGGCTATGGTCTGCGATATCACGGCATGCTCCACGGGGTTGAACATCGAGTTCTTGTCGTCCTGAGCACTGGCGCATAATGGCAAAAGTGCTAGAATGCAAATATATAAACTTCTTTTCATCATATTCTATATAACGTATTGTATTTCTAATTATTGCTCTTAATCAGTAATTTAACGGTTTTGCTATCGCCGTTGTTCAGGGTTATCTTACATAGATACAGACCTGTGTGCAGTCTACTGCCGCCAGCCACGTTCAGGTTCCAGTCGATGGTGAATGTATCGTTGGTTGGTACTACCGATTCTGTCTGTCGCCAAACCTGCCGTCCACCAGTATCGTATACATCGAGTGTTACCTTAAGTTCACTGCCTATGCGATCGTGAGTGATTACAAACTGTGTATTGGTTTGGGCTGGATTCTTAGCGCATGTAACGCTGAATTCTCCTATGCCGGCATCATCGGATACCTCGAAGCTGTATTCTACTGTCGACGAGTTGTTGAGTATATCCCATGCTCTGAACAGCAACCTATGTGGACCCACGCTCAGTTCAGGGATGCTGAAGCCCAGCTTACCCGAACGATAGTCACCGAAGTCATACTCAAAGTAGTCGTTCAGGTTGTAGGTCTTGTTTATGTCACCATCGATTATCAGTTCCAGGTCGTGGCCTATGCTGCTGCCCGATGCGTTGATGCCGCTGTCGTCGTAGAGCTCGGCTACGAAGTATGGTGTGGTGTTAACCTTGCTGCCGTTTTTAAACGATTTTGAGTTCAGGTAGCAGTATATCGACGGACCGATAGAGTCGGTTAGTGCTGTCTCGCTGCCTATCAACTCAAAACTCTCGTTCTCGCCATGGGCAGTCTGCGATTTGTCGTTGCTCACTGCATACAGCGTCATCAGTCCGTTACCGTCGGTATAACTGATGTCTTTTGGTATGGTGAATGTAACGTGGAACACGCCATTCTCTACATAGTCCGATCCGCGATACAGTGTCTTGGTGCGGTCGTTGTATACAAACGGCTCATCGGCACCGTCGCCCGATGTGTTGTTCAGTCGGCAGGTGATGGTCTCCTCGGCATCTCTTACCGATAGTGTTACTACGCCGTCGAAGTCGGTGTCGGTATCTTCGTCGTTGCTCACGATATGTCCTGTTATCTGTACTACCGAACCTGCAGCCAACTTGATGGTTTCGTCTGCCGCCAAGCCGTTGATACTGTCTACCACTATCTGCTGTTTTGGTGTTGCCAGATGCAGTGCTGGGTCGCCTAGCAGGGTGTACTGTAGTTTGTTGCATGTCAGGTCGCTGCCTTTGCTCACCAGTTCGCACTTGGCCAGTCGGGCAGCCTCACCTATCGATATGCCAGGTGTAAGCACGTATTTGGTAAATGCCAGGTTCATTACCTCGTTGTATGAGGCATATACTGTTCTGGTGGTACCAAAGAATGCTATGCCGCCACCCTTTCGGTTCAGCAGTACTGTCTCGCCGATATTGTCTTCCTGTCCGTCAAACGGCATTATGTCGCACGATGCTGTGATCCACAGTGGCAAGTAGTTCGACTGTGATGTCTCGAAGTCGGCCAGTTTCATCACCATCTCATGACTCATGGCGTAGGCAGCACCGTGTCCGCAGTAGTTCATCATCAGTGCACCGCTCTGTATCTGCTGTTTTATCAGTCGTGTCACGTCAGGATAGCTATAGCCTGTCGATGATGATGTGCGCTGATAGGCATCCCAGTATATCTTGTTTACGTTATAGTTGCTGTAGTTCTTCTCTATCATCTTGGCCACCTTGTCGGCAGTCCTCATGTGCGAGTTCTGGTTGCCGTCGTCGCCCATCATGCATATCTCGTTCTGCCAGTTGCCGGCATGTTCGTTGTTGCTGTAGTTTATTATCTTGTCTACCATTGCCTGTGCGTCCTCGATGCTGCGCAGTGGCAGTCGTCCCACAGCTACATCCGGCTGTCCGGTATAGCTCATACTGCCACCACTCCCTTTCTGTATCACCTCTTCATCGTCGAGCAGACAGAAAAAATCGTCGCTAACGTAACAGCTGACCATGCTGAACGAGTTCTCGCTCTCGTAGCATAGCAGATAGTCGTCGGGATGATATCCGCTCCACTCGGTGGTCTTCATGCGGTTGTCCCATCCGCCGTCGCCAAACAGCAACAGATAGCGAGGTTTCTCGTTATCGTTAGCGGCCCGGTCGTATAGCATCTTCATATATCTGCGATAGGCCGAGGCATCAGGGGTGCCGCTGCTAAACTCGTTGTATAGTTCGTCGGCAGGCACTATTCTTACTGTCAGGTCGTCGTGTTGTTCGTGATATGCCTTAAGTCGTTCGGCCTGTGCCAGTAGCGTCTGCGATGTGGGAATGAGTATCACCATGTCCACAGCCGCATCGGCGTGGTGGTCCTGATTGGTAATACGATACACATATTCGGGCACTGGCAGATTGGTCATGTCCAGTGGGGTGGGGGCGGCGTGATACAGGTCGATGTAGTCCAGTCTTACGTTGCTACCCGATTTCAGAGTTATACGGATGGTGTTCTCAGCCTTAAGCGTGCCGTTCAGTGTGTACTGATACGTCTGCTCGTCGGCTTTGGTATAACTGTCTAGCGATACCCTCTTGCTCATAGTGCCCACCAGCGAGTCATTAACCTCTAGTGTGGCTTCATAGTCATCATCGGCAGTCAGAGCCACGCATATCTGTCCGTTGGCACCTGTTGCCTTTAGAGTGTATGTCAGTGGTGTGCCGATGGCGAATAGTGTCTTGTCAAATAGATTACGGCCACCATGGAACCACGAGTAGTCATCAACCTCGTACAGCTGATGATAATCGTTGTTGGCAGGGTAGTTGGCCGATACCATAGTTGCGCTATCTATGGCCAGCGGCTCGTCGTTGCCCTCTGTCAGGAAGTAATATCCGTAGTCAGAATAAGGATTTCGCGTGCGCGCGAGCGATACCTTATTATCCCAGTTAACTGGTCCGACTGCATAAAACACTCGTTTTCCGCCGATGATGCAGGTTGGCACCTCTTGCAGGTCATCGGTGGTTGTAAGATAGTCGCCAGTAAGGCTTTCTGGTTGCAGTGCACCACCGTAGCCGTATATCTTCACCCTGCTGGCATTGCTGAATCCGGCCTTCTTAATCAGTGCGTCTGTCAACTGGTAGAATCCACTCTCGTTCACTCTGATTTTTGCCCAGTTACCCTCGCGGAGCACAGAGTGTTCCGCATACCGCCCCTCAGCCTTGGCAGTGGTGCCTAAGGTCATCATGAGCAAGGCTACTATTAGTCTGCCGATGGTCTTCACTATACTAATAAACGTAAAGAGCTGATTTTTATTGCGTTACTTGCAATTAAAGTCAAGCACTTTGCGTTCTTCCAGCCAACCCTCCAGGTGGTCGTCTATCTTCACTGGGCCCACTCCTACGGGTGTTCCGGTATATAGTAAGTCGCCTGTCTTCAACGTAAAGAACTGCGAAATATAGGCAATTATCTCGTCCACCTTGTATAGCATGTCGCTGGTGCATCCCTCCTGTACGGTCTTGCCGTTTATGTCCAGGTGGAAGTGTATACCCTGTATATCCATGAATTTCTCCTTGGGTATCCATTCGCCGATGGCTGCCGATCCGTCGAATCCCTTACAGATGGTCCAAGGCTGTCCAGCCTCGCTAGCCTTCTTCTGCAGATCGCGTGCAGTAAAGTCGATGCCTACTGTCACAGCGTCGTAATAGCGATGTGCAAAGCGCTGTGGGATGTTCTTACCTAGTCGGCAGATGCGCACTACCACCTCAGTCTCGTAGTCAATACGTCCCAAATGGTCAGGGATAAAGAATGGCTTACCTTGATTCAGTATTGCCGAATCTGCCTTAGTAAATATCACAGGCTCATCAGGACGTTTCAGCGTCCCATGCAGTTCCTGGTTATGTGCGGCATAGTTCATGCCAATTGCAAATATCTTCATACGGCTGCAAAGGTACTGCAAATCGAGCGAAAAACAAAATAAAACACGTAATATTTCCGAGATGCTTCCTATTTTTGAGCAGCCAGGACTAAGAACATGTAGTGCGAAGAGCCACCGCCGAGTACGTATTCGGTCTGTTGCCAGAGGAATGGAAATTCCAATAACTCAGGGAAATCCGGGCGGATTAGCGCTGTGCCGCTGACCACTCCGCCAGGGATGTAGCTCCAGTCGGCACGATTCAGACCATAGGCAACAGTAGCGCTACTTGCACCAACGCCTGAGGCAAACGAGGCAGTATTGCTGCCTGGGTGACAGCCAAGTACAAAGTTCAGGGCATTATATACTGTCTCCTTGGGGAAAATGTCGGGATAGGCTGCGGTTAGGAAGTAATACTCAAAGCCGAAGCGCTGGATGTCCCATCCGGCACCCCAGATGCTGGGACGGTAGGGCACACCGTATGGGGTCTCACTAGCCTGTTGGTCCAGACTGGCCTTGTAGTCGGCAAGGGCTGTGCGGAAAGCCTTGACGAACTGGCGACTACGTTTGTCTTTCTTTGCCTCAAGTTGTTTGGCGATACGGGCAGTAAACCAGCCTGTACGTGCAATGCTCTTTACAATGAGGTCTTGCTGGGCCAGGATGAAGTCCAGGTATTCGGCCTCGCCTGTGGTAAGATACAGTTCTACGGCAGCCTGTAACTTCATTCCTGTCATAAACGGAGCCAGGTTAGTTTGATGATATAGGTCGGCGGCGATGTCAAGACACTCCTTGGCCAGTTTATCGTTGAAGCCACGCAGTGCTCGTGCTGTTCCTGCCAACTGGGCTGATGTAGATATAGCGCGGAAAGAGT
>JAEEGK010005040.1_pt1 | contig 32019 bp, 29 predicted proteins | sample 8958771 | NCBI WGS metagenome assembly JAEEGK01 (sample SAMN16246547, study PRJNA631951) | gut metagenome | biome: gut microbiome; feature: rumen; material: SC-attached | host: Bos | place: Iran: Karaj | collected 2018-10
TACGTGACGCATCCTGACGGTACGACTTCGGTTTACGGGCATCTGCTCCGTTTCTGTGAGCCGGTTGCCCGGCGTGTGGAGGAGGAACAGTACGCCCGTGAGAGTTTCAGCGTCAACCTGGAGTTCGGCCCGGACGTGTTTCCTGTTCGGCAGGGCGATGTGATCGGCCAAGTAGGCAATACCGGCTCTTCCGCGGGCCCGCACCTCCATATGGAGATCCGTGACTCGGAGCAGGATATGCCGCTGAACTACTTGTCAATGGGCGTCTATACGCCGGTCGACAAGACCTCTCCGCAGTTCCATCGCGTGTGCTTCTATGCGCTTGACACCCTTCCCGTGAGTGAAAGCTGGCGCATTTACAACCTGACGCAGCCCACCTCGGTCCGCGATACGCTGGTGTTGCCGCATCGCAGCTACGTGGCCATCGATGCCACGGACCGCCAGGAAGGAACGGGCTCGAAACTGGCTGTCGAAGAATACCGTGTCACGCTCGACCAGACGTTGCGGTTCTCCTTCAAAGTCGGCGACATGCCCTTTGACAAAGGACGCTACATCAAGTCCCTGATCCAGTATGACGAGAGCAGCGGCGGCGGCCGCGACCTGGTCAAGAGCAAAGTCGATCCGAACAACCTGCTCGCCGACCGTATCACCAGCGTCGACGGCGGCCTGATCGTCCTGGAGGACGACGCCGTCCACACCATCCGTCTCGATGCAATCGACGAGCACGGCAACCGGGCGACGGTCCGCTACAAGGTCCGTCGCGGGGATGACTTCACACCGCCGGAGCGCGACACTTCGCTGACGTATGTCCCTTGGCTTTGGTATACGCAGAATGTCGTGACTGACAGCACGATGGCCTATTACTTGCCCGCCGGCGCACTCTACGACAACATCAACTTCAGCTATAAGAAAGTCGGCGATCCCGACCCTTCGCGCGGCATTGTCTCCGAGGTATGGCAGATCGGCACGCCCGACATTCCCTTGCAGATGGCTGGCGAACTGGAAATCGCTGCCGCGGTGCCGGAAGGCCTGGAAGATAAGACCTATATGGCCAACTACGGCAAAACCTTGACCCATTCCGGCGTGCAGGTGCGCTTTGGTACCTACTGTGTCGCGGTGGATACGGTGGCGCCTTCGATCTCTTTCCTCGGAGGGAAAGGGGGCATCGTCAATGGCAGCACCATCCGGATCAGGGTGCGCGACGACGCATCGGGTGTCTCTTCGGCCCGCGTGGAGATCGACGGGAAGTGGTATCTCTCGATGCTCAAACGTGACATCGTTTCGCTCGAACTCAAGGAAGACCGCCTCAAACGCGGCAAGCACAGGATAGAAGTTTTCGTAACGGATATTTGCGGCAATGAATCCCATGAAACCCGAGAATTTAGCTATTGACGTGATCGGCCTGATGTCTGGCACTTCGCTCGACGGGCTGGACTTGTGCTGTGTCCATTTCGACTTTGACGGGACCTGGCACTACCGGATTGTGAAGGCCGAGAGCGTGGACTATCCGGATGAATTGCGCCGGGCGCTGGGCTCAGCCCAGGATATGACGGCGCTGGAATATGCCCGGCTGCATTCCGATTACGGGCTCTATGTGGGTCGTCAGGTCCGGGCTTTCGTGGAACGCAACCGGCTGAAAGCCGATCTGGTGGCTTCTCACGGACAGACGATCTTCCATCAGCCATCCGTGCGGTTTACGGCACAGATCGGCTCCGGTGCGGGCATTGCCGCGGAGTGCGGTATCGATACGGTGTGCGATTTCCGCACGACCGATGTGGCGCTCGGGGGCCAGGGTGCGCCGCTGGTTCCGATCGGTGACGCCATCCTTTTCGGCGACTACGATTACTGCCTGAACCTGGGCGGTTTCTCGAACATCTCCTTCGACGGAGGAGACCGTCGTCTCGCATACGACATCTCTCCGGTCAATTATGTGCTCAACCATTACGCTGGTTTCTGTGGCCAGGCCTTCGACCGCGACGGCGCCATGGCGCGCCGCGGCAAGGTGTGTGATGCGTTGCTGTCGCGGCTTAATGCATTGGACTTCTATACGCAATCCGGTCCCAAGTCTCTGGGACGGGAATGGGTGGAGGCGGTTGTCTATCCGCTCGTCGATTCTTATAAACTGCCTGTGGAAGATGTACTTGCGACTTTCGTCGAGCACGTGGCCATCCAGATTGGACGGAACGTGCGGGGTGGCCGCGTCCTGGTGACGGGCGGCGGAGCGCGCAACGTCTTCCTGCTGGAACGGATGCGTGCGGTGGCCCCACAGGCCGAGTACATCGTGCCTGATTCATTGACCATCGATTTCAAGGAAGCCCTGATCTTCGCGCTGCTGGGCGCGCTGTACGTAGCCGGACGGCCGAATTGCCTCTCATCGGTTACGGGCGCCGTCCGCGACAACATCGGCGGCTGCCTCTACAAAGGAAACAATAGAAATACTGCGATATGAAAAGACTGACCCTTATTCTCTGCGCGGCCCTGGCCGTCTGCGCCTGCACCCAGAAGGAACCCGATCCGGTAGCAGAAGCCATCGCTGCCGAATTGACGAAAGACATCGATCAGCCCTTCGACATCTCGGTCCGCAACCTGCAGCTGCTCGATTCCACGACCTTCGCGACGGAGTTCCAGCGCCGCATCAGCATCTACGATATCCGGCTGCAGCAGAACACCGAGCGGCTGGAAAAATACATCCGGCAGGGCATGAAGAAGAACGCCACCCTGATGTATGACGAACTCAAGAAAGACACCAAGATCTACAACGAACTCATCGGTTTGAAGGAGATGATGGGGGAGGATACGCTGAAGATCGCCTATTATGACTATTCCTTCACCTATGGCGGGAAAGTCGGCAGCAGCAAACTTTCGGACAAGCAGGCCTGGGCTACCGTCACCCCCGAACGCAAGGTATTGACCTGTGTTTCTGACCAGCGCGACCTCCATAAGGCTACCGGCCTGGTCATCCCTGGCTACAAGGAATTGCTCGACAGCTTCAAGGAAGAAACGAAAGAGTGATGGATACGCTTTCCTATTTCTTTTTGGCGGCGCTTGCCGTGGTGGTGATTGCGGTGCTCGTGACCCGGGCCATCGTGCGCTCCCGGCTCCAGGCCCGCTCTGGCGCCGAAAAGGCTCGACTTGAAACGGAACTATCTCATCTTCAGGGAGAAAATGAGCGTCTCAAGGGCGAGATGAAAGTGTTCCAGGACGAGATGCCTTCCCGCATAGAAAAAGCTGTGGACGCTGCCAACAAGGCGAAGGACGAGGTCCTCGAGGCGCGTGAGAAAGCGCACGAGGAAGCGATGGCAACCCTGAAAGAAAACTTCGGTACGGCGCTCGGCCAACTTAAGGCTCAGGTCAAGGAAGATACGGATGTCTTGCTCAAAGCCCGACAGAAAGAGTTCAAGGATGCTTCCGGTGAAGCGATCGGTACCCTGCTTTCGCCGCTCAAGGACAAGTTGGAAGACCTGCGCAAAGAGATGTCGGCCAACAGCGATGTCCACAAGGCTTCGCGTGAGGCGATGAAGACCGAAGTCGACAACCTGATGAAATACACGGGCCGTGTGTCGGAAAGCACCGACCGACTGGCCGCCGCTTTCAAGTATGGCAACAAGCTGCAGGGTACCTGGGGTGAGACAATCCTTGAGGAACTGCTTTCTTCCCAGGGCTTGACAGCCGGCGTCCATTTCGACGTGCAGCCTACCATCACCGATGCTGCCGGAAACGCCGTCCGGAACGAGGATGGCTCCGTGATGCGTCCCGATGTGATCATCCATCTGGACCGCCGTCGCGAGGTCATCGTGGACGCCAAGACTTCGCTGACTGCCTATGTGGACTATGTGAACGCCTCTTCCGAAGAAGAACGTGCGCGGTATCTGAAAGCGCACGTGGACAGTCTCAAGACACACGTCAAGGAACTCGCCCGGAAAGACTACTCCGCCTACATTCAGAAGCCGAAGGTCTCAGCCGGTTATGTGATCATGTTCGTCCCCAATATGGGCGCGCTCTGGACGGCCCTCAATGCCGAACCCGACCTGTGGCGCCGTGCTGCCGAGCAGAACGTCTATATCGCTGACGAGCAGACGCTCTATGCCGCCATCCGCATCGTCCAGCTGACCTGGACGCAGCTGCAGCAGGCTGAGAATCACGAAAAAGTCTTCGCCTTGGCCGACGAGATGGTCGAACGCGTGGAGAAGTTCATGATCAGTTATGAGAATGTCGGGAAGGCCCTGGAATCTGCCACGAAGGCATACGGCGATGCCCGTCGGAAACTGGAGCCCCGCGGCCAAAGCATCCTGACCACCGCCCGCAAACTCACGGAAATGGGCGCCAAAAAAGGCAAACTGCTCGACAAAGCGCTGATGGACGTCGATGAAATACCGGAATAAAGACTTTCAGGAGAAGCGGCAGGTTCGGGCGGAGCCCGGTAGACACAGGTGGAAACAACTGGATTCGAACCAGTGACCCCCTGCTTGTAAGGCAGGTGCTCTAAACCAGCTGAGCTATGCTTCCTTTTGGGGATGACAAAGGTAGGAACTTTTTGAGAAACCGCAAAATTTTGATACAGTCATGAATAAAACACTTCTTTTCGTCCTTTCGGCCCTGCTGCTGCTCTCTGGCTGTCGCGCACCGAAAGAAGAGGTCGATCCGCGGGTGTCAGCCGCCCTGGATTCCCTCCAGATCCTGGTCGATGCGAATGGAATCCCCGTTTTCCAATACTGCTATTTCTCTCCGCAAGGCCAGTTGCACGGGCTCGTGTGCGCGGAGGATACGGTCTTCAATATCCCGCAAAAGATCAGCGAGAACAGTATTTTTCAGGCCGCATCGCTGAGCAAACCGGTGTTTGCCTACATCGTGATGCGGATGGTGGACCGGGGCGAGATCGACCTGGACCGTCCCATCGCCGACTATACCAATATCGACCGTTTCGACGACAAGGAGATGGCCCGGCGCCTGACGCCTCGCATCGTGCTCTCTCACCAGACGGGCCTGCCCAACTGGGCCGCCGGCCCCTCGTCGGATGAGTGGCCTACGAGCCGCATTACCTTCAAGTATCCGGTCGATTCCTGTTTCGCGTATTCGGGTGAAGGCTACGCGTTCCTCCAGCGGGCCGTGGAAGCCATTCAGGGAGAGCCACTTGACGCAATTGCACGTCGCGAAGTCTTTGAGCCCTTCGATATGCCGACGACATCTTACGCCTGGCAGCCTGCGTACGACACGCTGGCGCTGGTGGGTTTCAACCGGGACGGTGAAGACAGGGGACAGGGACGCCATCCGCGTGCCAACAGCGCCTATACGCTGCGTACCAATGCCATCGAGTATGCAAATTTCGTCAGACGGGGCCTCCTGGAAGGCGAGGGCCTTTCTGAATCAGCACATAAAGAGATGTTTACGCACCAGGTCCACGCGCAGCGCTATGCCGACGAACCGCGTGCCTGCGACACTTCCGTGTTCTGGTGCCTGGGCTTCGGCGCTGTCGCTGAGCCCGCTGTAGGTGCGGGTGAATACTACTGGCACTGGGGCGACAACGGCAACTTCAAGGCCTTGTGGCTCCTGCATCCGGCAACGAAGGAAGGCTTCGTCTATTTCACCAATCGTGCGACCGGCCACGACCTTCTCGATCCTTTCCTGAAACAGCTCACCGGCGACGAACTGCCGCTGAATGACTGGATCCGGAATTAAGGATCAGAAACCGAAGATGGCTTCGATCTGCTGCATCACGGCATAGCGGTCCCAGTCGGCGCGGTTGGCGAAGACCAGCACGAGGGCTTTGTCTTCGGGGTAGCGGGCGGCCAGGATCTTGAAACCGCCATTGTCACCGGTATGGTAGATCACTTCTTTGGTCGTGTCCGTCTTGGGCTCGATGAACCAGCCGTAGCCGTACCAGGTGTTCGGACGGTTCTGGTAGTCGCTCCAGGGGCTGTCGCTGGCGTAGGTATGCGGAGACTGGGCATCCACGCGATTGGCCTCTTCGAGTACCTTATTCTCGCGTAAAGCCCTCTCCCAGAGCGCAAATTCGTGCGTAGAGCAGTAGATGCCGCCGTCCGGACGGGTGGCGAAGAAAGTCTCCTCACCATAGTCGTACTCATACCAATGTTTCGGCTCGTCGGAGGGCTGGCTGTCGGCCGTGCGCTCTTCCGGCATATCTTCCACGTCCGCGTATTCGTAGCCGTGTGCCATATTCGGGATCAGCTCCTGATGCTGCGGGTCGAAATAGAGTGTCTGCAGCATGCCGGCAGGGCGGAAGATATTCTCTGTGACATATTGCGGGAAAGGTTTTTTCGTGACTTTTTCGACGATGGCGCCGCAGAGGACGAAGGTGGGATTGATATATTCGTAAGCCGTGCCGGGTTCGAAGTTCAGATAGTCGAGTGCGGGGAGATAGGACATCGCCAGTGCTTCGTCGCCCTTGATCTTCATTTCACGCGGAATGCCGCCGCGGGCATCGGGAACGCCGGAGGAGTGGGAGAGGAGATGTTTGATCTGGATGTCCTTCCAGAAAGGTGCCTTGTACTCCGGAAAGTACTTGGATACAGGGTCTTCCAGCGAAAGCTTCCCTTGTTCGGCCAGTTGCAGAATGGCCACGGCCGTGAACTGCTTTGACACGGAGGCGATGTTGAAGAACGTGTTGCCGTCGATAGGCTTGCGGGTCTCGATGTCGGCGATGCCGTAGCCCTTGTCGAAGATGATGTCATCGCCCTTCAGCACCAGGACGGCAGCCCCGGGTTCATCGGCGGGGAACAGGGAGGAACAAAGCTGGTCAAGTTTTGCAACCGCTTCTTTTTCAGGATTTTTTGTGCAAGATACCATCATGGTCGAAAGAATCAGGAGCAGGAAGGCAAGTTTTTTCATGGTAAGGCGTTGTTACAGGTTTCTTCTGAGCAGGTCGAGCGCGTAGGAGGCAAAGCGTTCGATGTTGACGGCACGGGAGGAGGCGAAATGGACGCACTGGGTGGCGACTTGCACACTGCCGTCTTCCAGCTTCCTGGCGGCAGCCAGCCAGGCGGTACCGACCGGTTTTTCAGGCGATCCGCCGCCTGGCCCGGCAATGCCGGACGTGGCCACGGCATAGTCGGTGTCGAGCGCGCGAAGCACGCCGGCCGCCATCTCGCGGACACAGGGCTCACTGACGGCCCCGAATTGCGACAGCGTCGCGGGTTTAACGCCCAATATGCTCATCTTCACCTCGTTGGAGTAGGATGTGACGGAGCCTTTGTAGTAGTCGCTGCAGCCGGCAACGGAGGTGATCAGTTCGGACAGGTGTCCGCCGGTGCAGGACTCGGCGAGTGCCAGGGTCTTGCCTGCGGCACGCAGCTTGGCGCCGATGACACTTTGCAGTGTATCTTCGCCCTCTCCGTAGATAGCATCTCCCAGAATCTGCTGAAGTTGCGCAATATAGGGCTTGAAATCCGCTTTCCCGCCGAATTGGGTGAGGCGCAGGCGCACGCCGACCGTCGGATTGGGAAGGTAGGCCAGGTGGATGTTCTCAGGCAGGGCGTCTTCCCAGGATTCGATTTGTTTGGCCAGCGTGGATTCGGGAATGCCGAAGGTCACGATGGTATGGTGCGTGATCTCTTCCAGGGCGAAGTGCCGGCGTATGTCGGCCATAACGTCGGGAAGCAGACCGATGGCTTCGAAAGGAACGCCCGGGAGTGAATAGAGCGCTGACGTGTGGGCTTTCCCCAACTGATAGAAAGCCATACAGGGCGCCGTCCCCAACTTGTTGGGAATCACGCTGCAAGCGTCGGGGACCAGGGCTTGGGCGCGATTGGTATCGATCATGGGGATCCCGCGTGCACCAAGGATGCGCTTGATATGGGCCATCTGTTCGGCGGATTCCTTGTAGCCGGAGGATCCGGACAGTTCCCGGAGGGCGTCCTTGGTGATATCGTCTTTCGTGGGACCCAGGCCGCCCGTCACGATGACGATGTCGGTATTGTCCAGGCATTGACCGAGTTCCCGGATAATCCGGGCACGGTCGTCGCCGATGGAGGTCATGTATTTTACTTGGATGCCCAGCGCATTGAGTTCGCGGGCGATGTGGGATGAGTTCGTGTCGACGATCTGGCCGATGAGGATCTCATCGCCGATGGTACAGATCGAAGCTGTTTTCATCGCTTTTCCAGATATTTGTTGATTCGTTTGATGAGTTTCGGCCCGTAATGGAACGGGGAGTTGCTGACGGCGATCAGGTCGGCGCCCATGCCCAGCATCTGGGCTGCCCTTTCGGGCGCGGAAATCTCCGCGATAGCGATGACCGGGAGCAGTCCCAGCGTCTTGTCACGGACCTTCTGCACGAATTCCGCACTGACCATCACTCCGTCGATGCCGCTGCGGAGCATATAGTCGGCCACCTGGTCGGCATCTTCGTGCGTAAGGTCGGAGAAAAGCTTGAAAATGATGGGTTTGTAGGTATCGTTGTAGCGGCGCAATTCCAGCAGATGGTCGATGGTTTTGGCCACATTGGTGCCGTGCGAAACGTTGAGCACGATGCCGTCCACGAAGTCATAGATGAGGGAGAAAACCCGTTCGATGCCTTTCGCATTGCTCAGATTGGCGAAGATGAGGATGTCTTCCTGACGATTCTGCAGGTTCTGGATCGTGAACATCACGGCACGGACGGGACCGATTTCAATGAAACTGGGGGAGTAGCAGGAGATGATATCGGTATATTCGCCACGCTTGTCCACGCCGGCGGCGACGCCGATCGGCCCGGAGAACGTCAATCCCAGCAATTCCTTCTTGAGTACGGGCGATGTCCTTTTATAAAGGAGCCGGATGACCGGACGGAGGAAAGGCAGAAACTTGAGCAGCCGGAGCAGCGGTATGTTCTTGACAGTAGCCATCTGGCTACAAATTTACGATTTATTTCTCTTCGTAGGTACCGTCGTTGAAAAAGACGATGATCCGGGCGATTTTTTTCACGCTTTTGGACGGTACGCCGGGAGCAGGGAGGACGAATTTTGGATTCTCAGCGCGTTGTTCTGGCGGATTTTCCCCTTCAATTTCTTGATCCTCAGGCTCTAGTGAGGGTTGTAACGCTGTATCGGATTCTGCGAATTCTGTAAACAGGTCGGTTTTGTCGCCGATTTCGACCTGGGGACGGTCGCTTTTGTAGGGACGGCCCTTGCCGAGGATCAGCCACTCGGGATTGACATCGGGGTAGGCGGTCATCATTTTCTCGAGGAATTCAAAACTCGGCTTGTTGCGTCCGGACAGCAAGTGGGAGATGCCGGAGCGCTGGATCCCCATCACCTCTGCGAATCGGGCAGGGGAGAGACCTTCCATCGTGAGAAACTGCTTCAACCGGTCGTGCATAACGTGCTTTTTTTACGATGTACAAATGTAAAAAGAATAAAAGAATAAAAGAAAGAAAATGTTGACAAATTTTATAAAACTTAACAATTACAATTGTAACTGATATCATGTCGTGGGGATTAATACAATGTTTAACACATAATTAATTACAATCCAGCTTTAGTTAAACGCCGTAAAATGCTGGGAATAAATAAAATAACTATTACTTTAAATAGTGTTCTGTGTTAAAAGGGGGTTTCTGTTTAGTGATTTAACCGAAGTAAAGCTTGAAATTATAGGATTAAATTACTGGGATACAAATAATTATATTTGTTCATCAGAATTCTTGTTGTTGTGACTTGTAGCGCCGTCTTGTTTTGATCCTGGATTCTCTTAAACAAATAAACGCAGGGCGTCGCACTATTGTAAACTTGAATATCGTGTTTGATTTTGTGAACAATCTCGCCGGAAAAGAGAAACTTGTATTTCCGTTTTCCTTGTTGTAATTTTGCGTACTCAAAAAATGCCCGATGGTTCAAGAAATCCGCATCGATTCGTACGATTATCCGTTGCCTGACGACCGCATTGCACGCTATCCGCTTGCGCAACGCGATGATTCAAAGCTACTTGTATTCACAAATGCGAGTGCAAGAGTGCCTGAGAATCGAAAATTCCGCGATTTGCCCGACTGCCTCCCGGAAAATTCGATGATGGTGTTCAACGAGACGAAGGTCGTTCCCGCCCGTCTCCTGTTCCGGAAAGAGACCGGCGCCTTGATCGAGATCTTTTGTCTGGAACCTTCGCAGCCGGAAGATTATCAACTTTGTTTCGCTTCGACCGCCACGTGCAGCTGGAAGGCGATCATCGGGAATGTCAAGCGCTGGAAAGGCGGCCGGCTCCAGCTCTATGTCGGTTCGGAAAACCCTGATACAGCGTTTCTTAATGAGATTAATCTGGAAGCGGAGCTCCTGGAGCGGGGGGAAACGTCCTTCGTCTCCTTTTCCTGGAAAGGCGGCTATTCGTTCTCCCAGGTGATGGAGCATGCCGGACGGATTCCCATCCCTCCCTATTTGAAGCGGGATACCGAAGCCATCGACCTGGAGCGCTACCAGACCTGGTATGCGAAGCGGGAAGGTTCGGTCGCCGCACCGACCGCCGGGCTGCATTTTACCCAGCGTGAGCTGGATGCCATTGATGCAAAGGGAATTACCCGTTTGAATCTCTGCCTGCACGTGGGCGCGGGTACGTTCCTTCCCGTGAAGAGCGAGACCATTGGCGACCATACGATGCACAGCGAGCCTTTTTCCGTTTCGCGCGACTTTCTGGTGACGCTCGCCGCGAAAGGCGAACGGCCGCTGACGGCCGTCGGAACGACATCAACCCGTTGTCTGGAGTCTTTGTATTTCCTGGGTGTTCATTGTATTGAGAAAGGTGAACCCGGTTTGGTGGAACAGTGGGAGCCCTATCGTGAAAAGGGATATGGATACACGCTGGAGGAAACGCTTCAGGCACTGATCGCCTATATGGACCGTGCCGGCCTTGCTGAACTGCATTCGCGCACCCGCATCATCATCGTCCCCGGCTATCGTTTCCGGGTCATCGATTACCTGGTGACCAACTTCCATCAGCCCAAGAGCACGTTGCTGCTGCTGATCAGCGCTTTCGTAGGGGAGGCGTGGCATGACATTTACCGCTTCGCCCTGGAGCACGATTTCCGCTTTTTGAGTTATGGAGATTCGTCACTTTTGCAAAAAGTATGATATATTTGTAGAAAAATAGATATTTCATGAAAACCATATTCGACATCAACAGCTACCTGATCAATACCCTGGGCTTTTCCTTTGGCCTCTGGGTCCTGATCGGGTCCATCGTTTTCGCCCTGCTCTGCCTCTGCTTCCTTCTCGCTGTCCGCAACGGACGGGTCAAAGCCGGTCAGATGCTCAGGGAGGCTTTTTGGATGGCTGTCTGGTATTACGGAATTACGGGTCTGACGGCGGTCACATTCCTGCCCGACAGGGTTAATCCCATCTGGCATCCAGGACATCCCTTCCTGGTGTGGGGGATTGCTGCCGCTGTGATTATCGCATTGTTTTTCTGGTACTTCCTGAAACGGAAAAAACGTTTTTCGGACCGTGTCTCGGCCTATGCCGTCCGGCGCAGCGCCGCTGGCAGCGGTGCGGCCAAGTATTGCTACGCCCTCCTGTTCGGCGGCCAGTTGCTGGCGTTCGTGATCGCTGGTATCCGGGTGGGGTGCGGCGACAGCATCGTGCATCTGATCGTTCCGATGGCCGTGGTCGTGCTGACACTGCTGCTCTACTTTTTCACCCAGTGGAAGTTCTGGCTTGCCATCGGTGCGCTCGTGATTGCCTGCTATGCCGTTCTTGTGCTGCAGAATTCCTTGACATACAGTAATTTCTCTTTCTTCCCGAGTCTGCCTCTCGTCGTCCTGTATCTCTCTTCGGTCCTGCCGTTGTCTGCCCTTGCTTTCAACAAGTCCAAATAAGATCCGACCATGTACGAGGATATCCGGCCCTACAACGATGCTGAGACGGCGGCTGCCTTGAAGCGCGCCTCCAACAACCGCCTGATGGAGCAGATCTCGGCTTTCCTCTTTCCGGGGAAAGACCCTGACATTCTGCGCAATACCCTCAATACCATCCACGGCGTGGACGATTTCCAGACGCGGGTGATGTATCCGGCCGTCCGTTCGATCATCAGCAAGACGACCAACGGCCTTTCGTATGAAGGACTGGAGTGGTTCGAGGGAGGTCAGACCTATACGATGCTCTCCTCGCACCGGGATATCGTGCTCGATTCGGCTTTTATCCAGTATATCTTCAAGGGTAACGGCCTGCCGCTCTCGGAGATCGCAGTGGGGGACAACTTGATCTACAACCAGTTCGTCGAGGATTTGATGCGCTCCAACCGCATGATCAAGGTCTCGCGCAGCGTCAGTCCGCGCGAACTTCTGGAAACTTCGATGAAGCTCTCCTCCTACATCCGTATGCGGCTTTCCGACGAGCATCCGGCCTCGGTGTGGATCTCTCATCGCAACGGACGTACGAAAGACGGCAACGACACGACCGAGCAGGGGCTGCTCAAGATGCTTTCGATGAGCGGAAGCCGCGATTTCTCCGAGAACATGGCGGAACTCCGGCTGATGCCCGTAGCCGTATCCTATGAGATCGAAAGCTGCGGCATCAAGAAAGCCTATGAGATGTACATCAAGCAGATGATGGGCAATTATATCAAACGCCCCGGTGAAGACATCGAAAGCATCATCATGGGCATCATGCAACAGAAGGGAAGGGTGCATGTGGCTTTCTGCAAGCCGATTACCGGAGATGAGCTTTCTGCCTGCGCCGCCCTCGACAAGAACGAACGCTTCCGTTCGCTGGCCCGTATCGTAGACGAGCGGATCCTCGACGGCTATCGGATCTGGCCTTCCAACATCGTCGCCGCCGAAATGTTGAGCGGCCGTACGCCTTCCGACAAATACGAAGCCGCCCAGTTCGAGAAATACCTGAAGGAGGAGATCAATACGCTGCCCAAGCACATGGTGGACCGCCGTGTCATCCGGGAGATCCTCATCAGGATCTACGCTACGCCCGCGCTCCGCAAGGGTTTCTGATCATTCCAGCCCTTTTCCGGCATTTGCTTTTGGCACCCCGCAGGGTGTCAAAAACCCTTTCTTTTTTCTTTGTTTTCAGGCTTAATTTGATTAAATTTGCAAATTAAGCTAACCCAAGGATAGTAAAGGATAATCGTTATAATTTTTTTAGCAATATGAAAAAGAATATCACGCTCAAAGAGGCTGTCGCAATGATTAAGGACGGCTCTACGGTTATGATTGGCGGCTTCCTGGGAACAGGTGCCCCCAAACAGATTGTCGATGCGCTGGCGGAAAGCGGCGTCAAGGATCTGACCATCATCTGCAATGATACGGTCTTCGACGGGAAAGGCTGGAGCAAGCTGATCGAGAATCACCAGGTGAAAGAAATCTATGCTTCCTACATCGGCGGCAGCAAGGCGTCGATCGAGCAGATGAACACCGGCCAGCTCAAGATGAACCTCGTCCCGCAGGGAACCCTTGCGGAGCGCATCCGCGCCAAGGGCGCCGGTCTCGGTGGTATTCTTACCCCGACCGGCATCGGCACCGTCGTCCAGGAAGGCAAGCAGATCATCAACGTGGACGGCAAGGACTATCTGCTGGAGAAACCGCTGGGCGCTGATTTCGCCTTGCTGGGCGGCAGCATCGTCGACGAATCGGGCAACGTGTTCTACCGTGGTACGACGAAGAACTTCAACCCCATGATGGCCCAGGCCGCCGAGACCGTGATCGTCGAAGCGGAGAAACTGGTCAAGGTAGGGGAGATCGAACCGGAAGCCGTCCATACGCCCGCCCTGTTCGTGGACTACATCTATGTCGAACAATAACCTAAACTTACACCCGATATGGCAGAGTACAAATCCATGATCCGCGTCCGCATGAGCGCCAAGGACGCGCACTACGGAGGCAACCTCGTAGACGGCGCCCACATGCTCCATCTTTTCGGTGACGTGGCCACTGAACTGCTGATCCTCCGTGACGGCGACGAAGGCCTCTTCAAAGCCTATGATATGGTGGAATTCATCGCTCCGGTCTATGCCGGCGACTTCATCGAAGCAACCGGCGAGATTGTCTCCGAGGGCAATACCTCCCGCAAGATGGTCTTCGAGGCCCGCAAGGTCATCGCCCCGCGTCCGGATATCTCCGACTCCGCCGCCGACCTGCTCGAAGAGCCGGTCGTGGTCTGCCGCGCCAGCGGTACCTGTGTCACCCCCAAGAAATGCCAGCGCAAGTAATGGACAAACTCATCATCACCGCCGCCATCTGCGGCGCGGAAGTCACCAAGGAACAGAACCCCAACGTTCCGTATACCGTTGAAGAAATCGTCCGCGAGGCCAAGTCGGCCGTCGATGCCGGCGCCGCCATCGTGCACCTGCACGTCCGCTGGGACGACGGCACGCCCACGCAGGACCGTGGCCGTTTCCAGGAGTGCGAAGAAGCCATCCTGAAGGTGTGCCCCGACGTCATCCTGATTCCCTCGACCGGTGGTGCCGTGGGCATGACGCCCGATGAACGCCTCCAGTCGACCGATACGACCCCGCTCCCCGAAATGGCTACCCTCGACTGCGGTACCTGCAACTTCGGTGACGAGATCTTCGACAATACCATGCCGACCATGCGCGCCTTCGGCAAACGCATGATCGAGCGCGGCATCAAGCCCGAATACGAATGCTTCGAAATGGGCCATCTCGACACCATCCTGACCATGGCCCGCAAAGGCCAGGTACCCGGCGCCCCGATGCAGTTCAACTTCGTGCTCGGCGTCCCGGGCTGCACGCCCGCCACGGTCGACAATCTCTGCTGGCTGGTGAACAAGATCCCCGCCGGCAGCACCTGGACCGTTACCGGTGTCGGCCGCAACGCATTCCCGATGGCCGCAGCGGCCATCGCCATGGGCGGCAACGTCCGCGTCGGTTTCGAAGATAACCTCTATCTGTCGAAAGGCGTTCTGGCCAAGAGCAACGGCGAACTGGTCGCCAAGGTCGTCCGCCTGGCGAACGAACTCGGCCGCGGCATCGCCACCAGCGCAGAAGCCCGCGAAATCCTCGGCCTCAAGGCCCGATAATCGGCAATTCAGAAACAATTCATAAACATTCCTTTAAATATGGCACAGAAACACGGAAACAAGTACGGAACCCACCGCGTCATCGAACCCAAAGGTGTCCTTCCGCAGCCCGCTAACAAACTCGACAACAACATGGACGAAATCTGGGACAATGAGATCCTGATCGATGTCCAGACCCTCAACATCGACTCCGCTTCGTTCACCGATATCCACAACTATGCGAAGCAGCAGGCCGGCGAAGGCGCCAGCCAGGAGCGCATCATGGAGGAAGTCAAGAAAGAGATGTTCCTCAACGTGGAACTGCAGGGCAAGCACCGCAACCGTCGCACCGGTTCGGGCGGCATGCTCCTGGGCAAGGTCGAAAAGATCGGCGACGCCCTCAAGGGCAAGATCGACCTCAAGGAAGGCGACCGCATCGCTACGCTCGTCAGCCTCTCGCTGACCCCGCTGCGGATCGACGAGATCCTGGAGATCCGTCCCGACGTGGACCAGGTCGACATCAAAGGCAAGGCCATCCTCTTCGAGAGCGGTATCTACGCCAAGATTCCGAACGATATGCCGGAGAAGCTCGCCCTGAGCGCCCTCGACGTGGCCGGCGCACCCGCCCAGACCGCAAAACTCTGCCAATACGGACAGACCGTCGTCATCCTCGGCGCCGGCGGCAAGAGCGGTATGCTTTGCGCCTACGAGGCCAAGAAACGCGTCGGTGTCACCGGCAAGGTGATCGGCATCGCCAACAGCCCCCGCAGCACCCAGCGTATCAAGGACCTCGGCTTCTGCGACGTGGTCGAGAGCGCAGCGGGTATGACGCCCGTCCAGGTCTATGAAATGGTCGAGCGCCTGACCGGCGGCAAGATGGCCGACGTGACCATCAACTGCGTGAACGTTCCGGATCAGGAAATGACCGCCGTGCTCTGCACGAAAGACGATGGCGTGGTCTATTTCTTCTCCATGGCCACCAGCTTCACCAAGGCTTCCCTCGGTGCGGAAGGCATCGGTGCGGATGTCAATATGATCATGGGTAACGGCTACACCAAGGGTCACGCCGAATTCACCCTCCAGGAACTGCGTGAGAGCCCGAAGCTCCGCAAGATTTTCGAAGAACTTTACGCATAACTGCATATGAACGTTTCCAGAAGAAAGGAACTCTTTCCCGAGGTGACCGACGCCCAGTGGAACGACTGGAAATGGCAGGTCAAGAACCGGATCGAGACGCTTGAGGAACTCAAGAAGTATGTGAAACTGACGCCGGAAGAGGAGGAGGGCGTGAAGAAATGCCTTTCCACGCTCCGGATGGCCATCACACCTTATTATATCTCCCTGATCGACCCGGACGATCCGTTCGATCCCGTGCGCAAGCAGTGCATCCCCACTGCCGCCGAGACGCACCAGTCCGCGGCCGACCTGCTCGACCCGCTCCACGAGGACGAGGACAGCCCGACGCCCGGCCTGACGCACCGTTATCCCGACCGTGTGCTGCTGCTGATCACCGATATGTGCTCGATGTACTGCCGCCACTGCACCCGACGCCGCTTCGCCGGCCAGAAAGACGACGAAAGCCCGCGCGAGCGCATCGACAAGGCCATCGAATACATCCGCAATACCCCCGAAGTGCGTGACGTGCTCCTTTCCGGAGGCGACGCCCTGATGGTGAGCGACGCCTGGCTGGAAGACATCATCCGCCGCCTGCGGGAGATCCCTCATGTGGAGATTGTCCGCATCGGTACCCGCACGCCGGTCGTCTGCCCGCAGCGCATTACGCCGGAGCTGTGCAATATGCTCAAGAAGTACCATCCGATCTGGCTCAACACCCATTTCAACCATCCGAACGAGGTGACCGCCGAATCTGCGGCCGCCTGCGCCCGTCTGGCCGACGCCGGCATTCCGCTGGGCAACCAGAGCGTGCTGCTGCGCGGCGTAAACGACTGCGTGCACGTGATGAAGAAACTGGTCCACGAGCTGGTGAAGATGCGCGTACGCCCGTACTACATCTACCAGTGCGACCTTTCGATGGGCCTTGAGCACTTCCGCACACCCGTGTCGAAAGGTATCGAGATCATCGAAGGCCTTCGCGGCCATACCTCCGGGTATGCCGTACCTACCTTCGTGGTGGATGCACCCGGTGGCGGCGGCAAGACGCCGGTCATGCCGCAGTACGTGATTTCCCAGGCTCCGGGCAAGGTGGTCCTCCGCAACTTCGAAGGTGTGATCACTACGTACACCGAACCGGCTGAATACCATCAGGAATGCCACTGCCCTGAGTGCCAGAAGAAGCTCGAAGGCGTGGCCGGCCTGCTGGAAGGACAGCGCATGGCCATCGAACCTGCCGTGCTGGAGCGCAAGGAACGCAGCAAAAAACGCAGGTAGATGCCTTTCGTAGGGGAGATACTCAAGTATCGGAGCGTTTCGATCGTCGGCCTGTCCAAGAATGCAGGCAAGACGGAGTGTCTCAACTACATCATCCGAAGATTGCCGCTCGACTACTTCAATGTGGCGGTGACTTCGATCGGGATCGACGGGGAGACCACCGACCAGGTGACCGGTACCGCCAAACCCGAGATTACAGTACGGGAGGGGATGTTCTTTGCGACGAGCGAAAAGCATTTCCGGCAGAAACGTCCCCTCTCTGAACTGTATGCGGTGAGCGATGAGGACACGGCCCTCGGGCGCGTAGTCACGGCAAAGGCCCTGCAGGAGGGGAAGGTACTGTTGAGCGGTCCTTCCAGCGCTGCGGCCTTGAAACGCTGGATGCGTTCATTGAAAGATTTCGGGATAGACCTGATCCTGATCGACGGAGCGCTCTCCCGCCTGAGCACGGCTTCTCCGGCCGTGAGCGAGGCGATGGTGCTTTCGACCGGTGCGGCTTATTCGGCGAACATCCGTGAACTGGTAGGCAAGACGGCCTACGTGGTGGAACTGATCCGGCTTCCGCAGTATGCGGGGCCGGAACCCGGACTGCGGGTGTCTTCCTTCTCCTCCCTGGATGCCGGGACCTTGAAGGCCCAGCGGGTCATCGAAGTGGAAGGTGCGCTGACCGACCGGCTCCTGCAGATGGTCCGGCAGGGTTCGGGAGAAGAGGAAGTGGAACTGGTGGTAGGGGACTTTACCAAGGTGTTCTGCTCGCAGGAGCTGTACCGCGCCTTTATCCGGCGCGGCGGCCGGATTTCGGTCCGAATGAAGAGCGAACTGCTGGCCGTCTGCGTGAATCCCAAGGCGCCCAACGGCATCGTCCTGGATTCGGACATCCTCTGCCGGGAGCTTTCGCAGCGGATCGGTCTGCCCGTATATGACATTGTGAAGAACGAATATGAAATTTAGAGAAATCGTTGAGAGCCCGTGTGGCATCCGCTATCTGTTCGACGAATTGGGCCTGCAGAGCGGATATGCCCGCAAGGTTCTGTTGGACCGGGAAATGATGATCGATTCCGATCAGATTGATGCGGCGTATGCACGCTTGCGTACGTACTTCAACCTGGTCGTGAGCGACCGTCGCCGCGTGGAAGACATGCGCTTCCGTCTCCAGGGGCTTCGCGATATCTCGGGCACGCTCTCCGCCCTGGCGGAAGGTGCCACACTGGATGAGATCGAATTCTTCGAAATCAAACATATGGCCATGCTGGCCGAAAAGCTGTCCGACGCGACGTATCTGGACAGCGTGATCGGCATCCTGGACCCGGACGGGCTGAAGATCGGGACCTTCTATCTGTATGATTCCTATTCCGTGGAATTGCGGCGGCTGCGCGCTGCCGTGGAGGTCGACCCGGACGATGCCCAGACCCAGGAACTGCTGGTCAATGAAGAAGACCGGCTGAAGAAGGTCATCAGCGACAAGTTGCGCCCGTATGCAAGGCGGTTGTCGGAGACGCTCCGCGAAATGGCTGAGCTGGATATCTCCCTGGCCCTGGCTGTCCAGATGCACGCCGAAGGGCTGGAGATCCCTTCTTCGGGGACGGAAACGAAGATCAGCGGTATGTTCCACCCGGGAGTCCGGGCGGTCCTGCGGACGAAGGGCAGGGAATTCCAGGCGATAGACTTTGCTTTCAAGCGTGGAGAACCTGCCACCGTCATCGGTGCGAACATGGGAGGAAAGACAGTGGCACTCAAAACCTTGTGCATGCTGCAGTATCTTTATCAGTTCGGCTTCGGCCTGCCGGTGGCTTCGGCCGTGATGACGCCCTTCGACGATATCCGCTTCTGCATCGGTGACGAGCAGGACGAGAAGACGGGGCTTTCCTCCTTCGCCGCCGAAATGCAGCGCATCGACCGGGCCGTGGCCGCCGTCCAACAGGGAGGCAGAGTCCTGCTGCTGGTCGATGAGCCGGCCCGCACGACGAATCCCGTGGAAGGGACCGCACTGGTCTCCGCCCTGCTGGAATTGCTGGCGGACAAGCCCAATCTCGCGCTCGTCATGACGACGCACTATACCGTGGAGCACGCCGGCCAGTGCTGGCGGGTGCAAGGATTGCTTCCCGGCTCGAAGGGCCGGACCATGGATTACCGGCTCGTCCCGACGGCGAGCCATGAGGTGCCGCACGAAGCGCTCAACATCGCGCGGGAACTCGGTATCGACCCGCATTGGATCGAATTGGCAGACACTATAATGAAACGACAATATGAATAAAAGCAAACTTGGATTGGACCAGCGGAAGGTCGACAGGGCGCGTTCCCTGGCGAAACAGATTGCCGAAGATGTGCAGTCTTTCGCCGACGGCTACACGACGGTAGCCGTAGAGCGTACCATCTGCCGTCTGCTGGGCATCGACGGCGTCGATGAGAACCAGGTCCCGCTGCCCAACGTCGTCGTGGACGCCCTCAAGGGCGCCGGCGTTCTGAACCAGGGCGTGATGTTCTACATCGGCAACGCCATGGTGGCAACGGGCCGTACGCCGCAGCAGATCGCCGAAGCGGTAGCCGACGGCTCGCTGGACCTGACAAAGGTCGGTATTTCCGACAAAAAGACGGTGGATGCTGCGCTGCAGCCCGTCATCATGGGTTCGATCGAACGGATCCGGGCGCGTCGCAACCGCCGCGAGTCCTATCTCCGTACCCTGGGGGAGGGCCCCAAGCCGTACCTCTATATTATCGTCGCAACCGGCAATATCTATGAAGACGTGGTGCAGGCTGAAGCCGGTGCCCGTCAGGGCGCCGACGTCATCGCCGTGATCCGTACCACGGGTCAGTCGCTGCTCGATTATGTGCCCTACGGTGCGACGACCGAAGGTTTCGGTGGAACTTTTGCCACGCAGGAGAATTTCCGCATCATGCGCTCCGCGCTCGACAAAGTGGGCGAGGAGGTGGGGCGCTACATCCGTCTGTGCAACTACTGCTCAGGCCTCTGTATGCCGGAAATCGCCATTATGGGTGCCTTCGAAGGTCTCGACGTGATGCTCAACGACGCCCTCTACGGCATCCTGTTCCGGGACATCAACATGCAGCGTACGCTGGTGGACCAGTTCTTCTCGCGTGTGATCAACGGCTTCGCCGGCGTGATCATCAACACGGGTGAAGACAACTACCTGACCACCGCCGATGCGGTGGAAGCGGCGCATACCGTGCTGGCATCCGACATCATCAACGAACAACTGGCCCTGCTGGCAGGTCTGCCCGAAGAGCAGATGGGTCTGGGCCATGCCTTTGAAATGGACCCGATGCTCACCAACGGCTTCCTCTATGAGCTGGCGCAGGCGCAGATGACGCGCGAAATCTTCCCCAAGGCCACGCTGAAGTACATGCCGCCGACCAAGTTCATGACCGGCAACATCTTCCGGGGCCATATCCAGGATGCGCTGTTCAACATCATCGGCATCTGGACCCATCAGGGCATCCAGCTGCTGGGTATGCCGACCGAGGCCATCCACACGCCTTTCATGAGCGACCGCTACCTTTCCATCGAGAACGCCCGCTACATCTTCAACAACCTGAAGGACATTGGCGAGGAAGTGGAATTCAAGGAAGGCGGCATCATCCGCCAGCGGGCCGCCCTGGTCCTGGACAACGCCGTGGCGCTGCTCGAGGAACTGGTGAAGGAAGGTCTTTTCAACGCGCTGGAAAAAGGAAAGTTCGGCGACGTGAAGCGCCCCAAGGACGGCGGCAAGGGCCTCGACGGCGTGGTCGCCAAGGGCGAACACTATTCCAATCCGTTTATTGAATTGATGAAAGGGAGGAGATAAAAGATGAGTGGCGGACTTTATTCAATGGATGCCAAGGATTTCGACAAGACCTTGGATCTGACCAAAGTAAAGCCTTACGGCGATACGATGAACGACGGGAAGGTGCAGCTAAGTTTCACGCTGCCCGTTCCCTGCGGCCCCGAAGCGGTGGAGGCGGCCAAGCAGTTGCTCAAGGAGATGGGATTCAACAACCCGCTGGTGGTGTTCTATCAGGAACTGACCCCGGGCTACACCTTCTTCAATTGCTATGGCAGCACCACCTTTACGGTGGACTATACCTCCATCTATGTACCGAAGGTGGAATCCTCGGTCATGGAGATGAAGGAGACCGACGAATACATCCGGCAGAATATCGGCCGGAAACTGGTGGTCGTGGGCGCCTCCACGGGTACCGATGCGCACACCGTCGGCATTGATGCCATCATGAACATGAAAGGCTATGCGGGCCACTATGGCATCGAGCGGTACGACATGTTCGATGCCTATAACCTGGGCAGCCAGGTGCCGAACGAGGAATTCATCGCCAAAGCACTGGAACTCAAGGCTGATGCCCTGCTGGTCTCGCAGACGGTGACGCAGAAGGACGTCCACATCAAGAACCTGACGGAACTCATCGAACTGCTGGAAGCCGAAGGCCTCCGCGACAAGATGATCGTCGTCTGCGGCGGCCCGCGCATCTCGCACGAACTCGCCAAGGAGCTGGGTTTCGATGCCGGCTTCGGCGCCGGCACCTATGCGGACGACGTCGCTTCCTTCGTGGCGCAGGAATTTGTCAAACGAATGAATACCAAGAAATAACAATATCTAAATCTAGTGATTATGGACAAAGCTCAAATCAGAGAAACGATCGCACGTCGTGCGGCACTCGAACTCAAGGACGGCGACGTGGTGAACCTCGGCATCGGTCTTCCGACCGCGATTCCGAATTATCTTCCCGAAGGCGTGAACGTGACGCTCCAGTCCGAGAACGGCCTGGTCGGCATGGGCCCCGCGCCGGAACCCGGCAAGGAAGACAAGGACTACGTGAATGCAGGCGGCGCCTACATCACGGCCTATCCGGGCGCTTACGCCTGCTCTTCGGCTGATTCCTTCCTGATCATCCGCGGCGGACACGTGGACTGCACGTTCCTGGGCGCCATGCAGGTGGACGAGAAAGGCAATCTGGCCAACTGGATGATTCCGGGCAAGCTGACGCCGGGCATGGGTGGCGCGATGGACCTCGTGGTCGGCGCCAAACGCGTCATCGTGGCGATGGAGCATACCCAGAAAGGCAACCACAAGATCATGAAGGAGTGCAACCTCCCGCTCACCGCCGCCCATCAGGTCAATATGATCATCACGGAGATGGGTGTGATGGATGTCACGCCGGAAGGCCTTGTGCTCAAGGAGATCAACCCTGAGTTCACCGTCGAGCAGGTGCAGGAAGCCACGCAGGCCAAACTCATCATCTCGAAGGATCTCAAACCGATGGCCCAGTAAAGCCGCAGGCGATGGAATACCGTTTTCTGAAAGTCAACGCGGACCGCGAGGGGATCGTCTTCCTGACGATCTCTTCGCCGGCCACGCTCAATGCCCTCAACTCCACGATCCTGAAGGAACTGGACGATTTTGTCGATTCGCTCAGCCCCGAAACCACACGCGTGCTGGTGATTACGGGTGAGGGGAAGGCCTTCGTGGCCGGCGCCGACATTTCCGAGATGGCGCATCTCTCCGAGCAGGAAGGTCTGGAATTCGGCCGTCGCGGCGCGGCGGTGTTCAGGAAGATTGAAACACTTCCTTTCCCGGTGATCGCCGCCGTCAACGGCTTCGCCCTGGGCGGCGGATGTGAACTGGCCATGGCCTGCGACATCCGCATCGCTTCGATGAAGGCCCGTTTCGGCCAGCCCGAAGTGGGACTGGGCATCATCCCCGGTTTCTCGGGAACCTACCGGCTCCCGAAACTGGTGGGGCAGGGCATCGCCAAGGAACTTATCTACACCGGCAAGATGATCGACGCCGACGAGGCGTATCGTATCGGTCTGGTCAACAGCGTGGTGGCCCCGGAAGAACTCGCAGGCGCCGTCGATGCGATGATTGCGGCCATCTGCAAGAACGCCCCGATTGCCGTGTCGTACGCCAAGACCTGTATCGGCGAGAACTACGATCTGGACGTCGATGAATCGATCGCCCTGGAAAACCAGTATTTCGCCAAGTGCTTCGCCACGGACGACCAGAAAGAAGGCATGGCTGCTTTCCTGGGCAAACGTCCCGCCGCATTCAAGAATCAATAAGTATTTTAGAATCAACAATATCTCTGTCATCATGAAAATTTGCGTTATTGGAACCGGTACGATGGCCAAGGGAATCGTGAAGGCTTTTGCCGCCAAGATGCCCGTCGTCATGAAAAGCCGTACCCAAGCCAGCCTCGACAAGGCCATGGCTTCCATTTCGAAGGGCTACAGCAAGCTCGTCGAGAAGGGTAAGATCGCTCAGGACGCGATGGATGCTATTCTGGCAAACATCTCGACCACAACGGATTATGCTACCTTCGCCGATGCGGACCTCGTGATTGAGGCTGCCGTGGAGGATATGGCGCTCAAGAAAGGTGTCTTCACCGAACTCGACGGCATCTGCAAACCCGAGACGATCTTCGCGACCAACAGCAGCTCGCTGAGCATTACCGAGATCGCCGCCTGCACCAAGCGTCCGGCCCAGTTCATCGGCATGCACTTCTTCAATCCCGCCGACCGCATGGCGCTGGTCGAGGTGATCCGTGGCCAGCTGACCAGCGACGAGGTCTGCAAGTGCGTCGTCGACCTGGCCACCTCCATCGGCAAACAGCCTGTCGAGGTGAAGGAAGCCCCGGGCTTCGTGGTAAACCGCATTCTCATCCCGATGATCAACGAGGCCGTCGGCATCCTGGCCGATGGTATCGCAACCGCCGAAGACATCGACAAGTGCATGATGCTCGGTGCCAACCATCCGATGGGCCCGCTGGCACTCGCCGACCTGATCGGCAACGATGTCAACCTGGCTATCATGGAAGTACTCTACAAGGAGTTCGGCGATCCGAAGTACCGCCCGCATCCGCTGCTCCGCAAGATGGTCCGCGCCGGCCTGCTCGGCCGCAAGACCGGAGAAGGTTTCTACAAGTATTAATCGCTGATTCTTTTTCCCGTAAGCTATGAATTTCAACCTCAACAAAACGCAGGAGCTGTTCCGGCAGATGATCCGCGAGTTCGCCGAGAAGGAGGTCAAACCGCTGGCCGCCGAGATCGACGAACAGGAACGCTTCCCCCAGGAGACGGTCGAGAAGATGGCGAAACTCGGCATCTTCGGCATCCCCGTTCCCAAGCAGTATGGTGGTGCCGGTGGCGACAACATCATGTATTCCATTGCAGTCGAGGAACTTTCCCGCTGCTGTGCAACGACGGGTGTCGTCGTGTCCGCCCATACTTCCCTCTGCATGTCTCCGATCCTCCAGTTCGGTACGGAAGAGCAGAAAATGAAATATGTCCCCAAGCTCGCATCCGGTGAATGGATCGGCGCCTTCGGTCTGACCGAGCCCAACGCCGGTACCGACGCTGCCGGTCAGCAGACCACGGCCGTGCTTGACGGAGAAGAGTGGGTGCTCAACGGCAACAAGATCTTCATCACCAACGCCGGCCACGCCAATGTCTATATCGTCATCGCCATGACCGACAAGAGCCTCGGCACGAAGGGCATCTCCGCTTTCATCGTGGAGGCTACGACCCCGGGCTTCTCGGTGGGCAAGAAAGAGCTGAAGATGGGTATCCGCGGCAGCGCCACGGCTGAGCTGATCTTCTCCAACTGCCGTATTCCGAAGGCCAACCTGCTCGGCAAGGTGGGCGAGGGCTTCAAGATCGCGATGATGACGCTCGACGGCGGCCGTATCGGTATCGCCTCTCAGGCGCTCGGCATCGCCCAGGGCGCGCTCGACGAGACCGTCAAGTACACCAAGGAGCGCAAGCAGTTCGGCAAGGCGATCGCCAAGTTCCAGAACACGCAGTTCCAGATGGCCGACCTCAAGACCAAGATCGAGGCCGCCCGTCTGCTGGTGCGCAGCGCCGCATTCCGGGAAGATGAGCACGTGGCCAATCCGCGCGTGAACTACTCGGCCGACGCAGCCATGGCGAAACTCTATGCAGCGGAAGTGGCCATGGAAGTGACGACCAAGTGCGTGCAGTTCCACGGCGGTTACGGCTACACCCGCGAGTATCCGGTGGAGCGCATGATGCGCGACGCCAAGATTACCGAAATCTATGAAGGAACCTCCGAAGTCCAGCGCATGGTCATCGCAGGTAAGTTGTTCGGCAAAATCAAGTAGGAGGAGAGTACGATGAAAATTTTAGTCTGCATCAAGCAAGTTCCCGATACGACCGAGATCAAGATCGATCCGGTAACCAAGACCCTGGTCCGCGAGGGCGTTCCCGCCATCATGAATCCGGACGACAAGGGCGGTCTTGAATTCGCACTCCAGCTCAAGGACAAGTTCGGTGCCGAGGTGACCGTCGTGACGATGGGTATCCCCGCCGCTGAGATCATCCTCCGCGAAGCCTTCGCCATGGGCGCCGACCGCGCCATCCTGCTGACCGACCGCAAACTCGGCGGCGCCGATACGCTGGCTACCTCCAAAGCGCTCGCCGGTGTGGCCCGCAAACTCGACTGGGACCTGATCATCGCCGGCCGTCAGGCCATCGACGGTGATACGGCACAGGTAGGTCCGGAGATTTCCGAACACCTGGGTATCCCGCAGATTTCCTATGTCGCCGGTCTGGAATACGACGAGGCTTCGAAGAAGTTTACGGTGACCAAGGAGACCGAGGACGGCTATCAGGTCCTGGAATTCCAGGGCAAGGCCCTGCTGACCTGCCTGGCATCGGCCGTGAAGCCGCGCTACATGAGCGTGGGCGGCATCGTGGACGCCTACGGCAAGGAAGTGGAAGTCTGGGGTGCCGACCGCATCGACGTACCCGAGACCGAACTCGGCCTGAAGGGCTCGCCCACGAAGGTCGTCAAATCGTTTACCAAGGAGCTCAAGGCCCCCGGCCAGATCCACGAAGTGGACGCCGAGCAGGCCGTCGAGCTGATCGTGGCCAAACTCAAGGAGAAACACATCATCTAACCGTCTAAAACAGTATCGCTATGGATTTTTCAGATTATAAAGACATCTATGTATTTGCGGAACAGCGGGACGGTGAGATCCAGTCTGTCGCCCTTGAGCTGATCGGCAAGGCGCGTGACCTTGCCCAGGTGACCGGTGAGAAAGTGGTCGCCATCCTGGCCGGCTGCGGCATCGCCGACAAGGCGCAGACGCTGGTGGCCTACGGAGCCGACAAGGTCGTCGTCATCGACGATCCGCTGCTCAAGGACTATGTGACCGAACAGTACACGCAGGCCGTGTTCCAGGCCGTCAATGCGTTCAAGCCCTCGATCCTGATGTACGGCGCCACGACCATCGGCCGTGACCTTGCTCCGCGCATCGCCGCCCGTCTGGGCACCGGCCTGACAGCCGACTGCACCAAGCTGACCATCAACGAGGAAACCCACGAGTTCGAAATGACCCGTCCGGCTTTCGGCGGCAACCTGATGGCCACCATCAAGTGCCCCGAACACCGTCCGCAGATGTCGACCGTGCGTCCGGGCGTGATGCCGAAGGCTGCTCCCGATTTCGACCGCAAGGGCGAGATCGTCACGTTCCAGCCGAAGTTCGACCCGAGCAAGTTCGTGGTCAAGCTCGTCAAGACCGTGAAGGAACAGAAGGCGGCCGGCGACATCTCCGAGGCCAAGATCCTGGTATCCGGCGGCCGCGGTGTCGGTTGCAAGGAAGGTTTTGAAATGCTGCAGGGCCTGGCCGATGTGCTGGGTGGGGAAGTATCCTCGTCCCGCGCCATGGTCGACGCAGGCATCATGCCGCACGACCGTCAGGTGGGTCAGACCGGCAAGACCGTCCGTCCGGCTGTCTATTTCGCCCTGGGTATCTCCGGCGCCATCCAGCATCTGGCCGGTATGGAGGAATCCGAGACGATCATCGCCGTCAACAAGGACAAGTTCGCGCCGATCTTCAGCGTGGCTGACCTGGGCATCGTATGCGACCTGAACAAGGTCGTTCCGCTGCTGACGGAACGTCTGAAGAAGGAAATCGCGGAATAATCCCGTACGATTTCCGGTTTTAGGAGGGCTGTCATAGAGATGACAGCCCTCTTTTTGACCAGGCAATCCGCTTTTTTCGTATCTTCGCAAGATTATTTGCTACCCGGATGGTATTTGCCGACCTTTTCTTTCTCTTTGCCTTTTTACCGGCCTTCGCGATCTGCCACCTGTTCGCGTCGCTGGCGAAGGGTGTCGGCGTGAAGAATCTCGTCCTGGTCGTTTTCTCCCTCATCTTCTATGCATGGGGAGAACCGGTATATGTATTCCTGCTGCTGCTTTGTGCATTGCTCAACTGGCTCTTCGGCAGGGGGATAGACCGAAAAGGGCGGGGAAGGACGTTCTGGCTGGTCGTGGGGCTGATCTGTAACCTGGCCATCCTGGGTACCTTCAAATACTTGGGCTTCTTCGCCGACCTGCTGGTTCGTTTCGGACTCTCTGTCCAGGTGCCGGAAATCGCCCTGCCCATCGGCATCAGTTTCTACACCTTCCAGTCCATCTCTTATCTGGTGGACGTTTACCGGAAGGAAAGCAAGGCGCAACGGCGTTTCGGCGACCTGCTGCTCTATATCTCGATGTTCCCGCAGCTGATTGCCGGTCCGATCGTCCGCTACGGGACCATCGCCAAGGAAATCAACAACCGCCATACGACGGCCGCCGATTTTGCGGACGGCAGTTTCCGTTTCCTGGTGGGTCTGGGCAAGAAAGTCATCCTGGCCAACCAGCTTTCGGAAGTGTCCGACCAGTTCCTTGCCGGCGGATTGGCCGGCCTCTCCACGGCCGGTGCCTGGGTGGGTCTGCTGGCCTTTACCCTTCAGATTTATTTTGACTTCTCCGGGTATTCCGATATGGCCATCGGTATCGGACGCTGCCTGGGCTTCCATTTCAAGGAGAACTTCGACCATCCGTACTGCTGCAACTCCATCACGGATTTCTGGCGCAGATGGCACATCTCCCTGGGCAGTTTCTTCCGGGACTACCTCTACATCCCGATGGGCGGAAACCGGCGCCATCAGTTCTTCAACATCCTGGTGGTGTGGTTCCTGACCGGTATGTGGCATGGCGCCAGCTGGAATTTCATCCTCTGGGGTCTGTATTTCGGCCTGATCGTGGCGCTGGAAAAATACACCATCCTGCGCTGGAAAGTCCCTGGTTGGCTGCTGCACCTGTACAGCCTGGTGCTGGTCGTGCTGGGCTGGGGAATCTTCTATTTCGTGGATTTCAGCCAGATGACTGCGTTCTTCCCGATCCTGTTCGGAAAGGCCGAGGCGCTGAGCGACTTTACGGTGCGCAGCGCGCTTACCTCGCGTTTCTGGCTCTGGATCACCGCACTGGTCTGCTGCCTTCCCCTGGGCCGCTGGATCCGCGACCTGGTGGGCGAGAAGCGGGCTTTCGGACGGAGCGTCCTTTCCATCCTCAAACTCGTGTTCTCCGTGGCCCTGCTGACCGTGAGCGTGGCCCTGCTGGTGGGCGCAACCAACAATCCTTTCATCTATACCCGGTTCTGATATGAAGAGAGGCGTCTTTTTCGTAACGGTCATCGCACTGGTCTACCTGTTCTTCACGGCGGCGTTCAACCTGCTGCCGCGGAGTCGCTATTCCGTGCTCGAGAAACGGGAGTTGAACCGTTTCCCTTCGTTTACGCTCGATTCGCTTGCGGACGGTTCCTATACGGCCGCCATCTCTTCGTGGTACAGTGATACCGAACCGTACCGGGATACGCTGATGGAACTGAGCATGCAGTTCCGCGACTTGCTCGGCATCCGTCTGGGCGAGCAGAATATCCAGTATGTGTCGCAGGAAAAGAATGCCGCTGTGGAGACAGCGGGGGAAGAACAGGATCCCGTCGTGGCGGCGGAGAAACAGGAACACGCCGAATCAGCGGAAGACTCGGTCAAATCCGTGAAGGCGTTCGAACACGTGGATGCGGAAGGAGGGATCGACGACGTGGCGAAAGTGGCGAGTTCCGGCATCATCCTGGTTGGCAGCGGCGAGAATGTCCGCGCCCTGATGGGCTTTTTCGGCACGGAGCGGGGAGGCGCTAAATATGCAGAGGTCATCAACCAGTACGGTGCCACTTTCGGCAAGTCCGTCAAGGTGTGGTGCATGCCCATTCCTACCTCTACGGAATTCTACTGCCCTGAAGATGCGGCCAAGTTCACGAAGAAGCAGTGGCCCGTGTTCAACAGCATCTTCTCGAATCTCTCCAACGGCGTGCGGGCCGTTGACATCTATTCCGTTCTGGCCCAGCACACGGACGAGCCGATCTACCTGCGTACCGACCATCACTGGGCGCCGCTGGGCGCCTACTATGCCGCGCAGGAATTCGCCCGGGTCGCCGGCGTTCCGTTCGGAGACCTTTCGCGTTATGAAGAGCACGTCGTCCACCGCTTTGTCGGCAGTATGTACGGTTATTCGCAGAATGTGGCTGTGAAAAAGGCTCCGGAAGACTTTGTGTACCACATCCCGACCGAGGTAGAGTACACCACCACCTATGTGAACTACACCCTCGACGAAGAGTTCCACGTGACAGGAGAATCCCGGCCTTACAAGAGCAAGTATTTTTTCTCTTTCAAAGATGGTAGCGGCGCCGCCTACACCACGTTCATGGGCGGAGACATCAAGCTGACCAAGGTGGAGACTTCGACGCACAACGGCCGCCGGCTGCTCGTTTTCAAGGACAGTTTCGGCAACGCCGTGCCGGGTTATCTGTTCTACTCGTTCGAGGAGATCCACGTGGCCGATTTCCGCTACTTCACCAAGGACGTGGTCAGCTATGTGGATGAAAACCATATCACCGACATCCTCTTTGCCAACAACATCACCAATACTTGTGTGAATTATACTTACAGCCGCTACCGCAAATTCCTCAACCCGGTCGACCCGGGCCTGTCGGCTTTCAGCGCCGACACGATTCCCGAAGCGGTGAAACTGCGGATGACGGGGCGTTCCTATCCGGAGGAGGATGCCGGGATCAGCCTGTCCGACCTGCGCTATCTCAAGCTGCTGTATTACGACTTCGGCGGCAGGGTACGGCGTGGTGAAATGGTCTGCAACAAGGCCATTGCCGACGACCTGCTGTATATCTTCAAGGAACTTTACAAAGCGAAATACCCGATTGCGAGCATCCGGCTCATCGACGACTTTGACGGCGACGACCAGCGTTCGATGGAGGCCAACAACACTTCCTGCTTCAACTACCGTACGAAGACTTCGGGAACCTCGTTGTCGGCGCACGCGCGGGGGATGGCCGTGGATGTCAACCCCTTGCAGAATCCCTATGTGAAGGGAGAGATCGTAGAGCCCGAAGCGGCGCGCGAGTACGCCGACCGGACCGTGGATTTCCCGCACAAGATCACGGACGACGATTTGTGCTGCAAGTTGTTCCGCTCCCGCGGTTTCCAGTGGGGCGGAGCCTGGAACTCGGTGAAGGACTATCAGCATTTCGAAAAGAAATGATATCAGGAATGAGACTATGGACGAAATGAAAGAAATCCCGGTCCTGCTGCTGACCGGTTATCTCGGCAGCGGAAAGACCACTTTGGTCAACAAGATTCTGAACAATCGCAAAGGAATACGCTTTGCGGTGATTGTCAATGATATCGGAGAGGTTAACATCGATGCGGACCTGATCCAGAAGGGCGGCGTCGTGGGTAAGAAAGACGAGAGCCTGGTCGCTCTGCAGAACGGCTGTATCTGCTGTACGCTGAAGAACGACCTGATCCAGCAGCTGACCGAAATCACGAGCCGGCAGAAGTTCGACTACATCGTGATCGAAGCCAGCGGCATCTGCGAGCCCGAGCCCATTGCCCAGACGATCTGCTCGTTACCTGCGCTGGGCTTCGAATTCGTGAAGAACGGGATCCCGATGCTCGACTGCGTGGTGACCGTTGTCGACGCGATGCGTATGGAGAGCGAATTCGCCTGCGGTGAGGATCTGCGCAAACCGCATCTCGACGAAGAAGACATCGAGAGCCTGGTCATCCAGCAGATTGAATTCTGCAACGTGATCGTGCTCAACAAGGTGTCGGAAGTCACGCCCGAACAGTTGGGCCGCATCCGCGCCATCGTGCGGACGCTCCAGCCCAAGGCACGCATCCTGGAATGCGACTACTGCGATTTCGACCTCGAAGAGATCCTCGACACGGGCATGTTCCAGTTTGACGAGGTTGCTGCCTCCGCCACCTGGATCCAGGAAGTCGAGCATCACGACGACGATGATGACGATGACGAGGATGAGCATGAGCATGATCATGACGATGACGATCACGAGGAGCACGGACACCATCACCACCATCATCACGAAGGAGAAGGGGAGGCCGAGGAATATGGCATCGGCACATATGTATATCAGGCGCGCCGGCCTTTCGACCTGAATACCTTCGACAATTTCGTGGCGAAGAAATGGCCCAAGAACGTGATCCGTGCCAAGGGCATCTGCTATTTCAGCGAAGAATTCGACACCTGCTATCTGTTCGAACAGGCCGGCCGCCAGTTCGTGCTCAAGAACGTGGGCCTGTGGTTCGCCACAATGCCGGAAGAAGAACTCATCGAAAAGCTGCGCGAGCAGCCCGACCTGCTGCATGACTGGGACGCCACGTACGGCGACCGCATGCAGAAACTGGTCTTCATCGGTCAGCATCTGGACAAGGATTTCCTGAAGAGAGAACTCGATAACTGCCTGTTTGAATGAAAAGCTTCCGCTTCCCGCTGACGCTGGCGCTGCTCCTTCT
>JAEEGK010005041.1_pt1 | contig 32011 bp, 22 predicted proteins | sample 8958771 | NCBI WGS metagenome assembly JAEEGK01 (sample SAMN16246547, study PRJNA631951) | gut metagenome | biome: gut microbiome; feature: rumen; material: SC-attached | host: Bos | place: Iran: Karaj | collected 2018-10
GATTCCCTTGGGTCAACCATATCTACGGGCGAGACCATCGGAAGATTGTAGTCATCGACGGAAAGATAGCCTATACGGGCGGCATGAACGTGGCCGACTATTATATAAAAGGTACTGAACAGGTTGGTGAATGGCGAGACATGCATTGCCGAATAGAGGGCGATGCCGTCAATGAACTGCAAGCCATCTTCTTCAGAATATGGAACCGGACAACACACGAGAACGTCAGCGGGCCGCAGTATTACCGAGGCGGCACACCTACCATTTTCAAGAACCTGAAGCCTGACACGACCTATACGGCAGGCAAGAAGATGGTAGGCATCATCAATCGGGAGCCAGGGGTAACGCCTAAGATTATGCGCACCTTCTACATCAATGCTATCAATCAGGCTAAGGACTCAATCCATATCATCAACCCCTACTTTACGCTGATTCCTACGGTGACCAGAGCGCTGACAAAAGCCATCAGGCGAGGCGTCAAGGTAGAAATCATGCTGTCGTCAAAGAGTGATATCCCGTTGACACCTGACTGCGCGCTCTATCAGGCACGCAAACTGCAGAAGCGTGGTGCCAGGATATGGCTCTACAAGCCAGGGTTCCACCACTCGAAAATCATGATGGTCGACGGGCGCTATTGCACCGTGGGCAGCACGAATCTGGATGCCCGCAGTTTGAAATGCGACTTCGAAGAGAACGCAGTTATTGTCGATAAGGCAACGACGCAAGAACTGGACGACATGTTCTGGCGCGATAAGCAGCAGAGCTTTGAATTGAACGACAAGACATGGAATGAATTCCGAACAGGGTGGCAGAAATTCCGCGGATGGTTTGCCCATCTGCTGCAGCCATTCCTTTAGTTCCTTTTCTTTTAGACCTTGATGAGGGTTTCCATCATACAAATCTGTATATCATCAATGCCGTGAGCCTTGAGCCACGCCACGTCATTGAAGTCGAAGAAGCCCCCGGCAGGTTTTTTGAAACCAAGCAGTTCCAACCGCCTCATGAAGCTTTCAGCAGCCTCTTCAATGCGATTCATCAGCCAAAGACAGAAGCCATAGTTAAAGAAATCTTCTGCCGTTGTCCGCTCGCTACTTGTCAGCTGCTGATACATTCTTTCGGCTTGTTCCAGTTTATTGTCTGAAGTCAGAGTCCAAGCCAACACTCGTTGGATATTGATATCGTCAGCATGCTCGTAATCCAGTTGATACAGCAACTTAAGCGCTTCATCGTATTCTCCCAGCTTTACCAGACAAACAGCCTTGTTCAGCATGTAGCTGACCTTTTCAGGATGTAACAGCCACAAACGGTCGTAATAGTCGTGAGCCTCGTTATACTCTTCTTTGGCAAAATGACTACGGGCCAATTCGGTTAAAGCACGTTCGTTACCGGGATCCATCTGCAACACTTCCTCGTATTCACCACACCATAAATGGAACTGCACGTCTTGATACTTTTCCGGGAAGAAATCTAACACCCTGTCTGCCATGAGCCGAGCACCCTTTTTCACCATCATGTGCACCACGTCGTGTTTATAAGCATCAAGGGGAGAATTCATGAAGAGATAATAATGGAAGAAATTGACCGGTCCGTCAGCCATGTATTTATCCTCAAAAGGATTGTTCAAGGCAGCGCGATTAGGAAAGAGGCGGAAGAAACGATAGAGGTCCATCAGATAAAGGCGGCGGATATAGGCTGGCGATTTCTTTTCGCTAGACTCCACTTCGTCTAACATTAACGCCTCGTTGTTCGCCAACGCCTCGCGCATTGACGCCGGCAAGCGATTAAAGACCTCGCTTGCAGCAATCACAAACGAATACTTGTCACTACTGCAAAACGGTCCCTTATCCAGTAATGATTCTATGATTCCGCGATATTCCATCCTGTCCACAAACTGAGAAATGTCAGGATGTTCCATAAAGAACGGTACCAACCAGTTAGAGATATCATAGAAGAAGGGATAGCGCTTCATCTGGGAAAAACCGCCAAAATAAATATCGGAGCCTTGTTTCTGCATATCCATCATGCGCTGGATATTGGCTTCGAGATTTTCCATGCGACGCTCAGAAGCATCGGGATGCAGGACCTCCTCCAAGCGGTCTTCCTCGGTTTCCTCGATACCATCCCTGGTCACCTGCAGATCGCTGTTCTTGATCAAATCAGGCATGATTTCACGCTGAATGGTATTGTTGTCTTTCTCTGCATTGATGGTGTAAACCAACTGCATCTGCAGCTCTGTCAGTTCCTGGCATACCCGTTTGGACTTCAGCAGTTCGTGGATAATCTCCTTCTGTTCCGGAAAAGCAAAATTCATATTGGGCTCGATGGAAAACACCCAACCAACCAAAGCACGCTGGCGAACCTGTTCATCTACAGATTCGCGGTAGACATCGGTCAGCACTCGGAACTTGACAATGTCAAACTGGTTCATCGACGACAACATGACCGCAGAAACAATGAGTTGCTGGTCAAAGCTGTCAACGGTGGGAGACAGAAGCAAATCGGTAAAATCCTTGCCAACGCCATCAGTCCAGACACGCGATGTAAGGACATAATTGAAGAGCTCGTTCATTTGCTGCTGGTGCTCCTGATAGAGCTTTCTGCTCTTTTCGCCACGCAGATGCTCTGGCTCAAACTCAAGCATCGCTATCTCACTGACGAAGTTCTCCATCTCCTGACGGATAGCTGTTAACGACCATTCACGGGATGACTTTCTGGCATTCTTATATATTTCCGAGAGGAATGACGATGCCTGCAATCTGCGATGAATGGCGATATTGGCAAAGAGCTGATAGACACGGTTCATCAAACGGTGGTAAGTCTGCTGGCGCTGAGGATCGGCCGTTCCTTTCTTCCAGTATTCCACCATCATTTCATATCCCTCTTTGATAGTATTCAGTCGCTCTGAAGTCTGTGCATCAGGCCATGCAGCCAGATAAATCTCCATTTCGTCAATAGCCCGTCCAACATTACAGGCGACAATTTCATGATGAACCCGCTCTAGAGAATGATCCAATGTCTTCATTTACTTGCCTGTTTTGACTTCAACCATTGTTCGACTATCTCGATATCTTTCTGTTGTGGCCCTTTGGCATGAACATACTTGATATTCTGGGGAAGGGAATCGACCAGTTCTGCTTTCAAACCGCACCGCTGGGAAATGATGTCGCGATAATGACGCAGGCCATTCTTGTTAATGGAGTCGCAGGCCTGATTGTAAGCCTTGACGAAGAGTGACAACTGCTTGCCGCGTTCAGGATGGCGCATCTCCTTTTCGTGGAATGCCAACAATCCCAACTGCATCTTCAAGTCGCGAGTATCAAATACCACGGGGTTCTTCATCAGCCTGGCCTGCGTGGCCTGCGGTTCCGTCATCCACAGCGCGTCCATCTCATTGTTTTGCAACATCTGCAAACGCACAAAGACATCGTTGATCTGCACCTTAAACACGCGGTCATCCTTCAGTTTCACGGAGTCGATAGCTTTATCTGTCATCATGTCAGATACGGAGAAACGCGTCATAGCTATCATCTTATCATCCAACTGCTTGAGCTGATGAATACGGGCATTGCGGTTGCTTATCAACTGCCAATAAGCGTTCGTCGTTACCACATATCGAAGCTTTGTGCCTTTCTTCTCTAAATGCATAGCACGCACTAAGTCGGTCATCATGCCCTCTACCCGACCTCTTGCCAATGCTGTGTCGCAATCCATGTGGGCATGAAAGTATTTCAGCCTTACACCACCATGCACGGTATCGAAGAGCTCGTAATATTGCGCCACGTAAAGAGGCAGGCAATCGAGTGTCGGCATGACTGCAATCTTCAGCGCGGCCGAATCTTTCTGGGCAGCCTCGCGTCGTTGTTGGCGAGTCTGTCGTTTCGTCTCCTCATAACTTTGTCCACAAGCTGCAAAAAGCAACAGGCAGACTATGATTGTCAACAGTTGTTTCATAATTCGCTGCAAAGGTACGAAATAATTAATAATTGACCATTGATTATTAATTATTTTTTATAACTTTGCAGTCGTTATGGCAAAAGACAAGATAATGTATGTCTGCGAGAACTGCGGACAGGAGTCAGCAAAATGGATTGGCAAATGTCCTGCTTGCGGACAATGGAACACGTATAAGGAAATTAAAGTTGCCGACACGAAGAAACAAGTTGCAGCCACCTCTGCAGCTGCTTCTGCTGGTCGTCAGCTACGCGAAAATAAAGTGCTGCGCCTGAAGGACATCTCTGCCCATGATGATCCTCGCATCGACATGCACGATGGAGAATTGAACCGTGTGCTTGGCGGAGGCTTGGTTCCTGGCAGCATCGTGTTGTTAGGCGGTGAACCAGGCATCGGCAAGTCGACGCTGACCCTTCAAACCATGCTGAACCTCACCGACAAGCGCGTGCTCTACGTCAGCGGTGAGGAGAGTGCCCACCAACTGAAGATGCGCGCTGAACGCATTCTAGCTGTCGGTGGTTCCCCCACCGACGACAACTTCCTCATTCTCTGCGAAAACTCCCTTGAAGCCATCTTCGATCATATTAAAGAAATACAGCCCGAACTCCTGATTATCGACTCTATACAGACCATCTCCACGGAGGATGTCGAATCGTCAGCAGGCTCCATTGCCCAAGTTCGCGAATGTGCCTCTGCCTTGCTCCGCTTTGCCAAAACCAGCGGTGTACCCGTCATTCTCATTGGCCATATCACCAAGGAAGGCACGCTGGCTGGTCCGAAAATTCTGGAGCATATCGTTGATACCGTCATCCAGTTTGAGGGCGACCAACACTACATGTATCGTATTCTCAGAAGTATCAAGAACCGCTTCGGCAGCACTAGCGAGCTGGGTATCTATGAGATGCAGCAGACAGGACTGCGACAGGTTTCGAATCCTTCGGAACTGTTATTGACGGATAATCACGACGGGCTATCGGGTGTTGCCATCTCGAGTGCTATCGAGGGCGTTCGTCCCTTCCTTGTCGAGACGCAAGCTTTGGTATCATCGGCTGCTTACGGCACACCGCAACGGTCTGCAACAGGTTTCGACCAGCGCCGTCTGAACATGCTGCTGGCTGTATTGGAGAAGCGCGTAGGATTTAAACTGATGCAGAAGGATGTATTCTTAAATATCGCCGGTGGTCTGCGCGTCACCGATATGGCGATGGACCTAAGCGTTATTGCCGCAGTACTCTCTAGCAATGTCGATACGCCCATCGAAGAGGGTTGGTGCATGGCTGGCGAAGTAGGTCTAAGCGGTGAGGTTCGCCCTGTGGCCCGCATCGAACAGCGCATCGGCGAGGCTGAGAAGTTAGGATTCCAGCATATCATTATCCCCAAATACAACCTCTCGGGGCTGAACCGCAAGAAGTTTAAGATTGAACTTGTTCCCGTTCGCAAGGTCGAAGAAGCCCTGCGAGCCCTTTTCGGGTAAATAACCCAGCATTATTTCGGAATAACCCTGCATTATTCCCAAATAATGGCAGGTTATTTATTCGAGGTATTCCGTCGTATCATCAATACCTGCCTCAGCGAAGGCTTCACGGCGCTCCACACAAGTGCCGCATTTGCCGCAATGGTGCTCGCCGCCCTTGTAGCACGACCACGTCTCGCTATAGTCAATGCCCAGCGCTTTACCTCGACGGGCAATGTCGGCCTTAGTGATGTTTGTATAGGGTGAACGCAGGTGAACGTTGACAAAAGTACCTGCCGCAGCGGCCTGGTCGAAGGCATCGACAAACTCAGGACGACAGTCGGGATAGATGGTATGGTCGCCACCATGATTGGCCATCATCACATATTTCAGGCCATTGCTTTCAGCTATGCCCACCGCAATCGACAGCATGATGCCGTTGCGGAAGGGCACAACCGTCGACTTCATGTTCTCATCGGCATAGTGACCCTCAGGAATCTCTTCTCCACCTTCGAGCAACGAGCTGACAAAGTACTTCGTCATAAAGTCCAAAGGTATCGTGATGTGCTTAATGCCTAACCGCTCGCAATGCAGGCGGGCAAAGGGAATCTCGCGTGCATTATGCTTCGAACCGTAGTCGAACGAAATGGCCAGCGCAATGCGTTCCTGCTCGTCGTATAACAAGGTGACGGAATCAACGCCACCGCTTAATATCAATACTGAATCCTTTTCCATGTCACTTTTTCCCACTTCTCAGCAACAATATCATCTCAGTTTAAACGAGATTGGCAAGGTATACCTCACGCGTACTTTCTCGCCACGACGCAAGGCTGGCTCCCAGTTTTCCATCTTCTTGACTACACGCAGAGCCTCCTCCTTCAACAGTTCTTCAGCCTTCTCACGCATAGAAAGTTTGTCCGTCTCTGAGTACTTGCTGAACTTCTTGTCTGACAGACGGTCCTTGAACTCGGTTTTCAACACTTTCATGCCCGACACAGTACCGTTCGTCTCCACGAAGAAATTAACCAACACACGCCCCTCAACGCCATATTTTTCTGCTAACACAGGATATTTTATGTTGTTTGACAAAAACCTTATCAGTTCCTGCACACCACCAGGATACTGCGGAGCGTGGTCCTGACCAGCCAGTTCAGGAGCCACCAGTTGGTTTGCCTTCTTTAATTCTGCCAACTTTGCCTTCAACTTGTCAATCTCCACAGTTGCCAACAGCACGCGACCTTCGGTATCCAACAGATACATGGTAGGAATCCACTTGATGTGATAGTCTTTAGCCATCTTCGACTCCTTCATCTTCTTCAGATCGCTGATTACGCGCCAAGGCAGCTTCTCCTTGTCCATGAAGTTCTGAAGCACCGAGAAGTCGGTATCGAAGGATACACCGAGGAACTCTACTCCCTCCATGTCGTACTGCATATACAGCTTCTTCATCTCAGGCAAATCCTTACGGCAGTCGCTACACCATGTCGCAAAGAAGTCGAGCACCACGCAACGACCACGGAAATTATCTATATGATGAATTGAATCGTTGGGGTCTATCAAATCAGGAACCTTCGTTCCCACAGGCAACAGGTCGGTAGCATACTTCTCATCCAATCCCTGAGCCATCATCGTGCCGGCTATACCTGTCAGCACTGCAATCATTATAAGTACTTTTCTCATTATCATGTTTCTAATTTATTTGTGCGTGCAAAGGTACAAAATAATTTGGAGTTTAGCGAAAAATTCCGTACCTTTGCATTCGTTTTGCGGAAAAAGCCGCATTTTTTTAAACAACATGAGGTACAAGACACAATTCAATCAGCGCAAAGCCCTCCGCTTCCGCCATTTTTCGCGGAAGGGATATGCCTTGTTTGCCTGTTTGGGTCGCGTAGTCACCATCGGTGTTCTAAGCGTGGCAACGTTGGAGTCGGCATCGGCTGCCCATCGCCACGTCAGCACGGATGAGGAATATGTTGACAGCACGCAGGTAACGGAAAAGGAGGCGACGCTCGACGATGTCGAGGTGACGGGCTCACGCGCTCCGCTTGCATTGGGACAAGCAGCGAGAATGGTCACTGTACTGAGTCGCGAAGACATTCAGGCGGCGCCAGTACAAAGTATTAACGACTTACTGAAGATGGCTGTAGGCGTTGACGTTCGTCAGCGCGGACCACTTGGTGCCCAGACGGACATCGGCATCCGAGGCAGCACGCAGGAGCAAATCACGATTTTGCTGAATGGCATCAATATCTGTGACCCGCAAACGGGCCATAATGCCTTCGATTTGCCTTGCGACATCAGCGACATCCTCCGTATTGAGGTACTAGAGGGACCGGCTGGTCGCATCTATAGCACTTCGTCGCTGGTAGGAGCCATCAATATCGTAACTACTACCTCCCACACTTCCTCCCCTAAGTTAGGGGAGGCCAGGAGGGGTCTGGACATGCGCTTAGAGGGTGGTTCGTTTGGCTATCTTTCAGCGGCAGGTCGCATCGCCCTACCCTTCTCTACATTCAGTGCCAGCTACACCCGCTCTGATGGTTACAGTAGGTCGAAAGCAGGAAGTCTGAATGCAGACTACAATGGTGCCAAAGCTTTCTACCAAGGACATTACAATACAAATCAGCTACAACTGCATTGGCATGCAGGTCTGAGCACGAAAGGCTTTGGCTCGAACACATTCTATAGTGCTAAGTTCGATGAGCAATACGAGCGCACCACGAAACTGTACACCGCTTTGCAGGGCGAGACAACAGGGTGGTTGCATTTCCGTCCTGCCATCTACTGGAACCGTTCGTACGACAGGTTTGAACTGATAAGAGGCGATGAGTCGAAGGTGCCCTTCAACCATCATCGTACCGACGTGTTTGGCATTAATCTCAATAGCTATTTCGACTGGATAGCAGGCCGCACAGCTTTCGGTGCCGAGTTCCGCAACGAAGACATCGTAAGCGGCAATCTTGGCGAAACGCTGAATGCACCTCACGGCAACTATAAATACGGTTTGAACCGTTCGAACCTGAGTTTCCACCTGGAACATAACATCCTGCTGAACCGCTTTACACTCTCCGCAGGCTTCATCGCCGTCAAGAACACATGGAACGAAATGCCCTTTACGCTCTATCCCGGTATTGATGTCAGCTATCGCATCGGAGACAATTGGAAGCTGTATGCCAGCTATAACACCTCGCTGCGCATGCCCTCGTTTACGGAACTATACTACAGCGTGGGAGGTCATAAGGCCGACAAATATCTGAAGCCAGAAGAGCTGAGAGCCATCGAGGGCGGGATCAAATACCGTTCACGCATGGTGACAGCACAAGCTAGCGTGTTTCATCACCATGGGCGTAACATGACAGACTGGGTAATGGATACACGAGAAGCTGAACCCATTTGGCAGAGTGTTAATCTGACAAAAATCAACACTCTCGGTTTCGAGTCTTCGCTCCATTTGAACCTTGGAGAAATATTCAAGGGTCAGCAGTCGATGCTCAATATTGATTACTGCTATCTGCATCAGCAGAAAGACACACCATCCTATCTGCAATCACAATATGCTCTGGAATATCTTCGCCACAAACTCTGTGTCTCGTGGCAACAGCACCTCTTAGCAAAACTCGACCTGACGATGAAGTACCGCTTCCAGGAGCGAATGGGCAGCTATACCAATATAAATGGAGAGATTTGCGACTATCACCCATACTCTGTCATCAACGGGCGTCTCAGCTGGAATGCCGACACCTATTCTATATATATGGAGGCCAATAATCTGCTGAGCAAGCGATACGTCGATTACGGCAATGTGCAGCAACCCGACTGTTGGTTCATTGTGGGAGTCAAATACAAGCTCATGCAATAAAAGAAAGCCATCTTCGTGATGGCTTTCTTTAGTTTGATATCAATCCTTGATGATTACTTTCCTTGCTGTACCGTCGGCACGTCGTTCTATGCAAAGGCCCTGAGGCTTATCCAAACGGCGACCTTGCATGTCGTAATAGGTCTTAGGACCATCATAGTCCTGTCTTGTCAGTTCCTTAACACCTGAACTGCTGTTATCGAGCGTAAAAATATAGGTAACCAAAGATTTGGATGGTAAGTCAACAACCACTCTTTTCGTAGATTCTGCAATGTCGATAGGATATTTCTGACAGAGTTCATCACTCGCGTTACCCCAAGATAACAACATCTCACCACTTTTCACATTGTAAGGCAGCTTGACGATAAAATCCCTGTCAGAATCAATGGTATTGATAGCCATAACAATGAGCGAATCACCCTTTATGAAGGCAGAAGCCTCAATATCGGCATTTGTCTTAAGATCAACAGTTGCCGAAGATTTCAAAAGAGTGGAGCCCGTGAGATGCTTAGAGAAATGGGACATCACATAGGCACGAGGCAATAACTTGTTCTTTTTATTGTCAGTACCATATTCAGTCTCACCAGTTCCCACAAAAGACCAATGGGCACGCATATACCAATAGATATAGCCGGTACATCCTGCCTGGATACATTCGTTAACCTCCTCAGCAAACTCCAGCTGCTCCTGCCAATTGGGCAGACGGCCTTTGATATTGTCGGAAACAGAGTGCTCTGTCATCCAAATCTCCTTGCCATACTTTTTAGCTAACTTGGCAGCATTCTGCATATTCGCAGGAATATTATAAGAAGAATGAGGAGGAGTGTCTCCAAAGGGTGGATGACCATAGATATGACCCGCAACAATGTCTATCTGATTGCGCGCCACTTCATCATTCATCAATGCATCAGAATATTGCGGATCAAAACCTAAAGGCTCGCCACTAATCAGACGAACACCATTAAATTTCTCTCTGTCTAACATGTGAGCATAGTTCTTGACAAGGTCAAGCTGCTCTTCAGGTGTATAAAGACAACCAGAGTAGCTGACCCACCAGTCAGGCTCGTTCTGAACAGATACTGCATCAACGTCAACACCATTATCGTGCATCCATTGCAGGAACGAGTTCAGCCAAGGGAAGAACTTCTCATAACAGTCCTTACGCAGTCTGCCCTCCTGTTTTCCCTGATCATCGCTATTACCACCTTGTGCAGTACCATTGGTCTTAAAGTCTCCTGGGGGTGACCAAGGTGTGCCAAAAACTATACCTCCACGTTCCTTAACAATCTTGGCTGAAGGCAAGGAACCATTCCAGTCGTAAGGAGTATCCCAGTTGCCCCACTCCGGGATTTTCACGTCACCTACAAAGTTAGGAGATATCTCCATGCGCATAATGTTAAGTCCTATAGCGGATTCGTCACCATAGAGCAATTTCGCTGGAGTGGTGTCTTTACCATAAGGCTCCATTGCACCAAAACAGCTGGCAGCACCGAAGCCTGTAATGGTCTGGAGGCGGTCGCTGGTCACCGTAATGGTGAACTTAGGTTTCGCTTGCACAACCGTTATGGCTGTCATTGCAAAAATAAAGGTGAATAACTTTCTCATTGATTCGAATAATTGATTTTTCGGCTGCAAAGGTACAAAAAAAATATAGAATAAAGCAAATTTGGTGTCCTTTAACACGTATAAAACTATTAAAAAAGTAAAAAAAGGCAAATCTCTGTGCTGCTATGCCACTATGTTTCATTATTTATTTGTACCTTTGCAGTCGCATTTGAAAGAAGTTTATTCACATTATTAATAATATTAAGATTATGACTATCAACGAATTCAACTTTGCCGGTAAGAAGGCAATCGTACGTGTAGACTTCAACGTACCCCTCGATGAGAATGGTAAGATCACTGACGACACCCGTATCCGCGGTGCCCTTCCCACGCTGAAGAAGATTCTGGCCGATGGTGGTGCTACGATTATTATGTCGCACATGGGTAAGCCCAAAGGAAAGGTTAACCCCAAGCTGTCTCTCGGACAGATCCGTGAGGCTGTGGAGAAGGCCCTGGGTGTTCCTGTAGCATTCGCTCCCGACTGTGCTAAGGCTGCCGATGCCGCCAAGGCTCTGAAGATGGGTGAGGCTCTGCTGCTTGAGAACCTGCGCTACTATCCTGAGGAGGAAGGTAAGCCCGTTGGTATCGACAAGGCTGATCCTGCTTACGACGAAGCCAAGAAGGCCATGAAGGCTTCTCAGAAGGAGTTTGCCAAGACCCTCGCTTCTTACGCTGACTGCTATGTGATGGACGCCTTCGGTACTGCTCACCGTAAGCATGCCTCTACCGCTGTCATAGCCGACTACTTCGATGCTGATAACAAGATGCTCGGCCTGCTGATGGAGAAAGAAGTACAGGCTGTTGACAACGTGCTTTCAAACATCAAGCGTCCGTTCGTTGCCATCATGGGTGGTTCGAAGGTCTCTTCAAAGATCGGTATCATCGAGAACCTGCTCGGTAAGGTTGACAAGCTCATCCTCTGTGGTGGTATGACCTACACCTTCGCCAAGGCTCATGACGGTGAGATCGGTGACTCTATCGTGGAACTCGACAAGCTGGATGTGGCTCTGGGCGTTGAGGAGCTGGCCAAAAAGAACGGTGTGGAGCTTGTTCTTGGCAGTGACTGCACAGCCACCAATGGCCTCGACTTCGGCACTATGACCGTGAAGCCCGGTTCTGAGATCATCACCTGCCCCGCCAACAAGGTTCCCACTGGCTTCGAGGGCGTTGACGCCGGTCCCGCTTCTCAGGAGGATTTCCGCAAGGCCATCAAGGGTGCCAAGACCATCCTGTGGAACGGTCCTGCTGGTGTGTTCGAGTGCGACGACTTCACAGCCGGAAGCCGTGCCATCGGTGAAGCTATCGCCGAGGCTACTGCCGAGGGTGCTTTCTCTCTGATTGGCGGTGGCGACTCTGTGGCTTGTGTCAACAAGTTCGGTCTGGCCGATAAGGTTAGCTACATCTCTACCGGTGGTGGTGCTCTGCTTGAGGCCATCGAAGGCAAGGTTCTCCCCGGCGTAGCTGCAATCAAGGGTGAGTAAGCCTCAAGCGTGAATAATGAATCGTAGATTCTCTGTCTTTTTTTTCCTGCTGCTGTCACTGACGGCGGCAGGAAAAAATATTATATACGACCCGCAGGTGAAGTCGCTGCAGGCTGTCGTCAACAACAACTGGCAGGCGCTGCCCGTCATGAAGCTCAACTCCAACGACCGTCTCTATGTAGGCTTCGACGAGCTGTCGCACGACTACCACCGTTATATCCTCCACGTGGAGCGTTGCGAAGCCGACTGGACACCGTCAGAAGAACTGTTTGAGAGCGACTGGCTAACCGGCTTCAACGATAATATTATCGACGACTTCGAATACTCCATCAATACGACCGTCCCCTACACGCACTATCAGTTCTCGCTTCCGAACGCTCAGTGCAGCCTGAAGATGAGCGGCAACTATCGTCTGCACGTTCGCGAGGATGGCAGCAACGACGATGTCCTGACCGTTGAGATCATGGTCACAGAGCAGTCAATGCAACTGTCGATGGCCGTCACCACGAATACCGACATCGACACCAACGACTGTCACCAACAGTTGACCATGGCCGTAAATTACCGCAACATACAGGTAATCCGACCGGAAGAACAGATACAGACAGTAGTCATGCAGAACGGTCGTGAGGACAATTGTAGACGCAATGTCCGCCCCAGCTTCATCACCAACAACAGCCTCGAGTGGGGCCACGCACGAGAGCTGATCTTCGATGCAGGCAATGAGTACCGCAAATTTGAGGTGCTCGATCCCAGCCACCCTACAATGGGCATCGACTACATTCGCTGGGACGGTGACAACTATCAGGTGTTCCCCTTCCTCTGTGAACCACGCAACAACTATATCTACGACGAAGATGCAGACGGTGACTTCATGATCCGCAACAGCGACAATCGCGAGAACGATACCACCAGCGACTACGTCTGGGTGAACTACCGCCTCAAGGCCGATGCCCCGTCAGACGGCCACATCGTCATCGACGGACGCTGGACCACCGACTGCCATACTGACACCTACCGCATGGACTACGAGGCCGACACAGACCTCTTCACGGCCAGCATCCTGCAGAAACAGGGCTATTATTCCTACCAATATCTCTGGGAAGACGAGAACGGAACACGACATATTCTGCCCTCGGAAGGGAACTTCTACCAGACAGAGAACCGCTATCAGGCTTTCGTCTATTACAAAGAGACGGGAGGCCGCACCTGGCGCCTGGCTGCCTACGGACAAATCACGATTAACTAACTGCGTACCACCCGGCGCAGATTACTGTTCCTCTGGCGGTACACCTCGGGCGTGGCGCGATACTCACGATAGAACGTGGCAATGAAATAGTTGGGCGTCACAAAGCCGCACTCACTGGAGATTTCTTCCATATCCTTCTCCGTCGTCATCAGCAGTTGCTCCGCCTTTTTCAGCATCAAGATCTTGGCCAGCGGCCGCGGGTTCTTGAAGATATTGCCAAGCATCAACTGGTAAAACGGCTGCAGCTCCATCTTCGCCTCGGCACAGAGGTCGCGCATTGTCAGATGGCGGTCATCGCGCTCCAGCACCATCGGCATGATCTTCTCCATGACGTCGATGAACTCGGGCGTCAGTGCGTTCTGCAGGTTAGACTCAATACCCTTGTACTCCTCAGGCCCGGGCTCCAGCATCACCGTTCCATGTCTGGTGCAGTTCTCGGCAAAGTTACGGATGTTCCTGACCACTCCCCTCTCCTGGTTGTTACGCGCGGCACGCATGTTCACGTTCTTCACATAATAATAGATATTGATTCCGAGGAGTATGGCCAGCACCACTCCGAACAGCGACATCGCTCCCGTCGTGCGCCACCAGGGCTCATGCACGTTCACCACCCACATGTAGGGCTCAGTGTCCCACTTGTCGGGAATCATCGACGTTTGTACCTCGATATTGTATGTCCCCGGCTTCAGGGCCACCATCGGAAGGTGGAGCATGCCTTTGGAGTCCACGCGACCCCCAGAATTATAGGCCGTCAGAACCTGCCATGCTTCGTCGAGGCCGTTGATGCGCACCCGGTAGTAGGTCTGCTGCGGACGGAAATAGTTCAGGGCCGTGAAGGTCAGCGTCACGGAGTTCTGGTTATAGTCGAGGTCGATCTCAGCCGTCCGCGACAGGGCTTTACTCAGGATCACTTTCCCGTCGAGTTCCTCACCGGGCCTGATGACGTTGCCGTTCACCATCAGCCTGATGAGCTTCGGATAGATATCGTAGGATATGCCAGCATTTATGGTCGACATGTTGTTGGGGTTGAACTCCAGCACATGGTCAAGCATCTGCATGGAGATGGTGCCGTCATGGAATCTGACAGCCTTGCCATTGACGAACGACTCGCTGGGCACATTGTCCCAGGCATTGTAGCTGTTGATATATCGCAATTGGTCGTTCTCTATCAGCAGGCAACAGAGTCCGTAACTGGTACCCACCCAGATGTTATGCATGTCATCCTCCATGATGGTGTGGATCACGTTGTTCAGTAGACCGTCCTTACGGGTGTATACTGTAGGGAGGTTGTCTTTGGCGCTCTTGTAGACCTGCAGCCCCAACGATGTACCTACCCACTCCCATCCCCGGGAATCGCGATACACGCAGTTCACTCTCCTATTCCGGTAGGTTGTAGGCGGCTCCGGCATGTTGTCGAAGATATCCGCCATCACCTGGGCGTGTGGAGTGTCCCAAGTATAGACCTGAAATGGCGTCGCAAACGGACGGGAATAGAGCAGTCCTCGTCTCTCGGTGCCGATCCACATACCGCCCTGTTTGTCGAAGCACATGGCGTTGATATCCGTCAGCAGCTTTTCTCCGCTGGCCAACGTCAGTTCCTCCTTGTGATTCAACTCTTCCGTCTGCAGGTCGTACGTCCAGTAGCCGTAGGCCGAAGGGATATACAGAATGCTGTCCTTCTCGGCCAGGTTACTCAAGTAGTAAGGCGTCTTCAGCAAGGTCTTCCAGTGACGTTTCTCGATGTCAAACCTCAAGAGTATGCCCTCGTTTTGTCCGTTGCGGATCTGAAAGAGTCGGTCACCAACGGTCAATGTCACCGACGAACCGCCGTAGTGGCCTGCATCGTCCTTGCCGAACGCCCGACCCTCATACACCTTCTTCCCAATCTCCATGTCGGTTATCTCCAGTAGTCCGTTCTGGAAGAACAGCATCAGAAACTTGTCTTCATATATCTCCAGGTCCTGCAGGTTCAGGTCAGTGCGCACGGGCCATGTCTGCTGCGAGGCCACGTTATAGAGTCCTTTCGCCGTCAGCAGCCACACCACGTTCGTATGATCCACGAACAGATCCAGCACACGGTCCTCCATCCCGAATTCGCTGAAGACATCCTCGATTGACTCCACAAACCGCTCCGTCGTAAGGTTCACGCACGTCACACTATGGGTATTCTTCAGCCACATGTGGTGGAAACGGTCGAAATACAGGTGGTAGTTGCCCCAATAGTTGTCCAACGAATAGATATTCTCTGAAGTGGGGTCGATGAAATTGAAATTGTTGCCGTCGAAGAAGTTGATCTGGCCCATCGTCGTAATCACCAGTCTTCCTGACTTCGTACAGGCTATCGTCTGCGCGCTATTGTCTGACAGGCCGTTAGTGGCATTATAGACATAGAATCTGTCTCCTCCCGCCTGCATCTGCAGTGAGAACACCAGCTCCATGCACACCAAGACAAGCCCCAAATAGCTTCTACTATTCATAGTTTATTTGTTTCTGCTGCAAAGATACAAATAAGCGATGACAATACCAAATAAAAATGAATATTTTTGAGGATGGAAACGCCCATTCCGTACTTCTATTGTCCAAGAAAGATATCTAAATGAAAAAAGAGAGGAAAAATCCTCTCCTTCTGTGACTCCCGCGGGATTCAAACCCACAACCTTCTGATCCGTAGTCAGATGCTCTATTCAGTTGAGCTAGGGAGCCTCCTTATTGCATCCTTTTCGTTTTGCGGGTGCAAAGGTATGAACTTTTTTTGATTCTACCAAACATTTCCCCGACTTTTTTATATTTTTTAAATCTTCAGCTCCTTCAGGATCTCCGACATGCGCTGACGGTTCTTGATCTGCATGGGTACGAGCGGCAGACGGAGCACGTTCTGGATGAAGCCCATCTCAGACAGCATGGCCTTAACGCCGGCGGGGTTTCCGTCAACAAAGAGCAGGGAGAAAAGGTCGGTGAAGCGGTGGTGGATCTTACGGGCAGGATCGTATTCTCCACGCATCTGCAGACGAATCATCTTAGAGAACTCCTTTGGCAGGGCATTGCCAATGACGGAGATGACACCAACGGCACCGCAACTGACCATCGGGAAGGTCAAGGCATCGTCACCGGAGATGACGTCGAAATCGCGAGGCTTGTTCTTGATGATTTCATCGACCTGCTCCAGATTGCCGCTGGCCTCCTTGATGGCAACGATGTTCTCACAGTCGCGGGCCAGACGGACGGTAGTGGCGGCTTGCATGTTAACACCGGTACGGCCAGGCACGTTGTACATGACGATGGGGAGCTTGGTGGCTGCAGAGATGGCCTTGAAGTGCTGATAAAGACCTTCCTGGGAGGGTTTGTTGTAATACGGACAGATGCTCAGGATGCCGTTCACCCCACGGAAGTCGCCCGTCTTGAGCTCCTCTACGACGGCGGCGGTGTTATATCCGCCACAACCCATGAGGATGGGGACACGCCCGCGTACCTTATCCACAACCATGTCCTTGATCTTCAGTCTCTCCTCGGCACTCAACGTAGGTGTCTCACCCGTCGTGGCAAGGATGCAGAGGAAGTCGGCACCATTGTCCAACTGATATTCAACGAGCCGGAGAAGCGACTCATAATCAACGGAATAGTCTTCCTTAAATGGGGTGATGAGGGCGATACCAAGACCCTTGAAAATATTGCGTACCATACAGCCTAATTCTAAATTCGGGTGCAAAATTACTATTTTTTTTCAAAACATCATAGTTTTTTGCAATAAAAATCAAATTATCTCAACTCATCCCACCTTCTCTTACCGTAAGAGAAGGCCTCAAACCACTCCCAAAATCCCTCGCCAATCTCAGGCAAGGGACTTAACCGAAGAATCGCAGAAACCGACGATTCTTCGACTATTTTGGTAAGCCGGGACACGGCTTAAATTTTTATAAACTATTCAGTCTTGAAGAGGTCCTTGATGCCTCCTATGGATCCCAAGAGGTTCGTTGCCTCATATGGCAGGTAGACCGTCTTGGTCTTGTCGCCCTCGGCCAGTTCCTGCATCATCTGGATATACTTCTGTGCCAACAGGTAGTTAGCGGGATTAGTGGACTTGCCCACAGCCTCGGCAATCAGCTCGATGGCCTTTGCCTCGGCCTCGGCCTTGCGGATACGGGCCTGAGCCTCACCCTCTGCCTCAAGGATGGCCTGCTCCTTGGCGGCCTGAGCCTTGTTGACGATGGCGGTCTTCTCACCTTCGGAAGCCAGGATCTCAGCAGCCTTCTGTCCCTCGGAGGTCAAGATCTGCGCACGCTTGTTACGATCTGCCTGCATCTGTTTCTCCATGGCGGTCAGCACCGAGTCGGGAGGCGTGATGTCCTGAAGCTCCACACGGTTCACCTTGACTCCCCACTTGTCGGTAGCATCATCGAGCACGGCAGAGAGCTTCTTGTTGATGGTGTCGCGAGAGGTCAGCGTCTCGTCGAGCTCCAGCTCACCGATGATGTTACGCAGCGTGGTCTGCGTCAGCTTCTCGATGGCGTTGGGCAGGTTGTTGATCTCGTAGGTGGCCTTGAAGGGGTCTACAATCTGAAAGTAGAGCAGGGCGTTGATCTCCGTCTGAACGTTATCCTTGGTAATCACGTTCTGCTTGGGGAAGTCATAGACCTGTTCACGCAGATCGATGGTGGTGGAGTACTGATACCGTCCGTGATTCAGCACCACGATGGACTTGGCACGGTCGATGAAGGGGATGATGATGTTGATACCTGGCTTCAGGGTGGCATAGTAGCGTCCGAGCCGCTCCACAATCTTGGTTTCCGACTGCGGGATGATCACGAGTGCCATCTTTGCGAACAGTATCACACAGATGACGATGGCAATGAATACATAAGTCATAATGTCCATAATTTAATTTACGATTTACTGATTTACGATTTACAATTTACTGATTTACGATTTACTGATTTACGATTTACGATTTGATAGACTCGACGGTGATGATGGTACTCTCGCGTCCGACGACACGGACGTTAGACCCCTCGGGAATGTCCTGCGTCTCGTTGGTGACCGCCTTCCAGATGTCACCGTCGATCTGCACACGACCGAAGCCGTCGGCCTTGACGGTCTCGACCACCCTACCCTGGCGGCCTAAGAGGGCGTCGGCATTGCTCACACGGTTGTCCTCGCCCTTATGCAGGTAGCGCTGGGCAAAGGGACGAAACCAGAAGAGGCTGATCAGCGTGAAGACGGCAAACATCAGCAGTTGCAGATAGATGCCTCCGCCCACTGCCGCCATGATGGCGGCGAAGACAGCCCCGATGGAGAAGCAGATGATGAAGAAGTCACCTGCCGTCAACTCCAGAATCAGACAGACAACGGCTATCACCGCCCACATCTGCCATAAGTGTTGTGCTAAATACTCAATCATATCATTTACAATTTTAAGATTTACAATTTACAATTTATTTATTCATTTGGTTCATTTTTCGATTTATAGTGAGAGGATGAAATCGTCCCAATCCTTCGATGATCCCTTTTGTCCGAAGACCTTCTGATACAGTCGGCTGCGGGTTGACGCCACGCTCTCTTTCGAATGGGCCGTCAGCAGGGCGATATCCTTCGGTTGAACCCTCACCTTGATGAGCAGACTGACGTGATAGTCCTGTTCCGACATGCGGTAAAGACTGTATAATTTCTCTGTGAAGCCCGTATAGATGCTGTTTACCATCTCTGCCAACGCCGTCCAGTCGTGATGCGACAGGCTGCGACCACCATTCAGGCATTCCTGGATACGATGGTAGATGTCTGAGGAGAAGATGACCGTCTCGGCCTGCTGGCGTTTCTCGTTCTCAAGCATCGCCACCTTATTATTATAATAGAGGGTGGCTTTCTTCTCTTCCAGTTCCAGACGTAACAACGAGTTCTCGTCACCCAACTTCCGGAGCAGCGTCTCCAGTTCACGGATCTTCTCCTCGTTCTGGGCAATGCTCTGCTGACTCTGGGCCTCCTGTTGCGCCTGCATCATGCGAATCTTATCAAGACGCTCCTGTAAGACAATCACCTTGCGGCGGCTGTTCTGTACAGTGACCACGAAAAGCACTGCGTAAAGCACGATTCCTATGAGTATTTCGTAAATCATAGCGCAAAGGTAAATAGAATTTCCGAATCTGCCAAATTTTTACGTTCGCAATAGTTTGCAAATGACTTTTCGGTTCGCAAAAGTTTGCAAAAGGCAATAATCGGGCGATAAAAGCGTTATTAAGACTGATGAATTGTTCATTTGCAAGATACTTTTGTCTATTTCTGGCGGTACTTTCGAGCACCGTCCTGATGGCCGACGGCTTTAAACTGAAGGGAAAGGTGGTCGATGAGGACGGACAGGCTCTGGAACTGGTGACCGTGTCGTGTCTGGCACAGGGGAAGGTGGCCATGACCAACCTGAAGGGACAGTTCAGCATAGACCTACAGAGTACCGACTCGGTGGAGGTGAGGTTCTCGATGGTGGGCTATGGGGTACGTAAGCGCGTCTTCCGAAGACCAAAAGGAACGATGACCGTCCAGATAGTGATGCATCCAATGGAGGCTTTACAGGAGGTCACCATCACACAACGTAGGCGTCAGACCTCACAGACCGAACAACTTGACGTGAAGGACATCCGTGCGTTGCCCTCAGCCTCGGGCAACGCTGTGGAGGAACTCATTCAGCAACAGGCCGGTGTCTCAACGCATAACGAGTTGTCATCGCAATACAATGTGCGGGGCGGCTCGTTCGACGAGAACTCTGTGTATATCAACGGCGTGGAGATATACCGACCACTGCTCGTGAGCAGCGGACAGCAGGAGGGGCTGTCCATCATCAACCCCGACATGGTAGAGAAGATTGGTTTTTCCACCGGTGGCTTCGCGGCCAAATACGGCGACAAGATGTCATCGGCCCTCGACATCACCTACCGACAGCCCAAACGCCTGGAGGGGGCTGTCACAGCCTCACTACTCGGAGCAAGCGGTTATCTGGGCTACGGCAACAAACAGTTCTCCATGAGTCACGGCATCAGGTACAAGACCAACAAATACCTGTTAGGTTCCCTCGAAACAACTGGAGAGTATCAGCCTAATTTCCTTGACTATCAGACCTATATAAGCTACAGACCTAACAGCAGATGGACAGCGGAGCTCATCGGCTATCTGTCGGACAACCACTACAATTTCACACCAGAGACCAGAGAGACCTCTTTCGGAACGATGGCCGACGTGAAGTCGTTCCGCGTCTATTTCGACGGTCAGGAGAAGGATGTCTTCCAGACCTACTTCGGCACGGCATCCATCACCCGTTCATTCAGTGACTCTACCAAGATCAAATTCCTCACATCAGCCTTCCACACCAAAGAGAAGGAGACGTACGATATCCTCGGCCAATACTGGCTGGACGACACACAGTCGAGCGAGAATCTGGGTGTAGGTACCTATATGGAACATGCCCGCAACTACCTGACTGCCGACGTGGTAAGTCTGAAGTTCATGGCCACCCACCGTACACGCTACCACGATATCGAGGCGGGCATCACCTATAAGACCGAACATATCAAGGAGACCTCGAAGGAATACGAGATGCGCGACTCCAGCGGCTACTCCATCCCACATACGGCTGACCGGCTCGACCTTATCTATACCCTCGCGGCAAAAAACGATGTGAAGAGTCACCGCATAGAGGCCTATCTGCAGGATACTTACCGGTTCTCTAAAGGAGAGACCTTCTACACATTGGACTATGGTCTGAGACTGGCCAACTGGTCGTGGAACAAAGAGACCATCGTATCGCCGAGAGCGTCACTGGCCATCGTACCAGCCTTCAACCACGACCTCACTTTCCGTTTCGCCACAGGACTGTATTATCAGGCGCCTTTCTATAAGGAGATGCGCGACACCATCACACAGGACGGACTGACAAGGGCTGTGCTCAACGAGAACATCAAGAGCCAGCGCTCACTACAGTTCATCGTAGCGATGGACTACCGGTTCAAGTTGCTCGACCGGCCATTCAAGTTCTCAGCAGAGGCATATTACAAAGCACTGTCGAACCTGATACCTTATAATATACAGAATGTAAAGATCACCTACTTCGGTGAGAACCTCTGCTCAGGCTATGCGGCAGGACTCGATCTGAAGCTGTACGGTGAGTTCGTGCCTGGAACCGACTCCTGGCTCACGTTCTCACTGATGAGTACCCAACAGAAATACAACGGACAGTGGATACCAACACCCACCGACCAGAGATGGTCTGTCAACCTGCACTTCACCGACTACTTCCCCGGCACAGACCGCTGGAAGATGACACTCCGTCTGGCCTTTGCAGACGGACTGCCATTCGGACCGCCCCACCGCGGACTGGAACAGCAGCAGTTCCGGGCACCGGCATACAAGCGTGCCGACATCGGTATGAGTTTCCGCGCTCTGAAGGAGGGCAGAGACATCAAGAACATCTGGATCGGAATTGACTGCTTGAACCTCTTCGGCATCTCAAACGTGAACAGCTATTACTGGGTGACCGACGTGACAAACAGGCAATGGGCCGTTCCCAACTATCTCACAGGAAGACAAATAAATGGAAAAATAACCTTGGAATTTTAACTTTTTAGTTAATTATCTGTAAAATACATATTTTCGTATATTAAAAACGTTGGTTATTTGATAACAATTATTATCTTTGCACCGATTTAGTTTGTAATTTAGTTTATTAAGTAATTGGTAATTAACTCTTATAACCTATGAAGAAGTGTATTATTGGTATAGCATGTGCACTTGTGTTATTCAGTTGTAAAAATCCCTATGAGGAATTCCAAAAGGCTGTTGAACAACAGGCCCAAGATCAAGTAGCCAACACAACACAAGAAGACATTGACAACAATGTTGCCAAGATCTTTGGAAGCATTGACCCCAACCATACGTGGAATTCAATCACGCAGGGTTCTGTGTCCATCACTGCCGACGCCGATCTTGACGACATCGTCAAGGTGCAGGTTCTGACAGAGTCTCCGTTCTTCAATGAAGATGCAAAAGTGCTGAACGAGACGAATGCCTCGAAGGGCCAGACTGTGACACTCAGTTATGAAGCACCGTCGTATTACGACCATCTGGTAGCTGCCTGTGTCAACAGCCGGGGTATGTACTATATCCAGGTTTTCGACATCAACGACAGTCATGTAAATTTTGCAGAGGCGCAGAAGACACGTAGTATGACAAGAGGCGAAGGCAGCTTCCCCGAACTGTCAACTTTGAAGTTAGGTTCTCCCAAGCAGTCGTTTAATGCCATGCGTGCAGAAAAAAAATATGGCGTCTGGGCTGAGGAGTCCGGACAAGACTGGATCAACGACCGCCTGTGGGAAGTGACTGGCAGCGGTGACATCGGCTCGGGATGGAATATCGAACTGGGATCCATCTACAGGGAAATCGACAGCTTCGGAGAAAAGGAAGAGGCCAACCTCCGCGAGATATGCAACAGGTTCCTGGTCAAGAAGGAAGGAAACGCGAAGAAGAACAACCTGAAGCTGATCGAGGCCAGCAGTATCTTCAGCTTCAGCAACAACCAACTCACCACCGATGGCAGCGCCATCACACTGATTCCCATTCAGGCCTATACGACGGAGTTCAAGTTGAACACCATCTACTATTATTATTACCGTCCGGAACAGCTGAGCGGCATGTCCGACGAGCAGCAGGTGAAGTTCTTCAAGAGCCTGCCGAAGTTCAAGGCCGTCAAGGTTGAGAAAGTACAGACCTCAGTAGAGATGAACGCTGGTGCCATGTACAGGAGAAGGGAATACCTGCTGCCCTTCTACGGTGATTCACCACAGGCCGGACAGACTGCCGTCAGCGCAACCTTCCCCAAGGGATATAAAATCGGATTCCTGAACCAGAAAAGGGAAAACGACAGACATGATAATGCCAAGAATGGATGTTCCTATGGCGACGGTAGGTTGAACAACGAGCTCAATCACTTGAAAGGTCATTATCTGTCTGCTGTAGACAAAAAGCTTGGTGGAGAAACTGAGAACGGCATGAGCTGGACAAGTCCGCGTATCGCCTTCTTCGGAGCCAACAAGAAGACCTATATGTGCTTTGAGGATGGTTGTGACTGTAACTTCTGTGATATGATCTTTGAGATATCCAACGGAACAGAAGTCATTGACGAGCCTCAGACGGTTGAAGAGAATGTCTATACCATGATGTTTGAGGACCGCCCCATCGCTGACTATGACCTGAACGACGTGGTGCTGCAGTTCAGACGTGTCGGTGACTCGCAAGTCAGAGTGAGCCTCGTCGCCTGCGGTGCTAACGACAAGCTCTTCCTGAACGGACTCAACGGACAGACGTTGAACGGAAACAGGGAGATACATGAGATACTCGGTTTCGGCAATGATATCCTCATCAATACGGGCAGTGATAACGGTACTTCGGCAAGAGAATGCGCCCCCGTAGAGGAAACATTCGATCTGGGTGGAGCCGACATCGCGACGTTTGCCAAGAGGATATCCCTCATTGACAGGACGACGAACTCTACCATCTCCTACTCCGAGAAAGGTCAGGATCCTCATGCTATCCTCGTACCGTGCGGATTCCCCTATCCAATGGAGAAGGTATGCATCACCAACTCCTATCCCAAGTTCAAGGAGTGGGCACAAAACCAAAACCATAACATCGACTGGTATCTCTATCCGTCGAATGGTAAGACATTCTACTATAAGAAGTAGCAAAGCAAGCAATTGACACACTCTTCATACAGGGATTGTTGCCACATAATGCAACAATCCCTTGTTTTTTATAAAAAAGGCAAAAAAAGAACGTTATTTCATTTATTATTTGTACCTTTGCACAACATTTTAAGACATACCACAATTTTTAAATACAAACGATATGAAGATTTCACACATTGAGCACCTGGGCATTGCAGTCCAGAGCATCGAGGAAAGCCTGCCGTTCTTCACAGAAGTACTGGGCTTAGAGTGTTATGCAACAGAAGTAGTGGAAGACCAGAAGGTAAAGACCGCCTTCCTTCGCTGCGGTGAGGTGAAGCTTGAGTTGCTCGAGCCGACATCGCCTGAGAGCACCATTCAGAAATGGCTCGACAAGGGCAACAAGGGTGTACACCATGTGGCCTTCTGTGTTGAGGACGGTGTTGCCAAAGGTCTTGCCGAAGTAAGCGAGAAGGGTGTGCGACTGATTGATCAGGCACCGCGCAAGGGAGCCGAAGGACTCAATATCGCCTTCCTCCATCCTAAATCCACATGTGGTATCCTTACGGAGCTCTGCGAGCACCCGGAATAAAGGTGAAAAGGTAAAAAGGTAAAAAAGTAAAAAGGTAAAAAGGTAAATAATTGAAATAAAGCAATGAGCAAACAATTAGACAAGATCAAACAACTGATTGAGAAACGCGAGGTCGCCCGTCTCGGTGGTGGTGAGAAAGCCATTCAGAAACAGCACGAGCGCGGTAAGTACACTGCCCGTGAGCGCATTGAGATGCTGCTCGACGAGGGATCGTTCGAGGAGTACGACATGTTCAAGGAGCATCGCTGCCATAACTTCGGCATGGAAAAGAAACAATTCCTCGGCGACGGTGTTGTAGCCGGTTCAGGTACCATCGACGGCCGTTTGGTATTCGTCTTCGCACAAGACTTCACCGTTCATGCCGGTTCGCTCAGCGAGACAATGAGCCAGAAGATCTGTAAGGTGATGGACATGGCCATGAAGATGGGAGCCCCCGTCATCGGCATCAACGACTCCGGTGGCGCTCGTATCCAGGAGGGCATCAACGCCCTGGCAGGCTACGCTGAGATCTTCGAGCGTAACATCCTCGCATCGGGCGTGATCCCACAGATTTCAGGAATCTTCGGTCCATGCGCCGGCGGTGCCGTCTATTCCCCCGCCCTCACCGACTTCACGCTGATGATGGAGAACACGTCATACATGTTCCTCACAGGTCCGAAGGTGGTGAAGACCGTCACAGGCGAGGACATCGACCAGGAGCACCTCGGCGGTGCATCGGTACATGCCACGAAGTCGGGTGTCACCCACTTCACCGCAGCCACTGAGGAAGAGGGAATCCAGATGCTGAAGACCTTGCTGAGCTATATCCCCTCCAACAACATGGAGACCGCTCCCTTCAAGCCCACCAGTGATCCTATCAACCGTCTGGAGGACTCCTTGAATGAAATTATCCCTGAGAACCCCAACGAGGCCTACGACATGTACAAGGTCATCGGTGCCATCACCGACGACGGCGAGTTCTTCGAGGTACAGCCTAAGTTCGCCAAGAACATCATCGTCGGCTTCGCCCGCTTCAATGGTCAGAGCGTAGGTATCGTGGCCAATCAGCCGACCTGCTATGCAGGTGTCCTCGATGTGAACGCCTCCCGTAAGGGTGCCCGTTTCGTACGTTTCTGCGACGCCTTCAATATTCCTATCGTGTCGCTCGTCGACGTTCCTGGATTCCTGCCCGGTACCGGTCAGGAGTACAATGCCGTCATCCTGCACGGTGCACAGCTGCTCTATGCCTACGGTGAGGCTACGGTGCCCAAGATTACCGTCACCCTGCGTAAGTCATACGGCGGTTCCCACATCGTGATGGGTTCCAAGCAGCTCCATACTGACCTGAACTACGCATGGCCCTCTGCAGAGATCGCCGTGATGGGTGCCAGCGGTGCTGCCGCAGTGCTCTACGCCAAGGAGGCCAAGGCCAAGAAGGAGGCCGGTGAGGACGTGAAAGCATTCATCGCCGAGAAGGAGGACGAGTACAACGAGCTCTTCGCCAATCCATATCAGGCAGCCAAGTACGGCTATATCGACGACGTGATTGAGCCTCGCAACACCCGCTTCCGCATCTGCCGCGCCCTGGCACAGCTTGCTACGAAGCGCGACAGCCTTCCTGCAAAGAAACATGGTAATATTCCTATGTAGTTTACAGTTTATAGTTTATTGTTTACAGTTTACAGAATGAACAACGAAGTATATGCAGCCATTGCCCTGGCGCTCCACGAGCACTTAGGCAATAACGTTCACGACGCAGAGCCGGGCATCATCACCATCAGTGCCCACCCCACTCAGTGGAACGGCTATGCACAGTCATTCACACAACATCCCTAAATACTGTCGATTATGAAAGAATACAAGTATACCATCAATGGTAATAAGTATGAAGTAGTTGTCGGTGATATTACTGATAACATCGCCACCCTGACCGTCAACGGTGAAGAGTACACGGTTGAAATGGAGAAGCAGCCCGAACCTGAGAAGAAGAAGCCCGTCGTAAAGGCAGCTACCGCTGCCGACGATGCTCCTGCCGCCTCCAAGGCTGCCGTCAACAAGGCCAACGCCGTCAAGGCTCCCCTGCCTGGTGTCATCACGGACATCCTGGTGGCCGAGGGCGACGAGGTGAAAGCAGGTGACACCGTCATCGTGCTTGAGGCCATGAAGATGGCCAACAACCTGTCGGCTGAGAAAGACGGTAAGGTGACCGCCATCTGTGTGAAGATAGGCGAGAGTGTGATGGAAGACGATGCGCTCGTAGTTATTGAATAACCCTATGAGAAAGGTCCTCATAACGATGGCCATGGTACTCGCTACCATGGCCATTTTTGCCCAACAGTGGCCCGAGGCGAAGCCAGAGGCCAAGGCAGGAGCCCGTTGGTGGTGGCTGGGCTCTGCCGTCGACAAGGAGAACCTGCGCTGGACGATGCAGGAGTATGCTGGTCACGGCATTGGTGCTCTGGAGATCACGCCCATCTACGGCGTTCAGGGCAACGATGCGAACAATATCCCCTACCTCTCAGACCGTTGGATGGAAATGCTCCGCGAGGTACAGCAGAACGGTCAACGGCTGGGCATTGAGGTCAGCATGGCCACGGGCACAGGCTGGCCCTTCGGAGGCCCGTGGGTGCCGTTGGAGGAGAGTGCCTGCAAGGCGGTGTTCGTCGACACGACGTTCATCGGCGGCAGCGTCAGTGCCCTCGACCTTTCCGTGCCGGAGAAGGAAGCCCCTTACTGCCGTCTCAACAAGGTGATGGCCTACTGGCAAGGAGAACCTTTCGACGTAACAGCCTACGTCAGCGACGGCCGACTGACGTGGTCGCCTGCCGCGCAGCTCAAGGCCCGCATCAAGGCAGCCGGTAACAAGCAGCTCCGCAAGTTCCTGAAAAGGCAATTGAAGGAGATGCAGACCGCCCGCTGGGAGATTGTGGCCGTCTGGGTGCGTTATGGCGTGATGAAGGTCAAGCGTGCTGCACCGGGTGGCGAGGGACTGGTCATCGACCACTTCGACCGCACGGCCGTCGCCCACTACCTACAGCATATCGAAGAGGCCTTTGAGCGTACTGGCACCCCCTACCCCCACACATTCTTCAACGACTCCTATGAGGTAGAAGCAGCCACATGGACACCCACGCTCTTCCAAGAGTTCCAGCAGCGCAGGGGCTATCAACTGGAACACTACCTGAGGCAGCTACAGGCCGGAGACCCGAAGGTGGTAAGTGACTACCGCGAGACCCTCGGCGACCTGCTCCTCGAGAACTTCACCAGCCAGTGGACCGCCTGGGCACACCGCCACGGTGCCATCACTCGTAACCAGGCACACGGTTCACCCGCCAACCTCATCGACTGCTATGCCGCCGTCGACATCCCCGAGATAGAGGGCTTCGGCCTCTCCGACTTCGGTATCAAGGGCCTGCGCCAGGATCCCGGCAAGACCCGCAAGAACGATTCCGACTTCTCCATGCTGAAGTACGCGCCGTCTGCAGCCCATGTCTGCGGCAAGCCCTTCACTTCGAGCGAGACGTTCACCTGGCTCACTGAGCACTTCCGCACGAGTCTCTCGCAGATGAAGCCCGACATCGACCTGATGTTCTGCGCCGGTGTCAACCACATGTTCTTCCACGGCACCTGTTACTCACCGAAGGACGATCCCTGGCCCGGCTGGAAGTTCTACGCATCGATTGACATGAGTCCGACGAACACCATCTGGCGCGACGCCCCTTACTTCATGCAGTACGTGGAGCGCTGCCAGAGTTTCCTGCAGTGGGGCGAACCCGACAACGACTTCCTCGTCTACCTGCCCGTCCGCGACATGTGGCAGAAGCAGACCGACAAGCTACTCATGCAGTTCTCCATCCACAAGATGGGCCAACTGGCACCGGAGTTCATCAAGGCCATCCTCGCCATCGACCGCGCCGGCTTCGACTGCGACTACATCAGCGACCGTCTGCTCCTGGGAACGACCTTCTGCGACGGCATGCTCCAGACGGCTGCCGGCACCCGCTACAAGGGTCTAGTGATCCCCGAGTGCCGCATGATGCCCGAGGCGGTGAAGGCCCATATCGCGCAGTTGAAGGCTCAGGGGGCACATATCATCTATGGCACGCAAGCCGCCGACCTCCAGCAGGCCGCCTGTCCTGAAGCCATCAAGACGGCATGCGGCCTGAAAGCCATCCGCCGCCGTAACGCTACTGGCTACCATTACTTCATCGCAAACCTGACGCCCGATGACATCGACGACCGTCTGCCGCTGTCTGTGGCATTCAAGTCTGCCACGTGGTTTAATCCCCTCAACGGTGACATCACCCCTGCCTGCATCTCAGGCGACAGCATCGACATTCGCCTCCGCTCTGGGGAATCCATGATCCTGCAAACTTATGATGCTACCGCCATCCCGTCTGGTAAAATAACGGCTGCAGAAAACCCTGAATTCCACGCTCTAAACTCTAAAAACATCTCCGGCCCCTGGACGCTCTCGTTCATCGAGGAGACTCCCAAGGTCAACAAGACCTTCACCCTCGACGCTCCCCAGACCTGGGAGACGCTCGACGATGAGAGTCTGAAGGTGATGATGGGCACTGGCGTCTATACAACGAAGGTCAGGCTCACGAAGGCCGAAGCCAAAGAGCATTGGCAGATCGACCTCGGCGACGTGCGCGAGTCGGCCCGTGTCTACATCAACGGCCAGTTCATCGGCTGTGCCTGGAGTGTGCCCTTCGTGCTCGACTGCCATAACACGTTGAAGGCCGGCGACAATGAGATCCGCATCGAGGTGACCAACCTGCCAGCCAATCGCATCGCCGACTACGACCGCCGCGGTATCAAGTGGCGTAAGATGGAGGAGATCAACGTGGTGGACATCAACTACCGCCGCACGACCTACGACCAGTGGACGCCCGTCCCCAGCGGTCTCAACGCCCCCGTCCGCCTCCTTTCCCCTCCTGAGTAGGAGGGGTCAGGGGTGGGCTATCTCAATACCAACATTCTCCACATTCTCCAAGATACGGAGTGTTGCGATAGGTGTCATCCATACGATTGGAGGTATAAAAGGTGTTATACCACGATTGGGTCTCCTCGCCGTCGCCATACTGATACATAGTGTAGCCGTCTTCGCCGCTTTTCTCGATGACGATCCGATAGTTGAAGGCTTCCTCTGCCCCGTCCCACATGCACGTCAGATGGTCGCCGACAAGACGATAACTGCCGGTGTTTAAGACTTTTTTCCTGGGGCCGTCATCCGTATTGATGATGGCAACGGACTCAACGGTGCCGTTGTTTTTATAGACCACGAGGTTGTAATAGTTCTTGGGCATCTCATCACGCCAGTACCAGGCATGACACAGTTCGGAAGCCCCCAGCCCGTCATCATCGCTGCAGCCCGCCAAGGCCAGCATCAGCAGGGCAACCATCGCATAGAAAAAGCTTTTTCTCATCATCCTACATTTTAATGCAAAATTACACCTTTCTACTCTGATAAATACCAAAAGGGGCAAATCTTGTAAAGGAGTCGCCTCTATTTATGATTCTTTAAAACAAACAGGGCGAATGTAACGGTCATTAACATTGGTCTCGGTGTTAATAAACCATAAAAAGCAACCCCGTCCATGCAGTCTTTTGGCCTCCTTTGACACTATATAAATGAAAAGAATTAAATTTGCAACGTAATATAAGAATAAGGTATGAAATCAATTAGAAACGTTCTTTCTTTAGTTTGTGGCGTGGTGCTGATGGCAGCATGCTCCAACAGTGATGCTGACGATTGGAGTAAAGATATGTTGGTGACAGCAGAGAGCGGGGTTACCCGTACAGCCTTTGGTACTGAAGACATTCCCGTCAAGCTGGTAGACATTACCGAACTGCCAGAATGGATGCAGAAGGGCGTACAGGGCTGGAGTGAAAGAGACGCCTTACTCGGAAGATACAAGATTTTCCAAGGTAAACTCAAGGGTGAGACCATCTACTACTTCGACGACATACTGAGTTCATGCATCGGATGCCTCTACTATCATAACGACGGCAGGCAGATTGAGTATAACGAATGGGAACAACAGGATGGCGTCACCTATCTGGATGCCACCGACTGGACGTGCATCTATTCAGCAGCACCGTTACTGACAGGTCTGACAGGCATCCTCCGCTATGATCCGAACCGTGAAAACAGAAACGACTACATGGAAAGCGGACAACACCGCTATTATATCTGGGGGTATCTGAACACCGACGACCTGAAGAAATATGATGGCAAGCACGTCGTCCTGTCAGGCTTCATGTATGGAGACATCACTCAGGTCATAAATGACTGTCCCTCAGGGGTCACCTGCTATGGGATAGAAGCCACCTACATCAATGGCGAATAATGTGCACAGTTACCCTAGCAAGACAGGGTGTCTTGCCTGTGACAGATTGTGCCTGTGACAGATGCTATCTATTACTTTTATGCTGGTTTTATTTTTTTAGTCTTGACCTTCAACTTTTCCTTTTTTATCTGTCACATCCGTCACAGAGAGAAAGAGTGTTTGTAATTTGCTTATTATCAGTTTGATAGATCCAGTTTTTACTGTGACACATCTGTGACACATCTGTGACACATTTGTGACACATCTAAAATTCAACATCATCTGTCACACAAAAATCGCCTGTTCAGTCGAATTTGCAATTCGCCAGAACCACTTGGATAACCTGCCATTATCACGCAATAAGGAACCCTTATTGAAAATTAACCAAGCCTTATTGAACAATACTCGGCCTCTGCTAAGTCACTCAGCCCCTACTTCAACAACACTAGCCCTGCCTTTTTTGCAGAGCTCAGCCTTGATAACAATCTAATGTCACGATGTAACCCCAATTTGTCCATCCGAACGGCTCTATTTTTGTGTCAGATGCAAATGAATCAGATTGCAGGCTATCTTATTCCGCCAAATTTTATTTTATTTCTTAGACCCCCAATTTTCCCTTTTTAATCGGTTCTTCGTCAATTTGGGTGGTAATTCCAGTCCCACTTCATACCACTATAGAGGAGTTTTGCCCTCAGGACATCAGCATTTGCCCTGTTGAACATGCTCCTCTTGATGGCTTTGGTCTTATTGACAGTCCCCTCCAGTAATGCATTACTATAGTTTGTAGAGCAGGCTCTGATTACAGCCTCCTTG